>Ga0209692_10000809_pt1 | contig 55336 bp, 45 predicted proteins | sample tdDd472_FD_187129 | JGI IMG/M metagenome (GOLD analysis project Ga0209692, IMG submission 187129) | Marine sediment microbial communities from the Atlantic coast under amendment with organic carbon and nitrate - tdDd47.2 (SPAdes)... | ecosystem: Environmental > Aquatic > Marine > Coastal >... | reverse complement strand
ACCAAACAAAATTTAAGCCGCATGATTCAAATGGCGCAATCCGAAAATATCGCCTTGATATTAATTGGCGTTCCCGAAAAAAGTCTGTTCTCTGATAGCGCTGAAATTTATGAGCAATTGGCGGATGAATTTCAGTTAGTTTTTGATGGTGAAATACTGGCGGATTTATTACGCACAAATCAATATAAGTCCGACGCGATCCATCTGAACGCCAAAGGCTATCATAAGCTCGCAGAACGAATTTATGCGCTGATGCAAGAAAATGGGGCTATTTTGTAGGAGAGTCTTGAGGTCATCGCCGTTCTTACAGTCGATGACCTCGATTTACTAATTTTGTTTGAGCAAATTAGCGGGTGAATATTGATCGGTGAGGATCTCGCTATTAATATCCCAATCGACTTTATCGCTGATGCGTCGCCAGACTCGGTCAACATCAACCTGGTATTTTATCAAGGTCGCTTTTAATTCAGGGCTATACTGAGGAAACACCTTAAACGCTTCACAATTACAGGCAAAAATAACGCGATTGCCCTTAGTCGGCGCTTTAAAAATTTGCAGGTCGCCAAATACATGTTGATAAGTGGCAGACTCGTAGTCGTATAATTTTGAATTGCTAAACGTGTTAGCGCTTAATAGCCCATCGTCATCAAGCAGTCCTTTAACTTCGCTTAAAAATTCTTTGCTCATTAAGTGCTCAGGAATATAGTCGCCGTTAAAAGCATCCAGAATAATCCAGTCGTATTTTTCATTTTTTAGCAAAGCGCGTTTAACGAAAACTCGGCCGTCTTTAATTTCTGTTTTAACTTTATCGTTTTCCTGATAGTTAAAATATTCCTTGGCCATTTCGACGACAACCGGGTCGATATCAACGGAGGTAATTTCAGCTTCGGGTGAAATTTCATGCATCACGTTGGAAAGCACACCGCCGCCCAGGCCAATGATTAGTATCCGTTTCGGCTGAGGTTTGAGTGCATAGCCGGCTAAAACGCCGTGGGCGTATTCAAAGACCAGTTTATTCGGCTCTTTTAAATCGATACACGCCTGGTTAGTGATCTGGCGGCGACGTGTTTCAAACCGCATACAGCGCTCGCGACCTTCTTCGACAATCACGACGTTACGATAAATCGAACGCTCTTTGGCGATTTGTTTTGCTTCAATGTGCGCAATTTGCCCAATAAGCAATGCGACTAACAAAGTTTTAAATATTTTGTTCATTCGTCCCGATAACTCCAATCTATAAATTTGCTCAAGGCTATGCGCTGGTCATTTCAGGATTTGCGCTCTTCTCTAAGCTACCCATAGCAAAAGCAAGGCAACCACAGACAAATAATATTGAAAAAGTCAGCCAGAGTATTTGATTTACCTCCATCCACAACACGAAATAAAACGATGTCATAATGGTACCAATGGCACTACCTATCGTTGAAACAAAATACAAAAATCCTGCGGTATGCCCCGATGTATCAACTGATATGGTAAGAATTCTCACAGAATAGGGCGCTATCATTCCCATTATAATTGTTGGGACTAGATAGACCAACGTAGCAGCGACGAGAGAGCCATAACGCGGATCTTCTATATATTGAAAGACAAATTTAAATACCTGTTCTGAATAGAAGATAGTTGGTACCAGGCTTAGTGCAGCAATAATAAAAATCCCGCCGTACCGGTTTAAACTGGCATTGTAAAGGGAGAACCTCCCGCCAGTTAAATAACCGATAGACAAGGCCAGCATAAACACGGTGATAATACTGCCCCAAACGTAAATACTGCTACCAAAAAAAGGCGCGAGCATACGCCCCCCCAGTAATTCAAAACACATAATTGAAAAACCCGCGCTAAAGGCGAGTAATAGAATCGTTGCTTTTCTCATTTGGCCTACTGCATTTATAATTTGCGTTATACGATACAGGGGATAATCTTTGGGAGCAATAGCCGCTCGCCTTGAAATTCTGTTTTCTTATCGCAGCGATATTTCAACTTTTCTTAGCCAGGCGGTCACGTTAGAATGCCCTTGCTCATGGTTAACCAGAGATTTGCCTATGCGGCGCGCGGATAGACTCTTTCAAATCACGCAGATCTTGCGAAACAAACGTCTTGTGACGGCAAAACAGCTCGCCGAGCGTCTCGAAGTTTCTGAACGAACCATTTACCGCGATATTCAAGACTTGAGTCTATCGGGTGTCCCCATCGAGTCGGAAGCCGGTGTCGGCTATATGTTGCGACACTCGCTTGACATCCCGCCCATTATGTTTGACGCCGACGAATTAGAGGCGATGATTTTAGGCGTGAAAATGATCACCGCCTGGTCGGGCAATGAGCTCGCGCAATCGGCGCAATCAGCGCTCGATAAAATTGAAGCGGTTATTCCCCCTGAACTCAAAAAGAACTTAGAATCAAGCAAACTTTTTGTGCCAACTTTTGCGATTCCCAATCAGCACCGAAACAATTTTGAGCAACTTCGCCAAGCGATCAACAATAAACTAATGGTCGATATTGACTACCACAAATTAAATGGCGAAAAGTCATCGCGCGAGCTCAGTCCTTTAGGCCTTTACTATTGGGGGAAAGTCTGGACGCTGGTCGCCTGGTGCGAGTTGCGTCAAGCTTTTCGTGCGTTTCGCGTCGACCGCATTGACGATATTCGTTCAACCGATAAATCCATTCCAGATATTGAAGGTCGCTCCCTGGACGATTATATTACTATCCAACGAGCCCTCTACCAGCAACAAAAAGAATGGGACAAGCCTCGACCGAATGACTCAACATCCTAAGAAAATTCTTATCATCGGCGCCACTTCAGGCATCGGCCTTGCATTAGCCGATCGCTATGCAAAGCAAGGCCACATTGTTGGCGTGACTGGCAGACGTCTTGAATTGCTCAAGAAATTTCAACAGCGCCACCTGGGCAAAGGATTTATTAAGCAGATGGACCTCACCCACCCTGCAAAAGCGATCATTCAACTCGAGCACATTATTCACCAAATGGACGGTGTCGATATCATTGTGATAAGCGCAGGCGTCAGCTTTTTAAATCCAAACCTGAGCTGGTCTCAAGAAGAGCAAACCATCGCAACTAACGTGAGCGGATTTACCGCGCTGGCTAGCCATAGTTTAAATTATTTTATTCGCCAGCAGTCTGGCCAACTTGTCAGCCTTTCTTCCGTCGCGGCGTTACGAGGTAGCCACTTGGCGCCAGCCTATACCGCTTCAAAAGCTTATGTCAGCAATTATATGCAAGGTTTACGGAAAAAAGTTGCGTTACTAAAATTTCCCATTTATTTGACGGATATCCAGGTGGGGCGGGTCGACACTGCTATGGCCAAAGGCGATAAGCTTTTCTGGCTAACACCGCCAGACAAAGCCGCCAAATACATTCAATCAGCGATCGATAAGAAACGTAAGCGGGCTTATATTACTAAACGGTGGCGATTGGTAGCCTGGATTTTTAAATTATTACCCGATTGGGTTTATCATCGACTAAGCTAAGTACTAGGGGCCAAATTGAACAACCGATTGTTTTGCCCAATAGTGCAGAAACCTGATAGGGTAATCATGATGGCCGCTATAAAACAGGCCTGTTAACAAGGAGAGGACGACCTCGACCGGCACAAAAAAATTATGCTCGCAACTATCAAACAAAAAATACAGCCGATTCTCGACTATTGCCTGATCCATCCTCCTTCAACGCAATCGAATACTGACACTATCCGACTATTCTTTAGTGTTTCTTTTATTTCCTTGTTCAGTTTTATTGTATTGTTTGTTTTTGCCCTGATCTCGGTCGTGAATGAAAATATTCAACTCGCCTATTTTCTAGGTGTCATGGCAGTCATGAACCTCGGTAATTATTTGACTTTGCGTTTTACCCATCAAATTCTGGTGACGACATTTGTCGCATCTTTACTGATGGTTGCGCTCTATTTCTACCTTCTGCTAAAAGGCGGTTATCAAAATACCGGGTTGTACTGGTGTTTTGTTTTTGCGCCGATGATGTACTTTTTTCTCGGCCATCGTTTTGGCTTGTTGATGACCGTGCTGCTGACAATATCTTCTTATTTGATATTTTTTATCCCTGATTTTCCCGGACTCACGGCGACATACTCCGAAGGCGCTCAACGACGATTTCCAGTCATTTTTGGCGTGATCAGTTTTATTCTTTTTATTCAGGAGCTTTCTAGACATCGAGTTGATGAGCACAATAAATTGCTGACCCAAAAGCTTGAACTTGTGGCGCGCACCGATGAATTATCTGGACTACTCAACCGCCGGGGTGGTGAAGAAGCACTCAAACGAGAATATCAACGCGGTCGCAGAAGTAACCGATTTTCAACCATATTGTTGGCCGATATCGATCATTTCAAAACAATCAATGACGAGCATGGCCATAGTGTTGGCGACTTAACGATTCAAGAGGTGGCTCGCTGCATGAATGAAATGGTCAGAGAAAATGATTATGTCGTTCGATGGGGCGGAGAAGAGTTTTTGATCATTTTGACCGAAGGAAAACTCGACAGTGGTGCACTGGTGGCAGAGAGAATTCGGCAAAACATTGAAGCGCTCGCCATCGAATATCTGACAGGTAAAATCTCTGTTACCGTCAGTATTGGCTTAACCAGCTTTCAACGCAATGATAATTTAGAGTCTGCATTAAAGCGTGTTGACGACGCCCTGTATCAAGCCAAAAACGGCGGCCGGAATCAAATCAAAGCGGTGATCTGAACGCGTGGCTATTGGCCGCTGCAAAGAGAATATGCCCAGAGTCACTTATTGCTTTTGCATCGATTGGGCAACCACCCGCCCTTGCTCCAGGTTAACCAGACAAACATATTGCTCAAAAAATGTCAGGTAATTGTCGTTGCTTAGCTTCAAATTATTGGCGTCAATCATTTCCCAACTAAACTGATGTTGCTCGGCTTTTTGCTGAACCTCATCCAGGGTATTTCCCGAACCATGTAAATTACAAAATTTATACACCTGGTTTTCGGCGACAAAATCGAAATACATAGCGGCGCTTATCGCAAACACCGCCGCCACCAGAATACCAAAAATCGCTTTCAATGCTTTCCCTCGTCGTTACACCAGAGTTAAAAGTGCTCGCTTTCAATAAAATTGATTTAAAGACATTCCATCTAAAGCGCCTTAGCAATATTTTCGACACTTTCGCGCGCGTCGCCAAATAACATGTGGGTGTTTTCTTTGAAAAACAGCGGGTTTTGCACACCGGCATAACCCGGATTCATCGAACGTTTAAAAACAATTACCTGTTTCGCGTGCCAAACTTCCAATACCGGCATACCGGCAATCGGACTGTTGGGATCTTCTGCCGCCGATGGGTTGACCGTATCGTTAGCGCCAATAACTAACACTACATCGGTCTCTGCAAAGTCTGCGTTGATTTCATCCATCTCGAGCACGATATCATATGGCACTTTTGCTTCGGCCAGCAAAACATTCATATGACCAGGCAGTCGGCCAGCAACCGGATGAATTCCAAAGCGTACGGTCACGCCCCGATCGCGCAGCGTTTTGGTGATTTCGTAAACGGGATACTGCGCGTGCGCAACCGCCATACCATAACCCGGTGTGATAATCACGTTTCTCGCATTTTTCAGCATATCAGCAACGTCTTCGGCATTGGTCTCAACGTACTCACCATAGTCTTCATCGACGTTCAGTTGAACTTCGGTACCAAAGCCACCCGCGATCACGCTGATAAACGAACGATTCATCGCCCGGCACATAATGTAACTTAAGATCGCGCCGGATGATCCCACCAGTGCGCCGGTGACTATCAGCAAATCGTTACCGAGTAAAAAGCCCGCTGCCGCTGCCGCCCAACCGGAATAAGAATTTAACATGGAGACCACTACCGGCATATCCGCTCCGCCAATGGAAGCAACCAGATGCCAGCCAAACATAAGCGCGATACCGGTCATGATCATCAATGACATCATATGACCATCTTGTTGAACAAAATAGACCATCAAAGAAAAACTGGCGACCCCGGCGAGTAAATTCATTTTATGCCGGTGCGGTAGCATCAACGGTGAGCTACTGACAATCCCGCGCAACTTACCAAAAGCGACCACTGAGCCAGTAAAAGTCACAGCGCCAATAAATACCCCTAAAAAGACTTCAACCAGATGAATATTGAGCATCATTCCAGTAATACTAATATCATGCTCAAGATAACTGTTATAGCCCACCGCGACAGCCGCCAATCCCACAAAACTATGTAGCATGGCCACTAACTCGGGCATTTGTGTCATTTCGACTTTTAGCGCCAATCGCAACCCAATCGCACCGCCGACTACCATCGCGACAAGAATATATTCCAGGTTCGTGACCTGGGGATTCATAATCGTTGCGACCAGCGCAATCAACATTCCGATTATGCCGTACCAGTTGCCGTGTTCGGCAGATTCTTGCTTACTTAATCCTGCAAGGCTGAATATAAATAAAATTGCGGCGACAAAATATGCGCCGTTTATAAGCGCAACATCGCCACTGAACAAACCGCTTTTTTCCCCAATTTGCTGGACCGCATCGGTCACCTGTGCATTCACTTCACTCATGACCTAGTCCTCCTTCCGGAACATTTTCAACATGCGTTTAGTCACCACAAAACCGCCCACCACGTTGATAAAAGCGATTAAGACTGCGGCGACTGAGATCCACATGACCAACTGGTTACTGCTGGAAATTTGCAGCAGTGCGCCTACCACTATGATGCCACTAATCGCATTAGTGACACTCATCAATGGCGTATGCAGTGAATGAGAAACATTCCAGACGACGTAATAACCCACAATGCACGCAAGAATAAAAATGGTGAAATGCTGCATAAAATCCGGCGGGGCGACCATGGAGAGCCAGGCGAAAAAGGTCCCGCCAATCAACAACATCAAATGCTTGCCCATACCGGTCGATTTTTTTTCTGGTTTTTCGATTTTCGGCGCGGCGGTTACTTTTGGCGGTGGCGCAGCGCTGACTTTCACCGGTGGTGGTGGAAAAGTCACTTCGCCTTGCCGCGTTACCGTCACATTACGAATAATCTCATCGTCAAAATTAAGGACTATGTCGCCGTCTTTTCCCGGGCACAGTAATTTGATCAGGTTAAGAATATTGTTGGCGTACAGCTGGCTTGCCTGAGTTGGCAAGCGTGACGGCATGTCGGTGTAACCGATGATAGTGACGCCTTCCACCTGCACTAGCTCGCCGCTTTGGGTCAGCTCGCAATTGCCGCCACCGGCAGCCGCCAGGTCGACGATAACGCTACCGCGTTTCATCGAGCGAACCATCTCTGCGGTAATTAATTTTGGCGCGGGCTTACCCGGGATCATCGCGGTCGTAATAATAATGTCGACTTCTTTAGCCTGATTCGCGAAGAGTTCCATTTCTGCCTTGATAAAAGCTTCACTCATCACTTTGGCGTATCCATCACCGCTGCCGGCTTCTTCCTCTTCTTCAAAGTCGAGCTCAAGAAACTCTCCGCCCATACTTTCGATTTGTTCTTTAACTTCGGGACGCGTATCAAATGCTCGCACGATTGCCCCAAGACTTCCGGCCGTCCCTAACGCAGCCAGACCAGCAACACCGGCGCCAATCACCATGACTTTAGCCGGTGGGACTTTACCCGCAGCCGTAATTTGACCGGTAAAAAAACTACCGAATTGATGGGAGGCTTCCACCACCGCACGGTAACCCGCTATATTGGCCATCGAGCTCAGTGCGTCCATCGATTGCGCGCGCGAGATTCGTGGCACCATATCCATCGCCAGTAGGTTAATATTTTTAGCGGCGACTTTTTTCAACAAGTCTTCGTTTTGTGCCGGATAGAAAAAACTGATAACGGTGGCACCTGATTTTAACGATGCCAGCTCATGCTCACTCGGCGGGTTGACGCTTAAGATCAGATCGGCTTGCGCCACCTGGTCACGCGGCCGAATTTCAGCGCCCGCTTGCCGATACATGGCATCGGAAAAACTGGCAGCGGCGCCTGCGCCACTTTCTACGATGACCGAAAAATTGAGTTTACAAAGTTGTTTAACGCTGGAAGGCGATGCTGCCACACGTGCTTCATTGGCAACCGATTCTTTTAAGATACCTACTTGCATAATTCAGCCCTACTGATAAAGGACCTAAAAGCAGCATAAATATGATAGGCCCAGAAAATACTGCAAGCGCAAAAGCATTAACCACGACACAATGCTTTTGGCCTACCCGACAGCCTTCATTTTTATAACCCCATCCTTCAAGTACAACTGACCTTGCTGAAACGGCAATGAATGACCGTACTACCTGGATTCGTTATTCTTCTTTAGAATCGTTATTTTAATCTAAAGATATCATCAATTTACGTCTAAAACTGACAAAAAGCAAATCGGCATTAGTCTGATACCTAATCGCGATTTCTGGTCGCCTTCACGCCCACAATCTCGGTCAAAGCCAGACGAAATTCAGCGGCCAAATGAAGCCATCGAGTCTCACCAATGCCTTATATGACGGGTTTGTTCATCTGATAGCGCGCCTAAAGTAACTCAGGGTCCCACAAAAAGGTGATCGCGCGATGAAGACATTCAAATTCCACTGGCGTTTCCCCGAGCACTTCGCCATCAGGAATCAACCGACCTGGTCGTTCTTCGGTGACGCTAATTTTTTTTGCCTGGAAATACTCTACTTCTGGATAGTTGATATGGGAGCCATCATAGATACTGGTAAACAGGCGAAGTAATCTCAACCGCGAAATATCATTGAGCAACACCACGTCTAACAATCCGTCGTCCAATTGCGCCTTAGGGGCCATTAAAAAAGTTGTACCGGTAAACGTTGAATTGGCGACTTCCACAAAAACGCCTTGCCGTTCAATCTGTTTGCCATCAATTTGCAACGTCATTCGTTGAGCTTTCAAGCCAATCAGTTTCTGAAAAGTCGCTGCAGTATAAGCCGCATTACCCATCCATTTTAAAGGAATGGCCGCTTCTGCGACTTTTGTGACAAATCCCATGCCGACGATATTGAGAAAATAATGGCTTTGTCCCTGGGTGGTAAAACGGCCAACGTCGAGCGCTCGTGGCGAATTTTGAGCGACAATATCGATAGCTTTCTTCCAGTCGGCACGGTGTAATTTTAATTCCTTCATAAACGCATTACCGGTCCCGTTGGGGATGAGGCCAAGCGGCGGCTTTTGCGCACCGGTATTCCCCATATAGCCATTTAATACTTCGAATAAGGTTCCATCGCCTCCGGACGCAATAACCGCCTGGTAGGGTAATAAGTGCATCGATGCGAGTAGCTCGATGGCATGGCCCGGATGCTGCGTTTTAATAATCTGCGCATCGAAAGATTTTTCTTTGAGGTATTGCTCAATCTCAGGTAATAACGCACGAGCGCGGCCGTTACCGGCATGGGGGTTGTAAATGACGAGGATTTTCATACAGCTTAAATGATTGTATCTCAAAGCGTGACACTCTAGAGAGATACACTCATAAAGTCAAAATTTCACCATTGCAATGGATTTTCAAATCAGTAATTATCAGCCTATAATCACAAACAATCTGCCGTTCCGCCAATGGAAAGGCAGCCAATTGCGCGCAACAACGGATGATAGCTATGGCACAAACGTCGCTGATATTACAATCTTTAAAAGCCTGCCTGAAACAGAACGGACTCACTTACGCCGATGTCGCCAAGCAACTCGACTTGAGCGAAGCGAGTGTGAAGCGAATTTTTTCCGAAGAAAATATTTCCCTGCAACGGCTGGATCAGATCTGCGCCATGATGAATATGGAAATTACCGATCTGGGCAAAATAGCCGAACAATCCAAAGAAGAAATTAAAGAACTGACCGAAGAGCAAGAAGCCGAGTTTGTTAAACAACCCAAATTATTATTTGTCGCTTATATGCTACTCAATGATATGGACTTTGAAGCGATAAAAGCCAACTACGACATCGACGAACACGAAGGAATCCAATTGCTTGCTCATCTGGATCGCATCAAGTTTCTCGATTTACTGCCTGGTAACCGGGTCAAACTTTTGACCTCGCGAAATTTTCGCTGGCGAAAACACGGTGCAATTGAGAAGCTTTTTAATGAAACTATTCGTAAGGAATTTTTGCAATCGCGTTTTGGCAAAGCCGATGAATGTATGAAATTTGGCGGTGGCCTGGTTTCCCGTTCAACGATTTTACTGATGCATACCAAAATTGAAAAAATGATCGCTGAGTTCAACGAACTGGCGCAACAAGATGCATCGCTACCTTTTGAAGAACGAATTGGTTGCGGTATGGTCGCCGCGATCCGTCCTTTTGAACTCAGTTTGTTCGCCCAGTTTCGCAAAACCGGCCAGTAAACTATTTAAGGCCCAGTCGCTTTGCCAGACGATGTAAGTTGCTGCGGTCAATGCCAAGGCTCGCGGCCGCTTGAAACCAGTTATTATCATATCGCTTGAGACGCGAGACAATGATCGCCCGTTGCACATTATCCACAGACGCATTCGGGCCTGATTTTCACTCATCGGGCCAGCTGTGCTATGCTATCTGACTTCTTACAGGGCGTTTGATGCCGTTACAATTAAAATAAGATTCATGAATCCTTTAGATAAACATTTATTAATTTATGGGGCCAATGGGTACACCGGCAAGCTGATTGTTGATTACGCCATTCAGCAAGGATTTAGACCCATAGTCGCGGGGCGTAATAAAGCAGCGATAGCCGCTATGGCTGACGATAAAGATTTACCCGCGCGTATTTTTGATCTGGCCTCCGTTGAGCAGATAACCAATAACCTGAAAGATATCGATGTCGTTATTCATTGTGCGGGCCCTTTTTCTCAAACCGCCGCCCCAATGATGCAAGCGTGTTTAAATAGCCACACCCATTACACCGATATCACCGGCGAAATTGACGTTTTTGAACACGCCCAAGCGCTAAACGGCGCTGCGCAAGAGGCTGGTATCGTGTTATGTCCTGGAGTCGGTTTCGACGTTATCCCAACGGATTGTCTGGCCAGCCAGTTAAAAGATAAAATGCCGACCGCGACCCACCTGGCGCTCGGTTTTGATTCGGGCAGCGCAATGAGTCCCGGAACGGCCAAAACGTCGGTTGAAGGTTTAGGCGCGGGCGGTAAAGTACGCGCCGATAATGAGATTATTTCGGTTCCGCTGGGTTATAAAACCCGCAAAATTGATTTTGGCAACGGTGAAAAAAACGCCGTCACCATTCCCTGGGGGGATATTTCCACAGCCTTTCATTCCACCCGGATCCCCAATATCGAAGTCTATATTCCTATTTCCCCGCGCGGTGCTAAACGAATGCAGCGCTTAAACGCTTTTCGCTGGTTACTCGGCCTAAACTTTGTGCAGAATTTTTTGAAAAATAAAGCGGGTAAATCATCGCGAGGCCCAAATGCGGAACAGCGGGCTAAACTGAAAACTTATATCTGGGGGGAAGTCAAAAACAACTGCGGGGAAATTATTAGTGCACGCTTTGAAACGGCCAATGGTTATGAATTGACATATCTCGGAGCGGTTGAAGTCGCTCGCTTTTTATTGACCGAAGAGGTCGACGGCGGCGCCTATACGCCATCGCAATTAATCGACAATCAATTAGTGTGTCGCCTACCCGGCACCAGTGAAATTATTTTTGACGACCACCGTGCGCTAAAGCGTTAGCCTACAACTAATCTTGTCGGTGTTGCCAGTATAACTTGGCAAAGCTTTCGGCATCGAGCGGCTCGCTGATATAAAAGCCCTGAATAAAATCACACCCTTGTTCTTGTAAGGCTTTGAGGGTTTTTTCATCTTCGACGCCTTCTGCAATCACCTTCATTCCCAGACTATGGGCCAGATTGATAGTCGACTTAGCGATGATGCGATCTTGCTTATCTTCAAGCATCTGAGAAATAAAAGAGCGGTCGATTTTAAGAATATCCAACGGCAGCCGTTTTATGTAGGTCAAGGATGAATAGCCAGTCCCATAATCGTCCAGAGAACATTGAATTCCCCGTTGGCTAAACTCACTGAGCTGTTGGATCGCGCGGCCTAAATTACTCATTACCGCGGTTTCTGTCACCTCAAATTCAATGTCGTGCGGTGATACGCCAAATTGATGAATCAATTGATCAACCTGTTCGATAAAATCATCATCGGCGAGATTTCGGGTCGATAAATTAATTGCCATATTCACGTCAATGCCTTGCCTTTTCCATTCCTGGAGCTGCGCCATGGCCGTTTTCATCACCCAGTAGGTAAGCGGATTAATTAACTGAGTCAACTCGACCTGAGGAATAAATTTAGCCGGCGGCAGCAGGCCATATTTTTTGTGTTGCCAACGTACTAACGCTTCGCTGCCGATAATCGTGCGAGTTTGCAGGTCAAACTTAGGCTGAAAGTGCAGCACCAGTTCATCGTTACGGATCGCTTCGGCCATTTCGGCCATAATAACAAATCGTTGATTGGTGTTCGCATCCAGCTCGGGTGAATAGAGCGTGATACCGCCCCCTTCACTTTTCGCATGATACATGGCCAACTCGGCGCAGCGTAGCATTTCGGTCGCGCTATGGCGGACACCTTGCGTGGTTGCGATACCGATACTGGAACTAATTTCCAGGTTAAGACCATCAACCACAAAGGGCTCGGCGATAGCCGCTTCAATAACCTGAGCGATCGATTCGATTTCACTAGCGCTAGATTTGTTGGCCACCAGGAGACAAAATTCGTCGCCGCCTAAGCGGTAAACTCTCGTGTTAACATCATTGGCCGCTTCGGTAATGCGCGGACCAACCAGGCGTAAGAGTTTGTCGCCAATCTGATGGTCAAGCGTATCGTTAATCTCTTTAAAGCGATCCAGGTCGATCAGCACCACGCCAACATAACGGTCACTGTATTTGGCTTTTTTTAGCGTTTCCGGACAGTCACGATTAAACGCGTTGCGATTTGGTAATTCGGTTAAATTATCCCTAATCGCCAAAGATTCCATTAATTGATACTGCTTAGCGTTGGCCAACGCCAGCGAAATACTACTGCCGATGGTCTGGTAGAATTCGATTTCATCATCAGGAATTTCGGAATAAGTTTTTTGACAGATGGTGATACTGCCGAGTGGCTCTCCCTTATATATAAGCGGTAGTACGACGCCGCCCACAATGCCTTCATCGACCAGCGTTTTCCTCAGGTCGCTGGATAGGCGTTGGTCATCTTTAATCGATGGAAACAGCTCGAGCTTTTGCGAGGCGAGCGCCAGACCGCTGGGCGAACCTTGCTCTCCCAACGGAAACCGACGACGCGCCTGATATAAATCAATGCTAAATCCGCTGCTGGAAATGATTTCCATCGCTTCGCCCGTAGCATCAACGGCACAAAAAGCGATCGAAGATGTCAGTTGGATGGTGTGCAGCAGATTAACGACTTTATCGGCAATGTGTTTGATGCTGTGGCTGGCGTGTAGTTGTTCAACCAGGCGGTTAATGAGCGCCAACTGCGAGTTTTTGCGCGCCAGCCGCCCCTGGCTCCGCAGAAGATTACGCTCGACGTTTTGCTGCTCAGTCATATCCAGCGCGACGCCGACTACCACCGGCTCATTATTATAACTGGTGGCTTCCGCCGTCGCTAACATGGGTACCATTTCACCTGAGGAGGTCACCCCATTTAAATAGACGGTACCACTGCCATTTTTAAAAACCGCTTCAATTTCCAGCTCGATCCGCTTGCGATCGGTTTCATGGACCGCCATCAGAATATTGTCATTGGCCATTTGCTCATGGGTATAGCCAAATTTTGAGCTGAAATACTGGTTCCATCTCAAAAATCGACCATCCTTGCTGAGCATAAACATTAAAGCTGGTACAGAGTCTAATTGGGTTTGATTAATAATGACTTCATTGCGCAAATTTTGATTGATCGCCTGACGTTCAAGTTCTGAGGCCACGCGAAATGAAAAGACTTCCAGCATGCTGGTTATCACGTCAATCTGTTCAAGCGGCTGGCGACTTAAGCCAATTAATACGCCGATGACCTGATCTAAAGAATCGGTTAATGTCACGCCAATACAGGATTCCGCTGACAATTCGATAAGCGATATATCGCGCGGGAAATGGCGTTGTGCTTCTTTGTTGATACACACCTTTCTATCGGCAAAAATTCGCTCGCTTAAGGTGCCAGTAACGTCATAGTCAAAGTTGTCTTGCGGCTTGCCGTCAGCGAAAACGGCGACGGTATGTAATTTATATGGGGTCGACGGAATATTGCGAGCGATAATCGCGGCGTCTAAGCCCAGTGCCTGACAGAGCTCTTGCGCCAGGCGATGCAGAAAATCCTCGCCTAAACGACCAGCCGTAGACTGCAACATCGCTTTGAGTGTTTTTTCAAAGTCTATCGCCTGTGGATCTTGCGGATCTGTCGGGTCTGTATTTAGCATGCTACCGTTACTGCGTTGACCGGGATCGGTTCCCTAGTTGGAGTTTTTATCTGTGTCTTCGCGCTCCGTCGCTCTGCTCACATGGCCACTTCGTAGATGCGGGTTTTAACTACTCCCACAATCGTCACCGCCCCGGCCGAGCTAGCTGATGTGAATATATCAGTGCCCTTGAGGGATTTCAATCAAGCTTGCATATCTCTTCGCCGACTTTACCCTCATTCAAGCTGACGACCAGGGTTTTTATCAGGCTCTTGCCAAGAAGCACGATTGTTCTGGCCAAAAAGCCGACTAAAAATGACCAAACCAGGGACATAGATCAAAAAACGCGCGCGAACCAGTTCCCAATTTTTCGATCACAGTGCCAGCTTTGCCTATTTTGTGAACTATCCCAAAGATTGCTTTACTGCAAAGAGTAGACTGAAATTATTACTAACGCGGCTTATCGCTGGGTTTACACGGAGTTGTAAATCGATAACTCGCCAGTTTCAATTCAGAAGGAGTTGCTCTTGGTTTCCGAAAAAAACAACGAATTTACATCCATTATGGATCACATTGCAGCAGGCATCGCAAAAGTCGACACTAGCGGTCAATTTATCCATTTAAATACCATGTACTGTGATTTGTTAGGCTATAGCGCCGACGAATTGATTGGTCGTAATTTTGCAACGATCACCAATGCCGATGACTACATTCCACTCAAAGCGCTGTTTGATGAGCTCGTTGCGGGAAAACGGCGTAGTATCCGAGTTAAAAACCGGGTCATCAATAAAGCAGGCGAGCTTACCTGGATTTACCTGAGCGCTACCCGCGTCAAAAGCTCGGATCCTTATGTGGTGTTTGTCGTGCAGGATATCAGCCAGGAAGAAGAGCTCGATTCTGAGCAAGGCCTGGCGGCCATGACAGTTAACCATAGTGGTAACGGCATTCTAGTCACCGACGCGACCGATACCATCATCCAGGTTAATCCTGCTTTTTGCCGCATTTCAGGTTTCTCCGCCAATGAAATCATTGGCCGCAAACCATTCTTGCTTCGCTCCGGTGAGCACGATGAGACTTTTTACAACCGCATCTGGAAGACTCTGGAACAGGAAGGCTTTTGGCAGGGTGAAATCTGTTACCGCCATCGTAATGGCAGTTTGTTCTATGTTTGGGAATCGATTTCGGCGGTGATGAACGAACAGGGTGATGTTACCAATTATGTGAGTAATATGGCCGATATGACGCAATTGAAGTTGCAGCAACAAGCGCTCGATGAACTCGCCAATTATGATGCCCTAACAGAGCTACCGAACCGTCACTATTTTGATGCCAACCTGACGCAAGCGATTGAAATGAGTAAGCGCTCGGGCTCACGCGTCGCACTACTGTTCATCGACCTGGATAAATTCAAACCGATCAACGACGAGTTTGGTCACAAAGCAGGCGATAACTTGCTCGCTGAAATTGCCCATCGGATCGAAAAGTCCGTTCGTAAGGAAGATACCGCGGCGCGGCTAGGCGGCGATGAGTTTGTTGTATTAATGCCTAAAATTGATGAACGAGCGCAATTGGAAACTATCGCAGAGCGATTGTTGGAAAGAATCTCTCAACCGGTCAACGTCTCGCAAGGTGTTGAAGTCAGCGTGACCGCGAGTATGGGCATCAGTATTTATCCGGACGATCTGAATAACCTGGGCGAAAACTTCCGTTTTATCAATTCCAACCAGGATTCCGAGATTGTCGAGCTGGCCGATCAGGCGATGTACGCCGCCAAAGAACACGAAGTTCCGCTGTGTTTCTTTGATCAGATCAACCTGTTTTCGCCTTTAAGTCGAAAAGTGGCCGCTAACTAACCAACAACTTCTCCCCCCCATCAAGCGGGTATTCCAATATTGCATTTGCAGGAAAACCCGCTTGACTTTAGGCTAGCATTTAATGAGAATACTTCTCATTAAATCACATTAATTCTCAGTCAATGCAATTCCATGGCTAAAATCGCCCTCGAAAATGTCCTCAGTGTCCACCACTGGAATGATAAGCTTTTTAGTTTTCGCACGTCACGCGACCCCAGTTTTCGGTTTCGTAACGGTGAATTTGTGATGCTAGGGTTACCCGGCGAAAAAAGACCGATCTTACGCGCCTACTCGATTGCGAGCGCCAATTATGAAGAGTACCTGGAGTTTCTCAGCATTAAAGTCCCCGACGGCGAATTAACCTCCCGTTTACAGCATGTGCAACCGGGCGATGAAATCTACGTCAGTCGAAAGCCGACCGGTACGCTGGTAGTCGATGATTTGAGGCCCGGAAAAAACCTCTATTTACTCGCCACAGGAACAGGACTGGCACCCTTTATGAGTATCATCATGGATTTTGATGTGTACGACAAATTCGACAAAATTATTCTGTTCCATGGCGTGCGGCACGTGTCTGAGCTGGCTTATCGTACAGATATTGAAAACGAATTACCGGTCAATGAATTTCTCGGCGATCAAATCGCGGAAAAGCTTATTTATTATCCCTGTGTCACACGAGAGCCTTTTATGAATCAGGGGAGAGTGACCGATCTGATCGCCAGTGGAAAACTCAGCAAAGATATTGGCCTACCAAAACTCACCCCTGAGACAGATCGCATCATGCTGTGCGGTAGCCCCGGCATGCTTTCAGATATGCAGATGATTTTAGATGGCATGGGGTTTCATATCAGCCCGCGTCTTGGTGAGCAGGGTGATTATGTGATTGAGCGGGCGTTTGCTGATAGTTAGTTTTGCAAAGCCTTGTCGGCACTCGCTTCATATTCAGCCAACAGTTTTTTAGCCAAAGCCAATTCTTCTTCGGTCGGTTTTTGATAGCCACGGGGGTAATCCCATCCGTATCCCCAACGAAATGATGTTGGCCAATAAGGTGACCCGCCGACGCGCACGCCCGCTAACATTAATTTGGCAATCGCTTTTTCACCCACCTTGCCAACACAGGCTTCCAGGTCTTTATCGGCTTGTAAGCGATCCGCATAATCGCCACCTAACCAGTAAGCTTTATCGTGTTCGACGCAGCAATCGAGCCAGAGCTCCTGCTGTTTCAATGTTCCATCGGGGAAAGAAGAACAGCCATCACTGGTAAATGGCGCTAACTCATCAGACGGGTTGCTGGCACAACTCGCTAATAAATAAGTGAAGAAACAGACTATTACCGTTCGATAAATTGGTGTCATTTTGCTTATGCTATCTTTTTTCATAAATCGTTTCTGATTACGCGCTCAGCTCGACTCGCCAAGGTGGGTTTCGCCGATTCTCTCCGGCCCAGAATAGTTTTATTTTATTGCCCGAAGGATCAAACAGAACTGCCTCTCGCCACAGGTAGCTCATATCCATTGGCTCTTGTTTAAACTCAATTCCCATTGCTTTTAGCTCATTGACTAATTCATCCAGCGCTTCGTGCTCAAAGTAAATCACGCCCCCATTAGTATACTCGGTTTCTTCAAGCGACAGTGAAAATGTCGCCTCGCCAGCAGGACATTCAAATCGAGCATAATGTGGCGTGTCGACAATTTGGAGAAAACCCATTTTTCGGTAAAAGTCTGTCGCCAGGTCCATATCTTTGACGGGTAATGTTACCTGGTTTAAATTCATTGCTGATTCTCTTTGCGCATTTTTGTGTCAGATTAACACGCTTTAATTTGCTGTCTTATCCTGAATATTTTTGTTTGAGTGATTTTTTATTATTGAGTGGACTCGCGTTCAAGAGTGCCTCCTGCAAAGGCTAGCGCTCAAATAAATCGAGCGATTTCCTTGCTTCAATTTACTTTGTTTTGTTAAGAAGGGAATATTCCGTTCTTTCTAACATAAGGAATCGCAACGAACATTAGAAGCCCACCAATAAATAAAAGACCAGTTCCAATCAGTAAAAGGCCATGTTCATTTTTAACTCGTACTGAAATAGGAGTAATTTCTTCCTTGGATACTCGCACAATTTGAAACCCAGGAACCAACAAATAATCGCGCCACTTCAAGCTTCCTGTGATACTTTTTCGAGTCTTCCAGCCGACTTCAATATAAGAGTGCGAGGGATAAACCTTTTCAAGTTCAGCGACTCCCTCATCCCAAGGAAAAAGGTAACTCTTTAGCAAAAGTGTAGGGATTAGTACCGCAGAAAAAATAATAATCGTTGCAAACCATTTCATCGTAAATAGTTGCCTTAAAACAAAAAAATATGACAGTCACTATATCTATAATCACCTACACGCTCAATAGCCAATCTCTTACACAACTTCCTAGCTTTATCCTCTTTTTCATTTCTTTTATTGTGGCAAGATATAAATATCTCTATTGTTCAAGGATGAACTATGGCCATCAGGCGAAGTGACTTAATCGATAATGAAACACCGGGCTTTTATCATTTGATTTCCCGCTGCGTGCGCCGGGCGTTTTTATGTGGTGTCGATAAAGACACTGGTATGTCTTATGAGCATCGACGCGAGTGGATTGAGTCACGCATTTTGAAGCTCGCAGAGTTATTTGCTATCGAAGTTTATAGTTATGCTGTGATGCATAATCATTATCATCTGGTGGTGTACTTTGACCCGAAAGCGCCCTGGCGTTGGTCGGATGCAGAAGTTGCCGAGCGTTGGGTAACTCTTTTTCCAGTTAGACGCAATCACCCGCGTTATGAGTCAATGAAGAAAGCCAAACTGTTATCGGTTCTTAATGATGCCGACAAACTGGAAGAATGTCGCCGCAGACTGGGTTCACTCTCCTGGCTTATGCGATGCATTAATGAGCCGATTGCTAAACGCAGTAACCGCGAAGATTGCGTAAAGGGGCACTTCTGGGAATCGCGGTTTACCTCACAAGCCCTGCTCGATGAAGCCGCTGCGCTGACCTGTATGGCCTATGTGGATTTAAATCCTATCAGAGCGGGCATTAACCAAACGATTGAAGATTCCGAATTTACCAGCGTGCAACAACGATTGATTTCGCTCTCACAAGAGCAATTGGATAGTGCAGTAACGGCTATAGCGGGAGAAGTTAATGCTCGTAGTATTTCCATCAACCTTAAGGACTATATTGAACTGATAGAGTGGACGGGAAAATATATTATCCATCCCGATAGAGCAGCTATTCCCAAACATCTCACGTCAATATTTGACCGATATAACCTCAACCAAAACCAGTGGCTAAATCAGGTGAAGGCTTATGGGAATAATTATTATCGCGCGGTAGGCGCGCTCGACTTGGTATTGACAAAAGCACAAGCGATTAACCAGCGATGGATGCAGGGAATATCGGCAATTAAATCCTTATACCTTCAACCGACCTAGACAAAACCTTGCTCACAGATAATCCATTCAGGGTCGCTGAAGGTATTTGCACGCTTTAAATTTAAGATTAAAGATTCAGTACGGCTTAGCGTAAAGCCAATGTCTTATTCAGCCTCTTTAAATTCACTATAACCATTCCATTAGAGAGTAAAGCTCGGCTGGTTGTAAGATATTTCTTATATGTGCCTGTCTATGTTTACTTACGGCTGGTTGTAAGATATTTCTTATATGTGCCTGTCTATTTTTACTTTTCTATTTTTACTTTCTACTCAACTTCTTGATATCCCATTAACATCATGCCATGCCTTCCCCAATCAATGGTGATGTAATACTTAGTATTCTGTTTGAATGTAGAGTCATTCTTGTAGGGAGTACCGATTTGCACATTTTTTTATAGTGAGACCCCAGAAGCAACTTCTCGATTCTCAAAGATATTGACCAACTTTCACCATGCGGTGTCATATAAGATTCATTCGATATTGAGTCAAAAGTTCCAATAAAGGTAAACTGTGTATCTTCATCTGATAGTTGATGAGAGGCTCCATTCTTATGCTGTGCAATCACTGATGGTGGCAAGTCGGCCAATGCCGCATTCGAAATAAGTAATAATATTAAAGCAATTGTGAGTTTCATAAAAAAAATATGAAAGTCACTATATCTATACTTTTCCTTTTTAATCATAAGCACATCCTGACAGTATCGAAGCGCATGGTAGCAAATTGCAAAAACTTTTGGTTATACGCTCATAAACTACCATTCTTTCTTAGTTATAATTTTTCCATCAACAAGTTCATAAATTGAACCACCTTCACCACCGCCCCAATCCAACTCACCTGAGATTTCTTCTGCGCCACAGAAGTTTAGATACTCCAGTAAATTTTGGGCGTCCATTCGACCAGTTCCCAGAACTTCTATTGTCAAAGTGTCGTCCTTATTTTCAAGCTCCGTAATATCCATCCACTCATCAATATCTAATCTATTACTACCGTCATCACTTATCAATAAGTGCCTGTGCTCCGGCAGAATGATTTCGTCGATAAACTTATCGATAGAATCAAAGACTTCTAAACAAATCTTTTTTGAAGGGAATTTGGCTTTTACTTTGATTTCACTTTCAGACATTGTTATTCCTTATTTTTTGCATAACTATAAAAAATATGACAGTCACTATATCTAACATTTTTATTTGTTTCGTTGATTATGTTTTGTAAGAACTGCTCCACACCATTTTTTTAGAGTTAGTCTATCTTCCAGACTCTTATCATATTCAAGATCATACTCGGGAGAAGATAACATTTCTTCTGTGAGCTCTAGATATTGTTGTTCTGATATTTTAAAGGGCTTCCAGAAACAACCTCCACTCATACCTAAGTCGGCACCACCAGACATTAATTCTTCGTTTAATATGTGCAATGGTGGAAATTGCTTTGTACAGTGAACTCTCATTGCCAAGCCAGGAGAATACCTCATCAGGAATTCATCAAACCCAACAACTTCCCACTCTCCGTCGGAAGCTCCGATTCCCGGTAGCACTTTAATTCGAATTTGCTCCACGCTTCACGAGTTCCCTTTGAAATGTAACAGCTTAATCTTGAGCATCAGGCTCACTTCCCCAAATACCCAAAGTTTTTAAAATTTCAGTTAATCTACCTAATAAGGCTTTTAAGAACAACCGCTTGATATAAATTCACTTCCAAATTACCACAAACCAAACCTTTTACATTTACAAACTGAAGCGCGAACAAAATATTTTCACTTATCAAACACTTTTATAATCAACAAGTTAGGTCATCTGTCTTATTTAAAGTGAAAATGATTCCGGTTAAAAACAACTTATGGATTTGGTTATTTTATTTTCAAGTTTCGAGCTTGGAAACCGGTAAGTGCTGTGTATATTAATTTGAAGGATGCTACCTTTATCAAAATCCCTTACACTGCAAACAAATAACCGCCAAATCACAATGAAATATGAATTCAGGTAACGGATTTTTCTACAAACTGCTAATGTTTTCCCTGGCGATAGTACTGGCAGTCAGTGGATGGTTAATCACCCAGTCTGGGTTCCAGTCGGTACAAAATATCCGTCAGATAGAGCGTCTACCCGTTTCTTCTATTGGCGCAGCGCTCGCTGGAGAAGTGAAATTAAACGCGCAGGTTAAACCAGCCGAGCAACTACTCACCAGCGAAAAGTTTCAGCAACAAAGTGTCTATTACCGTTGCCGCTACGAGGAGGAAGAAACCGATTCCGATGGCGATACCTATTGGGATACCAAATTCATCCATACCAAGGCCGTTAATTTTTATCTGGAGGACGCGACGGGGAAAATACTGGTCAATGTGGAATCTATGGCCGATGATTCGCTCGATTTTTCTTTGCCAATTAGCGACCAACAAACGCATGGTGCGACACGCCACACCGAGTGGCGAATAGAACCCGACGACTCGGTATTTGTGCTAGGGTCATTACTCGAGATTGCCGGCACTGCCCAAATCAGCTTTATCGAGCCGGGCCAATATTTGCCTATCATTTCTAAATTCAGCGAAGCCGAAGAAAAGTCTGATATAGGCATTTCCGTCATTTTAATGATCAGCGGCGGAATTTCATTGATTGCCTTAAGTGCTTTTTGCTTAACCAGCGGTTTAGCGATTCACCGCATTATTGCTTTTTTAATTATCCTAAGCGGTTTCGTTTTTGTCCCTTTAACCCACCTGGGCGTCAGTATGCTGAACGATGATATTGTCTCAGGGCTTGCTCGTCTGATCGCACAATCCAGCAGCGCGCTTAAAAAAATCAATCAACAATTAAAACCCTACGCGCATCCGATTAATGATTTTGCCCAACTCGAAAAAACCACGGCCATGCTTGACGATGATTTGCCCGTATCGCTCCGTCAAATCATCGATGAAATGCAAGTTAACCAGGCTTATGCCGAAGCCGCTTATCATAAACAATTAGAAAATTTTCCCAATAATCTGATCGCCTGGTTTTATTCTGTTCCCGAACCGCAATTGGTCAATTCATTGTCCTTTTCACAACAACAAGCACTCGCCAATCGCCTCGCGGCATACCAACAAGCGACAACCACCGGGCTTTTACCCGTCGCTGTCATTACAGCCGGTTTACTCTTTTGTTTGGGGTTAAGCTGGTTAGGGTTTCGGCTGATTCGCTTAAAACGACACATTGAGAATATTCCCACGTCCAAATCCAGCGGCCTCGTTTTTGGGCTCGCGGAAATCAAAGGTCGCATTGAGAAAGTTCTGGATAAACCACCTTTAAAGAGCCCGCTTACCCATAGCCAATGCTACTGGTATCACTATATCGTGGAAGAAAAACAACAAAGCGGCAAAGATACCAAGTGGGTAACTATCGAGAATCGCAAAGACTATGCGCCGTTTTTCTGCAAGGACGCCTATGGCGAAGTGAAGGTGATGCCGGCGAACGCCGAAGTGATTTCCCACCATAAAAAAGTAGAAACCCGTGGACGGTATCGCTATACCGAAAAATTGTTAAAGCTGGCGGATAAAGTCTACGTGCTCGGTCACGCAAAAATCGACCGAGACAGCGGTGATACTCTGGTGATCCGTGGCGCCAAAAAAGAGCGTCCTTTTTTGATCACCAACTTAACCGAAAAAGCCGTGATGATGCGCAAAGCCAATGGCGGCATGATTAGCCTGACAATCGCTTTTTCGGCATTGATGTTTGCCAGCCTGTTTTATCTAGGAGTCAATGGGAGTTTCTCGCCTGCAGATTATTTGCTCGCCGCGTTTCTCGCGCCGGTCTATATGTCGCTGATGGTGCTTGTGCTGCATTACAACGATCTGGTCTTTTTAAAGCAGCGCGCCGCGAGAAACCTTTCCAACATCAATGTGTCGCTACAAAAGCGCGCCGACCTGATCCCAAACCTTGAAAAAGTGGTCAAGAAATATCTCGTTCATGAAAAAGATCTGCTGCAGTTAGTCACACGATTAAGAACGCGTTTTTCAACCCAGATTGAAGATTTAGACGCGACAGCCAGTCAATTAGAGAATGAACAAAAAATCCTTGGAAAGATCATTGCCAAAGCCGAGGATTATCCCGAGCTTAAAGCCGCTAAACTCAATGTGAAGTTGATGAATAAACTAATTGACCTCGAAAATGAAATCGCGCTGATGCGAGAAGGCTATAACGATGCGGTAAATTACTACAACACGCGAATCGCCACGATTCCTGATGTGTTTTTTGCCCGCGCTTTCGGCTTTCAGCCCATGACGCTATTCCACTATGAAGCGCGTCGCTTTTCGCGCGTAGAGGTTAACTGGAACAAATAATTGGGAAAACGAATACAGCCACCTCGTCCCCTAACAAAGCAGAACGAGGTGCAGCAAAAGTTTGCCCTAGGTAAGCCTATCCTGCGAGTGGATTGGCAAACAACAGCAATAGACCTATACCGATAGCGATAATGGGTAAACTATCCAGAAAGCCCGCAATAACCATGGTTCTGACTTGTAATTCCTTTGCCAGTTGCGGTTGGCGAGCCACGCCTTCAATATACTTGGACGCCACATTACCAATGCCTAGCCCCGAGCCAATTGCGCCGCCGGCGATAATAATAGCCGCAGAGATCATCGTCGCAGCGTCAAACACTTCGTTTTCGTTCATCCTGTTTTCCTCTTGTTGACCTAACAATTGGATCATACATTGTCGTCAAATAGATGATAATATAGGCATTTGTGATAATACTGTTCATGTATTTGAACAATATAAATTCTCAGTTTAGATAAGGAAGGCGATTATGCACCGCTGGCAAGGGTTTGAAGAATTTGTCCAGGTGGTTAACTCCGGCTCTTTTTCGGCCGCGGCGCGCGCGATGGGCGTTTCCAAAAGCCATATTAGTCAACAGGTCAGCAAACTGGAAGAAAGGCTGGCCAGTCGGCTACTCCACCGGACTACCCGAAAACTCAATTTAACTGAAACCGGTGAGATTTATTATCAGCGTTGTCAGCAGATTATCCAGGATCTGGAGGAAGCTGAACATGCGGTAACCCAGTCGCAAGATCTGGTCCAGGGATTACTGCGTATTAGTTCGCCACATCTTTTAGGCGAGACTCATTTGGTCCCAGCAATTGCAGAGTTTTTAGCTTTGCATCCCAAGCTCGAAATCGAACTGGATTTTAGTAGTAAAAAAGTCGACCTGCTTGCGGGTTATTATGATTTGGCATTACAGGTGGGAAAGCGAGAAGATGTTAATGTCGTCAATTTGCCACTCACAAGTACCCGCTTTTTCGTGGTTGCCAGTCCCGCTTACATCGCCAAACACGGCGAGCCAGATACGCCTGATGACATTGTTCGCCACGCCTGTTTACTCTTTACCGAACAAGGCACCAGTAAGCCCTGGTTGTTAAAAAATCAGGACGATGGGACACGGTTAAAAATAAAAGTCGCCAGCCATTGGCGCAGCAATAGCGGTCCTGCACTTCGAGCCGCGGCAAAGAATGGTCTAGGACTCGCCTACTTGCCGGATTATTATTTAAAGCAGGATATCGACGATGGCTTGTTAAAAATACTGTTACCTGAGTGGAGCTACATCGAGCGAGCGATAGTGGCTATCTACCCACATAAAAGTTTTGTATCCGCCAAAACAAGATTGTTTACCGAATTCTTAAAGGACTATTTTCAGCGCGAAGAAGTGGCGTTTGCATTAGACATTTAGCCTCGACTCAAACCGAAAAAATCCCCGGCGACAAACAATTTATGCCACCGGGGAAACCGCACGCTTTACTTAGAGAATTTCGACACGATCGAGAAAACCTGAGGCCTGTTCAGCTATTTGGGCGAGGGATAAACCGATAGCGTTGAGTTCCGCTTTTTTAATGGTTTCACGAAAATTATTTTCGATTTCCTGTTTGCTCGCGGTGAAGTGATTGGAAGCCACCATAGTAAATGGAATCACGCCAGAGCGAATATCGAGTAACACTGCCTCAACGGTACAATAAGCTTTAGTTTCATCCGATTTTATAAAGCGGTATTTTTCAAATGTCTGACAGCTTTCACGATAGGCAAGTAACAAATCCGCCTGAAAGCGCGCCGCGGCGACTCTCAAAGATTGAATAGAGCGATTATTGGGGACCAACATGCTGGGCAGATATGACGCGTCGTAGACTCTTTGCGAGTGCCTGAGTTTCCCAATAACATCCTGCGCAATCGTCTGGTTAAGACGGTTAAACTCCCCCGAATAATTCGACCAGGCATTGGTATCAGAAACCTTCAGCAGGGCAATTCGACTTTGTTTGGGTAATTTAATTCGATGGTTTAAATAGTCTTCGATTTCTGCGTTGCTTAAGCTACTGGCGTTGCTCAGCAAACTCGTCTCTGTCGACGAAGGAGTCGAATCAAAGTAACTTGATGGCCTGTCCAGCGAAGACACGCTCGCACAGCCCGACAGAAAGAGCAGGCCTAAAAATGCGGCGATTGTTTTCATTATTTTTATCCCGTGTTTCGGTGTAATTTTCAACTTAAACGGGATGGTAGGAAAAAGGGGTTAAATAAAATTACGCTTTTGAACAAATACAGGCAAATTTAGCTATTCGAAGCTTGGAAATTCCTGCCTTGTTCAATCGTTCGATAAATTCTCTGAACGTCGAATTATCAGTACAAGCATGTTGTGTTACTCTGACTATGTCAAATTCACTTTCTTTTATATCCAATATCAACTCATCTGCAGAGAAGTAGTCAATAGCGTTGAACTCATACCTGTCAGCGTAAACGACAATTCGAATTTCCTTCTCTTTGTACGCAGCTACTGAACTAGCGAAGGCACAAACCGTCAACAATGAAATAATAGTTAAAAATCTAAAATTGAGCATAATTCTAACTTGCATGGTTGATCACAATCTTCCACTCACCGTTAATCTTCTTCCAATAAAGGGTAAAGTGATCTACAGGGTTCTCCTTCTCCCGTCGCAAACGCCGAATCATCTGTTTGCTCAATGTAAGGGGGAGAAAGTCTTTAACTTTGAATCGCAATTATCTGAATAATCAAAGCCTGTGGTTTTTGCTCAAAAGACTGTGCGACCAACTTATCAATTTTTGCTTTTAGCTCACCCACTTTTTCCTGTGCAATATCGTCTGGGCTAAAAGAAATGGTCACTTGCGTCAGCGTTCCGTTACTGATGTTCCATCCGATATTTGCGTCCCAGCCAAAATCACGCTTAATCTTATCGGAGAGCCGTTGTTGTTTTTCGAGCATATCCTGCATGTCATCGACAAAACCACACGACGACAATAAAAGTATCGCTAGCAACAGGATTAAAGTTTTTTTCATTTTTATTGTCCTTTTAATCTTCTATTATTTGTCTTTGTGTTTACTTACCTGATTAATCAAGCAGCCTCCACATCCACCGCCACCACTTTATATTCCGGACAAAGTGTTTCAGAGTCGCTCTCGCTACTGGTGATGTTATTGACCATATCTTCGGGAAAATGGAATGTGGTATATAAAATTCCCGGCTTCACTTTTTCACTGATCTGCGCCTTTAATTTGACTTCGCCGCGCGCTGAAAACAGACGCACAAATTGATCGCTCTGAAGCTTTTTGGCCTGTGCATCGTGCGGGTTAATCAGCAAAATATCTTCGCTGACGATCTCTTTATTGCCTGTTCGGCGAGTCATGGTGCCCGCATTATAATGCTCAAGGTTTCGCGAAGTGGTTAAAATAAAAGGAAAGCTTTGCGCGTTACTTGTGATTTCGTTCGATTCCTGCCAATCGAAATAATAAAACTTGCCTAAGCCGCGTTTAAAAGTGTCGGTGTGCAAAATTTTTGTATCGCTGCCGTCGGGTAGTACCGGCCATTGTTTGCCATTATCGCCGAGTTCTTCCCATTTCACCCCTGCGAAAAAAGGAACGATTTGCGAAATTTCTTCGAGCATGGTCGCCGGATCATAATCAGGCTGCTGATATCCCATTGCGCGCATCACATCGACCACAATTTGCCCATCTGACTTGGCGTCACCGACGGGTTTAACAACCTGCCGTACCGCCTGAATGCGTCGCTCACCGTTGGTAAAAGTCCCAGATTTCTCAAGGAAAGAGGCACCGGGTAGCACCACGTCTGCTAGCTTTGCCGTTTCACTTAAAAAGATTTCTTGCACGACCAGAAAATCGAGCTTGTTCAGGCTATCGACAACATAATGGGTATTCGGATCGGACTGGGCGATATCTTCTCCCATAATCCATATCGCTTTGAGTTTGCCTGCTTGCGCCGCCTGATACATTTGCGGAATTTTATAGCCAATTTTAGTGGGGAGTGTTGTACCGTATTTCTCATTGTAATATTGCTGATTGGCCTCAACATCAATGGGAAAATAGCCTGCGCCCTGGTGCGGCTGACAGCCCATATCAGCAGCACCCTGAACATTGTTTTGACCTCGTAGCGGATTAACGCCGACACCGCGGCGTCCGATATTGCCGGTCATCATCGCAAGATCGGCAATACTCATGACCGTTCGTGAGCCTTGAGAATGTTCGGTGACGCCCAGTCCGTGGTAACTCATGGCGTTTTCCGCGCTGGCATAGGCTATCGCCGCCTGTTTAACAAGCTCGCGATCGACCCCGGAAATTTTTTCGAGCACATCAATATCTATCTTTTTGATGGCGTCGACATAGTCATTCCAACCTTCGGTGCGTCTATTGATAAAAGTTTCATCAACCAGACCAGCTTCAATAATAAAGTAGGCCATCATATTGAGTACCGCGACGTTAGTCCCGGGTCTTAATTGCAAATGATAGGTCGCGTAACGGGCAAGCTCAGTTTCAACCGGGTCGATGACGATGGAAGTGATACCTTTCATAAACTTCTGTTTAATTTTGGCTCCAGTAACTGGATGCGCCGCGATCGGGTTCGCGCCGATAACCATAATGAAATGGGTGTAGTCTAAATCTTCAATCGAATTGGTGGCCGCACCGGTACCAAACGCCTGTTGCATACCGTAAGCCGTTGGCGAGTGACAAACACGAGCGCAACTATCGATATTATTGGTACCGATAACCACCCGCATCAATTTTTGCATCAGGTAGTTTTCTTCATTGGTGCAACGCGCCGATGAAATACCTGCTATCGAATCCGGGCCGTGCGCTTGCTTCAGGCTATTCAATCGATCGGCAATAACTTGATAGGCTTCTTGCCAACTCGCTTCAACCAACTCACCATTTTTTCTCACCAAAGGCGTTTTAAGGCGATCGGGGTGACGATAAAAACGCCACGCGTAGCGTCCTTTTAGGCAAGTATGGCCCGCGTTCACTTCCGCATCATTGGGCGCACGAATCGATAAGATTTCATTATTTTTTACCGCCACTTCCAGGTTGCAGCCAACGCCACAGTAGGAGCAAATGGTGCGCACCTTTTCTTGCGCTTCAACCGATTTACTCTGAAACACATCGCTGATAGCCGCGGTGGGGCAAGTCTGCGCGCAAGCGCCGCAAGACACACACGCCGAATCATCAAAAGACAGGTTGGCACCTTTAATAATTTTGCTATCGAAACCGCGTCCTTCAATGCCTAATACAAATTCACCCTGGATTTCATCGCAGGCGCGTACGCAGCGATAACAGTTGATGCATTTGGATAAATCGCTTCGCATATAGGGGTGTGAAGTATCTTTTTCATAATGACTATGGTCAGCGGCATTTTTATAACGAACTTCACGAATGCCGACTTCCGCTGCGACATCTTGCAATTCGCAATTGCCATTTGATTCGCAGGTCAGACAATCGAGCGGGTGGTCAGTTAATACCAACTCGATAATATTTTTACGGAGTTTCTGAATCGAGGGGGACTGAGTCTGAATATGCATCCCTTCGCCGATTGGCGTGTGACAAGAGGCCATGGTTTTAGTCGGACCGTCGGCTTGCAAAGCCACGTCCACCGAACAGACTCGGCAGGCACCGAAGGACTCTATGCGCGAATCATCGCAAAGCGTCGGGATCGAAAAGTCATGGCGTTTAGCAAATTCTAAAATGGTCTCGCCCGCTTCAATCTGATACGGCTGACCATCGATAAATGCCATTTTATTGAGCTCAGGATTTTTAGTCATCATCTCTCTCCGGCCCTTAGGCCTCTACCACATCGATTCGCTTGAGCGAATGTGGCTCAAATAAACTTTCCATTTCAGGCAAAAAATACTGCAAGGCATTTTTAACGGGTAAAGGTACGCCGCCACCCAATGCGCAAAGCGAGCCTTTTTCCATGGTCTCTAATAAATCATCGAGCAAAACCTTGTCGAGTTTTAGCTCACCACTTAAGGCATCACGAAACATTTCTTTACCCCGAGTTGCGCCCAGACGACAAGGGAAACATTTGCCGCAGGATTCCATCGCGGTAAATTCAAATAAATGGTGGATATACGCCGCGATATCTTGCTCTTCCGGAACGCCGACAATACTCGCGTGGCCGAGCAAGAATCCTGCTTCATGGAAGGATTCAAAATCGACCGTCAATTGATCAATTTTTTCGACCGGCACCAGACCGCCGAGGGGGCCGCCAATGTGTAAGGCTTTAAGTGGTTTGGAAAATCCGCCTGCGCTGTCGATGACATTAGCGAGTTTTTCACCCATGGCAACTTCATAAATACCCGGCTGATTAAAACTGCTATCGAGGGACAAGAGTTTCGATCCAGTTGAACGACCGTTGCCCATTGCCGCGAATGCGTCCCCGCCGTTTTCTAATATCCAATGAATCGACGCAAAGGTCTCGACGTTATTTAAAATAGTCGGCTTACCAAATAAGCCTTTAACGGTTGGAAAGGGTGGTCGCACCGATACCATCGGGCGTTGCCCTTCGATTGAACGCAGCAACGCGGTTTCTTCGCCGCAAATATAAGCGCCGGCACCACGGACAATTTTAAATTGAAAATCGAAGTCCAGATTCTTCAACAAATCGAGCGATTCAAATTCTACAATCGCTTTTTGCGTGTTCTCCACCGATTGCGGATACTCATCGCGAATGTATAATACCCCCCACTTTGCTCCGGCTAAATAACCCGCCATCAACATGCCGAAGAGAACAGCATGGGGCCGATGCTCTAATAAATAACGATCGCTAAAGGCGCCTGGGTCACCTTCGTCGGCGTTGCAGACGATATATTTTTCATCGGCGACCTCATTGGCACACGATTGCCACTTAATACCGGTTGGAAAACCTGCGCCGCCACGGCCGCGTAAATTCGAGGCGATAATTTCTTGTAGAATTTGTTCCGTGCTTTTGTCTGATAGCAGATTCGTAAAAAGCTGATAATAGTCTTTCGGATTCTCGATAGTTTCGGTTAGCAGCGGTTTATCGAGGTTAGAGACGACGTGATAGGTTTCGTCAGTTGCTTTATCGCTTTCGTTAATCTGATCCAGATGGTTGATGTCATTGCCGGAATAATTTTCGCCATCGATTTGAAATGACGCGTTCTCGTGGCAACGACCTAAACAGCAAACGTGACCAATTTCTTTTTCACCGAATTTCGAGACGAGTTTTTCTTTTACCGTATCTTGAGTGCCTGCGCACAAACAAGATGAACCATTACACACATAGGCTTTTTTGCCGGCGTTTTCGCCTTGAATAAAATCATAAGCAGTCGACGCACCGTAAACATTCGCTTCGCCTATTTTATATTCTTTCGCGAGCGATTTAAGGCTTACCGGATCACCTTTTGCCTGAATGATATTCTCAAACAAATTATCTTTAAGGCCTTTGCGACTGGATAATTTGGCTAAATTTTCTGACATACATTTTGTCCCGTTGTGAAGCGGTTAACTTCTGCGTTTTTTATTTTTAGTTATCGATCCTGTCTCTGCGAGAAAGAGGAAGAGGAACTGAAATCACTCAGTAATCAGCTCCCGATGTGCTGTATATAAATTAAAGCTGTTATCTTTCGCAAACCCCACCAGCGCGACATTAAACTGATTTGCCGCCTGAATAGCCAGGTTACTCGGCGCGCCGAGTGCGACGATTATCGAAAAGCCCGCCATAATCGCTTTTTGTACTAACTCAAAGCCGATTCTACCGGATAGCACCAAAATGCCGGGCTGCGCCAGATCATGAGTGAGTAATTCATGACCAATCAGCTTGTCTAGGGCGTTATGGCGTCCTACATCCTCAAAAAACGGCGAATCCGCCAGACACAATTCGCCGGCGTTTTCATAAATTAAGCCTGCCGCGTGAACGCCGCCAGTTTGCGAGAATAGCGGCTGCTCAGCCAATAAACCTTTCAACTTTTGAATCAAAGCATTGCCAAGCTTTGAGTTGACCGGCTTAAAATCCTTTGACTGCTTTAATTCTAGCGCTTGCAGGCTAGTTTTACCACACAGACCACAACCCGAATAGCTGGCGTAATGGCGCTCAAACTGGTCAAGGTCGACCGGCAGGTCGTCTCTTAATCTCACTTCAAGGATATTCTCTTCAGATTCTTGCCCGTCCTGGCTGACTTTCAGCGACTCTACATCCAATGATTTATGGATGATCCCTTCTGAAAACAGCAGTCCGTAGGCCAGTTCATGGTCGTTCCCTGGCGTGCGCATAGTCAAACTAAATACCGCCGAGGTGTTGCCTTGTAGCAGCCGAATGAGCATCGGCTCTTCAATGGCAATGGGATCTTCCTGCAGCTCAATGTTGCCGGCCTGGACTTTAAATCGATTTATTTTTGAAGGGCTTACGGCCATACATCAGATTCATTAAGGGTTCACATAGGTCTATGATACTTGAAATCGACGCAAATAAAATCTGGAATAAAGCGCGTTCAAAATCGTTTTTATCAGCAGTTTGCGAATAAGTCACTTGGCCCGACACGTTTCAGGCCTTAAACTCGGCGGATTCGCCTATAAAATTTCGCCTATAAAATTTCGCCTATAAAATAAAGATGACATCAAGGAGTTTGAAATGTCCGAGCTAACACCTAATTTAAAACTCAGCGGCGGTGCCGTTTTCAAGATCGCAGTAGTGGCTATATTTCTACTGGGCCTTGGAATTATTTCTGCCAACTCGTTTTTTTACGCCGAACCCGGCTATATCTATTAACCCCTGATATCAAAGATGAACTATAACCTACTAAATTTATTTTTGCATTATTATGAGTAGCTACTATACTTTAAATTAAAATTTGAAACCCCAAACTCTTTTGCAATGCGAAAAGTCGAATCGTCTATATCAAGCGTTCTACTTTGTGACTATGTAATACGAGAGATTGATGTTGACCCTGAACCGAGTCTAGTCTTACGTCCTGATTTAAGTCCACTTCTAGTTAGATCAAGCGAAGATAAAATTACCTGTTCGGTAATATTATCCCCCTTTGGAACAATAGAGTATTTACCTACCTTGTATCTGAGACATCTTAAGGTCTTAGAGGGACATAAAGATACAAAAACAACTGCACTCGCACTACTAGCATTCTTTAGATTCCTTAGAATTAAAAAAATAAAATTTGACAGCTTAAAAGCTAACCCTAGACATGGCCCTATTTGGAAATTTAGGACAAGCTTGTTGGACAATATAAAAACTTTCGATAAAAATGGAAATGAGCTTGGCTCTTTTACGATATCTACTATCAAAGCATACCTTATTCAAGTCATTAACTATTATAAATGGCTTATTGAAAACGAATTCCTTGAAGTATCTGAAAAAGCTGTGCCATTCAAATACAAGTGGGAGGTACCTAAACATGCAAATGAAAATGAACATTTTCTCAGTCATATATTCAGTAGGAAGAAATTAAAAGTCAAAACCACTGATATAATGAAAAGTTTACCCAAGTCACAGGCTTGTCCACCTGCTGGTAAAGTTCGTCCACTTTCACCAGAACATTTGCAGCTGTTTGAAAATGAAATATCTTATCTCCCACGTGATAAACGACTGATGTTTGAACTCTCCTATAAATGTGGCCTTAGACTCAGCGAGTTTATTTCTTTTTCAGCATCCCATTTTGTACTTCCCCTAAGTAATAATGAAACACTTTGTAAAATAGGTCCTGACATTGACGGATGCGCTACAAAATACAGTAAATCAAGAACTATATCGATTCCAGCGGATTTAATGGCCGAATTATATAACTTCAAGCTTTCCGACGAACGACACCATCAATTAAATAAAGTTAATTTTAATATCAAAGCTGATGAAATAAAACATCCAAAAACACGAGCTCGGTTATTCATTAGTAATAGAGGAATGCCATATTCAGTAAAAACAATTGAAGATGCGTTTTCAAAAATACGTAAAAAAATTCAACTATATTGTCCAGAATTCAATTACCGATTACACGACTTGCGTGCTACGTATGCTACTAACTTTCTAGCTGAACGATCTAAAACTTCAGGATTACCTTATAGCTACATCGCACATGAGTTACAAGCAAGAATGGGGCATGAAGATTTTTCTACAACGGAGAAATATGTTAAATATTTAGAAATTAATAGAGCTCAAGAAAACCACGCGGAAGCACTAAATAATTTAGCAGAACAATCTGGCAAAAACCCTAAGAGCTAGAGCAAAATAAATGGCCAAAAGCGTATTTTCTCAAAAATCAGAACTCATTAACAAGCCTCGAAAGAAAAATGCTGACGAAGGCCTTAGTATAGGGATATTTACATTAGCCAATTCTCGAGGAAAACCAACTAAAGTAAATATTAGAGACTTAGGGCGAAAATTCTGTATGCCTGATGCTTCCTTAGTAAGAGATAGAAGTAAAGGAATGAAAACTCTTATCACTAACATGCAACTCTTACTCGATAACAACCAAAATAAGAAAACACTTCTTACAAAAGTTCAAGCCTTAAAAAAATATTTTCGTTATGCTGATAACTTAGCGTTACCAGCATTGAGTCAAGCAACCTTAAAAGTATACCACGCTGAACTATCTTCAAAAATCAAGCTATTCAATAACAGAAAACCATTTTTATTTCAACACTCCGATCAAGACGAACTAGGATTGACTGAATCAGGTGTTAATCAACACTGGACAGCCCTTACTGATATTTTAGACGCATGTGGACTTAACACATTTGAATTAACAGGAACTTTGCGGGTATTCTCGCAAGGCCAGAAAGAGAGTTTCGAGGCGTATTCTAAAGATGAAAGAGACCGATTTCTCAATCGTGTGCAAGACTATTTTTTTGGACTCGCTTTCCCTCTAATAGCAAATAAAAACACTGAGCCTCAGACCGAGATTACATTAAAAGTAAATGAAACAACAATAGTCGTAAAAGAAGACTTAGATAATGATTTTAGAAATTGTATAAATAATCGAGTTTCACTTAATTCTCCGTTCAATCAAGCTATGTTAGCTGGTTATTATTTATTGAGCTACTACTCAGCATTCAATGATTCACCTCTGGTAGAAATAGCACATCCAATTAGAATTGAAAACGATTTTTCTACTTCTATTTCAAAGCGTTGGTATAAGGTCGAAGCAAATAAATGGCGTGCAAATCATGGTGTTTCTTCTAAGATCGGAGGCTCTATTGTAAAAGGAGAACTAGCAAAAACTGGCTTGAAATTTATACAGTCTTTGGTTGCATTATCGAAAAAGTATAACCACGATAAAACAGGCTCATTATTTTATACACTAAGAGAGGGAGGCACAATTGGTCGTTTTATAATAGATGATTTCAGGGGGTGCGCTTTAGAAGCAAAGCTGTTTTTGACATCTAGCAATAAGCACCTCTTGGCAGATCATTTAGTTAGCCAATTTATAAGTGTCGTCACTAATGGAAAAATCCAACAATGGAAAAAGGTCTCGATAGACGGTTTTAGGCGAGCATCTGTTAAATGGGTGAATACGCCAAAGAGACAAATCTATGCGCCATACCTTGCATTTGCTGCAATTCACGCAATATCAAAGAAGCAACTAAATATCAAAGGCGCTTTATCAGACCTAAACATTTCTAAACTTGATGATGGAAGCATATTAGTTCGGTTCTCTCGAGAAGACGAATCTACAGGCGAGCTAATTTGCGACGAAAAATATCTAGAATTTATAAATATACTTCAGCGTTATTGCCGAACTATTGGCCCATTCAAACAACGACAAAAAACGCCTTACCTAATACCTTTCGGAAACAAACACGAAATAAAGCAATGGGAAGGATTAGCCCCCAGACATTTAGAGAAAAAATTATTTAACTTAGGAATACGAGAAAGCGATTTTTACATTAAGCTAAATACAAGTCGACTAAGAGAAACTTCTGCATACATCGCCAGATTAAATAATCAAGATGAGATTACAGTATCAAGAATTCTGAACAACTCATTTGAAACTTCGGTTAAGCATTATAGCGAAGGAAACCCTGATGAAAACAAACTTATTTTATCTGAAGCGCTCCAAATTTTAGAAATAATTTCTAAAAATCATTCTCTTCATGATGCTAAACAGATAACTAAAAACAAAAACAATTTAAGCGTCTTAACACTTGAAGAAATAGCGATTCGTAAAGGTCATGTTAACGCTGCAGGATACTTCTGTGAAGGCGGTCAGAAAAAGCCTAATGAACACTATGCTACAGCCAGAAGAGCAAAAAAACTTGGGTTCAACAAAAATAAATTACCTTGTTTTCAATATGACAACTGTGTCGAGTGCATTCACGCAAAATTAGTTGACGACGTGCAAGCAGCGTATAAACAGCTAAGTTTCATTGATTGTCTCGAGGAGTCACTACTATATTACCCTGAAACTGAGAGTCGCTTGAAGCATAAAGTTAAAAATATGCTAAGAACACTGAGGATATCTTTATCTCAGAAAACGCAGACGGAAGCTTTTAATTTGTTACTATCGAAAGGTCGTCACCCATTTTTCAAAGATACTTCAATAATTGCTTCCTTACAGCTAGGAGTGAAATAAATGCTAGCGAACAAAACAATGGAGCAAGAAAATGCGAGTTGGTCACACTCCTTAGAAATAGAAAAAATAAAAAAACTTATAAAACAAAATGACTGGAGTGCGTTAGACAAAACGGTAGTCATTTTTTATAAAGAAAACCCCATATCGTTCTCTTGCAACAAATGGAAGTATACCTATGGTAAGGGCTCAATTATTTTTACCCAGAAAGACGTTTTGATCACATTAAAGCTTCAAAGACAATTAAAACTGTTTGCCTTTTTTCTTCTATATATAAGTGTCAGAACATATTCATGGAAGACAATTCTTAGTTATGTGAGCAGTTTGAGGCTTCTTTTCACTAAATATTTGATACCTGACGGAATTAAAAATCTTGAGCAAGTCAAAAAACAATCTCTGTTGAAAGCTCTAAATAAGCTAGTAAAAGATGGTTCTGATTCAAAAAAAACTGTCCAAGCTATAAATTGTGCATTAAGAATTATAGAGCTTTTTCCATATCCAATCCTACCTGGAGTCGAGTATATTAAGGCCAAGGATTTAAAATTATCTTGTGTCGAGTCTCTCCAAACTCCAGTGCCTCCATATCGCATCTATATCCATGTGTTAAGACAATATAGCCAAGATATCACTTATTGGTATAAATATAGAAACAAAATCAATACGACTGTAGCCAAAGCGTTAGATTCTCATCGTAAGCGAATACATAGGTTAGGAGAAGCACTCAGGTATGGGAAACGATCTTTAACGAGTGTTGTTAAAAATAAAAAGGTAGCAAAACAAGTAGAGAAGTCGTTTGAAGAAAACAAAATTAAATTGGTCGACTATGGACAAGATAAAAATTGGTGGAACTTATTTAATTCCTTAGAACCGTCTATAAATAGCACAATATCAAAAAAATCTATAGCTAGACTAGACTTTACTCCTATAAAAATAGGTTCAAAAGAGATAAATCGACCATCGCAAATTTTCAAGCTCATTTCGGAACTTCGCCATAAAGCAGTCTGGCTTTGCTTGGCTTTATCAGGAATACGAGAGCATGAATTTGGATTAATAGATCTAATCTATGGTGCTCAATTTGTCTACGCTGGCCCTGAAGGGCGAAAAACCCCCGTATTCACTACTCTTACAACTAAAATCAAAGAGTCCTCGCAAGTTAAAAAACGGGTATTTGTCACCACGGAAACAGGGCACAAGGCATTTAAGATTTTAAACTCAATTATGGAGCCTTATAGAAAATATTTAACAAAACCAGATAGCTCAAAAATGTGGGTACGATTTGGTAATCCTAATTATCAGAAGCCTGTAAATTCTGTCGAAGACATGATTGCCGATATAATTAAAAGTGGCTTTTCTAGGTATAATTCAAATACAACAAAACTCCTTACTGAAGAAGACTTGATGTCACTTCATAGAAGCGATCCAACCAACAAATCTTTCAGGATTGGTCATGAATGGAAAATGAAAGCCCACCAATTGCGTAGAGCCCTTCCATACTACCTTGTAGGACTTGAGTTAGCAGGATTTGTACAACTTAAAGAACAATATGGACATTTAAGTTTAAAAATGGCGATGTACTACGGCCGCAATGCTGAAAATTTTTCAACATTTTATAAGGAGTTAGAAGCGGAAAGAGTAGAACAGCAAAGTGAACGTATGGCAGATATTTTTAAGAGAATTGCGAATAAGGATCGAGTAGCCGGCGGTAAAGGCAAAAAAATGTTAAAGGAATTAAAAAACGGAAAGTTTAAGAAGTCAGATATAGAAAGAAAATGTAGCAAACATTTTTGGCACGAAGAACTTATCAAGCGTAAAAACGAATTAAGAGTGCATGTAGTTGCACCAGGGATTATCTGTACTAATGCTGCGTGTGATATGCGTATCGAAATAGATTTATCCGAGTGTGTCGATTGTGAGTTTACTTTTATAGAACATGCTGCATTTGCGGAACAAACACGTCAAGCGAGCATGTATAAACTAGCTCATATAGAATTCGAGAATGAAGTCATTCCAGATGCCGTCGCCAGAGAAATGATACGAATTAAAAGTGCTGAACAAATTATGAATGATTTAGGAATTCCATATGATGTATACACTCCAAGCACATTTATAAAGAAACAACTAATTGACATTCAGATTAAGGAAAATAATAATGACATCGAAATCTCAAAAAAAGAAAGCTACTAACTCAGCCTTATGGAGCGCTTTTGAACGACTCAAAAATGGTAATCCGAATATAATATCTGGAAAATATAAAATAAATCCAACTTCAGTTCAAAAGGAGGCCGACAGACCATATGGTACTATCGCTTACCATCCCGACGTTGAAAAAGCAGTAAAGGATTACATGCAGAAAAAGAAAGCTAAAGAAATAGGAGTCGCTAACAACGAAGAATTATTAATACAAAAAATAGCAAGCCTGAAAATCAAATTAAAACAAGAAAAAAGGAAATGTAAGGAATATAGAATCGAGAGAAACAAGCAAAAAACTGCATTAAAGCGTGAACAAGAAACATCTCTAGATATATTTTCCTCGCTCGTCGAACTAATTCCCAACGAGCAGAGAAAAAACGTTGTTAAAATAATTTCAGGCAATCAACGTAATATAAAATAAGTCTGCTACCGAAGCTGCTTATTTGGCAGGCTTCTCTGATAGTGCACATCTGAGTAGAAGAGTCTAGTTTCAATTTAACCCGACACTAGAGACAGAATCCTCACTAAAGCGAATCCCAACAGTCTTCTAAAGTATTGTATTGAGAATTCCGCTACGAATTCAATATCATCTTTATCAGATTTCCTGACTCGTCAAGCTTATCCAAGTTTGTATAGAGAGGCATTCAAGCTCACTTGGTATTGAGAAAACGTAGTGAATCAAAGAATAATGCCTCTAGTTAAGAAAGAGGCGTTGATAGAATCTATTTTTAAAAAGTATACCTTACAGTCACCGAATGATGATCGTCTTCTTGTACCTTCACTAAAACTTTTGCACCGTCTGGGATTTTTACATCGGCCGTCATTTTATTACCACCAGCAGGAGTTAGTTTTGATTCCGACTTGTTACCGCCTGCAAGTACGATAACACTACCCGCTACTTTTTCTGTTGGATATGGCTTGCCGTGGTCTCGCAAGTAGACGCTGACCCCTGACTCTTCACGAACAAGCTCAAATATCATTTCATGCTCAACTTTGACAACACCGCCATGCTGTGGCTCAGTATCGCCATGTGCAGATACCGACGCATTAAATGCTAGTGAAGCAAACGCGATTAAAGCGACTTTCAAAAATAGTGTTTTCATATTTTACTCTCTTTATGTTTTCTAAATTATTAATCAGGCAGCGAACTTAAAATTATCAAAACGCGAAGGCGTCACTGCGTAAACCTTTTTAAATTAATTCATCTGAACTAGAGCTTAACCACTCCTCGGTCGGTTTCTGTCCAAACTTCCAGTACAACAAGGGGGTCAGTAATGTATCGAGCAACGTTGAGCTCATTAACCCCGAAAAGATGACAATGGCGACTGGATGCAAGATTTCTTTACCTGGCTGGTCGGCCGCCAAAAGTAATGGAATTAGCGCAAAAGCGGTAACCATTGACGTCATCAACACGGGCGACAGCCTCTCTTTGGCACCTCGAACGATCAGCGCTTTATCGAAACTTTCTCCTTCAAATCGGATTAAATTCAAATAGTGGCTGATCTTTAAAATACCATTTCGCGCAGCTATGCCTGTTAACGTGATAAATCCAACAACCGAGGCAACAGACAATGGCGTCGCAGTGACCCACATAGCAACCACCGCACCAATGAGCGCCATTGGTAAACTGCACATAATGATCGTGGCAAAGACCATTGATTGATATCGCAAGTACAACACCAGGAATATCAGCGCAAATGATAAAGAAGATAACAATATCAATAGTCGCATTGCTTGCTCTTGAGCCAGGAATTGGCCTTCTAAACTAATGAAGCTGTCTTCGGGCAGTTGCTCCTTTGCGATGACTTCCCTGATAGAAGCAAGCAAGGCTTTTACATCCACATCTTCACTATTGGCATAAAGCACCAGTCTGCGGCGACTATTCTCTCTCAAGATCTGGTTAGGACCATCAAGTAATTGAATATCCGCAATATATGAAACGGGGATCGCTCCGGCACGAGAATCGATTAAAGTGTTTGCCAGCTGTTCCGGCGTTCGGTTTGCATCGTCCAGTCTAAGGACTAGCTCAAAGCGCTTCACGCCATCAATCACATCCGTTACGCTTGTGCCTTCAGTCAACATATTAAGTTGACGCAACGCAGAACCTGGTGTTAATCCGTACTTAGCGAGTTCCGGATACTTTAAGCGCACGCTTAATTGTGGGATCAACACCTGCTTTTCAATATTGATATCAACCAGACCGGTGATAGCTTCAAGCTTACCGCGGATCGACTCGGCGCTGATACGTAGGCTTTCTAGATTGTCACCAAAAAGTTTTATCGCTAATTGTGCTCTGACACCAGAGAGTAAATGATCTAATCGATGTGATATCGGCTGACCAATAGCGACTTGCCCGGGTATCACTGATAACTTGTCACGGATCTCAGCTAAAACCTCGTCCCGACTGCGCTCCGATGGAACGAGATCCACATCTATTTCCGATGAGTGAACCCCTTCTGCATGTTCGTCTAATTCCGCTCGCCCCGTGCGTCGACCTACTTGGGTAACTTCTGGAACCGACAGCAATAGCGACTCAGCCAAATGCCCCATCTTGTTAGATTCTTCTAGCGAAGTACCAGGTTCAAAAATCATTCCAAGAACCAGTGACCCCTCGTTAAATGAGGGAAGGAATGCTCGCGGAAACTGGGTGACGCTCGCAGCAGACGCAACTGCGACTATTCCCACCACCGCAATTAATTGTCTGGAGCGTGGCAGGGCCCAATCAATCCATCGGCTTTGCCAGTTTTTTAATTTTTTAACTAAAAAACTATCAGCTTGATGAATAACTTTTGCGCCGGGTAACAAGTAATAACACAACACGGGTGTAACCGTCATTGAGACAAGTAAGGATCCTAAAATAGCGACTATGTAGGCGACACCTAACGGTGAAAATAAACGGCCTTCGATACCAGGTAAAGCGAATAACGGTAGAAAAACCAGAATGACGATCGCGGTCGCATAGACAATTCCTGAACGAACTTCGACACTCGCTTGCCATACTACCTCGAATATTGACTTTGGCTTCTCAGCTTGCGCATTTTGTTTTAGTCGCCTAAGAATGTTCTCAACGTCGACTACCGAGTCATCGACCAGTTCGCCAATGGCAATTGCCAACCCCCCCAACGTCATGACATTGATGCTTTGACCTAGCCATTGGAAAGTTAAAACCGTGACGGCTAATGACAAAGGAATGGCAAACAGAGAAATAATGGTGGTTTTTGCTGATAACAAAAACAGGAATAAAATGATGATAACCATGATCGCGCCATCTCTTAGCGCTTCGGTTACATTGTCAATGGACGAACTAATAAAATCAGCTTGTCTGAAAAGTACCTTAGGCTCACTCATTCCTTCAGGTAGGCCTGCGTTTAATTCATCTAGCGCCAATTCAATCTGCTCTGTTAACTGCACTGTATCGGCGTTCGGTTGCTTTTGCACATTAATCACAACAGCGGGACTGCCATTAAATCCACCGTCACCGCGCTTAACCGCAGCTGAGTAACTGACCGAAGCAATTTGCGACAACAATATTGGGCGCTGCTCATTCCAACCAACGGCAAGATTTTGTAAGTGGTTTATATCGAGTGTACGTCCTTTATGGCGTATCAAATATTCCTGATTATTAAGGTCAATAAAACCGCCGCCAAAGTTTGCCGCATAATCAGTCAAGGCATCATGAAGCTGCTCTAAGTCGATATCAAAATGTCGCATTAGCACTGTATCGGGAGCGACACGGAGTTGTCTTACTTCTCCACCGATAGGGATCACCTGCGAAACGCCAGGAATCGCAAGAAGTCTAGGTCGTAATACAAAGTCCGCATATTCCCTAGCTTGCATTGGGTCGGCATTGTTTTGCGCGTTGATTGGTAGAGCAATCAACATCACTTCCCCCATGATTGAAGATACCGGCCCCATAACGGGCGAAATTCCAGAAGGAAGCTGTTCTGAAGCGAGGTCTAAACGCTCCGAAACGAGCTGCCGATTTCGGTAGATATCCGTATCCCATGCAAACTCGATATAAACGATGGATAATCCAATGCCTGAAGTCGACCTTATCCTGGTCACCCCTGTCACCCCGTTGAGTAAATTTTCCAGCGGAAAGGTGACCAGTTGCTCAACTTCTTCTGGTGCCATGCCACCGGCTTCGGTCAACACGGTTACTACGGGTTTATTCAAGTTTGGAAATACGTCAATGGGTAGATTTTGCCCTTGCATCAAGCCATAAGCCATCATTACAAATGCGACAAGCAACACTACTATGCGGTTTTTGAGGCTAAATTTAACTAATAAATTAAACATGTTGGTCGCCTACCTAACCTGATTCAGAAGCGACGTGCCTTCAACAACGACTCGATTGTCTGCACCTAAGCCATTAGTAATCACAACTACCCCCGGTTCCAGCTGCTGGTATTCAACAATTTGTGGCAGGAAACGCTCGGCGGAAAGTTTGATCCAAACTTGCGGCAGATTATTTGGGCTTAAAACTACAGCCTTTGCAGGAAGTACTATCCCTTCAATCGTTTCGTCAAGAAGCGCCTGAATAGTGACCGTTTGATTTAATAGTAAGTGAAACTTGTTGATACCAGATTGATTTTCAAAGTTCGCATGAACCAAGCCATTAACGGTTTCTGGAGAGAACCCTAAATAACTCAAGGTTAATTCTGGCAACTGCTCAACGCGTGCAGTAGATAGCTTGTCTAATAAACTAAAGTCACTAGTTTCAGCTTCAACTACGATTTTCTCAGGTGATACAATTTCGAATAGTGTTTTACCGGCCTCAACCCATTGACCTCTAGTGACTGAATTATTGATTAATACGCCAGATATAGGCGCAATAAGCGCTTCTGACTTTTCTAATCCTTGTTGTAATACCTTTTCTTGTTGTTCAAAAATAGTCAGTTGAGTTTGAAGTTGTTCTAACTTTTGTCTGGATGCAAGATCACCAAGCCGAGTTAAACGTTCTACGTCTCGGTTGGTTTGATCTATTTGATTTCTGACAGCAACCAACTCGCTTGTTTGACTCGCTAAATCAAAAGCCGTGTACTGATATCGTATATAACCGAGGATATCACCCGCTTTTACTTTAGTTCCGCTAGTGGGCAAGCCTTGCTCCGCGGCATCTAATCGGCCGTCACTACTCGGTTGTATGATTGCATACCCATCAGGATGCGGCTTTACTAAACCATGCAATTGAATATGTTTATTGGCGCTAGTAACTGTGACAAATTGAGTTCTTATATTAAGAAGCGCTTGATGCTTCATCGGCATCAGGATAGAGCCATCTGCTTGTCTGCCAATTCCACCATTTGCTTTTGAATTTTGGTCTAGGTGTTCACCATCCGGTCCATGCGCGCCAGGTGAAGCTAGCAATGATGTCGAAAATAAACCAAGAAATAGATAGAGAGAAAGTTTTATATTCATGACTTATTCTCCTTTCTTAACCGGCCAAGAAGAAACCCTAAACCAAAAATCACTATTGATAGCATTACTTCCCACCAAGGAAAGTGGTGATGGTGATCGTCTTCATGCTCATCATTGCTCGTGTGACTAGAAGAATTAACCAGGTTAGCGCTCAACAGGTCGCCATTGTCGTCTGTCATTACGGTTAGGACAATTTCGTGTTCACCTTCTTGGCTTAACAATTCAAGCATTTCTTGATTAGTTATTGCATAAGCCTTTAACGATTTTGAATATTCAGCAGATGCAGATACCCCGCCTGACTCAAGCTCAATAGTCGCTCCTTGAACAGGAACATTCGATTTGAAATCATGAAGGAAGATAACTAACTTGTCTTCAAATAGTTCGCCCAGCAATTCAAAGGTTTCAGTAAAACTTTCAAATTTCGGATTCAAAGATACAGCGACATTATTTGAAGTATCTAAATGTTCTCCATCAGGTCCGTGTGCTCCAGGAGACGCATTTGCAATCTGCAAAAATGCTAGAATGAAAGTTGCGCATAAAAGTATCAGCAACGCAACACGCTGACCGTTTCGCAGCGAAAAAATATTAAAAGGCATAAAAAAATCCAAATAAACAAATACGATAATTCTCCGTTCATTTCTCAGAACAGAGATACTTTGAGTTAATTTGAATTAGTGTCTTGGTGGTGGTTTGATGTATTTCAGAAAAGGTGGCGACCAGTCGCTGGCATAAAAGTTTACAACGCTAGAAGGATTTCGATTAGACAAGCTAGCAGTAGACATTCCAATTAGCCCAACAACACAGCATTCTAGATCTTCGTTAATATGCTCAATCGCTTCGTCAGAATACGAAAGCCTAAATTCACTCTCATCCTCATGGTCATGACTATGTGGTTGACCAATCTCGTGCATAAGACTATGAGCATCGCCTTGGGAACTATGCCCACTCTCATACGCAATGCTTCCGAACACCTGAGTACTCAGAGTGCAAAGCATCATAATTATGAGGATAGTCTTCTGCATTGTTCAACTAAGAATGATCAAACTACTGAATGTTAACATCGAACTTTCACGACTTCAATCATACTATAATATATTTTGAATTATTCATATTAATACAAAACACTAGCGAAAGTGACGTAGCTAAAATAATGGTCGTGAGGAATGGACAAATTGCTACTAATTCTAAAGAAATTGTCTGATTTGGATAATGAGATGTCGTTTACTTAGTGGTCATATTTCATAACAACCAAATTTAGAATTTGTCAGTTTGAAAATGAATCGATACGGCTAGTGTACTAAGCATCGCTAAACACAAACAATTATTATTAGGAACGATGACTAGGCCGATATGGCTCTTATGCAATAGTTCTATTGATTTCCTTGCCTACGTCGTTAGCGTCATCTTTATCCCTGCAAAGCTCATCGGAAAATTCCAGCTCTATAGTTGTATGTTTAAATTGATATGCTTCCAGTTGTTCTTTGATTTCTGCTTTTAGACTGAGCAACGAATTCAACGTGACAGTCTTAACAAGAACAACATGGCCTGTTAACACGTGGTTCTCTCCGTCTAAGGACCAGAAATGTAAATGGTGAACGCTCTTTACGTTTTCTAACTTCACTAACTTTAATTCTACCTCCTTCAACAATTGTTTATCAGGTGTTGCCTGTAAAAAAGTTTTAATCGTGAGGCTTAAATTTTTGGCGACATTAAATAATATAAATAAAGTAAATAAGATAGACAAAATCGGATCTAGAATTGGCGCATCAATAAACATGAGAATAATTGAAACTAAAAGTACGGCTACCCAACCAAGAACATCTTCTATGAGGTGCCAGTTTAAGACCCTTTCGTTTAATGATTTTCCGGTGCTTAATTTGTATGCAGCATAACCGTTAACGACAACGCCGAAAATGGCCAATCCGAACATGCCTTCAACATTAGGCATTACCGAATCGTTTAGCCTCGGAATAGCTTCAAATAAGATCCAAGCGGATCCCAAAACTAACACCAAACCATTGATTAAGGCACCAAGCAACGAAAAACGATAATACCCATAGGTAAAGGTTGTGTCGGGTTCTTTCTCAGAAAGCTTATTGAGCAACCAAGACATGCCAATGGATATACTATCACCTAGATCATGTATGGCATCAGCCATTATGGCTATACTGTTAGTCAGAAGACCGCCGATAAACTCGATGATTGTAAAGCCTAAATTGAGAAAGAAAGCCCAACCAATTCGATGGCTACTATGGTTATCATGAGAATGCATCTTTAGATCCTTCGTAAGCGGAGTCGCTTGACATTGAGGTTAATCAAATGCCGAATCATAAATTGATATAACATGCGTTTAACTCCAGATAAGTTAACACCATACTTTTTATAAAAATCATCTGGTGAGTCAAAAATCCCGAAATCCTGATGGATCCCTTCTTTTTGAATGTAAGTATCAGTCTCTTTCCATTCGACTTGAGGTGCAACCAAACATTTTGTTGCGATACCATACCCGCAAAATGAACCGTTTATATTAGAAAACTTATTTTGAATTGCATTTAAGTATTGCTTATCGAGTATAAATCCTTCCAAATTAATCCATTGGCCGTTAAAGAGAACTTCAACCCAACTATGTAGAATATATTGGGGTGTTAAAGGAATTAACCAGTTTGGAATAGCACCTTGTTGTAAAGATTTATTAATCGTAAAGCCGTGGAATCTGCACGGTATCTTTAAGGCCCTCAGCAATGCCATTAAAAGGCTGCCTTTAGTATTACACTGACCATATCCGTCTTTTAGTACCTGACTGGCTGATACATCATCTCTGGCGTTATATCCAAATTTAATTTCATCTTTTACAAAATTATAAGTATTAGCAATGCGCTCTGAAATCGTGAGTAGATTCCAGCCTCGAACATGTACTAGCATTCGAATATCGACATGATCGAAATCGACTATTGGAGTTTCCTGTAAATATTTCTCCATAAAATTGTCTCTCCACTTTTTTAAATAGGCTTCGAAGCAAGAATGCTTCGAAGCCTATATGGTCAATATACTTTTGAGAATTTTCCTTTCGAAAACCAGGCAAATAAGACTGGGAGAACATAAAGGGTCAAAAATGTCGCAGTTACTAGTCCGCCGACTATAACGCTGGCTAACGGCTTTTGAATCTCTGCGCCAACACCGGTAGACATAAGCATCGGAATGAGTCCGAGCGCTGAGGTAATTGCCGTCATCAACACCGGTCTTAGCCGAGATACGGCCCCATCAAATACGGCATTTTCTACCGCAAGACCATCGTTAACGCGTTGGTTAATTTTCTCGACCATGACGACACCATTAAGAACAGCGACGCCAAATAGTGTGATAAATCCAACCGAACTGGGTACAGATAAATACTGTCCAGTTGCCCACAACGAAAAAACACCGCCAATGACAGCAAGCGGCACGTTAATAAGAATCAATAATGCTTGACCGACAGAGCTAAACGCGAAATACAGTAATAAGGCAATCAAACCCAATGACACAGGCACAACTAGTGAGAGTCGCTTCTGGGCACGTTGTTGATTTTCAAACTGTCCACCGATTTCAACCGAGTATCCCGTAGGAAGAGAGACGTTTTTTTCAATAGCGAGCTGAATGTCAGTTACCACACTGCCCATATCTCTGCCTTGAACATTAGCTTGAATAACCACTCGGCGTTGTACATCATCGCGACGAACTTGAGGGGGACCGGACTCAATTGTGACTTCAGCGACATCACCGAGTCTTACCCATGCTCCCGACGGCGATCTTAGTCTCAAGCCGGAGATAATTTCTCGATCATGCCGAAACTGATCGTCGAGACGGACATAAATGTCATATCGTTCATTGCCATTAATGATCTGTCCAGCGCTACTACCCCCTAAGCCATCTTTTACCAGTCCCATTACATCAGACACCGATAAACCGTATCGAGACAATGCTCGGCGATTCGGTTTAACAACGAGTTGAGCTTCACCTTCTATTTGTTCCATGGCAATATCTCGTGCGCCATTAACTAATTTAATGGCAGTTTCGATTTCTTGACCTTTTTTAGCTAATACCGCTAAGTCCGGGCCAAAGAGTTTAATCGCCAGTTGCGCTTTAACACCCGACAAGAGTTCATCAACTCGAGTCGCTATTGGCTGGGAAAAATTAAACAAGAGGCCTGGATGCTGCTCGAGTTTTAACTCCATAAGTGACTGAAGTTCATACCGACTCGTAGCACTGGTCCATTCTGACACAGGCTTTAAACCAATATAGATTTCAATATTGTTTACCGGTTCGGGATCGCCTCCAATTTCCGCTCGACCTATTCGCGATAACGCATAGTTCACCTCTGGAAACGTCATAATGATGGATTCTAATTTGGGAGCCACTTCTAGCGCAGTGTCTAAGCTTGATGATGGTGCAAGCGTCACGCGTAAGTTGATCGTTCCTTCTTCTAATTCAGGAACAAACTCTGTACCCAATCGTGGGACCATCAATGCTGCAACGACCACCAGTACTGCCGCCGTCGCAATGACCGGTTTTGTATTCTTAATAGCCCATTGCAGCGTATTCCGATAAAAACGATCAATCGGTTTTAAGATAAAACTCTCTCGTTGTATTAAATTATTTCTAAACAGGTAAGTGGCTAGCGCAGGCACAATTAATAATGCGACCAAAACGGCTGCAATCATGGCTAACATAATGCTTACAGCCATTGGTTGAAACAGTTTTGCTTCGACGCCTTCAAATGTAAACATTGGCATAAATACAACCAATATAATCGCCGTCGCAAAAAATATCGGCCTCGCAACTTCTTTACCTGCGACTTGTAAACGTAAAGGAATTCCTCGTTCTTCTTTGCTAAATCTGTGAGATTTAGAGGTCTTCTTTGGACTGACAAGGGGCGATTCGTCATGCAGCGAATCAGGATGAGTTAAATGCTTAAACATGTTCTCAACCATCACGACCGATCCATCAACCAGCATACCAATAGCCACAGCAATACCGCCGAGGGACATCAGATTAGCGGATAATCCAAACCGAGACATCACCATCAAAGCGATCCCAACAGAAATAGGGATCGAAATAAGAACGAGTAGCGTCGCGCGAATATTCATTAAGAAGAGCGCTAAGATAATGACGATTAATACAAAAGCCAGTAATAATGCGTTAACAACAGTGTTGACGGCTTGCGTAATTAAGTCGGCCTGATCATAAAATGCTTCGAATCTTACACCGTTTGGTAACGCTTGATTAATACGCTCTACTCGCGAATTAATACTGTCAATCGTCGCTTTAGTGTTAGCACCCATCCGTTTCAGAACAATGCCTGAAACAACTTCTCCCATGTTTTCAACCGAACCATCAGCATTACGACGAGTCATGGTGACAGCACCTTGGCGTATTTCGTTTCCAAGCACAACCGAAGCAACATCATCAACGGTAACCGTTGTGCCGTTTACGGTTTTTAAAGGGACTTGGCCAATTTCAGTGAGCCCCTTTTTCCCATGTGATAACCAACCCGTTCCACGAATAACGAGTTGTTCTTGGCCGCGATTCATGTACCATCCGCCCACATTTTCATTGTTGCGTTCTAATGCTTCCATGACATCTTGCTGAGAAAGCTCGAAAGCAAGTAGCTTCGATGGATCGAGATTGACTTGGTACTGACGAACTTCACCACCAAATGAAAGAACGTCAGTCACACCACCGGCGGGTATCAATAATAATTTAACGACCCAATCGTTAAGACTCCTTAACGTCATTGCGTCGTATCCAGATCCCGGTTCGGCAATCAATAAATATTGATAAACCTGCCCTAAACCTGAAGTATTAGGTCCCATTTCAGGTGTTCCAACACCTTCAGGTATCAGTTCTTTTGCGGTTTGAAGTCTTTCAAATACCAGCTGTCTAGCGAAGTAAATATCGGTACCGTCTTTAAAGACAACTGTTACACCAGAAAGGCCTGTTTTTGAAATTGAGCGAACTTCTTCTACATCTGGCAAGGCGTACATTACAGCCTCCACTGGATAAGTGATGAGTTGTTCAACTTCTTCTGCAGCTAACCCAGGCGCTTCTGTATTAACCGACACTTGTACGTTGGTGACATCAGGGAAGGCATCAAGATTTAACTTTGGAATAATAAAAAAGGCTAAAACTGTTAAAGTTAGTAAGGCGATCACAACCAGTAAACGGTTCGTTACAGCCCAATCTACAAAACGATTAAACATATGATTTTTCCTCAACTAGTGGTTGTGCGGATCAAAGCCGCCTTTGGCAATTTGAGAGGCAACAAAAAAAGCACCTTCCATCACCACTCTTGTTCCAGCGCGCACACCGATAACTTCACGAAGTTTCCCTAGCGAACGACCTAAAGTAACTTCGTGTGGTTCAAATTTACCGCGTGATTTTTCTACAAAAACCACCCAATCTCCGTCACTACTTCTCATTAATGCCGTTTCGGGTACGGCGATAACTGCTGAATCTGTTTTAAATTTAAAGAACACATTCACAAATAAACCTGGGTGTAAACGATGTGCGTCATTCTGAATAGTAAGCCTCACAATTCGAGTTCGAGTCGCTGGCTCAATAGTATGTGCTTCTTGAGACACTGTTGCTTCAAAGCTATCGGTTTCGGTTTGAACGATAGCGGTAAAGCCTTTTGGTAGCGACAGTCTTGAATTTGCGGGAAGTCTTGCTTCAACCCATAATTCTTTTTCATCAGCAACAATCATGAGAGCTTCTCCTGCATTCACTCGCTGACCCTGATGAAAATCATCAGTTAAAACGATGCCATTAACATCTGCGCTCAGCGTATATTTACCGAGGGATTTTTCTGATTTTTGAAGACTCTCTATCGCATTAGCGGATAATCCATACGCTCTTAATCGACCGAGTGCAGCATTGTGCTCTGATTTCGAAGATAAATATCGTTTATCTCCAACGGCCTTTCGTCCAAGCCGTTTGACACGGAGCCATTCTCCCACTGCGATTTGGTATTGCGCCTGCGCTTCTGCGACTGATTCGCTAAATAACGTGACTAATGGTTGCCCAATTGCAATGTGATCCCCTAAGGATGCATGTCTCTTTAAAACAACCGAATCTACTCGTGGTGATACCATGTAGCTAGTGTAACCATTGGCTTTAATTTCTCCCGGTGCATAAACTTGATAATTCAAAGTTTCAGGAATTAATGCAAAGACTTTAATGCCAGCTAGTTGGAGTTGCTCGTTAGTTAAAGTTGTTTCTTTTTTCTCATGTTCATCCTCACCATGAGAGTCTTCGGCGTGCTCGTGTTCATCCTTACCGTGGGAGTCTTCGGCATGCTCATCCTCACCAAGAGAGTCTCCGGCGTGCTCGTGTTCATCCTTACCGTGGGAGTCTTCGGCATGTTTGTGTTCAATTAGATCTTGCTCTTTTTTACTTGGTTCACTGGCAATCACTTGATTGAATTGAAACGAAAGCGCAGCCAGTAATAATAAGGTTATTTTTTGGTTCATCTTGTAAAATCTCATTCGTTAATTAACCTGCTTTAGTGCAGTCGTTAGCTGTCCAATACTTAAAAGCCAATTGGTATATGCTATTCGATATTTCTTTTGTAACTCGATACCGGCAACTATTCCTTCAGCTCTTTGCTGTAGGGATAACAGGTACTCCGTAGTGCTGACATCACCACTACGCCATTGTTTTTCGAGAAGATTGGCACTTCGTTCTATCCTGCCCTTCATCAGATCTTGCCATCGCTTGTAGTGGTTTTTATACTCTTCCAACGCTGCCTGTGCGGCCTCTATGGAAAATTGTTGTGACCGTCTCGCTGCTAAATACTGAGATTCAGCGGAAAGCGCTTGTTGGTTGGCTGCTTTTACTCGCGCGCTAAAATTATTTCTAATGTTGAGTGGCATTGAAAACGAAATACCGACAACATCATCATCTTCACTTTTGCCGGCGTTCAAACCAAAAGTAGGATCTGTTTTAGCATCTAGTTTTGCGACCTCCGCTTCTTGTCGTAAAGATTCCCACGCAGCTCGCGCAGCGGCAACATTTGGGATCTGGTCGATTGCTTGATTATGTGAATTGCTGGTATCAAATCGCCAAAATGATTTTGGGACTTTTGACCATTCGAGCGTCCATTCCGGCAAGAGCTCTCGAAGTTTAGCTTCTGCTTGCCTAAACTGAACATGAGATTCCGCAGTTTCGTTCAGCTGCTGCGATAATTCTAGGTACGTAAGCTCGGCATCAAGTTGTCCTAGGTCTCCTGCTTTTTGACGTTCTGCAATAACCTCAACCAATGCGCTCAAGCGATTTTCCTGTTCTTTAGCTAACTTTGCGCGTTGGTTGGCAGAATCCCACATGATCAAAGCTGTAATGGATTCCGCAGTTCTTTGTTGTAAAATGGCGTCAAATTCAAAACTTGCTTCTTGGCGGCTTATCAATGCTTGTTTTTTAAGAACGCTAGATTTATCCCACCAATCAATGGTTTGAGTAATGCCAATACTGTAATTATTCGAATCACCTTCACGCTCAAACTCGGCTTCAAGTTCTGGATTGTACAAAGGGAGTTCTTGATTGTTAGCCCAGGAAAGGGACGACTCCATTTTTTCCCGCGCGGCTACAACCTGTGGATGATTTTCAATTTGATTCTGAAGCCACGCACGCCATGTATCTTTTGACGGAGTAGCCGACAAGCTCGTACAAAATACGAGCAGATAAACGCCTCCCACCGGGATCCGCTTAATTAAACATCTAAACATTTAGATATCCTCTAATATAAAAATACTATTTATTCCAAGATTGGATTGTTTGATTTAATTGTAATTTAAGACTAAAGGATGGGGGGACGAAGTGCTGGAAACAGAAAGATTGAAGGTAAGTTTAATAGATATTCAAATGTTTTTTTCTGATGAAAAACAAGAGAGAAACTACTAAAGAATGCAGATACATAAAGGTTTGATGTACCGTGACAATGGCAGCAATGGTGACAATCATATGGTGAGTTTTCAACACTTTTAACTTCTACTTTCGCATCGGAAACTTTATTATCTTTGATATTCTCATGGTCATGCTCGAAGGATAAATGTTCTTGACCTGATTGGTGGAGTTGATGGCTATCAATAACAGCGCCCACTGACTGCAAAGCAATAAGAGCCGTTAACAATAATAATATCCATCTTTTAGTCATATTGGTACATTCAATAACAGGTTCGAAACATCTGTGATCATTCTAACAAATTCTTCAATAATATTGCTACTTAAGCTTTGAGCCTAAGAATACGCAGTGCTCCGTCAAAAACTATAAGCGCATGCACTAAACCAATGCTCAAGTCCGGATAACGCGCCCCAGATCACGCTACTAATGCACCTGCTACAATCACACCCAATTTAGCAATCACATCATTGGCTGAAAAAATCCAATTGGCTTCTATGTGAGCACCGGAATCTTATTATTGGTGATAAAAAATATTCATGACTAATTTTAAATAAAGCGACTAATTCAAAAATCATCGCTACAAAACTAACCAGCAACCACTTTAGCGTTTTCGACACTCTAGATTGTGAATGCCGAACAGTAATAATTGTTTACTAGTTTACTAGTTTACTAGTTTACTTTACTACAGTTCGATTAGGTTGATTGTAATTTCGCAACAAAACTCTGAGGTTTTACTTGGCTTTGATTTCATCTAGATTATCACTATCAGATACTCTAACTTCTTTTTAGGTGTGTCGAATATAAGACCTATGCTTGGCATGTCACCTTCAAATGTTAATCAATTCAACTTTAATTCCTGTGGACAGTCCATCATTGATGACATTAAATTTATTGGTAAGAGTTTGTCGAAATAACTCGTTACAATATGTTGAGCGACTGCGCATCCAAAATTATCATTTTGATATAATTTTACACATTTTTAGATCAGGTTCGGTTATCTTAACTCATTTATACTAAGCTTAGACCCTATAGTTACTATAGAGTCAAGTCGACCTGGTTACTATTTCGTAAATTTCAAGCGGTTGATGCCAACCGGCAATTCGCAAAAACAACTTATTTTGGTGACGTCTCGTTCTTACGCTTGAAGGCTAAACAACTCTTTGTATTAATTGCGATTAAGTCGGGATTGATGCGTCTGTTCAGGAATTTTTGTGTATGCCTTAGGAAATAGTTACTTCAAATACGATCTTAAAACTCCCAAAACCTCTTCTACTTCAGCTGTGCGCTCTTGTTGACTAATATTCTCATGTCCTAAATGTTCTCGAATATGCCCTTCTAATACGTGTTTCATTAAACCATTAACAGCGCCCCGAATGGCCGCAATTTGCTGTAATACATCGATACATCCCCCCCCTCCTTCTAATGCCCTTTCGATCGACACAGTTTGTCCTTTTATTTTTCTTATTCGAGCTAGGAGTTTTTTTTTATCTCTAATCGTGTGAGCCATACTCGTAATCAACAATTATTTGGCGATATACTGGGGGGTAGTATATAATTAATCGGTTTTAAATGCTAGCTAACTGAATCTGTCCTGGAATTTAATCACTATGAACGACTCGCATATAGATTGGAACCATGATCATAATTACCTAGACTCGACAGCCAACAACTGGCGCTCAGTCGCTATTGTATTTTGGGTAACAACACTTGTAATGGTGATCGAAATCGCCGCCGGACTTTGGACTGGCTCCATGGCTCTGTTAGCCGATGGCTGGCATATGGGGACGCATTCCGCCGCCTTTGCAATTACGTTATTCGCTTATGCTTATGCTAAAAAACATGCCGATAATCGCCTATTCAGTTTTGGAACAGGAAAAGTTAACTATTTAGGTAGTTTTGCTTCAGCTGTCGCGCTAGGCATTGTGGCATTAATGATGATCATTGAGTCTTCACAAAGGCTGATTACGCCAGAAAATATTCGTTTCGAAGAAGCAATCTACGTTGCAATCATTGGATTAGTTGTTAATCTTGCTTCGGTGTTCTTGTTACACGATCACTCGCATCATCATTCTCGCGAACATAACCATGACCATGGACATCACGATCACAATTTGAAAGCTGCATATTTCCACGTGTTGGCAGACACATTAACTTCTATTTTAGCTATTATAGCCCTAGTTGCTGGTAAACAGCTTGGTTGGATTTGGATGGATGCTCTCATGGGAATAGTTGGTGCG
>Ga0209692_10000808_pt1 | contig 55343 bp, 44 predicted proteins | sample tdDd472_FD_187129 | JGI IMG/M metagenome (GOLD analysis project Ga0209692, IMG submission 187129) | Marine sediment microbial communities from the Atlantic coast under amendment with organic carbon and nitrate - tdDd47.2 (SPAdes)... | ecosystem: Environmental > Aquatic > Marine > Coastal >... | reverse complement strand
ATTGACAATTATGATCTTGATACTTGATACTAAATACTAAAATTAAATGAATTTTATAATAAAACGAAAAGTACTTATTGCAATGCTCTTTACAGGGCTAACAATGCTTGGCTATATTTCATATAAGCAGTTAGCTGTTGAGCTATATCCAAATGCTACTTTACCGATGCTTTTTGTTCAGGTAGGAACTCCTTTAGAAGTTGATCCAAAATACATGGAGAATCAAGCTATAATTCCTTTGGAAGGAGCTATTAGTACTCTTGAAGGAATTGAAAAGATTGAATCTACAGCTGGGCAACAATCAGGTATGATACAAATATCATATTTGAAAAATACCGATATCAAATTTGCATATCTGAAGTTAGTCGAGAAAGTTGATGAAACAAAAAAATCACTTCCTGAAGAGTTCATGGTACAAACATTTAAGTTTGATATTGAGCAACTTACGAGCACATTCATGACAATTCAGGTTCGTGGCAGTGGCGGCGTTGACCGTGTTCGTCAAGTAACCGATAATGAAATCATTAATGAAATAAAAAACATTGATGGAATAGCAAATGCTGAGGTTTTTGGAGGAAGAGAAAAATCCATAGAAATTACTTTAAAACAAGATATTTGTGATAGTTATGGAATAACACCTTCGGATGTTCGTAATGCGCTTAATAATAATAGTAAACCAAGAACTTTTGCAGGCAAAGTAAGTGAAAATAATCAGATTCATTTTGTAAATATAATTTCGGAATTTGACGATATAAACGACATTCACAACTTAGTTGTTAAGGAGCAAGGAAAAATTAAACTCAAAGATATAGCTGACATTCATTATGGCGTAAAAGAACAAACTTCATATAGTCGTGTAAATGGAAAAGAAGCTGTTACCATAAGCCTCACAAAAGATTCTCAGGCCAATATTATTGAGTTGGCAAATAATGTAAAAGAACAAATTGCGGTTTTAAACAAAGATTTAGAAGGAAAAGATATTGAAATGGTTGTGCAAAACAATACTGCAAAAACCATGGAGAAAAATATTGATTCAATTATTCAGTTAGCGCTTTTAGGTGGATTACTTGCTATTTTTGTTCTTTGGATCTTTTTAAAGAATTTCCGTTTAGTAGTTGCAATTGCATTGGCAATTCCAATATCAGTATACACAGCGTTTAATTTCTTTTATGCTTTTGGTATAACTATTAACAGTTTAACGCTGCTAGGAATGGCTCTGGCAATAGGAATGTTGCTGGATAATAGTGTCGTTGTCCTTGAAAATATTTACCGACTTGCATCTAAAAAAATGCATCCCGATCAAGCAGTAATTCAAGGTACGAAAGAAGTCTGGAAATCAATATTTGCAGCCACTTTAACAACTATAACTGTATTTTTACCATTCGTTTTTTCAACCAACTTTTTTATTGAATTAATTGGTAAAAATATTGGAGTTTCGATCATTTCCACATTACTCGTTTCATTGGTTGTAGCTTTATTATTAATTCCAATGATTACACATGCCTTTTTGAGATTTAGAAAAAAAGACACAGTAATTCAATTTGAAAAAATTTCATATCACAACAGGTTAATCCAAATATATATGGTTTTACTTAAAACCTGCATGCGTAGTCCTGGAAAAACCATATTAGGAGCAATTGGAATATTTTTCATTACTCTTTTAATTAGTCTTGGTGTGAGTGTAATTAACACCCAAGAAGCAGAAATTAAAGATATAACACTTTATGTTACATTGCCAAGTGGCACAACATTAGAAAATACCGATTTACTAATTGCTGAAGCAGAAAAAAAACTTGAAGATCTTGAAGAAAAGAAAGATGTTGTAAGTCAGATATATGAAGAAGAAGCTCTTTTAACTATAAATTTGATTGACGATTTTAAGGATGTTAGAAACTACTCTATTCCTAAGATTAAAAACGATATTCTTGAACGTGTCGAAGATCTTAATCCTGCTGAATTCTCATGGGATCCTCCGGCAACAGGTCGTCGGTTTGGTGGCGGCGGTTATGATGATGACGAATTTGGACGTTTCCTTGGAATAGGAACACAGCGTGAAAAAGTAATAATTAAAGGTCAGAATTTTGATAAAATGCTTAATCAAGCAAATGATGTAAAATATTATTTAGGACAACTAACATCGGTTGAAAGAGTTGATATTCGAATTCCCGATAAAAGGCCTGAGCTAATGATGAATTTCGATAAGCAACTCATGGCCTTATTCGATATTCCGGTAACATCAGTGCTTGCTGAGCTAAATTCATTTCAACATGAATTCTCCAGCGGAGTAAAATTCAAACAAGGAACAGAAGAATACGACATTCTGATTAAAACTATTGGTTTCAATGATCAGAAGGAAAGAAACATAAAAGATTTAAAAGCTTTACATGTTCGCGGCACGCAAGGTTCTCAATTTGAACTGCAGGATATTAGCAAATTCAATTTTGCTGAAGGATTATCAACTATTAAACGCACCAATCAGGAAAAACAACTTGAATTAGTTTATCAATTTATTGATGAAGTAAATGACGAAAAAGATTTGCTGGAAGCGGCCAGACTGGAAGTTGATGAATTGGTTGAAGGAATGACCTTGCCATCCGGCATAGCGTTGGAAATTATTCATGAAGAAAGTGATTTGGGCGAATTTGGATTCTTACTGCTAATGGCATTTATTCTGATTTACATGATTTTGTCTTCAGTATTTGAATCATTTTCAGTTCCGATTGTTATGATGTTTTCAATTCCAATGGCAGCAATAGGATCGTTAGTTTTCCTAATCTTAACAGGAACATCTCTTATGAACCCTTATGTTCTTACAGGATTTTTAATATTACTCGGTATAGTTGTTAACAATGGAATTATATTAATTGATTATTCGAGGGTATTACGTAAACGTGGATACTCCGATTCTCGTGCACTTATGATGGCAGGACTTGCTCGTGTGCGACCAATTCTAATTACAGCTATAACAACAATTATTGCTTTAATTCCTTTAGCTCTTGGTAAAGCCGAATATGTTGAACTTATTGGAGTTCCTTTTGCAGTAACAATTATTGGAGGATTAACAGTTAGCACCTTGCTTACCTTAGTTTTTATTCCAACTTTAAATTCAGGTTTACAATCATCGCTAAAATGGATTCGAGGACAGAAACCATATATTAAAGCAATACAAGCTGCAATTTGGATAGTTGGAACTTACTTTATTTTCACTGAAGTTGATCGTAGAGTATGGCAAATTATTGATTTTATCGTTTTAATATTAGCTGTTCCAGCGAGTATCTATTTCATACAAAATAGTCTGCGCAAAGCTTCAGAAAAACTTATAGATAAAGACGATGATCTGCATATTAAAATCCGGAATCTTGTAAAAATTTACGATTGGGATAGTCGATTTATTCGTGAATGGAAATCAGGAATAAACCTAAGAAAAAGATTAGGAATTGAGCATGAATATACTTCCATTAAAGATTTTGATCAATTAATATGGCAAATTCCTTTGGTTGGTTTTATAGTGTATTTCATTTATTTCCACTTACAAAGCGGTTTATGGTATTTTATTCTACCAATATTCCTATACCTCATCATTATTTTTATCCTTACTCCTATTGAGAAGTACGCAAGAAATCTAAAAAAAGAAAACAAAAGGAAAGTAATCAGAAGACTGGTTCTATTTACTGCAAAACTTATCTTTTGGACATTTCCCGCTCTTGCTTTATATTTATTCTACAATAAGTTTGGCTTGTTAGGATTAATTATTCCTATGGGAACAATTTGGTATTTTCTTATTCTTATAAAAGTAACATCAGACAATCTCTACAAGAAAAATGTTGATGTAAATCGAATTAAAGGTAAGTTAAAAGGAATCAGAAAAGGCTTTTATCGATTTGTATTGGTTATTCCAATAATTGGTAAAAAGAAAGTTCCTTTTAAAGCTTTAAAAGGTGTTTCGGTAGATATTAAGAATGGAATGTTTGGATTATTAGGTCCGAATGGAGCAGGTAAATCTACATTAATGAAAATAGTTTGTGGTATTCTGGAGCAAAGTTATGGACAAATTACAATTAACGATATTGATGTTCGTGAGAAACGCGAAGAGTTGCAAGGGTTAATAGGATATCTTCCTCAGGAATTCGGTATGTACGAGAACATGACAGCATGGGATTTCTTACACTATATGGGAATACTAAAAAAGCTTTACAACAAAGAAGAACGCACAAAACGTGTTGAATATGTTCTTGGAGCAGTTCATATGCTGGAAAGTAAAAACGAGAAAATAGGATCATTTTCTGGTGGAATGAAACAACGTATTGGTATTGCACAAATCCTGTTGCACTTACCAAAAATATTGGTTGTTGATGAACCTACAGCAGGTCTTGATCCAAGAGAGCGAATACGTTTCAGGAACTTATTAGTTGAGCTAAGTAAAAATAGAATTGTAATATTCTCAACTCATATTATTGAAGATGTAGCCAGCTCATGTAATATGGTTGCTGTAATGAAAAAAGGAGAAGTAAGATACTTGGGAGCTCCAATTAAAATGGCAAAAATTGCTGAAGAAAAAGTATGGATGCTCAATGTCCCAGCTGATGAATTTGAGAAATTAAAAGATAAATATGCAATCATTCATCACATGAAAGATGGTGGTAATATACGATGTCGTTGTTTAGCAGATGAAGCTCCCACTGAAGATGCAAAACTTGCAAAAGCAAATTTGGAAGATGCATACTTATATTTACTAACGAATGAGAAAAAGAATTAAGTTTATAGATGTGAGATTTGAGATATTAGATATGAGACAAAAGATAAAAATTTCAAAGCTGTTTTTTTCTAATCCTAATTCACTGAACTCTATAATTACTTTGAGTTTCTCAATACTTGATACTTAATACTTGATACTAAAATGAAAACAAATAAAATAAGATTAGGATTTGATATTATAAAATATAACCTCAGGATAGTATTTGCAAGCAAATTTGTCTACTTCTTAATTGCTGCAGTTGCATTTTTCTTAATGGTAATAGGCATTATGCTTTTCAACAATTCTTCAGTTTCTGATAGTGATATTTTTGCAACACTTATTTTCCCAGGATTACTAATCGCTTTTTATCCGGTAATTTTTAATATTCAAAACGACAAAGATTCACGAATGCTGGAAATAATATTCGGAGTTCCCAATTACAGGTATAAAGTGTATTTAGTACGATTTATTATTAGCATGCTCTTGACCTTCGTTATATTAATTTTTATGTCATGGTTCACCGTTTTTGCTATTCTGAGAATCCCGGTTTTAAGTATGGTTTATCAATTAATGTACCCTATACTTTTCTTATCCTGTGTGTCATTTTTATTCTCAACATTAGTAAGAAATGCTAGTGGAACTGCGGTAATTATGATTATAATTGGATTGTTTTTTATGATTCTTAGTGAAAATCTGGAACATAGTAAATGGAATATTTTTCTAGACCCTTTTAATGTGCCAAGCGATATAAGCTTAACAGTTTGGAAAAACATATTATATCAGAACCGATTAATGTTACTAATTGGATCGGTAATTTCATTATTGTGGGCCTTAATTAATTTACAAAAACGCGAAAAATTTGTATAAAGCCAATTCAATTATTTTTAGTAATTTCGACTAATAAATAATTGTACAATGAAGAAATTATCACTTGCCTTATTAATTCTAGGTTTACTTTTTGGGCAGCTCATTAGACTTACATTTAATTTGAATGATGGACTTGAGATTCACCTTATCTCATTCAAATTACTTCCAATTGCTGATTATGCAGGAGCATCGCCTCAACTTTTCTTAACCTCAACAATATTGGGTTATATAGCCTTTGTAGTTTTTGGCGTAATTAATACTAATAAAATAAAATCTCCAACCATATTTAAATCAGCTTTAATGTATACAGGGATTACGATTGTTGTTACATTTTTTGAATTTACTAGTATACTTGAAGATTTAAATGGGACATTTCAAGGCAAACATTTTAGAATAGCTTGGCCTCTATTTTTCCTTGGACTTTGGATTTTTATTAAACGATATCTTAAAAGAAAATAAACTATGGCAGATCCAATAAATACGGGACTGGAAATAGCAGAAAGCTCAATCAATCTTATCGATAAGTTAATCGATAAAATGGATAAATATAAACAGATAAAGAAAGATACTACAACTTTTTTACGATTGCTTTATCTGGAAGTATTAAGGAATATAGAAATTTTAAATGTAATTGATTTTAAAGCGTATAAATCATTAAATCCGAATGATCCGAATATAAAATCTTTAATTAAGTTACTGGAAACAAGTGTTGCTGAAGCAATATTTTATAAAGAGGATAATACTAAGAATGCAAATCTTTATGAAAAGCTTCGAAAACAAGGTCAGGTAAAAAACAAAGAAAGAAAACTGATGAAACTTGAAGACGGACAGGAAAGACTTGTAAAAGGAAAATTTATTTATGAGAATGTGCTTCAAGCTATATCATTTGTTGTAGTAAAGATTGATTTATTACGAGAATTGTCGGAACTTAAAAACGAAGAACTTGAAATTCTTAAACCGATAAAAATTGATGTAAGATTATTGAATATTAATCAACGTTTATTAATGATTAAATCATCCTTAGATAAGATGCCAGAAGTAAAAGAAATGGCGCGATAATTTGAATTACAAAATACGAATTATGAATTCTAAATTCAGATTTTTACTATTATTTATCTTCATATTTAGCTTAACAGAAACCTTATATAGTCAAATTTCAGTTAAAAAATCAGAAGTTGATTATTCTTTAACCTATGAGAAAGACAGTGTATACAGAATTCTAACCTTCTGGAAAGAAAAAGACTCAAGTATTTATAGTTCAGTAAACTATTCAATATCAGATTTTAATAAAAATTCATCCCCTAAAAACTTGTCGGATGAATTAAATACAATTAACCAACTTTGGGAAATAGCAAAAGACAGTATCGTTTTCGATCTACAATCTTTCAATATTGGATATCCACTGCTCTACTCCGATGTTTTAAAAAATCATATTCAGGCGTTTAAAGATTCTGAGGATTGGCAAAATCATATTAAAAAAAATGGCAAAACTCTGAATTATGAGATTATTAAAAAAGTAATGTTGGAAGATAATGCCTATACTACATTAAACGATTTTCTAAAAACAAAACATTACTATATCTCAGGTTTTGAGACAGAAAAGCATGGTTTCATTACTAAAGAAAACCTACAAAAAGTAGATTTTTCAGGTTCAGAAATTATTCCAATGCCATTTATTGTTTGGGTTATTTTAGGAGATATAAAATAACAGCTACTTTATTTAGTAAAAAAGAGCTTAAACAGAATGTTGTTTAAGCTCTTTTTATTTCAATTTGAAAACATTTACTCATATCGTAAACTGTCTGCAGGATTCTTTGTTGCTGCTTTATACGATTGATAGCTTATTGTAATTACTACTACTGCAATAGATAAAACTGCGCCTAATGCAAACATCCACCAAGTAAGTTTTGTATGATATGCAAAATTCTCAAGCCACTTATTCATTGCAAAGTAAGCTAAAGGCCAAGCTAATATATTACCAATTATAACTAGTTTGGTAAATTCAGCCGAAAACATTCTTACAATAGCTGGTACTGATGCACCCATTACCTTTCTAATTCCAATTTCTTTTGTTTTTTGTTCTGCCATAAATGATGCTAATCCAAAGATTCCTAGACAAGAAATAAAAATTGCAAATATGGTAAAGTAATTTATTAAAGTATTACTTCGCTGTTCTGCTCTGTATAATCCTTCAAGGGTTTCATCCATAAATCTATAATTAAACTCAAAATCAGGCTCAAAAGATTTCCAAGTAGATTCAATATATTCTAGTGTTTTTTCAACATCATTTGCAGCTATTCTTATAAAACAAGTTCTTGCCTGATCGGGTGCTATATGTACCATTAAAGGAGCAATTTTATTTCGAACATTATTAAAATTAAAATCTTTCATGACTCCAACAATATATGATTGCTCACCGAATAAATCCAGAGTTTTTCCTATTGGATTTTCCATTCCCATTTGCTTTACAGCTTCTTGATTTACTATTATGGAACTAATCGTATCTGAAGCAAATTCTTCGCTAAATACGCGTCCTTCGGCCATTTCAATTTCCATTGTTTTAAAAAAATCATATCCTATTCCAATAAAATGCAATGTCATTGAACGTTCATCATCATTTCCTTCCCATCCACCAAGTGTAAAAGAAGGACATGCATATACTGGTAATACACGACTTGTTGTAACACCAGTAATATTTGGATTTGTTAAAAGTTGCTGTTTTACAGTTTCATAGTTCTCTCGCAGTTTTTCATTTATTCCTACATAAACCAGTTGATGTTTATTATAACCTAAATCTTTTTTATTGATATATTTAATCTGCTGAGAAATTAGAATTGTTGATATTATTAATGCTACCGATAAAGTAAATTGGATTACAACTAATGATTTTCTTAAAATTGAACTCTTTGCTCCACTGCTCAATTTCCCCTTTAATACTTTTATGGGATTAAAAGCCGATAAATATAAGGCTGGATAACTTCCTGCAATAATGCCTGTAGCGATTGCTATACCAAATAACATAGATAATATTAATGGGTCGAAAATTGAATGAAAAGATAATTCCTTACCTGCTAGTTCATTAAATTTTGGCAATAAAAGAACAACTACAGTTAATGCAATAATAAAAGAAAGAACCGACATAAATATAGATTCGCTAAAGAATTGACTAATCACATTTTTTCTTCTTGCACCTACAACTTTTCTTAAGCCAATTTCTTTTGCTCTATTACTTGATCGCGCCGTAGTTAAATTCATGAAATTAATACAAGCAATAAGCAATACTAAAAGTGCAATTGCAGAGAATGTTATAACACTATTTAAATCTCCACGGAAAGTAAAATCATAAGCAAAATCAGACTTTAAATAGATATCATTTAATGGCTGACTAAACAATTCTACTTCATTCTCTTCACTAAACTTATCTAAATACTTGGTTAATTTATCATTAACTGTAGCCGATAGGTTTTGGTTTTTTAATAGAAAGTATGTTGTAAAATTGTAAGAACCTTGTCCCATTTCGTCAATATTCTCGCCATCTTCACGAATTACTTGAAATGGAAACAAGAATTCAAAATCAATATGAGAATGATCAACATCTGCAATTACTCCAGTTACTTTAAAAGCTCCCCTGCCTCGAACTTCTAATATTTCTCCTACGGGATTTATATCTCCGAATATTCTTTTCGAAACTTCTTCGGTTAACACAACACTATGTGCATCATCAAGTGCTCCTTCCGGATTACCCATTAAAAACTTAAAACCAAAAATATCGAAAGCTGTTGAATCAATTGCGCCACTACTAGCCTGAATGTATTCGCCATCTTTATATTTAAATAACCACGAACCCCAATTTTTAAAACGACACATATGTTCAATTTCAGGAAAATCCTTTTCCATATTCGGTGCCAATGCTGCAGGAGTTACTCCTACAAGAAATGGTTCTCCATTATTAAACATACGAACTAAAACACGCTCTATTCTATCCTTTTTGGGATGCCATTTGTCAAACTTAATCTCGTCTTGTACCCACAATAAAATTAAAATACTGCATGCCATTCCAATCGCTAATCCAATAATGTTAATTAGAGAATAAGCAGTGTGTTTCTTTAAGTTACGTAGTGCTGTTAAAATGTAATTCTTTATCATGATAAAACTTATTTTAAATAATGAGGATTGTTTCGCAACATTTATACCAAGCGATATAAATAACTAATTAGCAAAAAGTAAGCTCAAAAAACAATTCAGAAAATGCTTTAAAAATTGTTTGGTTTTATTACATGAGTGTGCGCATTCGAACAAAGAAATTAACTAAAAAAAACCTTTCCAAGTTCCAATTATTCAAAAGAATCTAGAAAATAAATAACGATATGATTTCAAAAAAATTAATTGATTTTGACAACTTTGCTAATTAATTGAAGTAATTGTTGCTCCTCAATCGGCTTAGTTATATATTCATCACACCCAACATCCATAGCCCTTTGCCTGTTACTAGACATGGCATAAGCAGATTGAGCAATAACAGGCAATTTTGGTTTAATCTGTTTTATTTCTACAGTTGCGTCATAACCATTCATAACTGGCATTTTTAAATCCATCAAAATGACTGAAATATCATCGTATTTTTTGACCATTTCAATAGATTCCAAACCATTAGTTGAATAATAAGTTTTTATTTTATATTCATCCAAGATTTCTTTTAAATATAAATAATTAAACTCTTCATCTTCAACAATAAGAATTGCTTCAATCCCACTTAAATCGACATTCTTTAAGTCCTCAATTATTTCTTCACTTATATTATTTGTTTCTGTTTTAGAATTTAAAGGTACTGTAAAATAAAAAGTTGTTCCTTTATTTAAATTAGATTCGAGCCAAATATTACCACCAAGGTTTTCAACCAGGGCTTTAGATATAGCCAATCCAAGACCAGTTCCTCCGTAAGTTCTGGTAAAGTCTTCGTCAACTTGTCTAAATCGATTAAATACGATATCTTGATTTTCTTTTGCTATTCCAATTCCACTATCTTCAACATAAAACTTTACAAACTCCTTTTCTACAATATATCCAATTTTAATATATCCTTTCTCAGTAAATTTTAAAGCATTGTTAAGTAAATTTGTTAATACCTGTTGCAATCTAACTTTATCAGTAAACAAACTAAAATCCTCTGCAATTATGCAATCCAAAGTAAGATTTTTAGACTCCACTTTTTCCTTAAATAATGAAAAAGTATAATGCATCACCTCATTTAAACCTACATTATGAAAATCAATATTAATTTGATTGGTTTCAATTTTTGAAATTTCAATTAAATCATCAATAATGGATATAAGCTGACGACCACTTTCTTGTATAATTTCAACATAATGCCTACGTTTTTCATCTTCAAGTTCTTTATGCACAAGCAAATCTGAGAAACCCATTATACCATTCATTGGCGTTCTAATTTCGTGTGAAACATTTGCCAAAAATGCGGTTTTTAGTCTATCGCTCTCTTCTGCTTTTTCTTTTGCTCTAAGCAACTCATTTTCTGATCTTTTTCTTTCGATTGAAATACTAATTTGGTGAGACACAAACTCAAGCATTTCAAGATCTTTTTGAGTATAGGCATTTTTATCTTCGTAATTTTGAATTGCAAATACGCCATAAGGTTTACCTTTCACAATTAATGGCACACCTATCCATATTTCGGGCATTTCTCCCACTACTATTAATTCTCCTTTTTTACTTAATTCTGAAATATTTTCTTTGTTAAGTAAAACAGGTTTTTGAGAATTAAAAACATAAGCTGATATGGTTTTCTCAGCCGACCAACTTTCAAAATCATCTTTTTCATCAAGCATAAAAGGCGATGAGAAAGTATTTGTTATTTCATCGTAAAAAGCAACATAAAAATTTTTAATATCAATAATTTGTTGCAGTTGATTCTGAATTGTCTCAATCATTTTATCCAATGAAATATCAGTATTAGCAGCTTGCGAAATACTGTATATAATATTTTGTAATAATCCATCGTGTTTTTGTTTTGAAATGTCATTGGATACACCAACTAAAGCTATAACATTTCCATTTTCATCAGTAATGGTTGACGTTGATAAATATATGGGAAACTCAGTTCCATCTTTACGTTTGTTCCATAATTCTCCTTGCCAACCGCCATTAAAAGTGCTTTTTAAAATTTTCTCATGAATATCCTTAGGATTTTTTTCGGAACCGAAAATGGAAGTGTTTTTTCCAATTATCTCTTTTAAATCATATTTTATTGCTTTTAGGAAAGCTTCATTAGCAAACAAAATATTATTCTTAAGATCAGTTATTGTAACTAAATCGTTTATGCTTCTAAGAGCATGTGCAAGCATGCTTATTTCGCGTTCACTATTCTTACGTTCGGTTATATCGGTTAGTGCACCAACAATAGCAGTTGTTTTACCATTTTCAACAACCGGTGCTTCTCTCACTTCAACAAAAACTTTTCTTCCTGTTTTATGTAAAAGTTCTAATTCATAAGGCTCCTGGGCCTCTCCAGTCTCGATAGCCCGAATTGTATTCTGAAAACCAATTTCATTTATTGGATTATTTGATGAAAATTCAGTCCATTTAATCATTGCTTCCTCTGCGGAATAGCCTAAAATATCCTTCACTTGAGGGCTTAAATAAATCAATTTATGATCTATAGTATGCGAGTAAAAAAGGTTAGTACTGTTTTCAAAAATATTTCGTAGCTGTTCTTCATTTTGTTTTAAAGATTCTTGAGCTAAAACTCGATCGGTTATATCATGTATTATTGAATATAAAAGATTTTTTCCTTCTATTCTTATGGGCCCAGAGTGAATTTCAACATTTTTAATCTGTCCGTTAGATAAAGTATGATTAAAATAAAATATGTTTTCTTTATGTTTTAAAATTTTATTTAAAATATTATTTACTTCTGATTCCTGAAATTTATTTATTTCACGAATATTCATTTTTGTAATTTGCTCAAAACTCCAGCCATAAAATTTACATGCAGCATTATTTGCATGTACTATAGATCCATTTTCTGAATCAATTAAAAGCATTATAGATTGATTTCCTTCGAATAAAGCTTTATATCGCTCTTCACTTTCTTTTAATTCTTTTAAAATTCTGTTTTTTTCTTTTTCAATTTCACTATTTTTAATAGCTTCTTTAACAGCAAAGGGTAAACGTGTAATATTGTCTTTAATAATATAATCTGTTGCTCCCAACTTCATGCATTCAACTGCAGTTTCCTCATTAATTGAACCAGTAAATACAATAAAAGGTACTTCTGGCAATTTTTCAATTGCAATCTCCAACGCTCTTAAACCGGAAAATAATGGCATTGAGTAATCAGAAATTATTAAATCTGGATTAAAATTTAATATTGCATCAACAAAATCAGGTTCTGTATCTACAATAACAGAAGTATATATAATCTCGTTCTTTTTTAAGGCTCTTTCTGCCATTTCCAAATCAACTGGCTGATCTTCAACAAACAGAATCTTTATTTTTTTACTTACATTTACCATACAACTATTTTTTTGGTCTCTCATTTAATAACAACCAATACAATCCAAGATTACTTACAGATTCAACAAAATGATCAAAGTCAACGGGTTTAACAATATAACTATTTACTCCTAACTTATAACTTTCCACTATATCACTTTCTTCTTTAGATGAAGTTAACATTACAACCGGAATTGTTTTAGTAAATTCATTTGCTTTTATTTCTTTCAGAACTTCTAAACCATTTATTTTTGGTAATTTCAAATCAAGCAATATAAATTTAGGTTTATTTTCTAAATCTCTTGATTTGTATTTTCCTTTTGCAAAAATAAAATCCAATGCCTCTTCACCATCTGTAACATGAACAATGTTATTAGCTAAATTGTTTTTCTTCAATGCTCGAATTGTTAATTCAGCATCGTTTGGATTATCCTCTACCAGTAGAATTTCTAATTCATTTAAATTTCCCATTTTGAATGCTTTTAAGTAATTTTAAGCTATAGCATTTCCTTAGTCAACTATTAAATAACATCAAATAATTCTTTTGTGTAAATAGTAAATAATTTAATACTTCAAATTACGAAACTTTATACTGGTAAAGAGAAATAGAATGTTGCTCCTTTACCCAATTTACTTTGTGCCCACACTTTTCCTCCATGCCTAAAAATAATTCTTTTGACAATAGCTAGTCCAACTCCTGTTCCTTCGAAATCTTCTGATTTATGCAATCGTTGAAATAAGCCAAATAACTTCGATTCATATTTTGGATCAAATCCCGTTCCTGAATCTTTAATATAAAAATTGTAATTATCATTTTCAATTATACATCCAATTTCAATATTACGAACTTTGCTTTTGCTTGTAAATTTTATTGCGTTTGATATCAAATTCAACCATACTTGCTTTAGTAAAACTTTATCAGCATTTATTTGTGGCAATTCATTAATTGTAAATTTATATTTATCGTTAATTTCAGGATTAGATAACTCTTTATAAACTGAATGCACTAAATTTGTCATATCTATTTTGCTTACATACATTTCGCTTCTACTAATTTTTGACAACCTTAGTAAATCTAAAATTAGATGATCCATTTTTTTTGTATTCTCACGAATAATATTGAGTAATCTTTTGCCCTCGTTATCCAATTTATTGGAGTAGTCTTCTAATAAATACTTTGAAAAACCATCAATTGCTCGTAATGGAGATTTTAAATCATGTGAAACAGAGTAGGTAAAAGCTTCTAATTCACTGTTAGTTTCAACAAGCTTTTCATTCACTTTTTCTAATTCATCACGCGATTCATTAATATCTTCAAGTAAAAATAATAATGCGTCTTGCGACTCTTTCAATTCTGAACTTTGTTCTTGAAGTTCATTCGTCCTTTTATCTACTAACTTTTCTAAATTTTCTTGATGCGCTTGCAATTCTATTTCAGCTTCTTTTCTTTCAGTTATGTCATTAAACGAGACAAACACACGATCTAATCTTTCTGATGAATCAGGTGGAATATTCAGTAATAAATGTAAAAATTTCACTTCACCAGTTGGTGTTCTAACTTTAATTTCAGCTTCAAATTTTGTTAAATTATTAGCAAGAGCAACAAGCTCTTCTTTAAATACTTGCCACGATTCTTCAACAAACCAATCAGATAACTGAGTGTTTAATTGTGTTAATGTATCAACATCATAGAACTCCTTACTTTTTTCATTTACAGCTATAATCTTAATCAAATTTGCAAACCTTTTTAATTCTTCAGGATTATCATCAAAATATTTATTAAAATCTTTACTATTTTTATTTTTTAATTTATCTAGTTCACTTTTAACCTCAGAAAAATCTTCCTCCCATATTGGAATTGGAGCATAATCAAATAAAATTTTATTTCGGTAGTTACTTTCCTCCAGAGCTTTATCTGCAAATTTACGTTCAGTTATATCCTGAAAAAATATAGACAATCCTTGTTCAGAAGGAATTATCCTATTCTCAAACCAACGATTCCAAGGTTCGTAATATTCTTCTATTACAATTGGTTCTCCTGTTTCAATGGCCTTGTAATATGCTTTATAAAATGGCTGTCCAATTCCTTCAGGATATTCTGTCCAAATATGCTTTCCAATTAAATCCTCCGGTTTATCTTTATTAAATATTTTAGCAGCATTTTTATTCACATAAGTATAAATCCAATTTTTATCGAGCGAAACAAATCCATCAGTCATATTCTCTAAAGTAGAATCAAGCATTCGATGACTTTCCTTCAATTCTTTTTCAGCTAATTTTCTATCTGTTATATCTTCAACGGTCGACCAGATATACTTTTCATTATCTTTTACGATTATCCTACCATATAAAACAACTGGAACATGATGACCATCAATATGAATATATTCTTTTTCATAAGGTCCATAATGTCCTGTAGAATCTAAGCTTTTCAATTGCAATGCTTCTTGAGCGGCATATTTTTCAGGTGTAATATCCCAATAAGTTAGTTTTAATGTTTCATCTATTGTTCTACCTATTATTTCTGCATATGCTAAATTAATATCCACAAGCGAGCCGTCCATATTACACAGTGCCAATCCAATTGGTGAAGTATTAAATAATAATCTATTGTATTCTTTGCTTTTTTCTAATATTGTATTTTTTTTCTCGATTTGATTAAATTGTACTCTGATTAAAAAATATAATAATACTGTAGTGCTAATTACATAAAACAATCCCTTATAAATTTCAAATTGTAATACTTTCTTTACATTGGGAACCAGATACCCTAATAATAAATCGGAAAAAATAATCCATAAAATTCCAATGATAAAATAAACAACAACTATTTTAAGTGAATTCCAAGTCAGTTTATATTTATTCATTTTGATATTCATTAATAAATCCTATTTCAATTTATTTTCAAGCTCTTTAATCTTATCTCTAAGTTCTTTAATACGCAATTCTCTTCCAATAAAAAGCTTATTCATTCTTTCAACATCATTTAAAGTTGCTTCAAGTTCTTCCGTTCTTTCAATTACACGCTGTTCCAGTTCGGCATTGAGTTTTTTAATTTCATCTTGGGCTTGAATGTTTTCCGTTATATCAATTGTATATCCTGCAAGATATCTTGGATTTCCATCTATTATTATAGGAAATTTAATTGTATTATAATGTCTCCCTTTAAACTCTTCATTGGTTATAACAAGTTCACGTTTATTCAATATTTTTTTATCATCAGCAATCATTTTCTTAGCAAGTTCAGATGGAAAAAGATCATTCATAGTTTTTCCTAACATATCATTCAAAGGCATACCGAGCAATTGTTCATAATTTTTACTTAATCTAATTGCTCTAATATTTTCATCTTTAAAAAACACATAAATCGGGCTATTATCCATAAGCGCTTGAAAAAGTAATTCTCTTTCTTTCAGTTGATCTTCTGTATTTCTTAAATAAGTAATGTCAGTTATATATCCTTCAAGAAGCATACTATTTTTAATAGAATCATAGTTGCCAACACCTTGCTCCCAAACCCATTTTATGTCACCATTCTTAGCAATAATTCTATAGGTTATTTGATACTGTTTTTTAAGCTCAAGAACGCTATCTACTGTATTCCATACCTTTTCCCTATCGTCAGGGTGAATAATATCGTTAAAAGAAATTATTTTATTTTCAATTATTTCATCAGGTGTATAACCTGTTAGCTCCACTATTCCATTGCTTACAAATTTCATTGTCCAATTCTCATCATTTAAACAAGAATATGCCATTCCGGGAAGATTATCCATTAATGTAGATAGTTCCTTTTCGCTTTTTTGTTGAGCTTCTTCAATTTGTTTCAATTCCGTAATTTCCCTTATAATAGCTAATGCTCCATCAAATTCATTATCTTTAAACAAAGGCGATAATTGTAAGGAGAACCATTGCATTTTATCGCCAAATTCTAAATTATATTCAAATGAATCCGGTATATTCTGTTGAGATTTTGAAAATGCTTCATCAAATTTTAAGCTTATATCGTTGGGCATGAATTCACTTATCTTTTTCCCATAGAACTTTCCTGGTTCGACATAAAGTTTAGAAATATCAGGTGAATGATAATAAGATACACTTTTGTTTTTATCAAATACAAAAACCAAATCATCCATTGATGTAATAAGACTTCTAAACTTCTCTTCGCTTTCTTGCAATTCTTTTTTTGCTTTCCAATACAGTAATCTTTTAATAAATATCCATCCTAATATCATTGTACCTATTGGATAAATAATTATTACAGGTAATGTAATTCTCTTTAGAGTTTCCCAGATTATTTCTTTTGGAAGAAAAACAGTACACATTAACATTATTATATGCACAACGAGACCCATAATTAACAATTCAATGAAATTGTTTTTTTGCAATCTTTTAAATCGAAATTTTCTCCATAAAATTCCTATTGTACCTGAAGAAATAATAACTGCTATTCCCATATACACTCCATCACCTCCTACAAAAATACGATAGCCACCTGTAATTACCATAGCGATAATTGTAGGAATAGGACCAAAAAATAGTCCTGAAATAGAAAGCATAATTGAACGAGTATCAAATACAAGACCAGGCGATAAGGTCCAGGGTGTAAGTACCAATATGATTCCAAATGCTCCTAATACAATACCGGTTACTACTTTTACTAATATACTTTTTGATTCACCATATTTAATTGTAATTGCATCATACAATAAACTTAAAGTTAGCAAAAGAGCTGTATTTTGAATTAGACCAAGAATAATTGAATTCTTCATTTTTTGAATATAAGATACTGTAAGTTATTAAAATAAAGTAAGATTATCAATAAACCAGATTATTGGTTAGGATTTTATAAGATTAAAAGATACAAAAGTATTTATTGCTAAATGATTTAATTATCAATATCAAATTTTATATTGCATTTCCTTTTTTAATTAATTCTTACTTTACTTAGTAAGTCCCAACAAATATTAATCCTATATTGTTTAGAATGAATAAGGTATATTTTCAATAAACATAAAAAAACTTCCGAAGCTTTTTGCCTCGGAAGTATATAAAAAAATCTGTTTATTAATAATCAAGAGACAGGATTCTGCCTTTTGTAAAATCAAAGAATTTTTCTTTAACAGCAATAATAATTCCTTCTTTGTAATCTTCGGGGTCTATTCCAGCAGCCTTGGTGCACATTGGACAAGCCATAATAATAACTTCTTGTTCAATCAAGTTATTTAGAACTTCGTGTAAAGACATATAGTTTTCCATTTGCATATTTTCAGCAGTTGTTGTCAATAATTTAACTCCTTCAATATCGAAGAAAAGACATACATCTTTCGACTCTACCATTTTATTTGCCAGACTTAAGGCCATTAAAACTTTTTTAGGATTCTCATATCCACTGCTTATATGAATAAATACACCATCTTTAACTGTTTCTTCTTGTAATAATTTTTACTAAATCAGCCATTTAGGATTTTCTGTATTTCCACAGGAAGCAAGTGTAAATAGACATACAATTAATAAAAGAATATAGATTTTCATGGTTAAAGGTTTTTGGGTGAAGAACATATACCAGATTTACAAAAACATGGCTGTATATCAAATATTTAGATGGTAATTTTATAGAATCTATGAATGAAACAATCATTTTGAATTCTTATTCTAGAAATTTATTTTAATTATTACTTTAGTATTCAGCAATATTTCATTTTCTTTAAATTAAATTCAGATTTAGTACCCAACATATATGATTGTACTTTTTATTATCAGTATTATTGTTTTAATAATAAATATTCCTTTTGGTTACTGGAGAGCCAATGTAAAAAGATTTTCTTTACAATGGTATTTATCGATTCATATTCCTGTTCCAATTATTATTGTTTTCAGAATCTTTTTTGAAATTGGTTTTACCTGGTATACTTATCTTTTTCTTGTAACAGCTTTCTTTCTTGGTCAAAAATTAGGTTCTATAATTTATAAATACTTAAAGAAGACTGATATCGTAAGCTCTTGTCTTTTTATGGATTTATTCAAATTAGGTAGTAATCGCTAAAAATTAATTAAATAATTTCTTTTGAACTTAACCAACCGGTTCTCCCACTACCCAATCGTACAAAATAATAATTATTAAACTTTGATAAGAAGTCAATTTGGTCAACATTAATTTGATCCATAATAATAAGAGCTCCTTCATCTGGAGTATTATATAAGTTTGCTAATTTACTATTGGTTCCAACGATAATAGGTTTATCGCTAACTTCAATTTGATTTATATCAATAAAACCTATTCTTCCATCAGGCAGTTTAACTCTAAATTTTGTGGAATTTATTGCACAAATATTTAAGCTTGAATTTGAAGGTAACTCAAATACACGGTTATTTGAATATAATAATACTTTACCGGAATTTGTCCTTGCCAAGTTTCCAAACATTTCTAATCTTTCAGATATTTTTCCAGATTTCAGATTATCTGTAGCAATAAAATAATATGGATCAACTGGTCCTAATCCGCTTTGATAAATACCAAAATGCAAATGCGGAGGAGTATACTTTGCATTTCCTGAATTACCGACTGTACCAATCTTTGTTCCGGCCTTTACTTTTTGCCTATTTTTTATGCTAATTGTTTCTAAATGTGCATAATAACAATTAATTCTCAATGAAGGATAATATGTCCAAACGTATTTACCACCTATTTTACTATTGCCAGTTCTAGTAATATAACCATCTGCTGATGTTATTACATCTGTATTTCTTGCAGCAAATATGTCAACGCCATGATGATCTCTTTTTCCACCATCTCTTGGATCTCCAAAGAAACTCTGAATTGAATTTTTATTCAGACCTAAAACAGGAAAATGCATGGAAGATTCTATTTCAATTTCTACTTTACATTGCACATCGCATAACAGCTCTGGTTGAATTCGCAATATATATTCAGCATTCCGACGAACAACAAATTCTAAATACAATGAATCTTCCGAGGAACTTGAAACTTTGTACCAACTTGTATTTGCCGTATCTTTTATTCTAAATACATCAATGAATAAACCAAGGCTGTCATTTGCCAATAATTCTGCTTTGACATTCAATTTCTGCCCCTTTTTCAAGCTAAATCTATATCCATAAGCATCAGGATTTGTATGATCTATATAAAAAATCTCAGAATATGGAATAGGAATCAATAATGCTTTTGTTAAAGCATCTACAGAAGCTTGTTCAAATCGCTTGTATAATACTGAATTTTGAAGGTTTGCTTGTTCTAATGAATAAATATATAACTCATGAGCATTGGTTGGTTTAAATTCCTTACTTACCTGTTCCTGTTTGCATGAAATACTTAAAATTAATAAAAGAATACTTGTAGAAAATAATATACGGCTCACAAATTTGACTCTAATCATTCCTTAAAGAATTGTTTCTCACAATTAGTGCAAACCGTATACCACTACAATCTTATACCTTAATTCTCAATATTTTAGTAAATTACAGGAAATATAATATTGAACGATTACAGACATACAACGAACGGATACGAACAAGTTTTTTAATTAGCACAATTAACACAATGTCTACTTTGAGGCATAAGAAGAATTCTCCCTAACGGGATAGGCTTTTTACATTTTGCGCATAAACCAAAATCATCTTCATCAATATTTGCTAATACATATTTTAATTTATTTAACTTTTCCTCTGCCTGGCGCAACGCAGCTTCAGCAACACTCTTATTATTAATTGCATCCATTCGTGAAACTCTGCCAATAGCATTCTCAGGAGCAATAGGTTTAGTAATTTCCTTATATTCTTTAATTGATTTTTCTGTTTTATCAATCTCTGTAATGATTTTTTCTTTAATTTCGTTCGTTGTTTTGTCGTCCATCACAATATTTTTAAACTTTTTAGAGTTTCGAATGTACTATTTTTTTTAAACTTTTATTTTTCAAATTAATCGATTTTAATAATTAAGAGTCTATATAAACAAATCAAAATAAAACAATATGCGAAAAATTAGAATTACACTTTCAGTACTAGCCTTTTTTGCTGTATTCTCAGCATTTTCTGTAAAGGCCCAAGAGGATGCGCGCTTAATGCGATTTCCTGATATTAATAACAATTTAATTGCATTTGTATATGCCGGAGATATCTGGACTGTTGATGCAAATGGTGGAGACGCTGTAAGGTTAACATCTCATAAGGGATTAGAATTATTCCCAAGAATTTCACCCGACGGAAAATTAATTGCATTTTCTGCAGAATATTCAGGAAGCAGACAAGTATATGTAATGCCTTCAACAGGAGGAACACCTCAACAATTAACTTATTATAACGAAGTTGGAGAAATGGCTCCACGTGGAGGTTACGATAATGTTATTCTTGACTGGACTCCTGATAGTAAGAATATTCTTATTAGAGGAAACAGAACTCCCTTCGGTGAAAGAAACGGAAAATACTTTTTAGTTAGCGTAGATGGTGGTTTTGAAAAACCATTACAATTAACAGATGCTGGTTTTGGAGTACTTTCTCCAGACGCAACTAAACTTGCTTTTGCACCAATTAGTAGAGAATTCAGAACATGGAAACGATACAAAGGTGGACGTGCTTCTGATATTTGGATTTATGATTTAGAGAATGACAAATCAGAAAAGATAACTGACTTTGTTGGAACAGATCAAATTCCTGTATGGTACAAAAACAAAATATACTTTGCTTCAGATAGAGATTTAACTTTAAATATCTTCAGTTACGATATAGATACAAAAGAAACTAAGAAAGTTACAAATCATACTGAATTTGACGTTATGTGGCCGTCCGGAGAAAACGGAATGATTGCATACGAAAATGGAGGACATATATATAAACTTAACGCTGAAACAGGAAAAACTGAAAAAGTAACTGTTAACATCAGCTTCGACAATCCAAACATTCTTCCATATTTCAAGAATGTTAAAGATAATATAGAAGGCGCTTCTATTTCACCAAGTGGAAAACGTGCTTTATTTGATGCTCGTGGTGATATATTCTCAGTACCTGCAGAAAATGGTTTTACTGTTAACTTAACTAAAACACAAGGTGTTCGTGAAATGTCGCCAAATTGGTCTCCTAATGGAAAATACATTTCTTATCTTTCTGATGCAACTGGCGAATACGAAATCTATCTTTTAGAAAATAAAGAAGGAGCAAAAGCAAAACAATTAACTTTTAACTCAAAATCTTGGAAATATGATCCAATTTGGTCTCCAGATAGTAAATACATTGTTTATTTTGATCGTACTTTAAAACTAAAGTATATTGATGTAGCAACAGGTGTTGAAAAAAATATTGCAAATGCTTATTCTGATGAAATTCGAGATTATAGTTTTTCTCCTGATTCAAAATGGGTGATTTACACAAACAATGGTGAGAATAGCAACAGTTCTATTTGGGTTTATAATCTTGCTACAGGTAAAAATAATAAAGTAACAAACGATACTTTTAATGATTTTAGTCCTGTTTTCTCAAAAGATGGAAATTATATTTTCTTCTTATCAAATCGTGATTTCAATCTTGACTTTTCAAGTTATGAATTTACCTATTTATATAATGACGCAACTAGAATTTATGCGTTAGCTTTAAGAAAAGATAGTCCTAAACTTTTCAAATTTAAGAACGATGTTGTTACTGCTAAAGCTGAACCAAAACCTGAAGCGTCAAAAGGTAAGAAAGACAAGAAAAGTAAAGAGGAACCTAAAAAAGACGAGCTAAATATTTCTATTGATTTTGATGGAATTACAGATAGAATTATGGATCTTCCAATTGAAGATGGCAACTATTTCTTCCTTGATGCTGTTGAAGGTGGAGTTCTTTATAACGCTGAAGATGGATTACACAAATACGATCTAGCAAAAGAAAAAGACAACTTAATTATTTCAGATGTTAGATGGGGAATGCTTTCTGCTGATGGAAGTAAAATGTTGTACAGAGCAAGAGGATCTTGGGCAATTACTGGTCTTTCTCCAAACCAAAAAGCTGGTGATGGTAAGTTAGATTTAAGTAATGTTGATTTGAAAATTGATCCTAAAAAAGAATGGGAACAAATCTATATTGATGGATGGAGAATTTTTAGAGATTATTTTTATGTATCAAACTTACATAATGTTGATTGGGCTGGTTTAAAAGTAAAATATGCTAAGCTTCTGCCTTATGTTAGTCACAGAGCTGATTTAGACTATATTTTTGGTGAAATAATTGCAGAATCAAATACAGGTCATGCTTACGATAATTGGGGTGATTTTGAAAGAGTTAAAAGAATCGATGGAGGTTTATTAGGAGCTGAATTTAAGGCAGATGCAAACTCTAATCGCTATATCATTTCTAAAATCTATAAAGGTGAAAACTGGGATGAATCAAGAAGATCTCCTTTGACTGAGCAAGGTATCAATATAAAAGAAGGTGATTACCTTATTAGTTTAAATGGATCGGATGTTACTTTAGCTGATAATCCTTATATGTTTTTAGAAAATGCTGCAAATAAGCATATCGAAATAAAAGTTAACTCTACTCCTTCTGAGTCTGGTGCTAAAACTTATACTGTTAAAACTATTAGCAGCGAACTTAACTTATTCTATTTAGATTGGGTTGAGGCTCGCAGAAAAATGGTTGAAGAATTATCAGGTGGTAGAATTGGTTATATTCATGTTCCAAATACAGCATTTGAAGGAAATCATGAATTATTCCGTGGAATGTATGCGCAACATACTAAAGAAGCTTTAATTATTGACGATCGTTATAATGGAGGTGGATTTATACCAGCTAACATGGTAGATCTATTAGACCGCACAACATTAAGCTATTGGCACAGACAAGGATTACATCCAATGAAATATCATAATATAGCTCACAATGGTCCAAAAGCGATGTTAATTAATGGATATTCTTCATCAGGTGGAGATGCTTTTCCTTACTTTTTCAGAAAAAAAGGTTTAGGTACACTAATCGGAACAAGAACTTGGGGTGGATTAGTTGGTATTCAAGGAGGAAGAAGATTTGTTGACGGAGGTAGTTTTAATGTTCCTCAATTTGGAATCTTTGATGAAAAAGGAGAATGGATAATTGAAGGTGTTGGAGTTTATCCAGATATTGAAGTTGTTGACAGACCTGAACTAACTGCAAAAGGAATTGATCCTAGCATTAAGAAAGCAGTTGAGGTATTGCTTAAAGAATTAGAAGCAAATCCAGTTCAAAAACCAGTAACACCTGCAGATCCTGATCGTTCTGGTTTTATTGAAATTGAAGTTAAATAAGTAAACAATACTTAATTTATTAAAGCCGGGATAATATCTCGGCTTTTTTATTTTTACTCCAAACAGCTGATTACTTTCGCATTACACCTTCGCAAACTTAACTTTAAATATCTTAACTTAACTTTAAGTTGCTTTATTTATTGTTAAGTTGTATAATTGCATCATAAAATTATTAACTATTTCGTTCTATAAATAAAAAACTATGGCAAGACAAGTTAGTGATGTTAATGCAAGTTCAGTTGCTGATATTGCATTCTTACTTTTAATATTCTTTTTGGTTGCAACAACAATGGATGTAGAAACTGGTATGATGAGAATAATGTCTCCGGTATCGGATCAACCACCACCGGAAATTAAAGAACGAAATGTTTGGGTTGTTTTAGTAAATTCGAACGATATGTTAATGGTTGAAGGTCAAGAAATGGATCTATCTATTCTAAGAAGTAAAACAAAAGAATTTTTATTAAATCCTGAAAACTTAGAAAGTTTACCTGAAAAAAGAGTTGAGGTTATTGATCCTTTAGGAGAAGTTGAAGTATCAAAAGGAATAATATCGATAAAAAATGACAGATCAACTACCTATGAAATGTTTTTAAAAGTTATGAATGAATTAGTAGCTGCTGGAAACGAGGTTAAAGATGAATTTAGTTTGAAGAAATTTGGTAAAAAATATGAGGATTTACCGAAAGATTTACAAGCTGCAGTAAAGAAAGCTGTTCCATCAGTAATTTCAGAATCGGAACCAATGCATATTGGAAATTAATCTAAAAATACAATTGCAATAAGAATGACAAGTTTAACGAAAGCAGAAGAAAGAATCATGAAGATTCTTTGGAAAATTGAGAAAGGATTTATTAATGATATTCTCACTCATTTTCCTGACCCGAAACCTCCATACAACTCTGTTTCAACTATTGTACGAGTTTTAGTTAAAAAGGAAATCGTATCATTTAAAAAGTACGGTAATACCTATGAATATTTCCCTTTAGTTAGCAAAGAAGAATATCGCAAAAGCCAAATGGGTAATCTAATTAAAGATTACTACAATAACTCCTTAAAACAAGTTGTTAACTTTTTCTCTGAAAATAAAAATCTTGATATAGATGAAGTAAACGAAGTAATGAAAATGCTTGATGAAATAAAAAACAAAAAGAATGGTTAAGTTTTTATTATACTTGCTTGAATCGGGAATATGCTTAACAATACTGTTCCTGGTTTATATAGTGCTTTTTAGAAAAGAATCCTATTTCCAGTTTAATCGGATTTATTTAATATCAATAATATTCTTCTCTGCTCTATTACCTTTTATGCATATTAATTTTAGCATTAATGATACTAACAAATATGAGTCATACTTTGCAAAATTAGGGCAAATAAAATCTTCCTATGAACAAGTTTTTGACTCTACAAAATCTCAAGAATACAATTTTGCAGATAAGAGAAATGAAGACCTAATAGAACCTGTTACAAATAAAATAGATTCAAATAAATCCACTGTAAATTCAGTAAGCTATAAACCGAATTTATCAAATTCAAAATGGTCGTTAGCACGTATTATTCTATTAGTTTATTCACTTGTTGCACTTTTTCTAATATCTCGATTTATAGTGCTATTAAATTGGATTCTAAGAACGTTGCGTGTTAGTACTCGTGAAAATCATTTCAATTATTCAATTGTTAAAGTTAATCAAGATATTGCTCCATTCTCATTTTTCAATTTCATTTTTATTAATGATAGCTCTGTTAATTCTAATCAAATAAAACAAATTATTGAACACGAAAAAATTCATATAAAACAAGGGCATACGATTGATCTAATATTTATACATGCTTTGTGTATTCTACATTGGTACAATCCCTTAGTTTGGATTATGCTAAAAACAATTAAAACAAATCATGAGTTTATTGCCGACAATAAAGTTTTATCAAAAGGTTATGACATGCTTGATTATCAGGAGCTACTACTTAATCAGTTTATATCATTTCCTTCAATAAGAATTGCAAATAATTTAAACTTAACTAGTATAAAAAAACGTATTAAAATGATGAATAATTTTAAATCAAGGAAATTAGCTAAACTCAAGACCATACTAGTTATTCCTGTTGCACTTTTTGTATTTGTATTATTTTCGAATTTAACTATAAATAATTCAAGTAATTATGCCTTATTTAACAATGATTTGCTGCAATTAAAAGGCATGTGGAAAAATGATGCAAATAACACCTATGGAAAATACATTTTATTTGAAGATTCAAAATTCTCAATATTAGAAGAGAATAATGATTTAAAAGAGTATTCATATCAAATATCTGATAATAAAATAGTTTTAAACATGCCAAATAAAGATAAAGTAATTATCAAATATGAGATTATAGATAAGCAACTTAAACTTTGGTGGGGAGATAAAGAGATTTCTGAATATGTTAAATCAGATTATAATAACACATTAGACGATTATTTATCTGATTTTGGGCTAAATCTTAATTTACCTGAAATAAACAATTACAAGATATTAAAAAGATCTAATTTGTGTATAAACGTAATTATTGCAGATAATAATTACATTATAAATGGAAAATTAACAACAAAAGAAAATCTGAAAGAAACATTATTACAAGAGAGAACTAACATAAATGCTTTATATAAATCATATGTTACAGCAAATATCTATAATGATGTAAATGTTTCTATGCATATGGTTACAGATCTTAAACAAACTTTGAGAGAAATTAATTTATTAAAGATATTCTACATGGGAGTCGCCAAAGATAAAAAAGTATCAAAACTAGAAAGTCGCTTTGTTGGTATTCCTAGGAAATTACCACCGGTGTTAGGAACAAAACATTCAGAAGTATTACATATAGTTCCAGATTCAAAAAGCCTGAATTAATTTCAATTAATAAGATTCAAAACTAAAGCCGGGATATTTTATCCCGGCTTTTATATCAAAAAAAAGCGAAGCCCTCCGACTTCGCTTTGAAAAAATTAACCTAAACCTTACTGGTGAACTTATATGGAATTTTGCTTAATAAACTTTCCTTTTAACTGGTATTCAAGTTTTCGTTTTGGACAACAAACCAAATACACAGTCAAAAGGATCATAGATAGAATAATAAATAAATCGACTAAACCAAAATGAACTTTATGGGTATATATTTCAAGCCAAAGTTTCTGAATAAGATAAGCAATAGGACCTGCGACAAAGCCCATAATTGCAAGTAGATATAAATATGTTTTTGAAATTACTAAGGTTAGAATGTGTATTCCAATACCAAGTACCTTAAATAGTTCTTTTTCCTTTTTGTTAGCGTACTTAGTTCCAATATATCCAAGGCACAGAATAAGAATTAAAACATTTGTAAATAAGAATGCACTGTATACTATATCTTCCCAAAATTTATTCTGATTTTGCATTCTCTGTTGAAACGAAATTGCTGATGTACACTTATTCTCTTTATCAATTAATTCTAAATCACTTTTATTAAAGAAAGCATAAGCTAAATGTCCTGTATTTAACTGATAAATAACAGCTTGTTGTTTTCCATTAACAGATAAGTGTTTAAAATCTTTCACAACACCACAAACTAATAATTCAATGTCATTCTGATCCATTATTCTAGTTCCTGGAGCATCGTCAATACTATAAATACCAAGTTTTTCAGCCGCTGTTTCATTGATATAAACCAAGTGTGCTCCTGTGTTATTTAAAAGTTCTGTCTTTTCAATCAGTTTTTCATGGTTAAATAAATCAAAATAGTTTTTTGATACGAACTGAAGCGCAAATTCCATTTTATCTTTGCTATACTCTGATGTAATTTCAGTAGAATTTTTAACGTTAAATCCCGGCATTACTGAAGAAAAAACCAAAGAATCAGGAAGCACAACTAAGCTTTCTTTTGTTTTAATACTATAAACAGTGTCTTTATTAAAACCTAAATCACTATTTAAATTTGAATTCATTTTATTAATAGTAAACAAAATAAAAATCATTCCTAAAACTGCTAATGAAAGCATGACTTTAAGAATGGTTTTATTTTGATATATATGATTAAAGAATCTCATGTAATTGTGTTCACTATTTTATTTTAAATTACAGTTCAAAATTATGACAGTAAATTAGACGAAGCCACTTAAATGTAATGAACTGTATAATGCTAGTATTGAACTGTTGAAAATTATAACAAATTGCATCATTTAATTATTAGACGATTATCTTAACATCATATTACAGTTAAATCAATTAAAAAAAGGAGCCTATATAAAAGACTCCTTTTTATTCTAAAAGTTGCAGGTAATTATGTTAAAAAATTGTTAAAAATGATTGTTTACATTTCTGCTTCAATCATATTGATTTTATTGTTTCTTCATTTTCTTTGGCGCAATCATGTTTTCTGGTTTTAATAACTCATCTAATTCTTCTTGCGATAAGAGATTCTTTTCAATAACTAAATCGTAAACACTTAAATCATTTTTTAAAGCTTCCTTAGCAAGCATTGAACATGTTTCGTAACCAAGCACTGGATTTAATGCAGTAACAATTCCAATACTATTCATTACCAACTCTCTGCAACGTTTTTCATTTGCAGTAATTCCATCAACACATCTATGTTTAAATGTTTTCATACCGTTAACCAGCATTTCAATTGATTCAAAAATACTTTGAACAATTACTGGTTCCATAACATTTAGTTCAAGTTGTCCTGCCTCAGCTCCCATGGTAACTGTTAAATCATTACCAATTACTTTAAAAGCAATTTGATTTACAACCTCCGGCATAACAGGATTTACTTTACCTGGCATAATAGATGATCCTGGTTGCATTGGAGGTAAATTAATTTCGTTTAAACCTGTTCTTGGTCCTGAAGAAAGTAATCGTAAATCATTTGATATTTTCGAAAGTTTTATTGCTAAACGTTTAATTGCAGATGAATACATTACAAATGCTCCAGTATCCTGAGTAGCTTCAACTAAGTTTTTAGCATTCTTAACTTTCAATTTGGTAATATTTTGTAAATGTCTTACAACCTTTTCTGCATACTCTGGTTCTGAATTAATACCTGTTCCAATAGCAGTTGCTCCCATGTTAATTTCAAGGAATAAATCTGCATTCTGTTTTAACCTAGCAATTTCTTCTTCCAAAGTAGCAGCATATGCTTCAAAACTTTGACCTAAAGTCATTGGAACAGCATCTTGCAACTGAGTACGTCCCATTTTTATAATATGAGCGAATTCCAGTCCTTTCTTACGAAATGATTTAACAAGCTCATCCAAAACCTTTACCAATTTCTCATTGCTTCTTATTAATGCAATTTTTACAGAAGTAGGATATGCATCATTTGTTGATTGTGATAAATTAACATGATTATTTGGGTGACAAAATTCATATTGACCTGCTTCGTAACCCAAAATCTCAAGAGCACGGTTTGCAATTACTTCATTGGCATTCATATTTGTAGAAGTCCCAGCTCCACCTTGTATCATATCAACAATAAAATGATTGTGATATTTTCCATTTATAATTTCATTACAAGCTCTAATAATTGCATTAGTAACTGAATCTTCAATCAATCCAAGCTCACCATTTGCTTTAGCAGCAGCTAGTTTTACCATTGCAAGCGATTCAATAAGAACAGGAAAAAAACTTAATGTAACACCGCTAATGTTAAAATTTTCTATCGCACGTAACGTTTGTACACCATATAAATATTCATTTGGAACTTCTCTTTCGCCAAGCAAATCATGCTCAGTTCTAGTTCTTCCTGATTCGTATTGAGCAGCAACATTAACCATGCGGTTGTTTGCATGACGCATTCTTCGAGAAATAACCCGAGCAATATTGCTAAATATTTTTACAGCAGAAGGTCCATTTTCGTTAAAGTATTTTTTATTAATACTAAAAACTATGGTATTTTGTACAGCTCGTGCAGAGGTTGAATGTGGAGAATCATCGGCCCATGATCCTTCGCCCAAAAAATCTCCCCTTTTAAAATATGACAAACGTGTTTCGGAACCAAAATGTATAGATTTAAATAACTCAACCTCTCCATTATATATTATAAAAATATCTTTCCTTGGTCCATGTTCTTCAAACAAAAGTTCCCCTTTTGAAAATTCTTTTTGTTCAATATTTTGCACAAGAACTTCCAATTCTTCTTCTGAGAGTCCTTTAAACAACTCAATATCTTTAATAAACGTGTTTTTATTTATTGTATCCATAACCCTTATAAATTATAATTAAACCCTAAAAATTGATTTGGCAAATATAGGAACGTTAATTAACTCACAATGTTCGTTGCAGATGTTATAAATCATAATTTAAGTAATTTTAAAACATAAGTTTCTGTTAAATAATTCAGGAAACCATTCATTTTTTATATTCTTACCGCTTCAATTATTAGTAAGAGGATTATTGTAAGCATATCTTACGGAATGTATAGCAGCACAAAAGATTAATCGTGATCTGGCTAAATTTCAACAAAAAAATACCGGGATTAACAACCCCGGTATTTTCATTTACACATTTTATATGATAGTGCTTATAAATTAATCAGTAATAAGATGTCCAAAGCCTTTTTCCTTTAGCCATGCAGGATTAAACATTTTGCTCAGATATTTAAAACCGCTGTCAGGTATCACAGTTACTATTTTAGCAGGAGCTTCCATTCTCTTTGCAACTTCTAAAGCAGCCCAAACATTACCACCAGCTGAACCACCAACCATTAAACCTTCTTCACGAGCAAGACGTTGAACCATACCAATAGCATTTTCATCATTAAAATGGATCGCTTCATCCAGTATGTCAAAATTCATTGTTTTAACAATTTTATTTTTACCAGCTCCCTCAACTTGGAATGACTTTTTGTATGACATGTAATCTTCTTTACCGTCAAAATATGGCTTATTAATAGATCCTTCCGGATCTGCCAGGATAATTTTTGTATTTGGATCGTTTTCTTTCAAGCGTTTAGCTACACCAGATATAGTACCGCCTGTAGATCCTGCAGCTATAAATACATCAATTTTTCCATCCATATCATCCACTATCTCCTTACCTAAAGTCATATAGTGAGCTTCAGGATTTAACATGCTGTTAAATTGATCAATATAATAATAATCTTCACTTTCACTTGCTTTTTCTCCTGCTGCAACTCCGTAATCTTCACTTGCTGACTTTACAATCACTTCTGCACCATAAGATTTTATTATTGCTATCTTCTCTTCGCTACATTTTTCAGGAACAAAAAGAATTGATTTTAACCCCATGGTAGAAGCAACCATTGCAACAGAAGCTGCTGTGTTACCGGAGCTTCCCTCAACAAGTGTTGTATTTTCATTAATCTTACCTGCATCAAGGCCTTTTTGAACCATATATTTAATAATTCGGTCTTTTATACTTCCTGTAGGATTCATAGACTCGAGTTTAATATGAATCTCTACACCAGGTTTAGGATCAAGTGTCTTTAAATGTACCATCGGCGTGTTTCCGATCAAATTTAATGCTTCAATTTTTGACATGATAATTCTTATTTTCTATTAATTATTAGAAAACAATAATACAAAAAACTTCTTAACAAAATGCAACTTTTTTAACCAGCAAAAACGATTGCTCGGTTTTTACCAAAAAATAAGATGAAATATATGAATTATTGTAATCCTATCTTTCCGGTAGTTAATCTGAAGTGAGATGTCCAAGACCAATTTCCTTAAGCCATTTGGGATTAAAAATTTTGCTCAGATATTTAAAACCACTATCAGGTATAACAGTTACTATTTTAGCAGGAGCTTCCATTCTCTTTGCAACCTCAAGAGCAGCCCAAACATTACCTCCACTTGAGCCACCAACCATCAGACCCTCCTGGCGGGCAAGTCTATGTACCATACCAATAGCTTTTTCATCATTAAATGAGATCGCTTCATCCAGTATGTCAAAATTCATAGCATCAACAAGTACACCCTTTCCGGCTCCCTCTACTTTAAATGGCTTTTTGTATGATAAGTAATCTTCTTTACCTTCAAAATAAGGTTTGTAAACGGATCCTTCGGGATCTGCCAGGATAATTTTTACATTTGGATCGCTTTCCTTTAAACGTTTACCAATCCCTGATATAGCTCCACCTGTAGATGCTGTAGCAACAAAGGCATCGATCTTGCCGTTCATGTCATCCCAGATCTCTTTACCTGTTGTCATATAATGAGCTTCAGGATTTAACTGGTTGTTATATTGATTAATATGATAAAAGTTTTCATCTTCTTTAGCTTTTTTAGCAGCAGCATCTTCATATGATTCAGGAGAAGGTATAACAATAACTTCGGCACCGTATGATCGAATTATTGCAACCTTTTCATCACTACATTTATCAGGAACAAAGATTATTGATTTTAATCCCATGCTCGAAGCAACCATAGAAACAGAAGCTCCTGTATTACCTGAACTTCCCTCCACAAGTGTTGTATTATTTTTAATTTTACCTGAATCAATACCTTTTTGAACCATATATGCAATAATTCGGTCTTTATAACTTCCTGTAGGATTCACAAATTCAAGTTTTGCATATATCTCTACTCCAGGTTTGGGATCAAGGGTTTTTAAATGTACCATCGGTGTGTTTCCGATCAGATTCAATGCTTCTATTTTTGACATAACAATTCTTTATATTTTTCTATAATTTATTAATGCACAAAAATACAAAATACTTTCTAATATAATGCAACTTTTTAAACCAGCAAACAATGATGAACTGATTAAAGCAGGGAAATTATTTGAAGAACTTGAAGAAAATGATATACATGCTACAGCAGCTGTTGCAAGAACAACTTTAATAAAAGCTATAAACGATGGAAGTGTTAATAAGGATGATTTAATAAGCTTAACATAACAGGTGGTGGCGAAGAAAATTTAAACATGAAAATGATATTGTTTATTTGAAACCTTCGCGTATTTTTGATATCAATCCGAGCATTTAAAAGCTTAAAGAAGTTTTAAATAAACTATTTTTATCGAAAAAGAATAATAGTATTTGCTTTAGGCAAATCTCTATATTAATTTGGACTTAAATTAGATTTACGATGAATGTTTTTTTAAAGCCTGAAATTGCCAAAAATTATGATGCATATTATAATACTACTACCGGTAAGAAGGTTAATGAAATTGAAGAAAAGTTAATCACAGAATTTTTAAACGAAATTCCAAAATCAGAAATGCTTGAGCTAGGTTGCGGAACAGGACATTGGACAAATATTTTTGTTAATCATGGTTTTAACGTTACTGCTGCTGACATTTCTGATGAAATGTTAAAGTTAGCTAAGTTGAAGAATATCGAAGCAGAATTTATAAAAGCTGATTCGCAGAACATTCCTTTCCCTGACAATAGTTTCTCTGCGGTTTCATCAATTACCATGCTTGAATTTGTTAATGATCAAGACAAAGTAATAAATGAAATATACAGAGTATTAAAACCTGGAGGATGGCTAATTTTAGGATGTTTGAATAAACTATCAGAGCTCGGAAAAAATAAAGAAAACGATGCTACTTTTAAGGATGCTAAATTCTTATTGAAAGATGATTTGGAGGAGAAATTAAGACTCTTTGGAAATCCTCAAATAAAATCGGGAATTTTCTTCTCTCCTACATTTGAAATACTTGATAACAACTCGAAAAAAGAAAACACAGAACCTGCATTTATAGCTGCAGCAGTTCAAAAAACAAAATAAATATGATTGTTACGGTTGAAATAAGCTATTATCCTTTGGCTGAAAATTTTAATGCTCCTATTTCTGAATTTATAGATCGATTAACTGAGAATGGTAAAATTAAGGTTGAATTTGGAAAAATGAGCAGTTCAATTACAGGTGAATATCAGGAAGTAATGAAAACATTAAACGAATCGATGGAAATGATGATGGAAACTAATCCTTCAGTTTTTAATATAAAAATCTCTAATTCCTGTCCTGTGTAAAAATGTAAATGAATTCACTATAAGAAAAAATATTAATCACTCATACTTCGACAAGCTCAGTATGACTAAAAGTGTTCTATATTATTGCCATCATGAGCCTGACTACCGTCAGGCAGGCTCGTCGAAAGATAAACAATAATCAATATTTAGAATTAGAATCTCGGAAACCAACGTCGAACTTTTTTCATGTAGTTTTTATAGCCATCACCATACTGATTTATCAAAAGTTTCTCTTCGTGCTTTGCAATAAAATTGTAAAAGAAAAATATTATTACAAACATTAAAAATAGCGGCAATGAATACATTAAAACAGAAACACCCAGATAAAATAGTAATGCACCTAAATACATAGGGTGTCGTACTTTATTGTAAATTTTATTTTGGACTACTTCAGGTTCACTTCTTTTTGTACCAAAAATCATTCTTGAGCTTTTTCTGGCTAGAATAAATCCTATAACTAAAAAAATAAAACCTATCGGGAAATATATCCATTTTGGTATATAAAGATAATCTAATTCTGAGAGCTTAATAAAGAAAATATCAACCACCCAAATTCCTAAATAAAGAATAAGAAAAATTAACTGACCTAAATCTCCAAAAGGATGTTCACCTGTTAAATCAGGTCTTTCTTCGTGCTTTTTTACTTTCAAATCTGTTTTCATTTTGCTTGCTTTAAAAAGCATTAGCCATTAGCAAAAAGCTAACGGCTATAAGCTTTATTATTTCTGTTCACGCTCTTTACGACGCTCAACATAGTCTTTATAAGATTTCTCACCTTCTTCCCACCAATAGTCATCGAAATGTCTCCAATCACCGCATGTAGGTCTTTCTTTATGTTCTTTTTTCCATTGATCGAAGAATTTATTACGTGGAGTTCTTGGTGATTTGTGATTATCATGACCATGCTTAAAGCCTCCAAAAATTAAGCGGGCAAGTAATACTATTCCTGCAGCCTGCCAGAATGTAATAGTTGTTAATCCAAAGATCATTGGCATTAGCCAATTCCATAGTAGCATTACAAAATATCCAAATACGAATGCAAATCCTGCTGCTGCAATTGCTCCGAGTATTATAAATCCGAAGAATTTTAATCCTCTCAATACTGGATGTGCTCTGTGTTTATATACTCTTTCCATTTTATTATTATTTAATGATTTATATTTTAAATTCTTAATTAATATTTATTTTTATCTTTATAGAAATCATCAGGCCTGATTATTTCTTTTAACTTTTTAACTCCTCTATGTTTCCACGATAAAAGAGTGCCTATAGGTATTTCGAGTTCATTCGACAATTCTTCAAATGTATATCCATCAATCTCTGTAGCTACAAATACCATTTGTTGATTCGGACTAAGTTGATCTAATGCTTTGTGAATTGAATGGTAAAATTTTTCATCATCAATCTCATTAAACATATTTTCTTCTAGAGGAATATTCTCTGAATAATGCTCTTCCCCATCTTCATCAATAAACTTATTAAAGGTGATTTCCTTTTTAGTTTTTCTTTGAAGATCTGCAATTCTGTTTCGAATCGAACGATAAACATATCCTGCAATATTTTCCAATTGTCCATCAATATCCAATTTTGAAAAAAGATTTACTGCAACATCCTGCACAATATCTTCAGCACTTACATTATAGTATTTTTCATTGAAATATCTACGAACATAAGACACAAGGCTTCGGTATTCAGAAGAAATAAATGATTTTAAACCCTTATGTTCTTTTTCCTCTTTCATATTATACCTGACGATGGAATTTTAAATTATTGCACTTTTTAAAAAAAAAGATATTTAAAATGTAACTATAAATAGGTTAGGTCGTCTTATTTTCAATGCAGCTAGTTTAATAAATCTGAGTCAATTACTAAACATTCATTTATAAATATACAAAATGTTATGAAATCAAATATTATAAAGCACAGTATAAGGGCTATAAATAGACAAAAGGCTTATGTACTAATAAATGTTATTGGGTTATCAATTGGAATTGCATGTAGCCTATTAATTTCTCTTTTTGTACTTAACGAATTAAGCTATGATCAGTTTAACACAAAAAAGGATCGTATTTACAGAGTTGTTTTGCACGGGAAATTAGGCGGACAAGAAGCACATGTTTCTTCAACTGCTTCCGTTATTGCTCCAACTATGATGCAAGAATTTCCAGAAATGGAAGATTTCTGCAGAATGAATTTCTGGGGTGAAACAGTTATTAAGTATGAAGAGCAAACCTTTACACAAAGCGCTTTTACTCAGGCAGATTCAGCATTTTTTAAGATTTTTTCTATTCCTTTAATTAAAGGAAACGCAGAAACGGTTTTAAATGCTCCTCACAAAGTAGTTATATCGGAAACAACCGCAAAAAAGATGTTTGGAAACGAAGATCCCATTGATAAAATGATTAAAGTTGGAACAGACTCTTCTTTATATAAAATTACCGGTGTAATGCAGGACGTTCCTGAGCTTTCTCATTTTCATGTAAATATGCTTGGTTCATTTGTTACCAATCCAAGAGCAAATGAGGGTAATTGGTTAAGCAATAGTTTTTCTACATATGTTTTGTTAAAAGAAGGAGCTTCTCCTGAATCTGTAAATGAAAAGTTCCATCCAATGTTGGTAAAATATGTTGGTCCGGTAATTCAACAATATTTTGGGATTTCATTTGATGAGTTCTTAGAAAAAGGAAATCAATACTCATTAGTGTTGCAAAAATTAACAGATATACATCTTGATCCAAGTATAGAACATGAAGTAAAGCCTGCGAGCGATCCTAAATTCTTATATATATTTGGAAGCATTGCTCTCCTCATTATTGTGATTGCAGCTATTAACTTTATGAATCTTTCAACAGCACAAGCCTCAAAAAGAGCAAAGGAAGTTGGAATTAAAAAAGTTAGTGGTTCTTCCAGAGGAATGTTAATTAGACAATTTCTAACTGAATCTTTATTTTTATCATTCATCTCATTGATATTGGCAATATTAATTATTGAAATAACACTTCCTTATTTCAATAATATGTTAAACTCAAATTTGGAATTAAATTATACAGGAAATTGGTATACTATTCCTGGGCTTGTTATTATTTCTTTATTTGTAGGTTTTCTTGCTGGCAGTTATCCTGCATTTTTCCTTTCATCATTTAAACCTGTTGCTGTTTTGAAAGGTAGCATAAAGGATAGCATGAAGAATGGAAAGCTTCGCAGTGTTTTAGTTGTTCTTCAATTTAGTATCTCAATTATGCTAATAGTTGGTACATTAATCATATTCAAACAAATTAATTACATGATTAATAAGGATATGGGTTTTAATAAAGAACACCTAATGGTTATACGAAGAGCTTCTGTTTTGGGATCTGATGTTAAAACATTTAAAGAAGAAATAGTAAAACTACCAGGTGTTATAATTGCCAGTTCATCAACGGCTGCTCCTGCTCATAATAATAATGGGAATGGTTATACCATGGAAGGTCGCGATCAAGAGTCGTTTTTAATCGAAACCAATTGGGTAGATTATGATTATTTTGACACTTACAGAATAACTCTGGCATCGGGACGATTATTTGATAGAGAATTTTCAACTGACGAAGAAGCATGCATTGTTAATAATAGTGCTGTTCAAAATTTTGGACTTGAGATGCCATTTGAAACGAGATTTAATGTTCCTGATGATGATCCGGAGGCTGAAAAACGCTACATGCCAATAATTGGTGTTGTAAATGATTTTCACTTTAGATCTTTACACAACAGAATTGAACCTTATATGTTTCGATTTAAAAACGAACATATTTTATGGGGATATTTCAGTATTAGAATTGCAGAAGATGCTCCAGATAATACCTTAAATGAAATAGAAAATATTTGGAAGGATTTTACGGCTAACGAGCCTATGCAATATTTCTTTTTAGATGAAGATCTTAAAACACTTTATACCGAAGAACAGCAAAATGCCAAATTATCTATTGTTTTTACAATTTTAGCAATCATAATTGCATCATTAGGTTTATTTGGTTTAACATCATTTACCGTTGAACAGCGTACTAAAGAAATTGGAATACGAAAAGCAATGGGAGCATCAATAAGAAATATATTTTACATTATTTCGAAAGAAATTATTATTCTGGTTTCTGTTTCAACCTTAATTGCCTGGCCTGCTGTTTACTTTATTGCCCGCAATTGGTTACAGAACTATCATTATAAAATTACTTTAAATGTATTTGATTTTCTGATTGGTTTCTTAATAGCGCTAGTTATTGCAGTTCTAACCATTAGCTACAGGACTTTAAAATCTGCAAGATTAAATCCTTCAGAATCATTACGATACGAGTAGATCTAAAAAAAAACAAAAATAAAAAAAGCGAAGTTTAGTACTTCGCTTTTTTTATTTTATACAGATATTGCTATTAAGCAATGATGTCTTCTAATAATTCAACGGATGTTTTTACAAAAAAACTGCATTTTTTATTGAACACATCCGCTTCTCTTGCTTCTTCCATTCCTTCTTCTGTATTTATATCAAATTTGATTAAAGCCTTGCAGTTTACGCTTCCATGTGCTTCTGTAAATCTTTTAGAAAATTCCTGAATCAGTTTATTTGTTCTATCATTTGATTCATCATCTCCTTCTTTAAATTTTCCTCGTAAAAACCCGATAACCATATATGCTCCAGTTGCAGCACCACAAGTTTCTTGCATACGGCCCATACCTCCGCCAAATCCTGCAGACATCCTTACAGCAGTTTCTTCACTAACACCTAAAACATCAGCAAAAGATACTATCACAGATTGTGCACAATTAAAACCATTGGAATAAAATTGAAGAGCTTTTTCTGATCTTTTCATAAAAATTAAGAAGCAATCCGTTTACGATTAACGATCTGGTTGAATTTTTGAGTAAAGCTATTATTACAATTAACAAGATGATATTTGGGTATAAACGGCTCAGTAAGGTCAAGTTCTATCCTAGCTTTTGGATTTGTTTCCAAATGACTAATAATCTTTAAATAATCCCTAATTACATCATATTCAATAAAGTCAAGATCAAGAGGATCTTTCAGTGATATTTCTTTTCCGTTTTTATAACAAGTAAGTTTCATATTTCGAGTTTTTTTAATCGAGTTTTTGCAAAAACCAGACCAAAATTTTAACAAGCTAAACTAAAGATACGAATTATTTTCATAACCCATTAAACGTTGCTAATATTTAAAGTCGGAAATCCCAATTTGTATTATTAACTATTAGACGTATATTTTTAAAAATTAGTTGCGTTAAATTCAATTAAATGAACAATAAGTAATTTTTACAGTTCAAAGTAAATATATTAATATGAAGCGAAAATGAATTTTTACTCAAAACTTATTATATTGAAAACTTATTATTTGATGGCATTTTTCATTTTATTATCAACTACTAACATTTCAGCACAAACGCAGGTTGAGAATATTAAACCAGAAAATCTTTTTGATTTTTGGATCGGTAATTGGGATCTAACTTGGGAATCAAGTTCAGGTGATGGAATTGGAGAAAATGTTATTATAAAAATCCTTGAAAATAAAGTTATTCAAGAAAACTTTAAGGTTTTAAACGATCCTAATATCCAAGGTTTTATTGGTAAGAGCTGGAGTGTTTACAATCAAAATAACGGGATTTGGTATCAAACCTGGGTAGATAATCAAGGAGCATATTTAGATTTTATTGGAGAAATTGATGGTGAAAATCGAATTTTTAAAAGATCTATCACAAAAGCTGATGGAAGTGTTATATTACAAAGAATGGTATTCAGTAATATTTCTGAAAATTCATTTATTTGGGATTGGGAAAACTCAACTGATGGTGGTAAAACATGGAATTTACAGTGGAGAATAAACTATAAAAGAAAATAAATATAAATAGTTTCACATAGCAAAACAAACTGTATAAACACAATCTTTTCTTATATTTGAGTTTGTATTTAGATTTACACAAAATATTCAAATGCTAAGTTATTTAATATTTGGGATAAGTTATGCTTTCGCTGCAGCTATTCAACCCGGACCACTACAAACTTATTTTATATCTCAAACCCTTAAAAACGGGTGGCGTAAAACAATACTAGCAGCATTTGCTCCAGTTTTAAGTGATTTACCTATTGTAATATTAATTTTATTTTTACTTAGTTCTGTTCCTGAAAACTTTATAATAATAATAAGATTTACAGGAGGTTTATTTCTTATTTATCTGGCTTACAAAGCATATAGATCATGGAAAGAATATAATCCCAAGCAAAATGCAGAGAAAAAATCAGGAAAACTAACTCTTTTTAGTGCTGTTCTAATAAATATATTTAATCCGAACCCTTACCTTGGCTGGAGTTTAATAATGGGCCCCATATTTCTTGAAGGTTGGAAAATTGCTCCTGTAAATGGTATTTCTTTAATAATTGGTTTTTATATCACATTAGTAATAACAATGGCAGGAATAATTATTCTTTTTGCTCTTGCGAGAAAACTAGGACCTCAAATAATTAAAATATTATTGGGTGTATCTACTCTTGTGTTACTCTTATTTGGCATTTATCAATTATGGATAGGAACAAGTCAGTTATTTATATTAATAAATGCTTAACAATAAAAAAAAACATCCCGATAGTTTTCGGGATGCTTCTTTTTGTTATTTCTTTGATTTCTTTTTATCAGTTTTTATGCATTCTTCATCAGTAATAATAGCTTTAATCACTATTTTTCCATCATCAGTTTTATACTTTGTTATTTTTACATCTCCTCCAGCTTTTTCTAATTTCTTTTCTAATTCCTTAATTTTTACTTCTGAATCTTCTCCATCCACATCAATATAAAGTTCTATTGTTTTTGACTTTTTATCACCTTTTTTATTAATTATTTCAGAAGCTTCTATATCATCATCCGATGTCATTACGAAAACATTAACAGTGCCTTCATCAGCCTTATGAAGTTTCATATCTTCTGTTATAGTTATAAGTTCAAGATCAGCACTATCTGTTGTCCAAACATATGAATCTGATTTGCCTGATGATTTTATTACAACTTTTTTATTGCCTTCTTTTGTAAGATAAACGTCTTCACTATCTGAGCTAATAATATACTCTTTTACAATCTTTAGAGAATCTGAATGTAATAAAGTAAAATGATCAGTGCAATCAATAACTTTTGCACCATCAGATATCTTTACTATTACATGTTCACCTGACTTTTCTCCTTCTACATGCACATCAGAATCTACGCTTACCCAAATCTGTTTAGTCGAATCAACATCTAATTCTCCACTTTTAAAATGGAGTACTTTTTTACCATCTTTATCTTTAATATCAAACTTTTCTAAAATACTATCTAATTTAAGCTCATCTAAATCTCCATCCGAAAAGAAATAAATTCCTTCATGTTCCGATCCTTCATAAACAGTATCAAGTTTAGTAATTTCTCCATCAATATTCTTTATAATTTTCACATGAACCTTCTTCTCTTCTTGTGCTTTTATGCATAATGCAGATAAAAGTAGAATAACTGTAATTTTAAAAACTTTGTTTTTCATAATATGATTTTTAGTTAATTTAGCATGAATTATTATATAAAACAAAACTACAAGAGATTGGTTTTTAATACTGTTAACGACTGGTTAAAAACAGTTAAAGAAATGTTAAAGTTACAAGCTGTCCTGTATTTATAATTATCTTTGAATGTAAACATCATCATAAATAAAAATGAAAAAATACCTGCTTCATATTCTTGTAATACTAATGAGCATATCATTGCTTGGAATTATAGTTGTACAACTGTTCTGGATTAATAATGCAATTGATGTAAAAGAAGCTGAATACGAAGAAAATGTTCGCGAAACTCTCGAGAATATCATTAATAAAATTGAGAAAAAAAATGCCGTAATTTTTATTTCTGAAAATCTAGATCAGTTTACTGTTCAACGAATAGGCAGTTCGGCAGTATTAGATAAACAACAATTTGTTAAATACTTTCAAGGCGATTCTTTATTGCATATCGAATCCGATGCAATAGGAATTTCTACAGAGAAAGAGGTGAAATATAATATTATTTCTACAGACAAAAACAAACCAGATAATCATCAACTAAAAGTAATTGATAAAGTAAGAGAAAAAGATTCTAACTCTCTTTTATATACTTCAATGAAGTATTCAGAATCTGAAGGTGAAAATATAATTATAATGGATGATTCCATTTGTATTAACCAAAATGACACAATTTCTACAAGGACTGAAGTTTATATAAATGTATTTGAGGATATGATTGGTGAATATAAAACCAGATATAGTTCAATTGAACAAAAGCTTGACCTTGAGTTGCTTGATACATTAATTAAAAAAGAAATTCTTGAAAAAGGCTTTGATAATGAATATGAATATGCAATTATTGATAGTAAAATAGATACTATCTATCGTAAAACGGATAATTTTTTAGAAGAAAACATAAGCACATCGTTTAAATCGAGCTTATTTCCTGATGCTATAGTCGATAAATCGATCTTTTTACATTTATATCTTCCAGGAAAAAATAGTTTTATTTATCGTTCTATTTCATTTATGCTGATTGGATCTATCTTTTTTACTTTTATAATAATGTTGATTTTTTTTGTTACTATTCGAATAGCATTTAGACAAAAGAAAATCTCAGAAATTAAATCGGATTTTATCAATAATATGACCCATGAGTTTAAGACTCCAATTGCAACTATTTCTTTAGCTGCCGATTCAATTCGAAATACTAAAATTATTAACGATGAAACAAAAATAAACCAGTATCTAAATATAATTAAAGAAGAGAACAGACGAATGAACAATCAAGTAGAGAGCGTTTTACAAATGTCTCTTCTTGAAAAAGAAAAATTCAAAATAAAACTTTCTGAATACGATCTTCATGAGTTAATTGAAACTGCTATTAAAAATATTAGAATCCAGATTCAGCAAAAAAAAGGAGAAATAAATATAGCTCTTCATGCTGAGAATCCTTTCTCAATGGTTGATGAAACACATTTCTTGAATATTATTCACAATCTTTTAGACAATGCTACAAAGTATTCTAAAGACAATTTGGAAATAACATTAACTACCAGAAATCAAAACGGGAATATTACTATCTTAATTGAAGACAATGGTATAGGAGTAAAGAAGGAAGATCTGGTTCGAATTTTCGATAAGTTTTATAGAGTTTCTACCGGTAATATTCATAATGTAAAAGGATTTGGGCTTGGCTTAAGCTATGTAAAAGCTATTATAAATGAGTTTAATGGTAGCATTAATGTAACCAGCGAATTTGATAAAGGATCACGATTCGAAATCTGTTTACCTGTAATACCTGTTGGCAATGGAAAATAAAAATATATTTTTAGTTGAAGACGATGAGAATTTTGGTTCTGTACTAAAATCATATCTTGAAATGAATGATTTTAAGGTAACCTGGACTAAAGACGGTGCAAATGCCATACAAAACTTTGGCAAACAAAAATTTGATATTTGTATTCTGGATATTATGCTACCTAATGTTGATGGATTTAGTATTGCGAAAAAGATAAAAGAATTAAGTCCGGAAATTCCAACTATTTTTTTAACTGCAAAAACTTTAAAAGAAGATATTCTCGAAGGATTTAAAATTGGAGCTGACGATTACATCACAAAACCTTTTGACTCTGAAGTACTTCTATATAAAATAAAAGCGATTATAAAACGAAATCAAATTTCAGGATCGGATACTAAAATATTTAAAATTGGAAAATATGATTTTGATTCTGATTTAAGAATATTAAGAATTAAGGATGATCAGGTTAAATTGTCTCCGAAGGAAAGCGAACTTCTAAAGATGTTATGTTTATATGAGAATAAGATTTTAGATAGAGAAAAGGCACTTACTGAAATTTGGGGCGAAGATGGCTATTTTACAGCTCGCAGCATGGATGTTTATATTACCAAGCTCAGAAAATACTTGCGCAATGATTCATCAGTAGAAATAGAAAATATCCATGGAAGTGGGTTTATTCTTAAAGTTGAAAGTTAAAAGAATTTAAAACAGCCAACCTCCTGATTTTTTCTTATATTAAAATTTACGCAAATTCTGATTAATTCTTACATTTATAAGAATATTTATGCCAGAATAACATGCAAATAGCCATAATTCATCGCATTTTGTCATAAAAAAATAAAGGAACAGTATTTGACTTACTTTATTCAGATATTAAAATTAGATATGCAATGAATCACACTGATATTCAAAAAAAATACGATCAAATCTCAGAACTTATCCTGAATTATGATATTTCAAATGCAATAAATTTATTGTTTGATTTTGCTGGAAATACTAAAAAACAATATCACCATATCAAGATTGAAAAAGTAAAAGACACTTATTCAAATATATTAAAACACTCATTTACCGGGATCGAAGATCCTGAAAAAGATAAGATATATAGCTATGTTCAAAGATCTCTTCTGGAACTTGCTGATAGCATTAAAGAATGTATTCTAACCGAAACTTCGGATCTTTCTGTTTACAAAATGAAATGGTCCATGGAAAAGAATATGGATTCACAGTCAGATGAAGCGTTCTCACTCATTAAAAACCTGACATTTGATAATGAACTTGATGAAATCCTGAAAAACAATAACATAGAAATTTCACCTGAGAAAAAACATGAATCAGATTCCGTTTCAAGGCAAGATGCATTGAAAGAATTATTCAATTTTTTGTGGTTAACAGATAGTTATAAAGAAATCGAAAACAAAACACTGGAGACAATTTGCTATTCTGATAAAATTCCTTGGCACGACAAGAGTCTTATTGTTAGCGCATTAACCTTAAGCCTTTTAAGAGTATTTGATAAAAACAAGTTTTACGCATTACTTAATTTCTATTTTAATAATGAAAATCAAGTGTGGCAAAGAGCATTGGTGGGAATTGTATTAGGTCTTTATAAATACGATAAAAGAATAAAACTTTATCCTGAATTAGAGAAGAAATTACTAAAACTCTCTAAAGCACATGAAATTGATAAGCAAATTGAAGCTATTGTAATTCAAATATTTAAATCGAAAGACACAGAGAAAATTACCAAGCAATGGGAAGAAGAAATTCTTCCTGAAATGATGAAAATGCAACCGAAGATTGAAGAAAGTCTTGATCTTGAAAATATTATTCCTGACAAGTTCATGGAAGATAAAAACCCAGACTGGGAAAAAGTCTTTGAAGATTCACCTGATTTACTTGATAAACTTCAAGATTTCTCTCAAATGCAGATTGAAGGATCAGATATTTTCATGAGTGCCTTTTCAAGGCTTAAGAATTTCCCGTTTTTTAATGAGTATAGCAACTGGTTTTCTCCTTTCTATAAAGAAAATGAGTATATCGATATACTTTTTGAAAAAGAAGAAACCAATCTTCAACCATTTGTTGAGCAACTTGAGAAATCATATTATATGTGTAATTCAGATAAGTATTCATTTTGTTTGAACCTACAATTTATTCCTGAAGAGCATAAATCTATGATGATGAGTATGTTTAATGAGGAAATGAAAAGCATGGAAGAAGTAGCTAAAGATGAAAATCTATTAAACAGCTTTGCTATTTCCAAAAGTATTTTTACTCAGTATATTCAAGATTTATATAGATTTTATAAGATACATCCTAAGAAAAATGAATTCTCTGATATTTTTACCTGGAGCTTTGATATACGAAATTTTGAATTTTTCAATAAAATAGTAACGGACAAGCAAGTAACAAGAAATATAGCTGAGTTTTTCCTTGAAAATCTACATTTTAAACAAGCTGCAGAGATTTTCAGAAATATAGAAAAAACTGAAGAAGCTAATATTGAGCTATTTGAAAAAATTGGATATTGTTATCAAAGAATGGGAAATTATAGTGAAGCCTTGACTTATTATCAAAAAGCGGAACTTCTTGATAGTAACAAAACGTGGGTAATTAAAAAATTAGCTCTTTGTTATCGATATTTAAACGATCAAAAGAATGCATTGAAATATTATAAAGAAGCCGAGAAGGCAGATCCAGAGAATCTATATATACAGGCATATATTGGTCATACTTTAATGCGTTTGGAGAAATACGAAGAAGCTTTAAAATATTATTTTAAGGTAGAATATTTGGCACCTTCAAACAGTAAAATACAACATCCAATTGCATGGATTTCATTTATACTTGGGAAATTTGAAACAGCAATTAAATATTACACCAGAATTATTGACAAAAACTCAAATGAGTTTGATCTGATTCATCTTGGTCATGTTTATTGGAGCTCAGGTAAAATAAAAGATTCTATTGAATGTTATAGAAAAGCATTGGCTTCTTTGAATAGCGATATGGACAAATTCAGTGAACTATTTGATGAAGATAAGAGCTACCTTATGAAGCACGGAATTAAGATTTTAGATCTTAGTTTAATGAAAGATTTTTTAAAGGATAATTCAAACCAAATTCCAAATTAAACTCTCATAGTTTGATACTTATAATAGTAATGACTTGCTTTTTAATTTCCGGTTTATAATATAAAAAAAGAGCTGAAATAATCTTTCAGCTCTAATATTTTTCTTTATAGAAAGTTGTTAGCTTTTCTTTTTAAATGGCTTGTAATAAAATTTTTCCCAATGTACAATTTCATCTAATGGCTTTCTTAATTTATCATGTCGATTCTCATCTGTTTCATCAGCAGGATAACCAATAGGAATTAAGGCAATTGGCTCTACTCCTTCAGGCAATTCCATAATGTTTGCACATTTCATTACATCAAATTTACAAATCCAACAAGTTGATAAGCCTAAATCCGTTGCAGCTAATGTCAAATGATCTATTGTAATTGCTACATCTATATCGGTATGAATCTTACCATCTGCTCTTCTCCATGCTTCTCTATGATCACCACAAACAACAATAATACATTTTGCTGTTTCCAGCCATTTACGCTCGTAACATTCTCTTATTTGATTTAGTGACTCTTCCCTAGTTATGACTACAAAGTGCCAAGGTTGCTTATTTTTTGCTGATGGCGCTACACGTCCGACATCAAGAACCTTTAATAATGTTTCCTTGTCAACAGGTTTGTCTAAAAACTTACGTGATGAATAACGTTTTTTTGCTAAATCTATAAATGCCATATCTATTAATTTTATATTTATTCAACTTCAATAATTTCATCAAAAATCTCGACCTTATCTCCTTTTCTAATCTTTGCTCTTTTTCTACTTTCAAGCTCTCCGTTTAATTTTACTTCTCCTTCAGCGACCATATGTTTTGCTTCACCTCCACTTCCACATATACTTGTAACCTTTAATAATTTTATAAGTTCAATATATTCCGAATCTTCCAATTTAAATTTAATCATATTTTTTGTTTTATTCCAATTAATAGCTCACTCATTATTTCAGTAGCTTTCCCTTGCAAAAATATATCGGTTACTGAATCTGTAAATAACGTCTTTTCTGGATTAATTTCAATTATTTTTGCACCATTTTGTTTTGCAATTTGAGGAATTGATGAGGCCGGTGTCACTTCACCAGTTGATCCAATAATAATAACTAAATCTGTATTCTGTGCTGCCTCAACTGAACTACTATACGCAAGTTCCGGTATTCCTTCACCAAAAAATATGAAATCAGGTTTTAAAACAGCATGACAATGATCACAAAGAGGAATATTCTCCAAATCTGCTTCTGCCGCCTCAACTTTTTTTGAGCAATACGGGCAAACCAACATTCTTGAATTTCCATGAAACTCATAGACTTCCCTGCTACCTGCTTCGTAATGTAAATTATCAATATTTTGTGTAATTACCGCTCTAATCAATTCTTGCTTTTCAAGTTCAGCTAATGCTATGTGAGCAACATTCGGTTTTGCTTTGCCAAAAAAATCATAAAAAATTTCTTTTATTACTTTCCAAGCTTCAACCGGATTAAGGTGAAAATGATTTAAATCCAACACATTAGGATCATACTTACTCCATAGACCTGTTTCTCCTCGAAATGGAGGAATTCCACTTTCAACCGAAATACCAGCTCCTGTAAACGCAATAGCATGCTTTGAGTTTACAATTAGGTCAATAGCTATTTGAATATTATTCTCCACTTAATTTTTATATTTATTTTCAATAGACTCAATAAGTTTCAAATCTTTTTGTGTTCTTTCATCAATAAAATACTGATTTAAATTCTTCCTAATTTTATCTGCTAATGAATTTATTTTATCAATATAAAGTTGATCCTGATTCTTTTCTGCTAATTTATCAAACATCTCAATCATATTTAGATCTGCCAGATATTCATAATACGGATTTATTGTTGATGTTTGAAGCATTTCTTCTAAAGCTACGATAGCATCCATATAGTTATCTTGATCGCGCATTATTTCGAACTTATTGTAGTATGAGAGGAAAAAATCAGGACGTTCTTCTATATATTTTTCTGCATTCTCAAAAGCAAGTTTATTGTTATTAAGCTTTGAATAATAAAACGAAAATAAATATGCTTCATAAGCTGGCTCCAATTCAAAACTCTTTATTTTATCGACAATTTGCTGATAATCTTCACTTTTCATTTTCTTTTTTCCACCAAACATCTTTTTATACCAAGCTTGATATTTTAATCGCTCATCCAAGAATATTTTATGTGTAACTTCTTGTTTTTGCTTATAAACACTAATCTTCCCATTGGTAAGATCATAATGTAAATATTTATTTAAAGCAGCTAAACGTTCACCATAGGTAAAATATATTTGATTATTCATGTTATCCATAATACAGCTTTTTACTGTAATAGAATTATTTATACAATATCTGTAAAATGGATCATGGCTCATATGATGATTTTCGGTATTGGTTAATATCTTATAACTTTTACTTATCAAGTCTTTATCATCAATTCTCTCATATAACTCATTAACTTTTCTATCTCGTGAAATATTCGAAGTTCCGAACATCCATATTGGACTGTATTGGTGTTTTCCCTTATCAGATAATGAAAGATTCACAACAAAAAGAAAATCATCTTTCATTTCATTTTTTATTACCTCACCTCGTGTTAATTCATAAATAGCTCCGGAATTATCTAATTTACTTCCAACAGTAATAAACCAAGCATGTGAACTATATCCCTTAAAATGTTTGTCTGTACCTTTCAGATTATCAGTATTTTCAAGAATACTTCTCAGTTTAAAAGCCAAAGGCATTCCTGTATTGTAATCGCTAATCTCTTTATCGTTTTCTGCGGGCGTTCCATTCATATTTATCGACATGCTTAAACCATTATGATTCATTCCAGTATAAACACCCGGATAACCCATAAAAGTAAGTACTGTAATGGGGATTTTATCTTTGCTATGATAGTTTACAATTAATCCATGTTGAGTTAAAACTCCTAATCCAGGCCAGTCGAGATTCCGCCCATGAACTAAACCCGTTTCATTTTTGATGACAAATGCTGTGCAACTTATCTTATAAAACAGTTGTGGAAAATAAGCAATAACTTTTAATTCTTTTAGCTTTAATTCGCTTCCTTCGGCCATTCCGTTTAATTCATTGATATACTCTAAAGGCATAGTTTTCTCTATTTTCTTAATTTTTGAGTTTAAAACTATATTTGCAATCCATTTTTTCAAAAAGAACTTACCAACGTAAGAATCAAGCAAGCTATCTATTGTATGATCAATATCTAAAAGCATGTCATTACACAACACACCATACTGCAAACCTATTTCGTATGCATCCCCCTTAACTGTTAAAAACGGCATATCTTCCTTAATTAGCAAACTTCCTTCATGAAAGAATCTTGCACCATCTTTTTCATCATATTTATATTCTTGAGCATATGATAAACTTGATATGATTAGGATTAAACCAAGCGCTAATATTCTTTTTATATTCATCATTCTAATTTTTATTTGCTTATAAATTTAAGAATAAAAATGTCATCTGTTTACATCTTAATAAATAAAAAACCCGAAGAAATTATCCTTCGGGTTAATATTATACATTCAGTTATTTCTATATGTTTTCTACTTCCTTTATTACTCTTTGAAGTGTATCTTTTGCGTTTCCAAAAAGCATTCGTGTTTTTTCGTGAAAGAATAAGTTATTCTCAATTGCAGCATAACCTTTTCCCATTCCTCGCTTTAATACAATTATATTTTTAGCTTTTAATGCTCTAACTATAGGCATTCCGTATATTGGACTTGATGGATCTTCCTCAGCAGCTGGATTCACTACATCGTTTGCTCCTACTACAACTGCCACATCTACATTATCCATGTCTTCATTTGCCTTATCACTTTCTACAAGTTTATCATATGGCACATCTGCCTCTGCGAGGAGCACATTCATATGCCCCGGCATTCGCCCAGCTACAGGATGAATAGCATATCTTACTTCAACACCTTTATCTTCTAACAATTCATCTAATTCATGAGCTAAAAACTGGGCTTGCGCTACAGCCAATCCATAACCCGGAATAACAACTACTTTTCTTGAGTAACTTAACAATATAGCCAAATCTGTTTCAGAAATCTCTTTTATTAAACCTTGTTCGCTTTCTATAGCTTCACCGCCACCGCCAAAAGCTCCAACTATAACACTAAATAAAGAACGATTCATAGCCTTACACATTAATATAGTTAAGATTGTTCCAGCAGATCCTACAAGAATACCTCCTGTCAACATAGCTAAATTATCATAGAGGAAACCTCCCATTGCCGCAGTAATTCCTGTAAAAGAATTTAAAAGCGAAATTACAACTGGCATATCAGCACCACCAATAGGCATTACGAACAAAACTCCATAGATCAATGAAACACCCAATAAAACATAAACAAGCGGCATTAAATCGCTTGGATCTACATTACCTCGCGTCAATAAGTAAGCTACAAAAGCTAATACTGAAAGTAAAAGAATAATATTTACGTATCTAAGAATCTTAGACCTAATATCTTTTACAAATCCATCCAACTTACCAAATGCCACTAAACTACCTGTGAATGAAACACTACCAATCACTAAACTTAAAAATATAACCAACGCTTCAAAATTAAGCATTCCATGCACTTGAATTAATTCTTTATCGATATTTGGAAATTCCATTATTGCAATAATAGTTGCAACTGCTCCACCCATCCCATTAAAGAACGAAACTAACTCTGGCATTTTTGTCATTTTAACTCTCCGTGATATTAACCAACCAACAACAAAACCAAGAGCAAGAGCTCCAAAAATAAACCCCAGATTCCCAATTTTATGTCCATCGCGTTCGTGAAGTGCTAAGGTCCCAATAATTGCAATTATCATTCCTATTGCAGCATATGAATTTCCACGTTTTGCAGAATCCGGATGACTTAACATTTTTAATCCAACGATAAAAAGAATTGATGCTAATAAGTATACTATTTCTAATACTGAATCACCTAAAGTGAACTGTACATTTTTTGAAAATTCAATAATCCTATCCATAATCTATTAATCTTTTTTAGGTTTCTTTTTAAACATCTCTAACATTCGATCTGTTACCGCAAATCCTCCAACCACATTTAAGGTTCCAAGAAAAACAGCTAAGAATCCCATTACAATATTAAATGTTGATTCTGCATGCCCCAGCACTATTATAGCGCCAATTATTACAACTCCACTCATTGCATTTGCACCTGACATTAATGGAGTATGTAAAACTGCAGGAACATGAGATATTACTTCTATTCCAAGAAATATGGATAAGATTATACCAAATATTGTTTCGGCATTAACATAAATAAATTCAAGTATTCCTTCCATTATTTTAAGTTTTTATATTCTATATATTTGATTTTACTCGTTCACTAATAACTTCATTATTATGTGTTATGCAAGTTCCTTTTACCACTTCATCTTCAAAATCTAATTTTAAATTTCCTTCCTCATCAATAATTAATTTCAAAAAATTGATAATATTATTACCATACATTTTACTTGCATCAGTAGGTAATTCGCTTGGCAAATTTGAGTTACCAATTATTCTTACCTGATTTACTTCAATAACTTTATTGTTTTCGGTTAATTCACAATTTCCTCCTGTTGAAGCTGCCAAATCAACTATTACAGAACCTGACTTCATATTCTCAACAGTATCTTTTGTAATTAAGATTGGAGCTTTACGTCCTGGAATTTGAGCAGTTGTGATAACTACACTCGCTTTTTTAGCATGATCCTGAATTAATTGTTGCTGCTTTTGCTTGTATTCTTCAGTTTGTTCAATAGCATACCCGCCAGCATCAGCATCATCTTTTGCACCTTCCACCTCAACAAATTTTCCACCTAAACTTTCAACTTGTTCCTTAACAGCTGGGCGAACATCAAATGCCTCAACAACTGCTCCCAGTTTCTTGGCTGTTGCAATAGCCTGTAATCCAGCAACACCGGCACCCAAAACAAGTACTTTTGAAGGGCGAATAGTCCCAGCAGCAGTCATAAACATTGGAAAGAAATTTGGCAAATGGTTTGCTGCTTCAAGAACTGCTTTATAACCAGCTACTGTTGCCATAGATGATAATATATCCATCGATTGAGCTCTAGTGATTCTTGGAACCATGTCCATGCTAAATGAGGTTATATCTTTATCCAAAAACTGATTAACAATCCCAAAATTGATAAGAGGATTAAAAGCTGATAAAATAGCCTTTTTTGCACTTAATTTTTCGTATTCTTTCTTAACTAATGGATTAATACTAATTATTAAGTCTGAATCATTAAGCACCGTTTTACGATCAACAATTTTTGCTCCTGACTCAAGATAATCCTGATCAAGATAATATGATTTATTTCCGGCACCTTGCTCTAGCAATATGCTTGCTTTCAAATCAATTAGTGTTGCCACATTCTCAGGTAAAAGAGCAACTCTTTTATCATAATCAGGTTCTTTAAGAATTCCTATTATCATTTTTTATTTATTTAAGATTTATTGTTTATTTATGACCCCTAATTTTGTTATACTAAAAGTTCAATATTTGTAAACATTCTCCTTAAATTATTGTTCAATCCTATAAAAACCAAAATTCATTAAACAAAATGATGGTAATCTATGTTGAACGCTCTATTTTATTTACTTTTATAGTAATATCAATTTTAGCATGAGGCCCTAAAAAGTTAAACAAAACTAGATTACCACATTACAATAAGTAAATTGATTACTAAATAATTAAACATGAGTAAATTTTCATTTACAGGAAATTCTGAAATAAATTCGATTGAAGGCCTTTACGAACAATATAAATCCGATCCGGATTTAGTAGATATTCAATGGCAAAAGTTTTTCGAAGGTTTTGAGTTTGCACAAAAACATTTTCCTACGAACAATCATACTGGAGAATTATTTGATAAAGAATTTAAGGTAATTAATTTAATAGATGCATATAGGAAACGTGGACATCTTTTTACAAAAACAAATCCTGTTAGGACAAGAAGAAAATACTCACCAACATTAGCTATTGAAAATTACGATTTAGAAACATCTGATTTAACAACCGTTTTTCAAGCAGGGAAATATATTGGAATTGGCCCGGCCACTCTACAAGAGATCATTGATCATTTAGAAACTACGTATTGCCAGTCCATTGGTGCGGAATACATGTTTATTCGCAATCCTGAGATTGTAAGTTGGTTGCAAAACAAGATGGAGCCCCAGAAAAATGTTCCAGAATTTACACCAAAAGAACGAAAACACATTTATTATCACCTGAATCAGGCTGTGGGATTTGAAAATTTTATACACAGGAAATTTGTTGGTCAGAAACGATTTTCGCTTGAAGGTGCTGAATCACTTATTCCTGCACTTGATGCTGTTATTGAAAAAGGAGCTGAATTAGGGATTGAAGAATTCATTATTGGAATGTCGCATCGTGGAAGATTAAATGTACTTGCAAACATTCTTGAAAAGCCTATAGAAGATATCTTTGCTGAATTTCTAGGTGAAGATTTTGACGATGAAATTTCCCTTGGAGATGTAAAATATCATTTAGGTTACGGAAATACTATTACAACAGATAAAGGTAAAAAAGTGCGCTTAAACCTTGCTCCTAATCCATCACATTTAGAAACTGTTGGACCTATAGTTCAAGGAATAGCTAAAGCAAAAATATGGGATAAATACAAACATGACTATAATAAACTTGCCCCAATTGTAATTCATGGTGATGCAGCAATCGCAAGTCAGGGAGTAGTTTACGAGACAATTCAAATGTCTCAGTTAAAAGGATACAGAACGGGTGGAACTATTCATTTGGTAATTAATAATCAAGTTGGATTTACAACCAATTACCTTGATGGAAGGTCAAGTACTTATTGCACGGATATTGGTAAAGTAATTAAAGCTCCAATTTTTCATGTAAATGGCGATGATGTTGAAGCTTTAATTTATACAATTCAGTTAGCAATGGAGTACAGATATACATTTCATACCGATGTGTTTATCGACATTCTTTGTTATCGTAAATTCGGTCATAACGAAGGTGATGAACCACGTTTTACTCAGCCTTTACTTTATAAAGAAATTAGTAAACATGCAAATCCAAGAGATATTTTTGGAAATTTCTTAGTTGACGAAAATGTTTATAAGAAAGAATATCTTAAAAAACTGGAAAAGGATTTTAATGAATCCTTGGAAGGAAAACTTGAAATTGCAAAAAGATCAGAGAAGTTACATATAAAACAATTTCTTGTTGAGGATTGGCAAAAGTTTCATCATGCTGAAATAGACGAATTTGATATATCTCCTGAAACAGGAGTAAAAATAACAGATTTAAAAGAAGTTGCACAAAAATTAAATAACACCCCCAAGGAACATAATTTTTTCAAAAAAGCAGAAAAATTATTGGATGATCGAAAAAAGATGATTGAAAACAATAAGCTTGATTGGGCAATGGCCGAGCTTCTTGCTTACAGCACTTTAGTTAATGAAGGACATCCAGTTCGTTTAAGTGGACAGGATTCTGAACGTGGTACATTTTCACATCG
>Ga0209692_10000807_pt1 | contig 55344 bp, 19 predicted proteins | sample tdDd472_FD_187129 | JGI IMG/M metagenome (GOLD analysis project Ga0209692, IMG submission 187129) | Marine sediment microbial communities from the Atlantic coast under amendment with organic carbon and nitrate - tdDd47.2 (SPAdes)... | ecosystem: Environmental > Aquatic > Marine > Coastal >... | reverse complement strand
GAGGTCAATAGATACCCCACCATTAGGGTAATTATCACCACCACTACAATCGGTCATATCCACAGCGGTCACATCAGTAGCCGGAGCATTGAAAGTAGGGGTAGTGGAGTTATCATCGATGGTAACAGTGAAAGTAGTATCGCATCCTGTGTTAGTGTCATAAATATTTACCGCATAAGTTCCCCCAGGAAGTTGATCATACACACCTTTAGTGCTACTATCATATACTGTTCCATAAGAAGTTCCTGCTCCATCATACCATGTGAAATCAAAATTGCTCAGATCTGTATTTCCATCTTTTCGTTTGAGGGTGATTTTTCCATTGTAATTGCCGACTAATGTTGAGTCGCAAACAGCATTATCTTGGGTGTTTGAAGTGTCAACAAGGAATGTAGGCTTAGAGGTATCATCAGAAACCACAACATTTATAATTTTAGAGGTACACCCTGTATAATTATCAGTAACTGTAAATGAATAAGTATCTGCTTTAAGATTAGTATACACACCATCTCCATCAGGATCAGGAACTGTCTTCCCAGAACCATCAGCTAGATAACCCTGATAGTTATATGGGTTCATATAGAATTCAACCCCGTCAATGAAGTTTCCAACACTGGTGTTACCAGTAGAAGTGTAAACTGCTCGATATTCAAATCTTGTAAAGTACTGACCCGCAGGAACAGTATAGGTGCCTTCATAAAGCACCCAAGCTCCATTCCCAGTCCCCACACGTGTAATTTGGGTCAGCGTGCCAGTAGAAGGACCAATAAACAATGCGACAGAGTCTACTCCTGATCGACCTCTATGGGCAAATTTCCAGATCATTTCCACACCTGGTTGAGTGTTAAGGTCAAAATATAATGCTGCGGTTTGGTTGGCATTAATTTCGGCCCATTGATCTCCCTCGTAGGCATCATGATGCCTTACAGTATTTGTTTTATTCCATATTTCTATCCTTCCATCAGTGGCTGTAGTAGACCATCCATTTACATCATTCTGATCGAAAGTCTTGATTTTTCCTCCATTAAAGGATTGTTTCTGGTTTGTTGCAGTTAAGATATTTGGGTCTTCAAAGCTTCCATTCACATTATTGATCAGGACTGTCTGGGTAGTTTGAACAATTTTACTGATATCAATGGAACCTCCATAAGAGGTAGTATCACACGAAGATTGAGGGGTAACAACAATGTCACTCTCATCCACAAGAAGTGGATCTTCTTTATTATCCGCAACATTTATTGTTAGTGTTTTAGAGCAATCTGTATTGTTATTAGTCACAATCACTGTATAAACACCTGGATCAAGGCCTCCTAATTGATAAGCTTCATCATTTACAAGGAAAGCATTTGCATTGGCTGATCCAGGTAGCTTATTCGCAGAAGCTGTGGAACTTCCCAGGAACCACTCGAAAGTGAAGTCATTATAACCAGAAGAGGTGTATGACCCATCTCCACTCGCGGTTAATCGTCCGTTGCCAATATTACATCCTGTACTAGGTTCATTGTTTTTTACCGTGGCAGCTGGCTCATTTGGCGAGTCACTTAGAATTACTGTCAGTGTATCTGAAGTACATTGGTTGGTTCCTGTTGTAATTACTTTGTAAGCATCGCCAGGAAGGCCCTTTGGATTTTCAGTATCACTATCACTTACAGTTCCACCATCAGTGACTTTGGTATTGTCAGAATAGAACCATGAGAATGTATAACCACTGGTAGATGGATTGCTTACTGCGGATCCATCGTAACTTACATCAATAAGTATTTCTCCATCATAACTTGAAGTATTACAGCCAGTATTAGGTGATTTACTGTTTAAAGAAAGTACAGGATTGATCGGGGAATAGCCAATATTGATGGTTTCGGTGGTTACACATTCACTGCCTCCTGATGTTCTGGTATCAGTTACTTTGACATAGTAGGTAATGCCAGATTCTAATCCTGAAACATAGCTGGTATTACCACCATTTGCATCAGCCACTTCATTGCCTGGAGTTACAGAATCGTGGTACCATTGGAAAGATACGCCATAGGTTCCATCATATTCATTCGGATCACCGCTGAATGTGGCATATGCACTTGCTTCACCATTGGCACCAGCTCCTGAACCACAGCCGGTTTGCGGTTTTTCTTCTGTGACTGTAACGTCAAAAGTGGTTGGTTCATCAGTAATAGTACGTGTTTGAGGAGCACCTTCGCATCCTGTTGTTTTGCTAACTGCAACAACGGTAAACTGTCCGGAGCTTGACCCTGACGCTGAAATACCTGTAAGAGCATTTCCCGTTTCTGACAGTTGAGGGTCACTTGTAGTTCCACCTTCATACCATTTGAAAGTATAATCACTATTACCTCCAGGCATCTGCACAGAAATAACCCCATTAGGAGTGCCACAACTTGTATTGGCAAATTTTGAAATGGATGAATAAGCAGGGGCTACAGAATTGTCTGTTATATTGACATCTTTGTATGATTCACAGGTGAGATCATCGTTAATTACCCTTATCCTGTAGGTACCATCCTCTAAGCCTGTAAAAGTATGCCCAGTGCTGCCATTAGCTACACTTACATCACTTCCTATTTGCGTAGTATAACTAGCTCCATCATAAAGTTGAAATGTGTAACCGGATGGCTCTGACCCACTACTTGAAGCCTTTACTGTGATTGTTCCTGATCCAATACCATTACAACCTGTGTCTGCGGTTTGAGTAGTGGTAATTGACGGGTTGTCAGGAATGGAACTTATTGAAACAGTAACCGGTACCGTAATACAATTCGATTTTTGACTGGTAGCGATCATGGTGTAGAAACCTTCATCCAGACCATCAAAATAACCATCGTTATTAGTTGCCAGAGGTGTTCCTGTAGTCGTGAATCCCTCAAAAATCTCAAAGTCATAAGTCTCTTCGGTGATAGGGGGGGTAATTACATCTCCTATGTTTATGTATCCATTCGGGTTTGAAGAATCACAACTTGTATTATCACTTGCATCTATATTAGGACAAGTAATGTCTGCTGTTTCAAAGCTTGCCGGATTGGAAGCACCTGAGACGAGAGTTCCATCATATGAGGAACCTAAAGATCCTTTGTTAGGGATGGTAGTTCCGGTGATATTATTGAAGTCATAATAAATGATCAAACCATCTTCTGTACCAGTCATTTCCTGACACCTGGTATTCTGGATTTCATCGATTGTAAGTGCCTTGTTGTAAAGTCTGAACTCATCAATGTTACCTACATACTGCTTGGAACTTCCAGCATCACGTCCTATGTACATTACATGGTTAAGGTTGACGATTGTACTTCCTTTACCATAGTTGTCTGTACCAAGAAGAACTCCATCAGCGTACATTTTCAAATCACCTGTAGAACTATCCCATGTTCCGGTTACTTGCACCCAACCTGGAGCTTTGTATCCACTATTAATTCGTCCTCTGTAGCTTGTGTTTGCTTTTATTACCAATGAGAGACCATCATGGTTATCAGACCATAGCAGCACTTGATTTTCTCCGGTTGATCCTGAGGAGAAGATTCTTTCGTCCCCGGTGTAATTGGTGGATGTAAGATCAGCCCAATATTGAATGGTAATCGCACTAAGTCCGCTTGCTGCCTGAGGAATGGTAACATAGGCACTGTTAGTCGTTGTGCCACCCATGACCAGATCATCTCCAGTATCGATTAACTCTTCGATTTGTTGAAAGCTTGGATAGGTATAATCGTTTTCGATTGTCGTTGTTACAGTGGTTGAACACCCATCTTTGGTTACCACCACGTTGTAGGTTCCTTCAGGAAGGTTACCAGCAACTGCTCCATTGGCAGAGACAGTTGAACCGTTTATTGCACCAGGTAGTTTGTTGTTGCTAACCACACTACCAGCGTACCATTGAAAGGAATACCCGGTGGTGGTTCCCGCTCCATCTCCATCTGCTGAAACCTCACCTGTGTATGAATCACAAGAAGTATTCTTTGCTGTCATGGTAGCTGTGGCTTTTGGCGCAGAGCTGATATCGTTAATAGTAACAGTAACAGCCTTACTCTCACATTTGGAAGTAGTGTTCACTGCAACAACTGTGTAATCTCCTACAGCGAGATTGGAAATAGTGGCAGTAGTGTCATCAGGTGTTGGTTTAACATTAGAACCGATATACCATTTGAACGAATAGCCGGAAGTTGTACCACCTACAGTTGCACTAGCAGAACCAGTTCCACCACAGGTAGTAATATCTGTTGTAGTTACAGTTGGGTCAGGAGGGAAGGTCAAGCCGGAAGAGACAAAACCATCTCCATTTCCCACAGAGCAGCCACTGATATTTTCAACGACTTTAACGTAGTAGCTTTGATTTGTCAAATTAGACAAGGTTGATCCAGTTCCAATTGTAGTTCCATCAACATCAGACCCAAGGTTCCAGGTAAAACTGAAACCTGTAGTTAATGTATCCAAAGGATTTCCGCTTCCATCTGTAGTTTTGTAGGCAAATGCCTTAAGTTCTCCATCAGGGTTTGCACAACTTGTTAATTCCTGAACCTGATAGACTTGAACTTTAAAATCAGCAGTATCTATTAAGCCTATGGTTACTTGAACAGTATCTGAATAACAGTTGCCATCTGGTGAGTAACCAACCACTGAGTAAGTGCCTTCGGCTAGGGAAGATACACTGCTTCCCGAAGCGACTTCTGAACCAGGGGTTACATTTCCCTGATCATACCATTTGAATTCATATCCATCTACATCTGTGAACTTCTTATTGACTAATGGACTTGTTCCTGAAATGTTAACATTATCAAGCGTGAATTTTTCATTGTTGGCAGTTGAGTGCATTGTCACCCTGATTGATAACGTGTTTCCATTTATTCCGGTGACCGATGCCTGATGATAGGTGAAATTACCTTTTCCTTCATAGATTAGAGATTCGTTACCATCCAGAGTGTAGTAAATCCGCATTACATCCCTACTTTTTCCACTAGATTCCATTGGGCCTTGAGCTAGCATATCAGCGGTCAGGGAGATATCAGTGTATGATGAGATGTCGATATCTTGGGAAGTCCATGTGACCGGATACCTTTCCTTTTGTCCACCAGTGTTCCAGGCCATAAACCCATTATTGTATACACCATAGAATGTTGGAGTAGTACCGCCTGGAGCACTGGTCCATTGGGTGTTTCCTGAAGTTACTTGCTGGGTGCCATCTGCTTCGGAATCAAAATCTTCAGACCAGATAGTACTTACACCTCCTCCGGAGGTTCCTTCATAGTAAGCTTCTCCCTGTCCATTGTCTGGTTTGTTAGGGTCACATTTTTTATTATCAGCAACCCAATTTGCCGTCAAAGTAAATGGAGTATAATCTACACTTACACTGGTAATATTATTAGTGTCTCTACATTCAGCGATACTTGATGAAATACCAGAAATAGGAGGTGACTGTCCATAGTCATTGACAGCTATGTATAGATCAAATGCACCACCAACTCCTTCAACATCCATGGTAATAGAGCGTGTTTCACCTACTACAAAGTTAAGAAGTGTTGTTACTTGTGTATTGAGCTTCACTGAGCCAGTTACAGTTGGGTCTCCGGCGTAAAATGTAACAGGAAGTACACCCGAAATATCAGAATCACCAGAGTTGGTGATGCTGAAAGTAACCGTGAAAGAGGTTCCTGGGCAAGTAGATTTTGTCGAAGTAATAGGAGAAATATTCGCAATACTATCAACATCAATATCCGGACTTACGTAAGAAGGACATCCATTGGACTCCACGATAGGGGATTGATTGAGGAATGTATTCAATACTCTGTTTTTACCATCAACAGAATTGAATTGCGGCAAACAATCACTATCAGAAAATACTTTTGCAGAGCTCTGCTGAACAAGTGGAATACTGAGGTCATCATTTACGTTTACATTGAAAAAACCATGTTGATTCCATACTGATCTTGACGGTTGCCAAACTTCTCCATTATCTGCACCAAAAACTCTTACCTGGGATAGTTTTGTGTTATCATATGTCCCAAAAGGAGTGGAGTCATCGGTGAAACATGTTACACATATTTCTGAGGCCCCATCCCCATCTACGTCAGCTACTATAGGATACTCTTCCTGCGTTCTTGATATACAGGTTAGGCTTTTTCTGGTGGAACCATCCTTTCCATCTATGATTATTAATATTGACTCACTACGATAAATTGTTTCAAATGAACCATCACCATCAAAGTCAAATAAGGTACACCCTGTAAAGCCTGATGTACCTTCCTTAATAGACTTGATCCAGATGGGTTCCAGAACACCTGTACTGGTGTTGACGGCTAGTGAATAAAGCTTTTGGTTAGAGACATATGTAGCATTCAGTCGGCCGTCACCATCAGTGTCTCCAATATTGATTCGACCAGTTCCTTTGGAGAAATTGTTGGAAGGATCCTGATAAACTTTTACTGAGTTATTTTGAATATCCCAAAAGAACACAGATGTAGTGCCGGTGTAATTAGAACCCAATGCTCCTGATGTAAGTACATCAATGGTACCATCCAGGTTAAAGTCAGCAATGGAAATCATGGATCTCTGATTTCCGTTGCTGATATATTTAGGGTGGTATGTTCCTGAGTAACCACTTGCAGCCAAAGCAGTATTCATATCAAATACTTTTGTCAATGTGCCTGCGCTTAGGTTTACAGACCATATTTCATTTCCTGTAATATATTCCAAGTCTGAATCACCTGTTACATCAACAGCTATACCACTTTCTACATAATCCTTGTCCCAGTCTCCACTTCCGGATACCAATATTTGCCCTGTGAGGGCATTTCTAATTTCGTTTTTGTAATATAATTCAGGAGAGCCGTCACCGTCAAAGTCCGCGATTCCCGGCAATCCAGCATTATCTCTTGCTGTTGCACTCCAAATTTGATTACCCTGGCAATCAAAAGCGGCCATTTTGGAACCTTTAAATTCAAAAGCAATAATTTCAGCACAGTCATCACTTTCCAGATTGGCTATAGCTACAGCATTGGCAGGTTGAAACCCAAGATTAAATTGAAATTCAGTACTTCCTGTTACACCGTCCAAAACACTTACATAGTTGTATTGTCTGTTAGGAACAATCACCTCTGGTGTTCCATCCTGATCTATATCACCTGTAAATACTCCTGCATGGCTATTGGCAGTCTTATCTTCAGATCCCCATTCCTGTCTAATTGAAAAAGTAGGGTTGGCCGTAGGTTCATCGAAACATTTTACACTGCTGCCGAAATAAAATCCTGTACAGTCTGCTCCTCCAGAACAGTCTCCATCGTAACAATCGATGAGGCCATCCCCATCGTCATCAACTCCGTTATTACAGTCCTCTTGAGCAAGAGCAGAAGAAATGGAGATTCCTACGAATAATAAGGAAGTAAGGAAGTGTTTCCAGGGAATATGCATAGTTGTTGAGGTGATAGACTTACTCATAAATATAGCTTGGCGTTGGAAAGTAACCCATTAGGCAATCTACGAAAACACGCTGAAAACCAAAAGAGTATTTCGACTAAGCAAATGTAATAAATTAATTAATACATGATTATATTAATAATAAATTGCATTATATAAAGATGATGCACTTATTTTAGTCTAAAATACTATTTGAATTGTGATATTATTGTGATTCAGCGTGCAAGAATAATATAACCCGAGGTATTATAAATGCTATTATTGCATTTCATCACGAAATAATAAATTCCCTCTGGAGCTTGTGCCGAACCACCATTGACATAACCATTCCAAACACAATTGTCTGTAAATGGAGAGGTTCCTGAGTAAACGCTGCTTCCACGTTCATCGAAAATATAAACTTTGCATCCATTGAGATTTTCAGTGTTCAATATTTCCCAGCAATCATATCCAAGTCCATCTCCATTGGGTGAAAATGTTTTTCTTGGGATCACTCCCGGAGTTTCTACGACAAGAGAAGCAGAAGTCATACATCCGTTTACAGCATCCGGGCCTGTCACGGTGATGGTGGTGAATTTATCATTTGGAAATGCCTTTACATTTTCAGTGCTACTATTGTCCAAAATTGATTCAGGCGTCCAGGCATAATCAGTTCCATTGCCATTGGTAGCTTGCAGCAATACTGTAGAAATGCCAGATTCCAACACAATCGTGTCATTGGTGATAGTTGCATCAGTAGAGGTAAGACCAATTCTGGAATTGTTGAAATTACTGATTGTAATATTAGCTTCTATTGGACACTGAACAGAAGTGGTTGCAGTTACATTTACGGTTGCAGTTTCTTGAGTGCCGACAGTTTTTGCATAGGTAAAGTAACTGTTGCTACCTGTTGACCAATTATAGTTAAGTAAGTCCTGAGGTAGTTCCAACCTCAAGCTATCAGCCGGACATTTTTCGGTACCATCAGGAGTACTGATGCTGATGTTTGGTATAGCCGACACAACTACGTTTTTAGATACACTTGATGGACAGTTTGCTACTTCTGCATATTGAGTAGATAGTTTCACATTAAAAGTTTGAGCACTATTAAATGCATGTGTTACCTGATTAGTTGTAGCTGTGGTGCCATCTCCAAAATCCCAATTGTAGATGAGTGTAAGATCACTTTCAGTAGTTGTGCTCGTTGCTGTAAAGACTGTATCAATATTGATACAAACTTCATCAATAGCATTAAAACTTGAAGTTGGTAAACTCACTGCTCTTAGAGTATAAGCATCACTTTGATTTGGACAGGATGTGGCATCTGAGGTGATCGTAACTGAATAATCTCCCGATTCACTTGCTGTTAGTACAGTGCTTGTTTCTCCTGATATATTAGTGCCATCTTTTTTCCACTGATAACTAAAACCCGTGTATTGCGGTACTTCTAATGTTGCAGATGAAGTTTCGCAAAATATATCACTTTCTTGATTATGAATGGATATGGAGGGTGGCTCACTAATGCTTACAGTTATGCTGCCTGTTTCACTATAACAGCTACCAGTTTGCTGGGTACGCAAGGAGTATTCGCCAGCATTTTTAGCAGTAATATTGGTTACTTCCAAGGTGTTAGTGGTTTGTGATAGGTCTGAACCATCAGGTAATGTCCAGAGATAAGTGTCCATGCCTGTTGGGCCGGAAAGAGTAAATGTTTCTCCACTACAAATGATTCCGGATTTGTCATTGGTAATTGTTGGCGCAGCAGGAGGGGTTCCTCCAGTTAAGTTAAAAGTCTGAGAAGTTTCATCTACACAACCTCCCAGAGTGCTGGTAATAGCAACCTTGATCGTGGCGCTTACACCTGTATTTACTGTTACGGTTGTTGAACTTGCTCCATTCGAGCCAAGTGTAGCATCTCCTGAAGTTACGGACCAATTATACGTTGTGCCAAATGAAGGAATGGTTGAAATAGTAAAAGGATTACCGGTACAAAATGTCAGATCTGCTGGAGAAATAGTCGGAGCAAGACAATTCTGATTTAAGAATACAGATATGTTTCCAAATGTTGATTGCTCACTTTTGTTAGCTGTAACAAAATCAGGTCTAGCATCTCCATTTACATCAAATACCGCAATGTTCCTGTTATTATTCGTTGTGCTGATACTTTTATTATCAAATGAAATTGACCCGACAGAACTTTTGTTTTCCAGGACATATATGAAGTTATCGATGGATGCTATTGATAAATCTACTTTGCCATCACCATCAATGTCTCCAGCCTTTACACCCCATGCCCCGGTAATGTTCGGCAATATTGTAGGAGAAGAATCGAAATTAATGTTGTTAAGCGTGGAATTGTTTTTATAAATTTCAACTTGTCGAATTCCATTGCTTTTAGATGTACAGACGATTTCAGGCGAGTTGTCACCATCCAAATCTGCTAGTATTATCCTATATCTTTCTAACGAATTTTCAATAGTTTGGGTCTGGTTAAAAGAAATTGACCCTATGGTACTTTCATTTTTTAAAATTGCTATAACTCCTTGTGCAGGAAATTCAGAAACTACCAAGTCAGCAATTCCATCTCCATTAATATCTGAGGTTTCAATTAAGGAGGTGGTCTGAACACCAGTTACTTCTACAACAACAGGAGAACCGAAGGTGGTGTTACCACCAACTGTTGATGTATTTGGGTAGACGTATATTGTGTTTTCGTTAGATATACCAACAACGAGATCTTTTTTACCATCTCCATTTATATCTTCTATTTTGATATTTCTAGGAGCTCTGTTTTTTCCATCATCCTTCTTTGGTAGTTGTATTTTTAGCGGGGCTTTAAAGCTTATAGCACCAGAAGTGCTTGTATTTTCATAAATAAAAAGATGATATAAGTTAGTTCCTTCATTTGTTCCAAAGACCAGGTCTTTCATGCCGTCAGCATTGAAATCTCCACAAACCACACTAGCTGTTTCATAGTCGTTTGGAATATTGATTCTTGTAAAAGATGGTGTGGAAATTGAAGAAGTGTTTTTGAAAATACTAATGCTTACCCCCGAAATGTTCTTATTATTCGCAACCGCCACATCATTCAATCCATCATTATCTAAATCACATGCACACAAATCATAAACATATTGTTGGTTGGTTGCAAAATTTACTTGACTTCCAACAGATGTAGGTTCAAAACTCTGTCCATAATACTTGGGGAAAAATTGTTGTGAAGACACGCCACTTTGTCCCGTGGCTAAATCCAAAGCTGTTACCGGCCCATAGGTAGCAGTTAGAGGAACAGTGACTTCTATAGAAGATGCTGTAGTGTTGGTAATATTAGCTATGCCAGCACCAAGGCTCACCTGCATATTACCTGGGTTAAATCCAGATCCACTAATAATCAGTGTTTCACCGGGAACAGCTGAGGTTTTATCCAGGGAATTGATGAATGGTTTCTGCTGACCAAAAGAATAAAATACAGCCAGTGAAAGTATTATTTGAATTAGATATTTCATTATTCTTCAACAGTTAAAACCCAAACCTTAGACAATCCTGATAAGCTCTTAACCCTATTTTTCTCTCTGGTCACCATGCTTAAGTTTCCTGATTCATAGATTACAACATAATAGTATCCTCTGGCTGACAAGAAACCAACTTTTGCATCGTGAAAGCCTCTTTGGAACAATTGGTCACTTAAGTCTTCTGCACCCTGGAAGTTTTCAAAAACACCAGCTACCACATAGTTTCCTGCAGCAAGTTCTATTATGCTGGTGCCTTTCTTGGCAACTTGCCGCTCACCGGATGAAGCGTATTCTTCTGGCCTTCTGAAGTCATCCGTAAGTGTCGGATCGCCCTTAGCAACTTCCTCCTTAGGTTGTTCTTTTACTATCTCTGGCTCTTTCCTGCGAATGGATATTTTAGCATTCTGCAAAGACATGGCCTCAGACTTATTGTGGTCAAGTTTTGAAGCTTCTTCTTCACTCAATATTTCATTCCAGATTACCAGGGTTTCCTTCTGGCCATTGTCCAAAGTTCTGATCCATGTGATACCAGCCTCTCTGGTTCCATCTGGTTTAGTACGAATCAGAAGTTCCGAACTTGTGTCTGCAATTTCATACGTCTCTTCCTGAGTACCTTCTGGTGGGGGAGGCAGCCAGCTAAAGACTACTTCCTTCTCTCCATTTTCATTGATTCTGTCGAATTTGATTCCCCGTTCTTCTTCTCCGTATTCGTTAATGCGTGTAACCGGTTCATTTTCCTTTTCATAGTTCCAGTTGTGTGAAATTTCCTCTTTTGGAGCTTCTTTCACAGGTTCTTCTTTAATGATAGGCTGTTCTCTCTTGATGGAGATTTTTGCATTCTGCATTGAGACTGCTTCGGATTTATTGTGATCCAATTGGTCAGCTTTTTCAGCAGACATGATTTCATCCCAGATAATCAAGGTCTCTTTTTCACCCCCATCTATTGTTCTTACCCATTTGATTCCAGCTTCTTTTATTCCATCTGGTCTTGTTCTGATCAAAGGTTCTTCATCCGGATTAGCTATTTCATAAGTTTCCTCTTGAGCTCCTTCCGGAGGTGGTGGCAACCAACTAAAGACTACCTCTTTTTCTCCTTTCTCATTGATCCTGTCAAACTTGATTCCACGTTCTTCCTCACCAAACTGATTGATTCGGGTCACTGGATCGTTTTCTTTCTCATAATTCCAGTTGTGAGGGATCTCTTTTTTAGGTTCTTCTTTTTTAGGGGCACTTGCTACCAGAGATAGTGCATCTTCATCTTCCTTATTTGTCTGACGGGACCTTTGCAAAGCCTGCAGTTTTCTTTGTCGTTCCAGCTCAGCTTCTTTGGCTCGTTCTTCAGCAGATTTTCTGTGACTCTTGATGAATGAGGAAACGTGCTGTACATGCTCCTTTCTACTACTAATATGATACCCAATCGTGATTTCATGTGTTGGGCCTGTTTGTGAATTGGTGTTCAAATTTCCATACTGATAAGCATATCCCACAGCCATCCTTTCCCAAAACTTAGCCCCAATCAATCCATTGAATCCGCCACCATAACCCTGCCGATAGGAACCTCCAACCCAAACAATATGCAAAAGGTGTAATATCACTGCTGCTTCAAATTGATTTGCCAGATACTTGTGATATCTATATAGTATGTGAGGTTCAATTGCAATATTATCATTTAAGTGACCTCTGTAATTCATCTGGAACAAGGCATTGTCTTGTGGCTTGAACATAAAGTCTGAAAGCCCTGGCTGGGTTGAAAATGCCTGATGCTGGAAAAGATATGGTAAAGCCACTCCAACGTTGAAATGACCAAAGTGGTAGGCCACACCAACATCACCGATGAGGAAAGTCTGGTTGAATGCCTGGCTGCCAGCAAATCTTTGGATGGCAGGATCATTTGGTGCATCCAATTCACCTGTTTTGAGCATCGAACTACCTGCCCCAAGGGACATGCCAAATCTGAAGAAATGTTCTCTATCAATACTGATCAAATATCCACCTGATACTTTACCTGCGCTGGTACTTATAGGACCATAACTGAAGTTGTAGGCATAAGCTCCAAATGCCAACCCACCTTTGAGAGGAACATGAAAGTTAACATTGGAAAGGGTAGGGGCTCCGTTGATTCCAGTCCATTGCTTCTTATAGGAAGCAAATAGCACACTATGTCCTTCAACACCCGCATATGCCGGATTGTAGACATAGGGATTCATGAAAAACTGATTGTATATATTGGGGAGGTTTTGAGCGTTAATAGAGTACTGCGCTAACAAAACCAGAATAATCCATAAAACTTTTTTCATACACCGAGTTCGAGCCTGTTATTATTCCTAAACAAAAGCTGGTTGTTCTAAATAATGCGCTAAACTCAGCTAAAATATTAAATAATTATCTTTCCGCCCGGTAATAGTGGTATTTAAACTGTAATAATTCTAATTTCATGTGATTTTCCTTTTTATCAATTAGCTTTGGAATGTCCTGTATGTTCTTAGTATTGTTACAATTATATCGCTGCTAATAGGCTTTTTATGAGATACATATTCGCAATTCTGGTTTTTTTATCAACCTATGCTGCTAGCGCACAGTATTGGTTTGGCCCTGCCATTGGAGGACAAACAACCAGTTTTGTCTATCAGGAGCCTAAGTATAAGTCTGATTCCTTTAATGTAAGTAGTAATTATGGCATGCAGTATGGCATGTTTTTTATTTATCAGGCGTCAGAAAAATATGCAGTGCAGACTGAGTTGTTATTTCAGAAAGTAAGAAGAACAGTTGATAATTATGGAATTAGCACAGATACTGTAGTCAGCAAAACAAACTACAATTTCCTTTCATTGCCTATATCCTTGAGATGGAATTTCGGAGGAGAACCCGTACATTTTTACATTGCCGGTGGACCGGTTCTGAGCTATTGGCTTGGAGGTTCAGGTAAGCTTTATGCTGTGGAAAACCAGGAGTTTGGCCAGTGGGAGCCTTATAAGTTTGTATTTAAACAAAGCAAGTCTAGTGACACCCAAAGAGCCGTGGTGAGACCAAATAGAGTACAGTATGGACTTCAGGTTTCTACTGGAACTTATTTTGATTTGCAAAGTGGAGGAAGATTACTGTTTGATTTAAGGTATGTGTTTGGTCATTCCAATATGGCTTTCAATGGCAATACTGATTTTAAAGTATCTCCTTATTACCATGAAAATTTTAAGTTTAGAAATAATACATTATCTCTTTCACTCTCCTATCTATTTATGTATGATGTACAATTACAACGAAAAGGAATGAGTACCATAGATGATAGTAATCAAAGAAAGAAAAAGGAGCGCAGGAAAAATAAGAGAAAAAGGCACTAATGATTTGATATTTGGTTTTGAAAGTAGCCTGGTCTCCCCAATACAATCATCCATTGCCTCAAAACCATCGATTTCCGATGGAGAAATATGATTTACTTCCGAGGTTATTGATTCAGGAAGGCATCATCAATCCAGATGATTTATTTGACCCTGATTTTATTGATCATTCAATCATTACGCTAACTCATTCTGATGGGTACCTCCATCAACTGCTTGAGCTAACATTATCCAAAAAGATGATTCGGGAGAGTGGTTTTCCCCTTTCAAAATCACTGATAGACAGAGAAATAAAAATTTTGAGTGGTACTGTTCAGTGTACCGAGTTTGCATTTAATGATGGGGTGTCTTTAAATATTGCAGGTGGGACGCATCATGCTTTCAAAGATCGCCCTGAAGGTTTTTGTCTGCTCAATGATCAGGCTGTAGCAGCTCATTATTTATTAGAAAATGAAAAGGTTGAGCGAATCTTGATAATTGACCTGGATGTACATCAAGGCAATGGGACGGCATCCATATTCCAATCAGAACCAAGGGTTTTTACTTTTAGCATGCATGGAGAGCGCAATTATCCATTTCGCAAGCAGGTTTCTGATTTGGATGTATCATTTGATGATGGGATCAAGGATGAACAATATTTAGAGGTACTATCTGAAAAACTTGAAATGTTAAAGTCATTCAATCCTGATTTTATTTTTTATCAGGCTGGCACTGATGTTTTGGACTCAGATAAGTTGGGTAGATTATCTCTTACACTAGATGGCTGTGCTAAAAGAGATGAAATAGTTTTTGATTTTGCCCGGCAACAAAATACCCCAATTGTGGTATGCATGGGTGGTGGATATTCTGAGGATGTAAGCTTAATCGTTGAGGCTCATGCAAATACATTTAAAAAAGCTCTGAAAAAATTAATCCGGTAAGTCATTCTTGTAATCTTTCTGACTAACGCAAATTTTTTACTTGTAGAAATACCGGGGGTGAAATACTTCTAAAATCCACAGAATAGTTTTAAGTTTGGTATTTCAGGCTAAGTCCTGAATAGTGAAAATATTGGTGAATTGGATTGAATGAGAATCTGATTATCAGTACTTTTAAAGAATACCAAAACCGTCGCTATTGTGATCAAATCGTTTTTAGCCTTTCTAGGGGGTGAACCAGGGGAAGAAAAGCCTATGCTTCTATTGTTGGGGATGGGGTTTTTCATGGGTATTTTCATAGCCACTTACCAAATTGGTTCTGAAACACTCTTTCTTGATGTACTGGGGGAGCCATACCTTGACATAGCCTTTTTCACTACAGGAGCGCTCGGGATAATATCAACTGTTTTATTTGTCTACTTACAACGCAGAATCAATTATTCTACGTTGATCATCACCAATTTGTTTTTGATTTTCTTCTTCATGGCTGGCATGAGGGCAGCATTCGAGTGGACTCATTATGATGGTGACGCAGGGGGGTTCCAGATACTTCCGTTCATCATGTTTGTGATGATTGGTCCTATCCTGGCAATTACTCTACTCGGGTTTTGGGGGATATTTGGACGTGTATTTGATTTAAGGGCTTCTAAAAGAATCATTGGTGGAATTGATACGGGAGCACTTACAGCAACTATTATCGCATTCTTCTCGATTCCATTCATTACCCAGCTTCCATTTATTAATTCTACCTATGATCTGTTATTTGTTTCAGCATTGGCTTCTTTTGGCGTCTTATTTTTTACGGTTTGGATTGTAAAAGATTTCAATGTCAACAAAGCTACCAAAGTTGAAGTTGGTGAGGAGAAACCTAAAGAAGTTAGATTCCTGGATTTGATCAAAGATCCCTACCTAAGATTATTGTCCTTGTTTCTGATTTTCAGTATGGGAGCAAGTGTTTTTGTTAATTATACTTTTTATTCTGCCACTGAAATCATGTATCCTGATGAACAGGAGTTAACTAACTTTTTATCCTTCTTCAGCGGTACGGTGATGATTTTGAGTTTCTTGATTCAAAGTTTTGTCAATGATATTATCATTGGAAGATTCGGTTTGAAGGTGGCATTGATGACAATGCCGTTAATCTTAATACTTTTCACATTAGGAGGGATTGTTTCCGGGCATATTTTTGGGTACGAAGTTAAAACTCAGGAGTATATTTTGTTTTTTATGTTTACTGCTTGTGCAAAAGCTTTCACAGCATCATTGAAAGATGCTTTGGAAAACCCTGCTTTCAAGTTACTGTTCCTTCCTATTGATATTAAAATAAGATTTGATATCCAGACTCGAATAGAGGGAGTGGTCAATGAACTGGCTACATTAATCGCCGGAGCAACGCAGATTGGACTTGGAGCATTGGTGTTTTTTAAGTTGATCCACTTTTCCTACTTTGTATTGGGCCTGGCAGGAATGGTAGTCTACCTCTCAGGAAAGCTATTTAACCAATATAAACAAACACTTAGAGTTACACTAAAGGAGCAGAAAAAAGCTATAAGAGGTGATGCTGTTGATGATGATAACACTATTCAGGTAATAAAGAGAGAGATGTCGTCAAAGAATCCTGATAAAGTGATTAATAGCCTCAGGATGTTTGAAAAATTGGAACCTATTCAATTCGAGTTTGCGCTTCTTGATCAGCTCAATTCCAGACACGCATCTGTAAGGAGATATGCCTATACTAAGCTTGATGAATATCTTGTTTTTGAAGCACTGGATATTATTAAAAGAGATTTTAAAACGGAAGGAGATCCTGAAGTTTTGCCTGTAGCAGAACAATGTATTGCTAATTTGGAAGATGCTGATCAGTTTGAATTAAATGATATTAGCATAAGGAAGCTGGTTCGTTCCACCGAAGCATCTGATAGAGTCAGAGGAGCAAGATTGCTGGTTAAGTCCACCGATGATAAACACCTTCCATATTTATTGGAGTTGCTGAGAGATATCAACCCCAAAGTAAAATCTGCTGCTATGACCACTGCAGGTAAGGTGCGTAGACCAGAAATCTGGCCAACTCTGGTCGAAAATTTGCATTTGTCCACTTATGGTAATGTAGCAATGTCTTCATTGAGTCATTCTGGAGAAGCGGCTTTTCATGCTATTGATACTTCTTTTTATAAAACGGGGCAATTCAAAGCTACTATGCTTCGAATCGTTCAACTTCTTGGTAGAATAGGTGGTCGCTCAGCTACCGATCTTTTGTGGAAAAAGATTGATTTTCCAGATAAGAAAATTGTATCAGAAATTCTCAAAAGTTTAAGCTACACAAACTTTAGGGCTAAGGATTTTCAAGCAGCAAGAATAAAAATAGCTGTCGAATCTGAGATTGGAGATATTGCCTGGAATATTAAGGCAGTATTGGATATACCGAAAGAAGATGAAATAGACATTATGATGCGTGAAGCTTTTCGAGAAGAGGATAAGCAGAATTACGCTAATATTTTCATGCTGTTGAGTATGATCTATGATCCGGAAAATGTCCAGTTAGTAAGAGAAAACATCCAGGATGGAACAACTGAAAGTATCACCTTTGCAGTCGAGATGCTTGATATTTTTGTGGAGGATGAGCTTAAACCAAAGCTGATTCCAGTGATGGATGAACTTAAAATAGATGATCGACTGGCTAAGTTGCAGCAATATTATCCTCCTGAGGATTTTGAGTCTTATTCTGACTTACTATTACAGATTATTAACAGAGATTATAATCGAATAAACAGATACACAAAAGCGCTGGCTATTTACAGAATTGGTCGAATGGAAGGCTCTGAGGTATCTCAAGACTTAATTGCTAACCTGTTTAACCCTGATAGACTTTTGCTGGAAACAGCCGCTAATACAATATATAAAATAGACCAGACCTCTTATCACATACATACCAAGCGATTAAAACCTGGAATTAAGAAAGAACTTGATAAAGCAATTCTTCCACCTGTATTTCAGGAGGAAGATGAAGATTATCATCAGAAGTTGCTACTGATTGAGAGAGTATTACTTCTGAAAGAAGTACTTGAGTTTAAGAAAGTACCGGGTGAACTGATCACTTATATTGCGGAAGAATTGGATGAGATTCGGTTAAGCGAAGGTAATACACTGGTTGATGAAGGTGATGAAGGAGCCATACCTATGTACGTAATAGTTGAGGGGAAAGTGGATGTGTACAGAAATGATCAATTGGTAGAAGCTCGTGGTAGAGGAGGTCTTATTGGGCACGAATTATTATTACCTACCAGTAAGTTTGATTATACAGCTTTGACTAGAAACCAATGTACTCTATTGGTACTGAGAAAAGAAGAATTGCTTGATTTGATGTCTAAACACATTGAGATAGTAGAAGCTTATTTGAGTATCCTCAATAGAGAGGAAGTTCAGGAAGAAGATGAAGTAGAAATTGCTGATATACTTTTGAGTTAAATTGAAATTAGAGATTACGGCCTAACCTTATATACATGGAATTGAATAGACAGATTTTGTTATGCTACTCAGAACAGGATAATCAGCCAATAGAAGGTGGATTAAAGGGATGGGTGTCTAATTTCCATAAATTCTTGACCACATTACTATCCCAGATTTCCAGGGATACCCCAGAAATACATATGGTTTCAGAGTCAAACTTTAGTGAGGTTGACTTATCCAAATCCAGTGTGGTTTTACTGGTATGTACGCCAGCATTTATGCAGTCTGATGAAGTGGTCAACTCATTAAATGATTTTGGAAAGAACCTAAAGGACACTGATAATTTAATTGTGGATGGTGTGTCCAGGGTATTCAAAGTTCACAAAGCACCATTTATTGATGATAAATACCTGTTGGAGTTCGAAAATCTAATCACTTTTGATTTTTACATGGTTGATCCTCTTACTGGAGAAGCTCATGAATTTAAGCGTTTTTTTGGAGGTGATGCTGAAAGGTCTTACTGGATGAAACTGGTTGATATGGCCTATGACATCAACCATATTCTAGAGTCAGGGGATGGATACAAAAAGTCGAAAAGTTCAGAAGAGGTGCCTTTAGAGAAAACCGTTTATCTAGCTAGTACAGGTGTGGATATGGTTATTCAAAGAGATATTATCAAAAGGGAATTGATCAGACACGGTTATAAGGTTTTGCCACAGCATACGCTAGCCAAAGAGATTAATCAATTGGAACATCAAGTGAAAGAAGACCTCTACAAGTGTAGACTTTCCATTCATTTGGTTGGTGAGGATTATGGTTACAAACCTAAAGGTTCTGAACTATCTGTGGTTGATATTCAAAATAGAATAGCATCAAACCATACCTATGATATGGTGGAATACAATAATAATCATGAAGATAAAAAACCATTCAGTAGGTTAATTTGGGTGTCACCTGACCTCAACAATGTTTCTGAAAGGCAGAAAATTTTCATAGAAGACCTGAAAAGTGATGCAGCATCTTTGGAAGAAGCTGAAGTATTGCAAATACCACTTCAGGAATTAAAAACCATCATTAGGGAAGAGCTAGTTACTGGTGGTCGATTCAACAAAGAATCAAGAGAAATTAAGGGTTATAGCGAGACTGAGGATGGGTTATCTAAAATTATTTACCTGATACAAGATAAGAAGGACACCTCAAAAGCAAAACCGATAAGAGAATTTCTGGAAAATGCAGGGTACAAGGTTGTGTTGCCAAGCTATGAGGGAGATCTTGTGGATATCAGATATATACATCAGGAAAATTTAAGAAGATGCGATGCATCTATTATATATTTTGGAGAAGCAAAAGAAGCCTGGATTAAGACGAAGTTGCAGGATTTGTTGAAGGCACCAGGTTTTGGACGGCAAAAGAGATTACAAGCAAAAGCCGTCTATTTCGAAGGCCACAAAGATGTGGACCTGGAACACTATCAAAGAAATAATGCAATGATTCTGGGAATGAATGGAGGATTCAAACCGGAACATTTAAAACCGTTCATTACCAAACTCGAAAACTAATGAGTAAAAAGTCTAACCATCTGACAGATGATCAAGCTCATGATATTGTAGATATCAGTGAATTGATCAATCCTTTTCCAGGGCTACGGCCATTCGGAATAGAAGAAGGCCATCTTTTCTTTGGTCGCGAAGGCCAAAGCGATGAAGTGCTCATGAAACTGGCCGAGAATAAATTTGTGGCCATTTTGGGCGCTTCCGGATCAGGTAAATCTTCATTCATGTATTGTGGCCTTGTACCGAGTTTGGTTGGAGGATTTATGACCGACGCAGGGTCAAACTGGCGCGTGGTTGTTGCCAGACCTGGTGGTGGACCTATCGACAATCTGGCAGAAGCGTTATTAATCAAGGATCAGGAATATACTAGCTTGTCTGAAGAAGATAAGCTGATTAAGAAGACGATCATAGGCACTGTCTTAAGAAGTAGTTCCCTTGGCTTGGTGGAAGTGATCAAACAGTTAAAGACAGAGAAAGATCAAAATATTTTAGTGGTCATTGACCAGTTTGAGGAACTATTCAGGTTTAGAAAACTAGAAGCAGCTACATCTGATCTTGATGAGTCCTCAGCTTTTGTCAACCTTCTACTTGAAGCGATTCATCAATTTGATGAAAAGGTGTATGTGACCATTACTATGCGATCTGATTTCATTGGGGAATGTGCCAAATTTCCTGATTTAACACAAATGATCAATGATTCGCACTATTTGATTCCTCAGATGACCCGAGATCAGAAGCGTATGGCTATCGAGGGTCCGGTTGCCGTTGGAGGGGGAAAGATTGCACCTCGTTTAACTCAACAGTTACTCAACGATGTAGGTGATAATCCTGATCAGCTACCAATTCTTCAACACGCTTTGATGAGGACATGGTCAAACTGGGTGGATACCAGGAAGAAGGGTGAAGTCATGGACCTGAGACATTACAACGCCATTGGTACTCTGCGAGAGGCACTCTCACAACATGCCAACGAAGCTTATGACTCTTTGTCCAAAAGAGAAAAACAGATTTGTGAAGTGATGTTCAAATCACTTACTGAGCGCGGAAGTGAGAATCAGGGAATTAGAAGACCAACCAAGGTTGGGACCATAGCTTCTATTGCGGGAGTGACTGAGGATGAGGTGGCAAGGGTCGTAGACAAATTCAGGGAACCTGGCAGATCCTTACTGATGCCACCTTATGGAGTGAAGCTCGATTCAGAAACCGTAATAGATATTTCGCATGAGAGTTTGATGCGTATTTGGGACAGATTGAAGCGCTGGTTGGATGAAGAGTCCAAAGCTGCTGAAATGTATCTCAAGTTATCAGAAGCTGCAGAAAGATTCCAGGAAGGTAAAGCATCACTCTGGAAAATGCCTGACTTACAACTGGCCATCAACTGGAGGGAAGAGAACAGGCCCACATTGGTTTGGGGACAAAGATATCACCCCGCTTTTGAGCGGACTATGGTGTTTCTCGAAACATCCGAGAAAGCTTATCTAACAGAGCAAAAGAATATTGAATTACTGCAAAAGCGGCAGGTAAGGCGGTTCAGAATTAGTGCGATTATTCTTGGTTTAGCTACATTGATTAGTTTGTTCTTTGTTGTATATGGACAGATCAAATCAGCTGAGGCGGAAAGAAACCTTGGAGTTGCTGAACAGAACTTAGAAAAAGCTAACGTGGCGCAAGAAGAAGCCAGGAGACAGCAAAAAGAAGCTGAGAAACAAGCAGATTTAGCAAAACAACAAGCAGATAGAGCAGACAAGCAATCTAATCTTGCTCAAGAGCAAGCAGAAAGAGCCAATCAGCAAGCTGCACTTGCTAAGCAAAATGAACTTGCAGCAAAAAGAGCACTGGCACAGGCAGAGATAGAGCGACAAAAAGCAGATTCAAGCGCAACAGTTGCTAAGAAACAAACAGCTCTTGCCCAGGAACAACAAAAAAGAGCTGAACTAGAGAAAGAACGGGCGAATAAACTCAGACTCCAATCTGTAGCCCAGTCTATGGCGATTAAAGCCAATAATATCAATGAGCGGGAATTGAAGGCTGTGGTAGCCAAACAAGCTTATGATTTCTTTGAAGAATACGGAGATCCACAGAAACCATACAATGGTGACATTTATGCAGGTGTTTATGCAGGGCTTGTAGGAGTATTGTCAGATACCAGAACAGATTCTGTAAACGGAACTGTTGAGATTGTTTATTTGAACAATGGAGACTCGATTCTCAATCAATATCGTGGACATGTTCCTCTAAATCAGGATGAAAAAATAGCCGTTCGGTCTGTGGAATTCTCTTCTGATGGTAAAAGAATGTTCTCTGCTGGTAGTGATGGTAGATTACTAATGTGGGATTATGATGGAGGCAAAAGGACTTATCAGGAAATTTACAACAAGGATCAGGTCAATAGAGTGGTGAATGTGAGTCCAGATGAGAGATATCTTGCGTTGGGTACAGAAACCAATTCTATTCTGGTCATCGATTTAAAAAATATTGATCAGGAACCTCAGGTTATCTCAGGACATGAAGGTGGTACTGTGTATGATCTTGTATTTACATCAGATAACAAAGATTTCATTTCAATAGGTCCTGATAGGCGTGTACTCATGCACAACATTTCTGGAAGTAGTACAAAAGAAATTGCACTTACAGAAAGTAAACCAAAGTCATTGGCCTTGTCCCCGGATGGGGCTACTCTGGCAGTTGGTTTAGACAATGGTGAAGTGTCATTAATAGCTCTTGATCAAGATGGATATCCGGTAAGAAATATTTACGGAAGTGAAGGTGGCTCGGTGAATACGCTAGCTTTTTCTAACTCAGGAGATCGTCTTGCTTTTGGTGATGATAGTGGTGAGTTGATTATTTGGGATATGGTAGGGAAGAAATTATGGCAGCATTTACCAGGTTTTCTCTCTGCTGTTCAGGATGTGCAGTTTAGTCCAGATGATAATTTGATTGTAGCAGGAAGTCGTGATAAAACAGCAAGGATGTGGGACTTGAATAATATTTATGATTTACCAACAGTGTTTAGTGATCATGGAGACTGGGTATGGTCTGTAGACTTCCATCCATCTGGAACCAAATTCGTAACAGGTTCAGCGGATGGAATCATTAGGGTTTTTGAGACTTTACCAGACGCCTATGCCGCCAGAATTTGCGGTTTAGTTACTGCAAACATGTCAACTACACAGTGGCGTCAGTATGTTGGTGATCCGGAAGAAATACCATATGAATATACTTGTGAAGGGTTACCAAAAGGAGAGGAAACTGAATGATATTTATGAATCGGATAGTTGTATCAATATTGGCCATTTTTTTGATGGCTTCCTGGGCGAATGCCCAAACTTGTACCCAAAGGTTGAACCAGGCTGAAGATGATTATGAAGCAGGAAGGTTATCAAGGGTGCCCTCACAGTTGGAAAAATGTCTGGCAGATGGTTCCTTCACAAAGGAGGAAGCTATTCGTGCAAGAAAGCTGTTGACATTGGTTTATATCTTTTCAGACCAGGAAGAAAAAGCAGAAACAGCTTTGGTAGAGTTACTGAAAGTTGATCCCGAGCATCAGTTAAATCCTCAGGTAGATCCTGCTGAGCTGTTTTTCTTATATGACCAGTTTAGAACCGCTCCAATATTTAAATTAAGCTTCAGAGGAGGAGTCAATTCATCGTATCCTCAAGTCATAAATGAGTACTCTGTTCAGAGTAATTTACAAGACAGAGCCTTTTACAATGGCAATACTACTAGTGGTAAGAGTAGTTATGATTTTACAGATGCGAAAGATTCGATAAGTACCCATAGTTCCACTCAAGGCATGGGATTAGGTGCTTGGGGAGAAGTGATGGTTGAAAGGCATCTTTACAAGGGTATCGAAGTAGGATTTGGCATCCAGGGTAGGATTTCCAACTATAATGTAGAATCATATTTACATGATACTGGTCTCAAGGCGACACTTGTTAATAAGCAAGTTGCGATAAGGACACCTCTTCTATTAAAATATACTTTTAATTACTCAAATCGTGAGAAAAAATTGTTACCCTACATTTTTGCTGGTGCCAGTTTCGATTATTTGTTGTCAGCTGGATATAGTTCTGCAAGAAGAGACGGGGGAACAACCGTTTCTTTTAATGGCACCAATATGATTGCCAGTAATCAGGTTTACAGGTCGAATTACTCATTTTTTGGAGGTTTGGGAACAAAGCTCAGGGTTAAGACACATTTCCTGACGATTGCAGCTCGTTATGATTTGAGCATGTTAAACTACGTGAAGAGTGCAAACCGATATAGTGATAAACAATCCACTTTTGATCTGACCAATGTTGAGTCTGATGTGAAGCTCAATTTCATTTCTGTATCCATTGGATATACCATTTCTATTCACAGTCCTAAAAAAATTAATGACCATTGAGAAGTTTTATGAAGTATTCTACCGTCATTTTTAACCTATTAATCCTCATTGGATTTGCTTGTGATACAAGAAGTGATTCCGGACCTGTTCCGTCTGATATATTTGTTAAATACTATGGGACCGGAACTTGTTCGGCCGTAGATATTATTGATTATTCAGATCCTAACGGCCAGTCTGGATATTTAATATTGGCTACTAAAGCTGACGTAAGGATTGATAATGACTTTTTTATCATCAAGACTGATGACATAGGCAATGAGCTAAAGACCCTAACTATCGACCCTAATTCTGGTCAGTTGGATGATGTACCCAGAAGAATAATCCCTTTTGGTGATAATCAATATCTAATCGCCGGTTATTCAATAATGTCGGGAGTTGATCAATACCGAGGAGTTTATTTTACCATTAATACTGGCCTGGAAGTCTCTAATATGCATGTTGATACTGTAGGGTTTCAGATTAAGGATGTTGTTCAAACCACTGAAACAGACGGAGTTAATAAATTTGTATTGGTTGGTAATAAGACTATTTCCGCAGATGTGCAGATTCATATGTCAAAGAGAGATTTGAATGATAACATCTATTGGGAAAAAGACCATGGTTTTGTAGGTAGTGAAGATGCTATCGCTATCATTGAAACAGATGATAATAACCTCATGACGATAGCTACAACTGAAGCTGCGGATGATGGAGGATCAAATAATTCCCAAGGATTAAATTTATATGTGCTGCCAACTACAGATTTAGGAACCCCAAATGGTGCAGGATTTCATAGTCCCATATCAGGTACTTTGACTTCTGCCGATGATATACCATATGCACTCAAGAAAACTTTTAATGGGTATTCGGTAGTAGGCACATCTAAAAATACTGCAAACCAGGAAGTCAGTTTTTTAATGACTTTTAATTCTAAAGGGGAAAAGAAAGGCGGGTTTAGTCATGTGTTTTTATACGAAACCAGTCAGGATACCACGGGCATGCCCTGTGAGGCTTTTACATTCACAACCACTGTTGCAAATGATCTGATGGTATTTGGGGAAATTCCAAACTACAAGGATAAAGGAGGGAATAGTTTTGGGGATCAGATCATGTCAGTGAGAGTCAGTCCTTCTGATGGCTTACGTCCGGGCTTGCGAAAATATAGTGATGATTACGGTACATCTGTAGGTGATGATTATGCTTCAGCAGCTATTACCTTACCAGATGGCAACATTGCAGTTGCAGCTACCATTGACTTTGGTGGAACCACAACCCTGGTTGGATTATTACACCTCAACCAAAATGGTCAATTGGTAAAATAATTAGAAAAAAGAAGTCATTGCCTGAGTGTGGCAATTGACCGATAGAAATATTTAAAGAAATTATTAGAAAAAATTATAAAGCATTGTGAAACAGAGATATCACTTCATCTCGGGAATGCCCAGATCCGGTTCGACGTTGCTTTCTGCTATACTTAAGCAGAACCCAAGGTTTCATGCTGGGATGAGTAGTCCGGTAGGGTCATTGATCAACGGAGTATTGGAACAGATCGGAGCAGGAAGTGAATTTTATAGTTTTTTTAATGAGGATAAACGAATTGGGATGTGTAAGGCCATTTTTAATGCTTACTATGAACAAGAGATGGCATCTAAGGAGGTAATATTTGACACGAATAGAATGTGGTCCGCAAGGCTTCATCAATTAGTTGAATTGTTTGATGATTTTAAGGTAATCAATTGTGTAAGAAACCCTGCTTGGGTGATGGATAGCTTTGAAATGATATATCGAAAGAATCCATTCAATTATAGTAAAATGTTCGCACCAGGAAACAGACATACAGTGTATTCCCGATGTGAAAGTATGATTAATGGAGGAATAGTAGGTGGAGCATGGACAGCCTTGAAAGAGGCATACTATGGAGAATACTCCGATCGCTTGTTACTTGTTGATTACGATATACTTACCCAATATCCTGAAAAGACAATGAAGCTTATTTATGAATTTATTGGTGAGCCATATTATGATCACGATTTTGACAATGTAGAGTATTCAAAAGATGAATTTGATGATACTCTTGGAGTGAAGGGGCTTCATACTGTAAAAAAGAAAGTTCAATTCAAATCTAGGAGATCAATACTTCCACCGGACTTATTTCAGAAATACAGTGAAATGGCCTTTTGGAAGGATACCAATGGAACGGACGCAAGTGTAATTGCGCCAAAAGAAAACGTATTAACCGCTGTTGACTAAGAATATTTAAGAAATGAATATGCACCATTCAATTTTAAACAAATTTAGTACCGCTTGCTTACATATGGCGCTATCGGCATCATCGCTATCGGCTATGGGCGCTGCACAATCCTATTATAAAACAAGGCGGGGAGGGTATGCTGGTAGCAAGCAGTATATGGCCGACCCTGGATTAGCTCCTACTTTTACAAGACACTACAAAAGCAAGAAAGAAGCTGGTTCCAAAATGCAAAATGAGACCAGTGAGTTCAATTTTACGGTTGGCAGGAAAGTTCGGGAGTTGCTTATTGTGGATGGTGCAGTCCAGAATAAAACGGTATTCTACAAACAGCAGAAACCAGGAGTTGAAGTTGTGGAGATTCCTAATAATGGAGGGTTAACCGCTTTAATGGAAGTTTTATCCAGGTATCATGGTTTGGATGCTATTCATTTGGTTTCACATGCCCGTCCGGGTGAGCTTTATATAGGAGGACAAAAGGTTAACAGTGAATCACTACAGGCTAATGTTAGTTCATTGGCTATTTTGAATGGAGCAATCAGAGAAGGTGGTGACCTGATGCTTTATGGTTGTGAATTAGCCAAGGGGCAGGAGGGAGATGATTTCCTTCAGATCATTAAAGGGAATACTCATGTAGACGTAGCAGCATCTGTTGATAGAACCGGAAATGCTGGTTATGGAGGCAACTGGGATCTTGAAATTCAGAAGGGTGATATAAACGCAAAAGTGCTTCCAGAGTCTATTGCGATGAAGGATTTTACCGGGGTGTTGCAGACATTTTCTATGAATTCAGCTGATGTTGTAACCCAAGGTGCATTTTCTCCCGCTAGTAGTAACGCTCAAGTACACGAAAATGGTGGTACTGCATACACAATGATTATTGATGGTTATGCTGACGGAACTTATATCCCTACCGGAAGCGGGTATTGTTACATCGGAGGCTCTGCTACAGAAAGTAAGGTTACTCTTACCTTTACTAATTCAGAGACATTTGACCCATCTGCTCTGTATTTATATCTTTCTGTGGCAGCTACAGCTACAATTACGAGTGATGTAAGCGGAAGCGCTAATTATTACATTGCAGCTAATAGCTCCCATACATTCGACTTATCAGGATTGGCTTCTAATACCTCAGCTCTTACAATTACTTTTTCTACAAATGTATCTGGACATCTTGATGACGTGGTAATGACGAGTATTACAGCGCCTAACAGTGCTCCAACACTTACAAGTTCAGTTTCTCTTACAACAATTAATGAAGATGATTCTAATCCTACAGGTGACGATATAGCATCCCTTATCACAAGTTTTGGAGCTAATTACACTGATGCAGATGGTGGGGACCCTAAGGGGTTAGCGATAGTCGGAGTGGATGAAACAAATGGCTCCTGGCAGTATTCCACAAATGGAGGTACTTCCTGGAGTAGTTTGACTGGCGTAGCAGATGCAACAGCTAGATTATTGGCTAGCTCAGCTAGCAATATGGTTAGGTTTGTTCCTGGTGCTAATTATAATGGGAACTCAGGAAATATAACCTTTAGAGCATGGGATCAGACGTCTGGCAGTGATGGGGGAACGGCAGATGCATCATCAAATGGAGGCTCAACTGCTTTTAGTTCAGGAACTGGAACTGGTAGTTTGACTATAACTGCGGTTAATGATCCGCCGACAGCTAGCAGTGTAACATTCACAGGAACCTTGACACAAGGTCAATTATTGTCTGGTTCATATACCTATTCAGACCCGGAGAGTGATACTGAGAGTGGTACAACATACAAATGGTATAGAGCTGATGATAGTGGAGGAACAAACGAAGCTGCCATAAGCGGAGCTACTGCTCAAACTTACACTTTGGTTGTTGCTGATGTTGGTAAGTATATCAGCTTTGAAGTGACACCAAGCGATGGTAGTGCTACAGGATCTTCAGTACAAAGTACCAGGCAAGGAGCGGTATCCGCTCCTGCGGACGTTACTCCACCTGTTGTAAATAGCATATCAGTTTCCGGTAGCCCTGCTGCCAATGCCACCAGTGTGGATTTTGTGGTTGATTTTGATGAAAATGCAAATAATGTAAGCACGGGTGATTTTACGGTAACTACTGCTTCTGGTACCGCTACTGGTACCGTAAGCAGTGTGAGTGCCGCTTCTGGAGATCCAATAACAGTAACGGTTAATAGTATTAGTGGAACAGGATCAATCCGATTGGATTTGAATTCAAATACTAATATCATAGATGATTCAGGAAATGGATTTGGTACGAATGGGTATGTTGCAGCATATTCTTCAGGGAGTACACATTCCGTGGATACTGATGCTCCAACAATCACAAGCATCGTATCGATAGATGCGAATGCTGATGGAGATGTTGATGGCTTGGAAATTACCTTTTCTGAGGCGATCACCGATGCAGATTTCACAGCAAATAGTTCAGCGGCATTAGCAGACTGGAGCGTATCAAGTGATGGCTTCAGTAGTAGCGATGTGGTTACCAGTTTTAGTACTAATCATAGTTTGGCCAGTGTAGCCAATGACAAATATGTAACCTTAAGTTTTACACCTGTCAATGTAAGTGGCACCGGAGTAGTTGATTATGTGTACACGAATAATGGAGGAGATGATATCACCGATGCTAATGGTAATGTACTAGCAGACATTACACAGACATCTGCAAATGATGGAGCATTGCCAAAATTATTAAGTGCTACAGCAGTTTCAGACACACAGATACAATTACAGTATTCTGAGGACGTCACCCCAACATGGAGTACATCATCTGACTGGGCGGCCAGTTCGATGACTTCAACTGGAGCAAGCCAGAATGTTGATAACAGCATAGTCAACCTGGCGGTATCTTCCTTAGGGAATACAGGGTTTGTAGCCTCAGACTTCAGCTTAACGATCAATGATGATACAAATGATCAGATAGTAGATGGCAATGGGAACAAAGCTGCGAACGTAACAGGGTTTAGTATCACAGATAGTCAGTTACCAGTAATCAGTTCAATTGTATCGATAGACGCGAATGCTGATGGAGATGTTGATGGCTTGGAAATTACCTTTTCTGAGGCGATCACCGATGCAGATTTCACAGCAAATAGTTCAGCGGCATTAGCAGACTGGAGCGTATCAAGTGATGGCTTCAGTAGTAGCGATGTGGTTACCAGTTTTAGTACTAATCATAGTTTGGCCAGTGTAGCCAATGACAAATATGTAACCTTAAGTTTTACACCTGTCAATGTAAGTGGCACCGGAGTAGTTGATTATGTGTACACGAATAATGGAGGAGATGATATCACCGATGCTAATGGTAATGTACTAGCAGACATTACACAGACATCTGCAAATGATGGAGCATTGCCAAAATTATTAAGTGCTACAGCAGTTTCAGACACACAGATACAATTACAGTATTCTGAGGACGTCACCCCAACATGGAGTACATCATCTGACTGGGCGGCCAGTTCGATGACTTCAACTGGAGCAAGCCAGAATGTTGATAACAGCATAGTCAACCTGGCGGTATCTTCCTTAGGGAATACAGGGTTTGTAGCCTCAGACTTCAGTTTAACGATCAATGATGATACAAATGATCAGATAGTAGATGGCAATGGGAACAAAGCTGCGAACGTAACAGGGTTTAGTATCACAGATAGTCAGTTGCCAGTAATGCTTTCAGCTGCGACAAGCGACCATAATGCTGATGGAACGTTAGATTCATTGGTAATTACATTTTCTGAACCAGTGACCATAACTGATAATGGTACTGATGATTATTTTGGTTTGGTAGGGTCTATTTCCGGGTATAATGCATCTATCAAAGCAAGCACATATGGTGCTACAACCAGTACAATGTACCTGTTGATTACACCTGACTCTGTACATAATACAGCTCAAACCATTACTCCAACATACAATTCCTCTGCAACAGGGGATATCAAAGATGCTTCTGGAAATGAGATGGCTAATAATGCGACTGTCACAGGAACAGATGGAGCAGGGCCGGCTATTATTAGTACGGATTTGGCCATAGATAATACGTATATAGAGGTAACATTTAGTGAAGGAATCTATGATAATTTAGGCTCTTCTGCTGTAGGAAATGCAATAAATGATCAGTTCAGCTTTTCTTTTACACAAAACGGAGGTGTTGCAACATCGGCAAGTGTTTCAAGCATTGAAACTAGTGGTGGTGGTTCTAATCCAGTAGCAGGAGACAGAACTATCCGATTCAATTTATCAATAACAGGAACTGCCGATGGTAATGAATACATCAATATTACAGTAAATGATGGTAGTTCTGTAGCTGATAATATTCCCAATTTGATGGTTGCGGGAGAGACAACAGGTGATGTTAATCTATTTAATGAATCAGGGTATATCGCTAAGTCTGGGGTTAATTCTTCAATTTCTTCAATTCAAAATAGTGATCCTGGAACTGCAGCTACGGCAATTGTATTTCAATTTAGTATTACAAACCCTTACAGTGGTGGCGGAGACAGATCTATAAAGTTTACTGGAATGACGTTCAGAACTGCTGGCTCCAATACAGTAACAGACTGGTCAGACCTCATTGCGGGAGCAAGACTTGAATATGGCTCAGATGCAACCAAGAAATCTACTAGTGCTACAATTAATACCAACTCAATTGTATTTACAGGTATTGATAATGGAAATGGAAGATGGGGTGATATTGATGAATTGGCAACCAAGAGTTACAATTTGAAGATTTGGTTAAACTCGAGTATTTCTAATCCAGATGTTATTGACTCAAAGGATATACAATTTAGTTTGGCTGGTAATGACATCTCGTATACTAGCTCTTATACTTTAAATTCATCTTCTTCGACTAATTCTGATTTAGTTGATGTAGATGTTGTAGCTACTAAACTTGGCTTTGATAGTTCTGATGATCCTTCAGGTGGAACTTTTGAACGCCAAGGTTCAATAACTGCAACTGTGGTTGCAACTGACGCGAATGGTTTCTACGATCTAAGTAACACGTCAGTCATTGATGTTGCTCAATCAGCAGGTACTGGAACGCTTACAGGAACAGTTCAAAAAACAATGTCTTCAGGTTCCGTAACGTTTTCAGATTTGAATATAGATGATGTAAGTAGTACTTCAGGAGATAAGACCTTGTCATTTACTGATAATGGTAGTGTACTTACTTCTACTAGTGCTAATTTGACAATTGATGATACCATTGGGCCATCAATCACGTCTACTACTCCTGTTGATAACACAACTGGTATTGCAGTAAATAGTTCATTGGTTGCAAATTTTGATGAGAACATTGCATTAGGTACAGGTAACTTCTATTTGGTTAAGGCTTCGGTTCCTCCAGTTTATACTACGATAGACATTACTGATAATTCACAGGTAAGTGTGGCTGGAAGTACAATGACAGTGACCCCATCTGGTAATATGGAAAGTCTAACTGACTATTATATTTTGATGCAATCTGGGACCCTCACAGATACCCAGGCTGGGCTTAATGCATTTACAGGACTTTCTGATAATAGTTACTGGAATTTCACAACTGCCGACGTGGTTCTGTTAAATTCCGTTACGGCGGCTTCATCTACTCAATTAGTGTTGAATTTTAATACTACAGTAGCTCTAAATGGTGCGCCAGACAATGCTACAGATTTTACTGTTACAGATGCACTAGGAAATGATTTTTCCCCTGCTGCATCTGGGGATATTGCTGATGCAAGCACTGACAGTAAAATTGAACTGACTGTTCCGGATTTGTCTACTGCTGTTGGAGATCTTACTATTACTTACACGTCTACCACAAGTGTAATTGAAGATAATGCTACCGGAACCAAGATTCTAGCGGATTTCACTGGTTTTGCCATTGATTATGATCAAACAGATCCAACCATCTCTAGCGCAACACAGGATAATAATACTCAAATTACCGTAACCTTTAATGAGCCGGTTCAATCTAATGGAACAAATCCATCGGATTTTACAGTAGCAGATGGTTATGGTAATAACTACACAGTAAGTGCCCAGGCAAGTGCCGGAGCAGGAAGTACCAATGTAACCTTGACAGTTGCGGATATGTCTGCTGCAATTGGTGATATTACAGTTACATATACTAATTCGAATGGAGAAATATACGATTATGGTAGCAATGAAGCAGTTACTCAATCTACAGTAATTGATCTTGACAATACTGCGCCAACTTTAGCTTCATTTATAAAAAGCACAAATACATTACTTATTGTAACCTTTAGTGAAGATGTACAATTGGTAGATGGTACACCTGCTACAAACTTTACCGTTACTGATGGACTCGGTAATACTTATACAGTAGGATCTATTGATGACGCTGTTGCCAAGGATACAGAATTGGAATTGACAGTTTCGACATTAGCAAGTGCAGTTGGTGATATTAATTTAAAATATACAATGTCTGGTACAGATATTCAGGACTTTGGATCTAACTCCCTGCAGACTAATGCGACAGGTATTGTTTTGGATAATGACAATACAGCACCAACCCTTCAGAGTGCCACAGACAACAATGGGTCTACGTCAATTACTCTTACTTTCGATGAGCAAGTCAAGATAGTTACTGATGTTCCGGGAGACTTTTTAGTAATGGATGGTGTTGGTACAACATATACTGTGAATACGGTCTCAGATGGTACAGCTAAGGATAATCAATTGGATCTTGGGGTCAATGATTATAGTAGTGCTATTGGTGATCTTACCATAACATATACATCTAGCACAAGTGATTATCAAGATTTTGGAGGTAACAGCCTCGCTAATGATGCAACTGGAGTTACAATCAACTTTGATAGTGTTGATCCAGCTTTACAAAGCGCTACTGTAAATGGAACTACGCAAATAGATGTAACCTTTGATGATGCCGTACAGGATAATGGAGCTACAGCAAGTGATTTCAAAGTAGTGGATGGAATAGGTAATGCATTTTCAGTTTCAGCTATTGCGGATGCTACACTCAAGGATAGTCAATTGGAATTAACAGTTGCTGATTTTTCAGCTGCCATTGGAGATTTGACACTTAGCTATACTCATTCAGGTGGATCAATTGATGATTTTGGAGGTAATAGCCTTGCAGATGATGCAACTGGAGTGACCGTAGAATTTGATGGTACTAAGCCAGTGATGTCAAGTGCCTCTAAAGTGAATAATACTACCATAGATGTCACATTTGATGATAGGATGAAGGTAGTGAATGCTGCACCTTCTGGGGATTATAAAGTTACTGATGGCTATGGTAATACTTATGAAGTAGGTCAGGTGAGTGATAATGTTGCAAAGGATGCGATATTGAGACTTACAGTTCAGACAATGGCAAATGCCATTGGAGACATCACCGTCACTTATGCTTCTACTGGTAGTGATTTTCAGGATTTTGGTGGCAATAGTCTGGCCGATGATGCAACTGGTGTTGTAATAGATAATGATGCTGTGGCACCAACAGTGACTATTACAAAAAATGCTGTTACCAATGGAACCTTGCCAAATACCAATGATAATCAGGTGAGCTTCAATATTGGTTTCTCTGAGATCATAGATCCAGCAACTTTTGATATTACTGATGTAACATTGAATGCCGTTGGAGTTACTTACACTACTCCAACAAATGCAGAACTTACTACTTCTGATAATAAAACTTATACGCTCACTATTAATAATGTAGCTGGTGATGGAACATTAAACATGACCTTAGTCGCAGCTTCTGTAACCGATTATGGAAGTAACAACCTTGGAACTATTAATACTACTACAGCCTTCCAGATAGACAATACTGCCCCAACTGCAAATCCAATAAGTATTTCATCCAATAGGGGAGTTGGAACTGGAGCGTTGATTGGAGATAAGATTACACTTACATTTACAATGTTGGAGAGTGTTTCGAGTACACCAGTGGTTACTTTCCAAAGTGGTGGTGGAGTTATTAATAATTCTGTTAGCTATTCCAATTCAGGGCTAGCTTATGATGCAGCTTACATAGTCAGCGATCTTGATAATTCAGGAGATGTTACTTTTAATGTTTCTTTCACTGATTTGGCGGGAAATACAAACAATACGACTTCAGTTACAGATATAAGCTCAGTTAAAGTAGATAGTGAGGCGCCAACAGTTTCATCAGTTACTCTAACTCCTTTAACTTCTGGAAGTACAAGTTCAACAAATCAAAATACGATCACCTATACAATTGTATTTTCTGAGGCAGTAGATCCAGCTAATTTCACATATGCAGATGACATTGTGCCAAATGCTTCTGGAGTGACATTGTCAAATCCTTCTCTTACAACATCAGACAATATTACCTGGACACTAAGTTTAGATGTTTCAGGAGATGGAACATTTGATTTTAGCATTAAGAATGATGGTACTAGCCCAATCACTGACGTGGTAGGTAATACCATTCCGGATGCTTCATCCGCTCCAGTGAATATCGTAGCAAAATCCGCTGAGACCATAACTTTCGACAATACCGCACCGGCCGTATCTTCAATAACCGCGAATACTCCAACTTCAGGAAGTGTAGCGAATACCAATGCCGATAATGTAAGTTTCGGAATCAAATATGACCAGGCTATCGATAATAGTACTTTCACTCTTGATGATATTCAATTGGATATTACGGGAACTGTATTGATAGGGGGTGCGGCTGCAAATGGTTTGCAAGGGAGTGATGGTACTTTATCAGGAAATGTAACCCTAAATGCTACAGGTGATAATATCAACTATACGTTGGCGATATCCAACATTACAGGAGATGGTAATATCGGTATCACTTTAATTGGATCTGGTATTCAGGATGCAGCAGATAACTATTTGGGAGGCGGGTCTGGAGTCAACTCCTCATCTCCAACAGATTTTACCATAGACAATACTTTGCCTACAGCCTCTAATGTGACTATTTATTCCGATAATACTACAAACACAGATCACGCAATTACAGGAAATACCGTATCTCTTTCATTTACGGTAGATGACAATCTTTCAGGTACTCCAACGATTAATTTTTTCAAAAGTGGTTTGGCATTGGTCAATAATACAGGTTCTGTATCAGGAACTAATCCTAACTATGTAGCGAGTTATTTGGTGGATGCTACTGATGAAGACGGAACTGTTACTTTTAGCATAAGCTTTACAGATGATGCCGGAAATACAGTTTCCTCACCGGTGACAGCAGTTTCAGGAACGGGTTCGAGCTCTTCAGTTACAGTTGATAATACAGCGCCAACTGTTACTATAACCAGAAATGCCGTAACTAATGGTAGTTTTACATCTACCAATGATGCTTCGGTCTCCTATGATTTAGCGTTCAACGAGAGTATTGTTGCTACTGATTTTACTTATTTGGACGATATTAATTCTTCCACTTCTGGATTGACTGTAACACCTGTACTTGCTGCTGATGGGGGCACAAGCTTGACAGACTTTACTCTGACCTATGGAAGTATAACCGGTGATGGCACTTTATCATTTACTTTGAAAAACAATGGAAGTACGCCTATTACAGACCTTGCTGGTAATGCACTTACCGCCAGTGTCGTGGGCGATGATATTGTGATTGACAACACAGCACCAACTGTAACAATCACAAGAAATAGTGTCAGTAGTGGATCGTTTACCGGAACTAATGATAATTCTGTTTCTTTCGACATAGCCTTTAGCACTGCTATTGATAATTCCACTTTTACAGCTGGTGACATTGCTATAAATACTACTAACACAGTTTCTTACACTGGAGTAAGCCTGAATCCGGATGGAGACAATCAAAATTATACTTTTGTGATTTCCGGGGTTGCTAATGATGGAGATCTATCAATAAATATTGCTGCAGCTTCCATTACGGATGCTGCTACCAATGGCCTTGCAGCGGCGGCTACTTCTAGCACTATTACTGTAGACAATACCCCACCTACTGCAACCGCAGTGTCAATTGTTTCTGATAATGGAACCAATACTGACCGGGCAATAGTTGGTGATAAGATTACATTGTCATTTACATTGGATGATGATTTGTACAGTGGCACCCTTCCATCAGTCACATTTAAAAGTGGTGGGGCTTTAATCAATGATACTGAGGTGGTTACATCACTTGGGGCATATCAATATACAGCCACCTATGTAGTGTCATCCTTGGATAAAGACGGAGATGTTACATTTAGCATTGATTTTACTGATGATGCAGGAAATGCTGTATCTACTGCGGTTACATCTGTGACGGATGCAACTTCAGTCACTGTAGATAATGTAGCTCCAACGGTTACAATTACCAGAAATGCTGTAACCAATGGAAGTTTTACAAATACCAATGATGCTTCTGTTTCCTATGATATTGCTTTTGATGAGGCCATTGATAATAATTCAGGGGAATTTAGCTTAGCAGATATCAACGCTACGATCGGGGGAACATTATCAGTGACACCAACACTAGTTGCAGATGGAGGGACAAGCTTAACCGATTTTACTTTGACTTATGCAATTAGTTCAGGTGATGGCTCAATCAACTTCACATTAATCAATAATGATGGTACACCAGTGACAGATTTGGCAGGTAATGTTTTGGCTGCAAGTGTGGATTCCGAGACGTTTACAATAGACAATACTTCACCTGGTATTACCACTCTAAGTCCGAATAATCCATCAACGGGTACTGTTGCTAATACCAATTCAGACAATGTGAGTTATGATCTTGCTTTCAACCAGGTAATAGATAACTCCACATTTACGCTGGCAGATATTCAGTTGGACATTACTGGTAGTGTTCTGGTGAATAATGTCGCTGCTGATGGCTTATTGGGAGATGATGGCTCCCTGGGTGGAAGTGTAACCTTGACCGCAGATGGAGATAATCAGAATTATACAATATTGATTACAAATGTATCAGGAGACGGAACGATTGGTATAACGCTAATAGGCTCAGGCATTCAGGATGCTGCTGATAACTATCTGGGAGGTGGAACAGGGGTTAATCAATCCACTGCTACGGATTTTACTATTGATAATACCCCACCTAGCTTAACGACAGTTACTTTACTATCTGACAATACTACCAATAATCAGAGAGCGACAGATTCAAATACTATTTCACTCACTTTGGTTTCAAATGATAATTTGAATGGTTTGCCAACGGTTACTTTCTTTAGCGATGGAGTTCCTATTCAGAATTCTGTAACAGTAGTAGATGATTCTGCTCCAAATCTTACAAATTTCACTGCTTCTTACGTGGTAGATGGTACTGGAACAGTAGGTATTGACAGAGATGCAGATGGTACCGTAACTTTCTCAGTTAGTTTTACAGATGATGCTGGTAATGCTGGAACTACTGTAAGTAGCACTACTAATTCTAGTTCAGTAATTGTGGACACCAATATTCCTTACGTTACATTCACTAAACCAACCCTTACCGATCCAACGAATCATGATCCTTTTGATATTACGGCCACTTTTGATGAAGCTATTACTGGATTAACTACTTCAGATTTCACAATTGCCAATGGCGTGATAACAGCTGTGAGTGGTACAAGTACTGTTCATACTGTTACCATTAATCCTACAGATGGCTATGATGGAAATGTAGTTATCAACCTGAATGCAAATGCTGTGATTGATGATGCAGGAAATGCGAATGCAGTATCTTCTGATTTTGATATTCCATTTGATGATGTACCTCCGGTTTTAACTGTTTCAACAAGCACCGCGGGCAGAACACTCTCTACCAACGCACAACTTGATGAACCAGGCAAGATTTACTATGCTGTAGTGAATTCTGGAGTATCTGTAACTAGTAACGATCTGCGGGACGGGACTAATAATGTAGCGAGTGCTGTTCAACATGGGTCAATTGATGTAACCACAACAGCAGTAAATGCTTTTGACCTGACATTAGACGCTGATAGAACCAGCTATGATTACTACTTAACAACTGAGGACAAAGTAGATACTTTCAATCTGGATTTGACGCCAACCCTTATAGGAGTGACTTCCGGTGGGGTGGCAATCACTGCTCCGGATTTGACAGATATCTGTTTAGATGGCAATTATAAAGCCCTGGGGGATATCGTAATTACAGAGAAAATTATCACCGATTTCAAGAGTTCCACATCCAATAGGACTTTGGTTCTGGAGTTGCCGGAATATTTTGAGTTTAATAGTAGTGCAGGTTCTGTATCTGATAATGGTGGGGACGTTACTACAAGTGGTACAGGACTTGGTTTAACCTATAATAGTTCGAAAACTGCTGTTACACTCACTTATTCTGTAGCAACCATGAGTAATCTAGATGTTGTCACAATTTCAGGTTTGGAGATTATGGCAAATTCCAAAGGTGATGGTAATATTCAGGATGATAACATAACTGGAAATATTGTTAGATCAGGAGGAAGTGGTGAAATCTATCTTGCCAATGAATCGGACAACAAAGTTTTTGCGACGCTGAGTACAACCCCTCCATATAATGCTCCGGATATTGTAACCTCGGCACCATCATCTCCATCTCAACCTTATATCATTGAAAATGATAGTGTTATTCTTGGTGATTTTCTAGGCGATGGTGTTGTGGTATATGACTATGATAAGTTCAACGCTTCTGATATTCCGTTCACTGTTGGGGCTTTGGTGGCAGGGAACACAATCAATGTTTACTCTGACGAGACTTTATCAACTCTAATTTTTACGGAAAGCACGTCTGCAAGCAGAGATTTGAGTTTGACAGACTTACAGATGACATCTGCTGTGGAAGGTCTTCATAAATTCTGGATAACAGTAACTAATGCTAAAACCTGTGAAAGTGCTGCCACAAAGATTGTGGTAGCTGTTATCAGACATCAGAATACTGCAAATAAAACTTCATTTTCTATTAGTGATAATGTAGGTAGTATATTTAGATTTAGCTATCCTTCAAGTAGTTATAAAGTAACATTTGAAACTAATAATGGTGGTTTGAAAGATAGAAACTCTAACAGTCCTTTCAGTTCACCTACATCACCGGGGTATTCCTATCGTTATGACCCTTCTGGAGTTGATCCAGGGAGAGATACCTTGAAATTTAGTCTGATTTTAAGCGGTGATACATCTAACTACTGGGTACCGTTGCTGGTCAACTCGGCTAGTAATGTTTTTGCTGATAGAAATATTCCAACCGCAGGAATATGTGCTGATGAAGGTACTGTGCCATTTGATATCTATCAATCTGATTTCGTAGACTTTATTGGAACAGATGGATCAGATCCTGACTTCTATACGGTTAGACTCTTTGATTATGACGGTGATCAGAAAGGAAGTTTGTTAAACTCTACCTTATTGACAAGCGCACCTGATACAACAAGCTTATCAACACCAACAGATACAACAGGTTGGGAGTTGGATGCTTCAGCTGCTTTGAGCCTGATGGGTGATGCTTATTCCAGAAAGTTCCTGATTGCGATGTACATCGCTGATGAAAATACTCAGGAAGTTACCGAATTAGTATCTGAGTCATTTACTATATATAAGAACCCTTATGTGAAAATAGTTAACGTAGATACTGTTTATTGCGAAGATGATGATGATGTATTGGTAAAATATAGCATGACTTATAGTGGCACTACTGATGAAACTGATTCGGCTAAAAACTTTACATTGTGGAAATACAATGAGACCACAATGGTTTATGATAGCATAAGAGAAGCTAGTGATGCTGTATTTAAGCCGCAGGATCCTAACGGTAATGGAGATATTACTGAGGATGAAACAGGAAAGTATAAAATAGAATATACCTCCCCTCAAAGAACTAATGCTTCGTGTAGTTCTGATACAACTTTCTTTCTGACATTGCTAAGTAAACCGAGTGTTCCTGTGTTGCAGGATACTTTATTTACAAGTAGAGGACAAAGTACTGATACAGACTATCTGTTGGAATTCTGCTCTGGTAGCAGAATGCCAGATATGGTAGTTTATTTGGATCCGGGCAATACTGATATCAAAGTGAACTGGTATTCGGATCCAGATGGGTTAAGTCCAATTTCGCAAAACACATCCGGAACTTATAATGAGACATTAGATGTGGCAGCTCAATTTTTTGGAGATGAAAAATATCCAACAGCTATTGGACAGCGTCAGGACAGGACTTTCTATTTCTCAGTTACAGATCATGTGAGCAAAGGTGGCGGTTGTGAGTCTGTATTCAGAAAAGTAACATTGTCAATTTATCCTGATCCAGACATTCCTCAGATGGTTTTACCAACTAATACTGGATTAACTAATGATATTCATAGTGCTTTGACCCAGGAAGTATATTATTATGAATATTGTACTCCGGCAAGCACTCCTGTAGCGACAACAGATTTTGATGATATTATCATTAAAAATACCATGGATACAAAGCAGCCGACTGAAACTTATTTCAGAATATATGACGAATCCAATAATCCGATTGACTCACTTATTTCTGGAGAGTTAAACATTACAGCTATTAATTTAGAAACATGGTTTGGGTTTAATCGTAACCCTGGGGATAGTGTTGGTTTCTATGTGTCATTAACCAACTATGATAATAATTTCCCAACGAGTGCTTCAGGGTATGAATTTGTTGGATGTGAAAGTTCATGGAGAACTATTTCTATAGAAATAAATGAAAAACCAACTTCCCTTGCAGAGACAGACTTTAAAAACAATGCTTATCCTGAAGATTTAAGAACAGATTTTTATATCTGTTCGGGAGATGATTTTGGACAAATATCTACTCCAGGTGAAAATGGCATAATTTATCGTTGGTATACTGATGATGGTACGGGTAATCCTTCTTCCAATCAAATTAATATAGCTTCAGTTAATGATCAGTATGTTATACAAAGTGAATTAATCACAGCAGGGTTTAGCAACATTGCTACAATAGAAACCACTTATTCTTATTGGGTTACACAAATTACAAATACAGACCTGAACACTGGTTTTCCAGGTTGTGAAAGTGATCCTACAAAAATTACCATTACCGTATTCCCAGATCCTGAAACACCTTTGGTAGACGGTAAAACTTCTTTAGAATATAGTTATTGTACCACAGACTTAAGTGATACCAATACCGAAATGGTTCTAACTGGGGCACCTAATTCTGTTTTCTATTTTTATGTGGCTGATGCGAATAAAAACCCAGTTGGTAGTGCACAGGCATTCAATAATGGAGCAATTGATGCAGATGGAACAATCAATATTAGCAGTTCGGACCTGAGGTTCTCCACGATCAACCAAAATGATACGTTGTATTATCTTATTTCTCAACAGAATAATATCAATCCGAATAATTCAAAGTTTGTGGGTTGTGAAACTGAGACTGCAAGTATGGCATTCTTAACTATCAATATATATGATATTCCAGATGTACCGCAAGCAATCATTAATGGAGATACAATTCAAGGCCCAGCTAAGACGAACGATCCATATACTGAAATAGTCTTAAGCGAAAGTGAGGTTGTAGCTTATGGAATTGATATCAGTACGGAAGGAAACTCCAACCAATCTGTGGTGTGGTATGACGCTGATAGCTATGATGCAGGAAATCGTGATACACTTTACATTGGAACATCTGCTTTAGCTACTGACCTTGGCCTGGATGGTACTACTGGTAATACCGTTAAAAGCTTCAAAATAACTCAAACTCAGGATATCAGCAGTGGCGAGACAAGTTTTGTAGGATGCCCAAGTGAGCCATTAAAAATTACGATTGTTAAAGTGCCAACTGCACCAACTGCATCTGATCCTTCTCCAATCTGTAGTGACATTGTAACGGCAGATAATGTTGGGATTATTTATCATGGGTTGAAACCTGCTTTGGGAAGTAGTCAATTTAACTGGTATGAAAATGTGGATGACCAAACTTCTTATACTAATCCTACAACTCCGGGTGACCCTGAGGCAGATAATACCTACACAAGAGATTGGTTTTCTTATATCAATCAGAAAAATCTCAATGGCAAGAAAGTAGTTGATGTAATTTATGTTAGTCAGCAGTTTACTGTATCAGCTGATAACAGTATTCAGTTAGAAAGTGAAAGAACCCCAGTAGAGGTGGTTTTCTATGCAAGACCTGTTTTGAAGAAACTTGATAAGGTCAATGGAGACAGTGTTGCTATTAAAGTAATAGAAGCATGTTATGATGCAAGTGTCACTGTTGAGGTACAGCTTGAGAACCTACCTGTAGATAGTGCCTTGTTTAACTGGTATGGTGCAGCATCCAGAAATAATAGCTTGTTGCTTGATAAGGGAAGTATGCAGAAGAAGGATGATTATACTGTTTGGTTTACTTTCTATCCTTCAGATTATGAGGGCAAGGATAATAGTTTCAAAAGATCGAATGAAAACAATTACTTACGCGTAGATGTCAAAAATATTCATAACGTAGGTATACAGTCTAATGATGTCTGTGAGTCATCTGATGAATTTAATGGTTTGGAACTTCCTGCAACTCCTGTTCCTCAGCTACGTTGGGAAGGACTCACAAAAGGTTTGCCGGTTGATTTGATATTCAGGGACAATCAGGATATAAATTCAGAGACAAGTAATTCTAATATTGATTCAGTTGCTCTAACAATTCATGGTTTGGATACTACATTGATCATGAACACGAATGACCTGGGGGCTAATTTCGCTCTTGGGCAAGAATATTCTTTCCCATATGAATTTCCAGAAGCAGGAACTTACAAGTTGGAGTTATACTTCCATGCCATCCTTGGGTGTGATGCTTCGATAATCAGGTATATTACAATTCTTGATCACCAGGCAGTTACAGGGGAGCAGACTTTCTCGTTTGGCGATGATAATGGCTCTTCTGATAATATGGGGTGGGTTGTAGATAGTACAGATGTTAGCGGCTATGGCACTTTGGAAAATAGTAAACTTGCCTGGCAACTTGGTAAGGAAACCAGTATAACTTATGGTGCGTCTGATCCTAAAGGTTCATATCACTGGGCGACCTCTCTTGGTAGTTTGACTTATCCGGAAGATGTAGATGTTTGGGTTTATTCTCCTTCTTTTGATATTTCGGCATTGGAGTTACCCTCGGTAAGCTTCTCATCTGCATACGATATCGAGATTAATGATGGGGTAGTGCTGGAGTATAGTATTGATGATGGAAGAACCTGGGCTGTAGTTGGTGATTTTAATAAAACCAGCCAGAAATCTACTGGAAAGAACTGGTATAACCTTGCGGATTTACCAAGTACTCCTGGTCCTGGTACAAACCCAGACCCGACCAAGCCATCAAGTAACCCAAATAATGTTGGTTGGACATTGCACTCTTTCGATGGCTGGGCTACTTCTGCCAATAAACTGAATGATAATTATGAGCATGTCAGGTTCAGATTTGCGTTAGGAGCTACGGCAGGGGTTAAGCAAAAAGCAGGATTTGCTTTTGACGATTTTACGTTATTCTCGAGAGGTAAGAGAATTTTATTAGAACAATTCTCTTCTCTTTCTAATAATCCCAAAAACAAGAGTGAATTGGTTAATGAGGCTATTAATATGATGTATACAAATCAGGCCTCGCCAAATTATATTGGAAATGATGCGATTTGGATCAATTATTATACCCAGTTATTGAGTGCCAATGATGTGCTAACCGCTAGGAATGTTGTTGACCCAGGAGCCAGAGCCAGTTACTATGGAATTTCTCAACCAGGAAGTTCGGTATTCACCGGCGATTTGGCTAATGGCGAATTTGGGCCTACAGAAGGGCAAGACACCTTATCATGGGATATCAATGACTTCAATGCTATTGCTTTAGACGGACCAGGAGTTGATGTCACAAAACTGGAATACACAGTTCAGGATGGACAGTTGATAATAACCTCTCAGTGGAAGTCCAATATTGATCTTGTAGCAGGTACTGAATTGTCTTTCAGGTTTGCAATCATAGAAAGAGAATATACAAATCCGAAAGTTAATGGGGGTAAACCTCTCTATAACGTTCTTAGAAAAATGTTGCCTTCGGCGGCTGGCTTAACCTATATAGGTAAGCTTGAAAAGAATCAACCTATATTGGTGAATAATGACCCAACAATTACTGTTAAGTGGAATATTAGCAATGTGGATGTAGATCAGTTAAGCATAGTTGCTTTTGCGCAGTTGGATGCGTTGGGTAAAGGTGAAAGTTCTGCTATACCGGCAAAATATGTTTTACAGGCTGCAAAAGTGGATATCCCTAGCGGTACAATAGTTTTACCGCAGGTGCTGGGTATTGAAAACAGGTTACAGGATATTCATGATTACACTATTTACCCGAACCCTGCTGATAAGTTCTTCAAAGTTCAGTTCGAAAATGCTGCTAAGAGCGAAATGAACTGGGTGATCTTTGATCAGGCTGGAAGAAAACTGAAATACGGAATCGTGAAGCCAAATGAACTTGAAATAGAAATTGAATCAGATGAATTGCCAAGCGGTATTTACATCATTCAGTTCTATAATGAGGAGAACCACTTGGTACCGAAGAGATTTATGATTCGAAGGTAAATTGGAAACTAGCATCAGAAAAAAGGCTCGATCATATCATAATGATCGAGCCTTTTGTATATAATAGGTTCAGGTTAAATTTTTTCTACTAAGGAGCACTAAGCTTGAAAGTTTAATTAATATGTAAATGATGAACATGCTGTCTAATGTGATCAACTCTTTTGGTCACGTGTTTGATGAATTTATTGATTTCGGTTTCCACAACATAGACCTGCGCGTCATAAGAATTTTGAGCTAATTCATTTCTGGTTTCTTCGGCATTATTTTCAATTTCTTTTCTTGCATTGCACTCATCATGAAGAAAGTGAATGAATGATTTCATGTTGTACTTATCCTCAAATTTTGAAATTTCCTTCAATGTTTTTTCGATCTCCGAATCGTGGTTGTAATGTGCAGCTTTGACGAGTCGCTGATATAAAACCGAATCATAATGATGGATTTTATTGAGCATGTCTATGACTTCACCTCTGTATTCCTGATCCAGGCAAAATTTTGTCAATCCATCATAGCTGTTGAGATTATCAGATTCAAGATCCCATTGGAACGTTAAATCTTCAATCACCTTGCCAATTGTCTCTGAGTTATTTTCCTGGGCATAACCAGAATAAAAAAGAGCAATGGCTAATAGATTTATCATTACTTTTTTCATACACTAAATTAATTTAACTACCTGTTTTACAAAATTCGCTCCATTTTAGAGATTCCTTTATGGGATTCCAAATTATTATGGATGACCGTGTTAAATCCTTCTGTGAGTTTGTTCTTTTAGCAGATATTCCAGACCGTTCAATCTTATTTCATACATGGTAGATAGCATCATGCCAAGCTTGCCTGGGGGAAAACCTTTGCGATGATACCAAACGAGGTAATATTCAGGAAGGTTAGCAATTGGTGTTCCTTTGTACTTTCCATAAGGCATTTTCATTGTTTTAATCTCACTAAGAATGTTTGAATTCATTGGTCTTAAGTTAATCTGGTTAATTTAGGTCTGATTTTTGAACAACTACCCGAAACTGAAAATTATGAGATATCTTTTACTAGCTTTTTCCTTTTTTTGGATGATCGAAAGCACTTATTCACAAGAAGTAAGCAACACCAGCTTTCCTTTAGGAGAACATATCAAATTCAAGATTTATTACGGGTGGTTTGGTTTAGGAGAGGCCTCAATGTCCATTGCAGATTCATTAATCACTGTAAACAATGAACATTTCTATAGAACTCAAGTTGAGGCTAAAACCACTGGCTTGTTTAGCTGGATTTCGGGGATTCAAAATATCTATTGGGGAGATGTAAATACCGGTAATTACAAGACAATCGTTTCAGAAAAGCACATCAATGATCGCAAAGGTAAGTTTGATCAGTGGAATACATTTGATTATGATAAAATGCAGACGGATGTTGTCATGATGAAATATTATCGAGATGAGCCAAGACGTGAAGTCACTGTGGATTTAACAAAAAATACATATGACATTCATGGAACCTATATGTATTTGAGATCCAAACTTTGGTCTGGCTTTAATATGGGGGATTCACTTCTGATGACCACATACTGGGAAGATGATCTTTATGATTTTGGTATGGAATACGGTGGCACTAATAAAATTAAGTTTGATGGTAAAAAAGTAACAGCACATAAGTTCTATGCCTTGTTTCCTGTGAGTGGTACTTTTCCCAAAGAGAAGGCAGTTACTTTTTGGATCATGGAAAAGAATGGTGTTGGGATACCATTGTTGATTGAAGCAGAAATGAAAATAGGGAAGGTGCGCTGCGAGTTAAAAGAATACTCTGCCGGAAACCTTAATTTGATGGTGGCTGAATAGCTATTTTAATTTTCCCAGTTGATTGTATTGCTTGATCAATTCATTCAACCTTTTGAAATCCACTTTACCTTTTGATTCCCGGAGATGTTCGGTAATAGCCAGTGATTTGTTAATCCGGCTATCCGAATTTTTGACTTTGTTTACCAGGTAAATAAGGTTTCTTTGTTTGCCTGGAGTAAGTAATTTAAAATGTTCCATCACCTCTGGCTCCTGGTCTAGCATTACTTCTAATTCTTCAGGCATATCCATACCATACTCAGAGTTGTCTTTTTTGAGCTCAAATTCAATTTGTTGACCTATTCGAAAACCTGTTTTTTTAAGAGTAGTCTCATTCAGTAATATATACCAGTATTCACCATGAGGCATAAGGCCACTTCTAATCGTTACCTTGTCGGTAAGTGTACAAATAATTCTTCTATTTTCTCCGTTGATGAAGTGAAGAGCTATCTCTCTGGGGATAGGAATATGAATACTGTAAACCTTTGATTCAGTGGTAGTAAATTTTTCTATGGAGCTCTTGATCTGCATTTGAGAATTAATCGGGGTGTTTACAATTTGTAACTTAAAGGTGCGTTGTAATTATTGAAAAGGCTTAAATGATTTTTTGAAGAGAGATATGCAAAAATTAAGAAAAAAAAGATTTGATCAGCGCGAACATGATAGTTTTGGCGCGTTTTTGTTGAAGTTATTCAATAGATACATCGTTTATAGAAGATTTATTTAAGTACCTCATTAGTATGCTGTTTCCTTCTGGCAAGAAGTGAGGTAGAATATGATTTTTAAAATCCCCAAATTTATTTATTGAAATTATTAGAAATTCTCGTTGTTAATTAGGATTATTGTCGCTACCAATAATTCTTACCAACTAGTATGATTTCCGAATTTCAAAAGAAAAAGTATATCCATTTTTTCAATTTACTGGATTCTCATAAAAACGGTTATTTACATGTAGATGATTTCTCAGAAATAGCCGAAAGAATCAGAATGGGCTTAGGGTATCCGGAGGGAAGTGATAAACATAAGTTTTTAGCAGAAAAATCAGCTCACTTCTTTCACAGATTGCTCTCTTCAACTCCACATGATGGGAATCAAATCATTACTCAAAAGGAGTGGATCAATTATCTCTACAATGAGATAGTAACAGCGAATGATGAAGAGGAACTAGAAGAATTTGAGGAGTTTATCATTGGATTTCTCTTTGATATGTTTGATGACAATCATGATGGATATATATCTACAGATGAATATGTAGATATGTTTGTCGTATATGGGATTGATATCAAATACTCAGCCAAGGCATTCTTGAATCTTGATGTGAATAAAGATGATCGATTATCCAGAAATGAGTTAATTCATTCTTTTGAGACCTTTTTGTTATCTGATGATCCCGAACACCCAGGGAATTGGATTTTCGGTAAATGGGAGTAGGCCAGTTTCAAAATCTTCATGATTACAAAATAGCTCTGGTGAAAATCGAGCTATTTTAATTTAGGGCTCCATGTAAGCTCCGCTTCGGTGCATAGAACTGATTTATTTGAAAGTTTTGATCCGGAATCTTGTCTGAACTCTTTGATCTTGTTTTAAGAATCTTCCATTACCATGTATAGCATTCAGACCCCTTAGGTAGGTGGTTTTAAATTAGTTATGTAACCACTAATCCTATAATAATAGTTATCATGGATATCTTCAAAAATACTTAGGGTCTTACACATAGTTTATGATTGCTCTTTTACTTTTTGCTTTACAATATTATTCTTCAAGATTTTATCAAAAGAAGTCAATTCATCAGCCCCTTATGGAAATTTGGGTTCTCTCCACTTAGTAGTTTTCCGAGCTCCTGCTGACTGATTTTCAGAAAATATACTTCATGCATACATGTTTGGGTTCTATTAATGGCATTACTTCACAAATTCATATGCTTTCCATCTGGATAAAAATTATTGAAAAATAGAAATTATACAATCCCTCTGTGAGCTTGCTTTGGATGTATTATGACAGTTTGAATGATTTTTCAACTTTTCTGGTCAATAATTAGCAATTGTAAGAATGGCATTCAAATGATCTTTGGTGAAACAAAATGAAGATAAGTATGAAAAGCATTAAACGAAATTTTTCTTTCACGCGTTTGGGACTAGCGGCCCTAGTTGGATTTCTGGGAATCATCATTTCATGTAGCAAGTCCAAAGATGTGGTACCGCAACTTGATACACCTGCAATAACATCCGATTTGTCAACTGTATCCTTCGGGTCTCTTGATATAGATCAGGAATCCGCAGCCAAGACTGTAAATGTAACCGCTGTATATCTTACGGGAGATGTTACGGCATCCTTTTCTGGAGATGGATTTATGGCGTCACTTTCAGAGACTTCAGGTTTTGGTACTTCAATAACCATTCCTATGGCGAGCCTGGATAATGGGGCGTCAGTTCCTGTTTACGTAAAAGCTACACCAACTAATGGTTATCAAGGGTCATTAGCAGAAAATCTTGTTTTCAAATCTGAGGGAGCGGATTCTGTATCTGTAGCCTTAACAGCCACTGTAGCGCTTCAAATTACTGGTGAATTATGGTTGTCTGAATATTTTGAAGAGTACACTCCTGATTGGAAAGCAGCTCTTCCGTTAGACTCTGGAATACTTGGATGGAACATGAATACAGATACTGTGATGAACCAAGCCAATGCAGGTGGAGGATACCCTGAGACAACTGTTCCAAATAACCAGGTAATGAACACCTGGTATCAAACGAACCCAATAAATGTGCGTTCTTTGGGTGGTACCCTCGGTTTATCTGATGCTTCCAATCTGGCTATCACAGGATATCCAGCAGTGTCAGGGGCGCGTGATATATTGGTAGATCCCACAGATGCTCCTACTTTCTGGAATTGGGTGAAATTGAATGGAACTTGTGCAAAACCATGGGCTAAAGGTAATAATACTCAAATAGCCAGAAGATTTGCACCTGATGGAAATACTACTAATATATTCTTATCATCTCTTATTACTGTCAAGGCACTTGGATCTCCAAATAAACCTACAACTGATTCTTTTGGTATAGGTGATATGATATTTTTGGCAAACGCCACTACAGGACCTGCCAATAATAATGACGTGAAGATTGTGGCATTAACAGATAGTGTGGGAGGATTTCACTTTGGATTAATTAAAGAAAACGAGGGTAATCCAAATATACTTTCAAAACAAAGTTATTCATTTAACACTACATATCTGGTAGTGATGAGCCATGAGTTTGTACCTGGTGATAATAATGATGTTACCAAGCTTTATGTCTTTGCGGAAGGAGACAAAATACCTACTTCTGTAGATGGATTGACTCCTGTGGCAACAATCGACGCAAGCTATAATGGTGGTCAGGGATTAGATCCTACAGACCTTACCGTGGTGGCGTTTCGTGAGAGACAGAAGGAGACTAATGCACCTACTGCCACTTTCTCAGGTATTCGCGTAGGTACCAGCTGGGTGGCAACATTATTTCAAGATCATTCGAAAGCTACAGTCAGCAATGATCTTTCTCTGAACAACAGAGTATTAAGTAACGAGAAAAGCACTCAATGTAATTAAATAAGAATTGGAGCGGGGTAGTTTAGCTACCCTGCTTTTCTTTAATTCCATTTCATCATCAATCCTTTTAGTTGATAAGCCTATGAGATTATTTACAATAGTTTTTTTAATGAGTCTGGCCTTTGCTGGTTTTGCCCAGACCAAAACCATTTCGGGTAAAGTGCTAGATGAGAATGGCGAAGGATTGCCGGGAGCAACTCTCAGAGTTCAGGGAACTACTGATGGAACCATTGCAGATATGGATGGTAAGTTCACTGTAAAGACCAGCGTTGATCAGGGCGTCCTCGTCTGTTCGTTTATTGGGTATGTGACCCAACAACAAAATTTTCAAAAGGAAACACAGTTGACTTTTACGTTGCAGCCTGATGTATCTGAACTTGATGAAGTTGTCGTCATTGGATATGGAACTCAGAAAAAATCCGACCTGACAGGTGCGACTGGGGTAGTTTCTTCAAAAGATGTGGATTTACAGCCCGTTCAAAGGGTTCAGAATATGCTTCAGGGAAAAGTGGCCGGAGTGATGGTGCAGCAAAACAGTGGTGCCCCGGGAGCAGCTGCTAAAGTTAATATCCGGGGTTTTACCGGAGATCCTGTTTATGTTATCAATGGCTTCATCGGTGCAGATATCAACTCGGTCAATCCAAATGATATTGAGAGTATTTCGGTACTTAAGGATGCTTCTGCTACAGCCATCTATGGAGCAAGAGGAGCTAATGGGGTGATTCTGGTTACCACAAAAAGTGCGCAAAAATCCAGCAAACTGAAGGTGAGTGCTGATTACTATCACAGTTTATCACAGGTATATAGAAGGCTGGATTTGATGGATCCGATTTCATACATGAAAGTGGTCAACAAGAAACTGCAAGAAGGTGGTGCAAACCCTATATTTAGCAATTCTGATATTTTGAAAGCCGCTTCTACTCCAGGTTATGGAACCGATTGGCAAAAAGCCGCTTTTCAGAATGCGAATACCGATAACCTCAATGTGGATTTAAGCAAAGGGTGGAAAACAACTTCCATGCGTTTTTCCCTGGGTGCCCGAGAGCTTTCCGGAATCATTAGAAATACAAACTATGGTCGTTACACCTCACGATTGGATATCAATTCTAATCTGACCAAGAAAACAAAATTTAGCCTCAATGCTTCCTATTCATTGATCAAATCCCACAATGTAAACAATACATCTGGACAGGGAGGTGGAAAAATTGTAGAATCTGCCATGTCTTGGGAGCCTAATGTCCCTATAATAAATCCTGCTACCGGAGATTATACAGGTACCCAGGGGTATGGTGCTACTGTTATTGGAAATCCTTCTTTTCTAATCAATGAGAATAACAGTTACACCACTTCAAACAATCTAAATGCAATGCTTAGTCTGGAGCATGAACTTTTTAATGGGTTCAGCCTAAGGCTATTCGGTGCATCCCAGTCAAATTTTTCCAATAAACACGGGTTTTCAAGATATCTTCCGGCCTCCAAGGCTCCAAGTACCGGAGATCAAAGTAATTCCCATGATTATAAGAACCAGGGGGATTTTCAAATAAAGTATAATAAAGATTTCGGAGACCATCACCTGGATGCAACAGGCGTTTTCGAAGTGATATCCTGGTCATCATTACAAAAGATTACCAACTTTACCTATCCCAGGGATAGTAGTGAAACAATCGTTCAGCACCCGATACCCAATTATAAACCTCAGGGAATGATGTCTTTTTTAACCCGTGTGGGATACAGTTACAAGGATAAATTAATGTTTACAGGATCCTTGCGCCACGATGGCTCGTCCAGACTTCCACCTGGTAATAAGTGGGGGACTTTCGGGTCAGCATCGGTAGCCTATGCATTATCAAAAGAGAGTTTCTTAAAGGGTAATTCTACGATTACTAACCTGAAACTCAGAGGTGGATTTGGCCAGATAGGAAATGTCAATTCAATTTCTGCTTTTCAGGTTCAAAACCTGACAAATCCAATGCCTTATGCATTAGCTTTTCAAGGGTATAATTTAGTACCTGCCACTTTCTTCGAAGATGGCAATAACAGGGCAAATTCAAATCTGAAATGGGAAGTGTCCAGTCAATGGAATGGTGGGGTTGACCTTGAATTATGGAAAGGGATGCTTCAGTTTACCGGTGACTACTACGTTAAATACACCGACAAGATATTGTTTAAAAAGCAGGTGCCTTCTTTCTTGGGTGGAGGTTCGATTTATTCTAATTCAGGACGTGTTCAGAATCATGGTGTAGAACTACAGCTTATCCACAAATGGCATTCCGGTAAGGATTTTAGTATGCGCACCAATTTTAACGTGACATTCAATAGAAGTAAGGTATTAAAGCTGCCAAGGGATACGGTTTATGTTGGCGATGTTATTGACAGACAATCACATGTACTTATCAAAGGTCAGCAAGTAGGAAATCTTTGGGGATACCAATATCTGGGACCTAAAGTGGCTGATGCGCCAATGAAACCAGGAGAGGTTTCCAACCTGAATCCTGGTGACGCCATTTACCAGGATACTAATCACGATGGACAGATTACCATTGAAGATATGGTAGTATTAGGTAATGGAAACCCGAGAATGGTGTGGGGGTTCAATACCTATATTAATTATAAAAACTTTAGTTTCAACCTCTTTATTCAGGGAGTACATGGAGTAGATGTGTGGAATTTAGCTTATAATGGCTTACTTGGTGGTGGGACAGGTGTGTTGGATGCTACTTCAACAGAAATTTTCAAAAGCTGGTCTTTTGATCAATCAGGTGCTGGTGGCTTGCCTTCATTGACAGCACAGTACAAATTGCAATCGTCCATCTATGTACAGAATGGAAACTTCATCCGTGGAAAAAATGCAACACTTGCTTATGAATTTAACGATAAGGCACTGGATAAACTTCATATGGGTAGATTGAGAGTGTATCTGAGTGTTCAGAACTTCTACACGATCTCCAAATATGTAGGCTATGACCCTGCCGCTCATGGTGGTTCTAATTTTGCACCTGGGGTGGATAAAGGATCATTCCCTCAACCAATTTCTTATACTGCCGGACTAAACATAGGATTCTAGTATGAAAAATCAATTTAAAATCATTTATATCATATTGCTGGTGAGTTTAGGTACGGGATGTAAAGACATCTTAACCGAAACACCAAGGTATCAAACATCCGTTTCATCATTCTTTCAGAATTTGGACAGTTTGAATAAGTCGGTTTCTGCGGCCTATTGGGAGCTACTCTTTAATAATTGGGACAGGGGCTTGCAGTCGGCCAAGGTACACGCGTTATTCTGCGGCGCAGATGACTTTACATCTCAGCCTGGTGGCAATAAACTGGATTGGAAACAGGGAGATCAACTGAATATCAACGCCTCTAATGTAATCATGGGTGGATGTGGATGGGGTTTGCCATACGATGTGATTCTGCAGGCCAATTTTGCCATTGAAGGTAGTAATCAACTGATAAACAATGGATTTGATAAGCAACAGGTGAACACCAAAATTGCGGAGGCATATTTTCTCAGAGGATGGGCTTACTTTTGGCTGGTAAGGCTTTACGGGGATGTGCCTATCGTCTTAAGGCCTGAATATGATAATGAAAACATAACCTTATCCAGATCTCCAGTGCCAGATGTGTATACACAGATCCTGTCTGATCTCCAGTTTGCAATCGATAACCTGCCTCCGGTACAGGCAGAAAGAGGTAGGGTAAGTGGCTGGGCAGCAAAAGCTCTCCGGGCAGAGGTGTATTTGACCATGGCCGGTTGGCCATTGAAGCAGACTGACAAGTATACATTGGCTTTACAGGATGCACAGGATGTGATCAATAACGGACCATATGCTTTTGAACCTGATTTTGGACAGATATTCTCCATCGATCGGGAGGATACCAATACAGAATACATCTGGCAGCTAAAACTTTGCGGGAAGGATCTGTGCCCTGGAGTCCCTTTAAATTCTCCATTTGATTCGCAGAGTACTAAGCCGTCCGAGTTAGGAGGTTTTCAGGATCTGTTTATAGAGAAGGCCTTTTTCAATAGATTTCCCGAAGGAGCGCGGAAAGATTACACCTTCCTGACGGTACTTTATTCACAAGATGGGGTGACCGTGATCCCTTGGCAGGACTTTAGCTGGAAGCACCCTTTTTTAAGCAAATTTTACAGTGGAACAGTGGATAAATATGCACCATATGAGCCTCAAAAAGGCACCACTGCACCTAATGCTGGCTTGGATATCCCTTTGTTGAGGATTACTGAAATGATGATGATCTATTCAGAAGCCCAGGTGATGGGGGGTGGAGGTGATCCGACTACAGCACTCAATTACTTGAATATGGTTCGCAGACGAGGAAAAGGAGTAGATATCAACCAGGCAGATGTAGATGATCTTTCTTCATTTACTCGACAAGATGTGATCGATGAAAAAGGATGGGAATTTACCGGAGAGATGAAACGATGGTTTGATCTGATCAGGACAGAAACATTGGCGGATGCATTGGCAGATCGTGATCCAAGTGAATTACCATTAGTAGGCGATCCATCCAATGAAAATTATTATTACTTATTACTGGTGTCCGAGAAAAAAGTCAAAACGAATCACCAATCACGGGATAATACAATTTTAATAAATGGAAGGGGATAGACTCCCCTTCCTAAAAGCTCATTAACATTGAATCGACTAAAAAAAGATGCA
>Ga0209692_10000803_pt1 | contig 55631 bp, 55 predicted proteins | sample tdDd472_FD_187129 | JGI IMG/M metagenome (GOLD analysis project Ga0209692, IMG submission 187129) | Marine sediment microbial communities from the Atlantic coast under amendment with organic carbon and nitrate - tdDd47.2 (SPAdes)... | ecosystem: Environmental > Aquatic > Marine > Coastal >... | reverse complement strand
GAGCGCGTCAACTTTCTCATGTTTGAGTGACTCAAGCCCGATGAAAAGAGAGGAGTCTCTTTTCTTTCGCAAGATGCTTAAGGGGTCATCAGTCATTGAGATAGACGAAGGGGTAGACACAAACGTGATGTCAGTTGAGCACGAAAGTGACTCAAGAACAGGTTTCCATCTGTCTTCGCAAAAAATAGTCAGAGAAAAAGGTCGCTCAGACAGTTTGAGTAACTCAAACAGTGAGCGGGCGAGTAGATCAGGACTGCTTTCGCAGCCCATGATGTCAAGCCCGATTCGTGGCTTACTCTTGCTCTGCATTTACCCGGTTTTTCCCTGCGTAGTGACCGCAGAAAGAGCATACTCGGTGTGGAAGGTGTTTCTTCCCGCAGTTGGAACAAGAAACAGCATTCGCAGGAGACTTTGCATCGTGAGCGCGCTTTTTGTTTTTTCTCGAATTCGAGTGGCGGTTACGTGGTACAGCCATTGGTTACTCCATTTTTTTTAAGTTGAACTTTTTTTAATTTCCTCATCCAGGTGTGCGAATGGGTAGTTTGAGTGGTCGTTTTCAGTTTCAATCTGCTCTTTTTTATCGGTATGTAAATATTGAGCAAACTGTACCCGATGTGGACAGCTTTCATTTTCGCACTCAGCAAAGGATGGGGATTCTAATAAAATATTTTCACGAAGCACTTCACGAAGATCAAATACCGGCTGCCTTAGTTCAGTAATTGGTACTGAATGGTAGACGTGGGTAAGGATGACCTTTTTATTGATGGGCTCGTTACATGTTTTGCATGGAACAAGAGCGCTCGTTGCTACATCGAGGTGGATAACGAGGTGATCGCTAGCAACATAGACCTCTCCGCTTGCACTGATTGCTTCAGGAAACGAGAGATCCTTTTCATGGATATCCATGAAATCAGGGCTCAATGTACAATTAATTTTTTCAACTTTATCGTCGGCAAGCCGATCGATATAGATTAGATGCGCGTCTTCCATACAGAATTCTTTGTTATATCCCAAAAATAATACGTAGGAAAGCTATAAAAATCCACAAAAAATTCTTGCTTTAACGACTTGAGGGGGACTTCATGAGTGAACGCACGACAGAATATGCTGTGTCGCTTCCTCAGAAGCTTTTTTGGAACCGAGGATATCCTTCAATTGCCTTGTGTCGCATGCATGGGAGCCATCAATTATTTTGTTCACTCCTGCAAGGAGAGACTGGAAGGTCAAATTAGATCCATAAAATTCTGGGAAAATCTCTTTCCCTGCTAAAATATTTACGATGCAGTAGTAGGGAAGGTTAATATTAAAAACTTTTGTCGCAATGAATTGGTCGAGTGGGCGAATCGCGTAGTTGCAAACCGTTGGGACATTGTGCAGTGCTAGTTGTAGGCAAATTGTTCCAGAGGTGGCGATTGCAAACGTCGATCTCCTTAAGAGGTTGTCGGTGTCTTCCGGAGGGATAATCGGGACCTCTTCTCTGGTAATTTGCTTGATGAGGGATAGAAATTTCTCATGGGAACAAGAGACGACAATTGGGAGTCTTGTTTCTTGTGCGACTGCGAACTGAAGTGGGAGGTTTCGCATGATTTCAACTTCACGACTACCGGGAAAAATTGAAAGAAATGGGGTTTTGTGGGGAGGACACCATTCTGTTTCTTCGCTCCTCTCGTTTTCTACGAGTGGGTGGCCAACGTAATACGCTTCGAGTTTCTTTGTGTTAAAAAGCTCTGGTTCAAACGGAAGAAGAGTGAGGAGCATGTCGAGGTTTTCTTCCATGATCGGAATGCGCCCTTTTTTCCATGCCCAAACCGTTGGGCAAACATACTGGATCAGCTTTCCTGTGTATCCTTCTTTACGCAGCGCTTTTGCCATTCGTATGTTAAAGCCAGGGTAGTCAACAAAAAGCACGGCTTTCGGATTAAGGTTCAGAATTTCTTTTTTTACTCGATGAAAGAGGGAATAAAGTTTAGGAAGTGACTTGATCACGTCGATGAAGCCCATGACCTGGAACGATTCCATCCTGATGGTGTGGTCTACACCGAGGGTTCGCAATTTTGGGCCGGGAACTCCATGGATTCGAGCGAGAGGCTGGCGTTGTTTAATCTGTTGCAACACCTCAAATCCTCTATCATCACCACTTGTCTCACCTGTGAAAATATAGAAATCTACTTGCGAAGCAGTGAATTTTTCAGCCATTCAGCTCCTTTAATGAACGTTTCCTTTGATGTTCCGTGACCTTTATATCCCATTGATTGAGTTACATTCAATGTAATTGGGGGGTATCTAATTTCCTTTTCCTGTGCATGTCGGCACAACGCTTCAAAAAAAGTGAGTGTACTTTTGGTGTCGACACGAGTGTCAGCGTTTCCAATAAAAAGCGTCATGTTTCGTTCTGAAAGTGTGCCTAAGTGAGGTTCGAGGGCATACCGGTTCAAAAACGAATCGGGAAGGTTTTTCAGCTCTTCAATCTTGTGTATTGAAAGCATCGGAGCAAAAAGTGCAATTGATGAAATTTGAGGTACTCTTGCTGCGATATGTAGAGCGATGAATCCACCTCGCGAAAGGCCCATTACGCCCAATTTTGTGATGTAGTTTTTCTCGAAGAGCTCTTTAATGACATTACATGTTTGTTCGAAGAAAGGGGAGAGTAGGTCTTTGCCCTGTTCAATGGACTCTTGCCAAAAAGTTATGGCATCTTCTTTCTTAAGGGGGTATTCGTGTCCTGGAATGGTAATCGAAAAGACTCGAATAGAGGAGTCTATAAAGGGGAGTGTTGGCTGGTTAAATGGGTCGAGCAGGAGGGAGTCTTTATCAGAGAGAGCAAAATAAAACACGGCAGGTAATGGACCTTCCTCAAGAGGGGGGCCAATAAAGGAGACATCGTACTCACTTTTTGCCGTGTTATAAATGTGGTTTGTCATCGCCGTCTTTTTCGTGGTCTTTTCCGGGCTTGTTGTTTAGGTGGTGCATGAAGCTCCAGGGCTTCTTTCCAGCGGTCGATTGTTTCAGTAAGTCCGGGCTCAAGTCTGTTTCTGAATGTCGCAAATGAAACAGCAAGGTCGAAGTCGAGAATGCGAGGTATTCGAACCTTTTTCGGTCGCCTTTTAGTGATCGGCGTGATTCTGAATTGCGAGGTAATAATAGAAGTCATTTTTCCCTTCATACGGCGAGGGATTTTAAAAAATGGTAAAAACGTCTCGTTAATCAGCGAATAGGTTTCACCATGGATAGTTCCTAAATGAGGTACATGCCCTCCTTCAAGATAATGAACATTCAGGTGCTTCTCCAGCATTGGATAGACGATGCAAGAGAGCAATACAGCTCGGTCATACGACAGGCCTTTTGGCTCACGAACTGCTTGGTCGACTTCTTTTAAATAAGAGAAAACATTGTTTCCTTCATCTGTTTCCAAAAACTCACCGAGTTTCGGCAGAAGGATTTGCATCAACCCTTTATCTGTCATGAGTTTGAAAAATTGTGAGGCATGTCCAGATTCGAGCATGCGGAGCAGTTCTTCTAATATTCTCGCCTGTGAGCTTTTTAGAATTTCAGATCGGCATTCGAGCAGGGCCTGATCGGCATCTGGATCGGCTTCAAAGCCGTATCGACCAATAAATTTAAGCATCCGGATCATTCGGACTGGATCTTGCTTAAATCGGACATATGGTTTACCGATAACACGTAAAAAATTCTTTTTCACATCAGGAAGGCCGTCAACATAGTCGATAACTGTTTCATTTTGTCCATCGTAGAAAAGACCGTTACATGTGAAGTCTCGTCGCATCACGTCTTCTTCTGCAGTTCCCCATACGTTGTCGTGGATAATGAGGGAGTCGTCTGTGATGTTCCCAGATCGAAAGGTTGATACCTCAAAGACTTTTTTTCCAAAACGGATGTGAGCTAAGCGGAACCTTCGTCCGATAAGGATACTATTTGGGAATACTTTTTTTATCTCTTCCGGTCGTGCTGATGTAGAGATATCGAAATCCTTCGGCTTCTGTCCTAGTAGGAGGTCTCGAACGCCTCCGCCAACAATGTAGGCCTCAAAACCGTTTTGATGAAGTTTTTGTAAAATGTAGTATGCGTGCGAATCGATACGGGAAATGTCTATGCCGTGTTCGTCTCTCGTGTATATTTTTGGTTCCACAATCCTCTGATGCTCAGTCTAGTTATCGTAGAGTCTACACGATTTCAAAAAAAGGAACAACTCTTGTTCTCTAATGAATGAGAGGGTATACTCGGAAAATTATTTTTTGGAGATGCTGTGAGTACGAAATTCGATCTTAGTAAAGGGCTCGGCGGAGCGCTTATTGTTGGGGGAACAGCTATCGGAGCCGGAATGCTTGCACTGCCAGTTGCTACGGCACTTGGTGGGTTTGTTCCAGCTGTTGTCATGTATTTTCTCTGTTGGCTTTTCAGTATTGCGACCGGGTTCCTCTTTTTGGAAATTTGTATATGGATGCCAAAAGGAGCAAACATCAACACAATGGCTAGTGAACTTCTCGGACCCATTGGTAAATGGTGTGCTTGGTTACTCTATATTTTCCTTTACTACACACTGACTATTGCATACATCGACCTCGGCGGTGAGTTTATCCAGGCGATTCTTGGATCGTGGCTTCCGGCAAGAGCTGGGATAGTTATTTTCACGCTAGTTTTTGCAACGTTTGTTTATGCGGGTGCACGAGCTGTAGATAAAATAAACCTGATTCTCATGGTGGGACTTGTTGCTGCATACTTAGCATTTGTTACCATTGGTGTGCGCAGCGTTGATTTTTCAATGCTAAGCTCTAGGAATTGGGGCGCTGCTTTGCTTGCTTTACCTGTTCTTTTTGGTTCATTTGGATACCAGGCAACGTTGCCAACACTCTATGAATATCTCGAAAAAAATGTAAAACTCATGCGATTTGCTATAGTCGTTGGAACGGCGATTCCATTTGTTATTTACTGCCTTTGGGAATACCTCATTTTGGGAATTGTTCCTGTTTATGGTGCAAACGGACTAGAATGGGCGCTTAAAAATGGAAAATCAGCGGTTGAACCGCTCCGACATTTGTTCCCAAATTCTGACATATTCCTCGTTGGTCAGTTCTTTAGTTTCTTTGCATTAACAACTTCTTTTTTAGGAGTGACATTAGGGCTGCGTGATTTTCTTGCGGACGCCCTCAAGGTAGAAAAAACACGGATTAAAAAACTGTGGCTTTGCTTGGGGATTTTTGTTCCTGCAGTGATCATTGCGATGTTGAATCCAAACATATTTATCACAGCATTGGGATATGCTGGCGGTATTGGATGTGCACTCCTTCTTGGACTCTATCCGGTAATGATGGCCTGGGTAGGACGGTATAAAAAACACTTCTCGGCTCCACCGCAGCTATTCGGTGGGAAAATAATGCTCGTAGTATTGGCGCTTTTTGTTTTCTTTGAATTAGGAATACAGGTTATTTCAAAAATATAGAAAAAATGAGCAAATACGAGTGCGCTCAGTTTTTGAGGTGGTATGTCAATTTCAGATGAAGAGATAAAAACCGTCTTTTCCGAATTGCGAAAGAAGACAAACCTTGCCATACGCGATGCGGGGGTGGAGTTGTTTCCATTGGGTGCAGAAAAACTTCTCGACGAAGTGACAGCTGACGGAAACCCTTTCAAAATTGAGGTCTTCGAATCGAAAGACGCTGGGCCTCTTCATAGATTCAGCGATGCACGGTGCCCAACAAATACACATGTTGGTGGAGTTCTTCATGCCAACTTTGTCCAGATCGGCGGTGATAGATATGTAGCGATGCAGGCGCCTGTTGGTGAAGCGCAAAGAGCTGCGTTGTGGGCATATCTCTACGAGCACGGTGGTGCAATACTCGACTTAACGGGGGATGAAGATAGAGATCCTTCGAAAGGGGTTGCAGAATACGCGCCTCTTGTCAAAGGACGAGAGATCGGATTCGGGCCGCTCCACGTGCGCCTTGCAGATACAACAAAAGCGGCAGATAACCTTGTAGACGTATACGCCCTAGAGGTAAGAAACGGTGATGCCGGTGCGGTAAAACATATCAATAGATACCATTTTTCAAAGTGGATCGACCATGGAGCAGTCTCGGTTTATGAGTTAACAAGCCTCACTAAATGGGGTGTTGGACTCACGCTCGAAGAAGGGGTCCTAATGACACATTGCCGCGCAGGAGTCGGCAGAACTGGAACGATTCTTACAGCTATCAGTCTGTACAAGGCCATTGAAAATGGGAGCATTACAAAGGATTCATTTCAGGAGCATCTAGAACTGTTGATTATTGAAGGGCGCAAGCAAAGGGGAGAAATGTTCCTCGATGAGCTCTCTCAGTTCACACTCCTTTACCGTGCCGGATTGGCATGGCTTTCTGCACACTCAACAAAAGGTGGTAGGGCTCGACCTACAGCATAGTCAGCTTAAGAAATTGATCTTTCCAATAATAGTGATCAAGAAGTCCTGAGGTATCTCGTCCCATAAGATGGTATGCAAGAAATAGCGCTTCAACGGTTGCAAGGCCATGTTCTGGGTCGTCGCAGTCTGTTTGCTTTCTCGGGTATGCAGTTTTATACAGATTGGGAATACTTCGCGCTTTCATGCCGGTTGGTAACGATTTTCTCATCTGTTTTTCATACTTCCATGTTGAATCGAGCAACACGAGTCCATTCTGGCCGTCTTCAGGTGTGAGAGGGGGAGCATCAAGTGCTAAGTGAATATAATTGTCTAGTGAAGGAAGTTCTCTTTTCAAGGGATAGGGAAAAAAAATGAGGTCGTCTCTGACCTCTAACCCCCGCAGGGAGCATTTCTTTAGATTTTCTTTCCTGTGTCGCAAGATAATGGTGGGAAGAAAAGATGTCATTTTTTATACACTATTAATTCTTAAAGGTATGAGTATACCACTTCCTGCCTGTGAGACCAAGGAGTTATGAAAAAACTATATATAGCACTTATTTTACTTATTCACTCTGTAGCGTTTAGCTTTGCAATTACCGATGAATATGATTCGGCTGTGCACAATGCGAAGGCATTCAAAAAACCGCTGTTACTTGTATTCGTAGGTTCTGACTGGTCTCATGAGAGTAGAAAGCTGCTTACCAAGCTCCAAGATGTAGATTCGCAAGATGTCATAAAAAATGACATCATCCTTTGTAAAATCGACTTTCCCGAACTTAATCGGCAAAATGAAAAGCAGTTACAGGCTAATAAAGAATTAAAAGAGAAATTCAATATCACACAGATTCCTTCTGCGGTCCTCCTTGATGATGAGCAGAACTATGTCACAACCTTTGGGTTTGTCCAGGTTCCTCCGTCAGCTTTTGCGCGTCATATCAAAGAGACATACAGTGTCTACTTTGCTCTTAAGCAAGCTGCAAAGACACTCGGTAGTAAAACTGTTGCTGAGCTTGAGAAGCTGCTTGCAGATGCGAAAGCATTGCAGAATCAAGCACTATGGGAAACTGTTGTCACTGAGGGGATGTCGCGGGTCGAGAATGGTGTTTTTGCTTTGGAAAAATACTCTCATCTCGTAGCTGTAGGAAAAGAGAAGTGTGAAGAAGCACAGTCTTTGAAACGGGTAATTTCAGGGATGAAAGAAAAACTTTCTATCGATGCTCGTTTACAATCAGCGATGATGGCATTCGAGGCGGCAAAAAAAGAGGGAGATGTAACAGCGGCTCTTTCTCCACTCGAACAAGTCCTTAAAGATGTTCCAAAAGATCATGCTCAGCTGTGGAGAGTTCACTTTCTTGTGGCGAAATACTTGCAGGACATGCACCAAGCAGAAAAAGCTGCGGAATACGCGCAGGAGGCTAAAAAGAATGCTCCTGAGGCGTTTCATAAACAGCTCGATGCAATTATTTCAGAAAAATAACAATCTATTCATCAGTGATAAATTTATGCGGTTGTGCATCAAGGACCGATTGAGGGATCTCAAAAAGAAACCGAGAAGGGTTTGATTTTTGCTTTTTCCCGTGCCGATTTCTCTGGCGAGACATACTTAAAAACAGCCGATCTTTTGCACGTGTAATGGCAACGTAAAGGAGTCGTCGCTCTTCCTCAAGGCCCGTCTCTAAAAGGCTCTTCTCATGAGGAAGGATATGGTCTTCAAGTCCAACTAAAAAGACATAGGGGAATTCAAGCCCTTTCGATGAGTGAAACGTCATGAGCGTCACTGCATCGCCACTTTTTTTGGATTCTCTACTTACCTGGGTGTCAAGCATAGTATCGGCCGCAAAATCAGCAAGTGTCGATCCTGGAGCGCTTTTTTCATACTCATCTAAAAGAGAGAGACACTGTTCGACGTTTTCCCATTTAAAAGAACGCATTGTCTCACTTTTGACGTCCTCTTCTATCGCTTTTTTGTACTCAATAGAAGTAAGGAGGTGTTCGACTGATGCCCGGAGGCCTGTTTGTTTTTTTGCTTCCTCAACCGCATGGAGAAATGTTCGTATCCCTGAAATCCCGCGAGCAGTGATATCTAAATGATGCCCGTCAGTCATTTCAATTTCTTGGAGGAGGGGATAGAGCGGTTTTTTGTGTTTTCTTTGGTATTGCGTAATTATATCGAGTGTTTTTTCTGAAATGCCTCGCCGCGGTACATTAATAATACGGAGAAGTGCTTCCTGGTCGTTTGGATTTGCCATCACTTTAATGTATGAGAGCACATCTTTGACCTCTGCTCGCTCGTATAACTCCGTTCCACCAAAGACCTGATACGGTATTCCTCGAACCCACGAGTCTCCTTTTTTCCAGGAAGTATTCATGAGGGACTTTTCAAATGTTCGAGAGAGAATATTACTTCTATAGAGGATTGCAAAATCGCTCCACTTTAAAGCATTTGACTGTTTGTATTGAACGATCCTATCAACCACCGCCTGCGCTTCCTCTTCTTCTGTTGGTGCGTTGAAGACAACGAGTTTTTGACTCGATTCTTTCGTGCTAAAGAGGGTTTTCTCGTGCCGCTTCTCGTTGTTTTTGATCACCTCGTTTGCAGCGTGCAAAATCATTTGGGTTGATCGATAATTTTGCTCAAGTTTAATGACGGTGTCAGCTTCAAACTGAAGGATATGTTCTACTTCTGCGCCACGCCATCCATAGATTGATTGATCATCATCTCCAACAACACAGAGATTGTTGAATTTTTTTGCAAGGAGTGAGGCGAGCTTGTACTGGATTGGATTTGTGTCTTGGTATTCGTCAATCATGATGTACCGAAACTGATTTTGATACGCTTCGAGCACTTCAGGGAAAGTTTCAAACAGTTGTACGGTCAGTGTGAGGAGGGTGTCAAAATCAACCGCATTATATGCGCGTAGAGAAACTGCAAGCTGCTCATGCATTTGTTTTGCAAACGCATCGTGCCAGTGCGGGTTGTCCTCGTCTGATCCTTTATTGCGGATTTTGCAGATTTCAGCATAGGTCCCTTCAATTGAAGGAAGGTCTTTATCTATTTCGAGCGCTTCGCGAGCGAGTTGTTTTAGAACACGCTTAATATCTCGTTCATCGTAGATTGAAAACTGAGGGGTGTACCCCATTCTGTGAATTTCTCGGCGAAGGACCTTCATGCAAAAGCTATGGAACGTACAAAGGGTGATCTGCGCTGCAGCTTTGCTACCGATAAAAGAGGAGACGCGCTTCTTCATTTCTTGTGCCGCTTTATTCGTAAAGGTAAGCCCGAGGATTGAGGATGGGGGCGTTCCATGGGTAATAATGTGCGCAATGCGGTGTACAAGCACGCTTGTTTTTCCACTTCCTGCGCCCGCAAGAATAAGGACACGTCCTTTTGTTGTTTCTACTGCTTTCTGTTGTGCTGAATTGAGGGTATTAGGGGCTTTTTTGAGTAATGTCATACGAAGCGAAGCGGGTAAAATCTTTTTCGATAAGTCTTAGTGTATGCTCATCAATACTTTTTTTGGGCATGACACTTACTTCAATCCCAGGAACTAGGGCGTGCGATATATGTCGAAATGCTTCACGAGTCTTTCGTTTGAAGTGGTTTCTTGTGTGGGCTTTCCCATATGTTTTTTTAACGGTGATACCCAGTCGTGGGGATGGTTTGGGGCCCTGCCTATAACGGATAACTACAGCCTCACCAACAAATTTTTTACTATCAGTTCTGAATCGCAAAAAATCGCGGCGATTGAGTAATCGCGAGCTTTTGGGAAAGGAATAGCTAGGCATGGCCACCTATTAGATAGAAAGAGACTTGCGCCCTTTTCGTCGCTGTCTTCTGATCAGCCTTCGGCCGTTCGCAGTCTTCATCCGAGATCTAAACCCGTGTGTCGTCTTTCGTCGCCTTTTGCTAGGTTGATATGTCCGTTTCATCCTAATACCTTATCTAAAAATTTTTCCAAACATAATACCCAATCAATCGCAATAATACAACCAAAAAATTCCATTTAGGGACCATTGAGGGGGTGAAATATTTTCTTTCAGGTGTTCCTAAGGAAAAGGGGAGAAATAGAGTTGAATATTAATTCGATTGGATGTACCATGTCCGGAAAAGAAAAAAGGTGACATAAAATGAAAGTAAAAGCTTCAGTTAAAGCAGACCCTTCAAAGGGTGACAAGATTGTTCGTAGAAAAGGTCGCCTCTACGTAATCAACAAGAAAGACCCAAATAGAAAACAAAGACAAAAAGGACCTGCAAAAAAGTAGTACTATGGCAAAGAAATCTAGTATCCAGAAACAGAAACGACGTGAGCGTCTTGTTGCTCTTAAATTTGAAAAAAGAGAAGAGCTTAAGAAAATTGTTCGGAGCTTAGATGCTTCTGAAGAAGAAAAACTTGATGCAATGACCAAGCTCAACAAAATGCCAAAAAACTCTTCTAAGATTCGTCTTAGAAATAGATGCCAGTTGACAGGTCGATGCCGAGGGTATCTGAGAAAATACAAACTTTCAAGACTCTGCTTCAGAGAGCTTGCAAACTCTGGAATGATTCCAGGCGTTTTCAAAGCAAGCTGGTAGAGGATTTCCCCTGATATTCAGGGCGTAACCGATTCGTTACATTGAGATTTAACCGCGTAAGCTCAGGCTTATGCGGTTTTTTTTATCCCTTTTCCTGGGAGAAGAGAAGGGAAGAGGAGCTTACTGCTTCCCTGCTAGTCCTGTCTCTAGATTTGGTAGTGCAGAAATTGTGGTCCAGTCTGAAAGAGAGCTGTTCCACACGAGGGTGTCTTTGTGAACCTCTTTGTCGTGCCACTTTTCTTGAAGCTCAAAAAAACGAACTGGTCCAACTTGTGTTTCATCCGCCTCAAGGTAATACCACTCATAGGAGATGAGCGTGGAAAGGGATGGCATACTCTGAGGAATTTCTGTTACCTCAGGGCCGGCATAAGCTAGCTTTTGCTCTTTTTTCGCTGAAGGGAAGAAAAGTACAATGAAAACTCCGATCATTCCGAAAAGAGCTCCTATGAAGAACCAAAAAAGTGGGTCTTTTTCCTTCCGTTTTGCAACGAAAGCCGCAAGCCCACCTGTGAGGACCGAAAAGAGAAGGAGTGTTTCTAAATTATTCATTACAAAGTCATGGTAGGTCATATATATCCCGTGTCTTCAAATTCTCGCTACGAGTATAGCAAGCAGAGCAATTTGAAGCTTTGACTTTTTGGCGGACGGTATATCCAAAAATGAAGGTGTGTGATAGATTTCAGAGGCATAGATAAAAGGAGCTTCGCTATGACAGAAGAGATTGAAAATGCAGATATTAAGGAATACGCACTTACTGACACTGTATTTATTAAAGATATCGAGACGAGAGTTTTTCAAACAATTGTTATCAAATGCTTAGCTCAGCTCGAAGGGGTCTCTTTTCTTGGAGGAACCCTTTTTGACCACCTTTTAGGAAGAGAAGGATTGGATAGAATTAAGGGGATTTACGTAGAGCAAGACCAAAATAATCACTCTGTGAGTGTAAAAATTGAGGTCAACGTTGCGTATGGTATCTCGATCCCAGAGAAGGCTGAAGAAGTTCAAGAGAAGGTAGCGAAGGAAATCACAAAGTTAACAGGGCTTCATGTTTCGTGCGTTCACGTTATTTTCAAGGGGATTATTCCTGAGAAGCCACCAGAGCAACCTATCCCAGAAATGGAAGCTTCTGAGCTCGATGATTGGGACATAGATGAAGAAAGTTTGCTCGCTACCGCTCATGCTAACGAGGCCGAATGAGAACTGAACAAAGTATTTATGCTTTGATTTATGTCTTCCTCCTTCTCCTTTTTGGAGTCCAGGGAGCTGTGCTGCTCGTGTTACCATTTTCCCCCTCATTACAGAGTGCATTATCCTCTTTTATCACCTCGCCATCATGGTATGTGCCATACATAGGCGGTGGGGTTACATTGCTTTTTCTTCTTCTGCTGTGTTTTTCTTGGGTTCAGCATAAAAAAAGGTACATCCGTATGACGATGGAATGTGATAAACTCACCATCGAGAAGAGTGTTATCGAGGAGTATGTACACAGGTTTTTTGCCGAAATTTTTCCAGAGAAAGATCCCGTTTACGATATTGTATTAGGAAAGGAAAATGAGCTTGATATAGTTGTTGAGTTACCTTCGTTTCCTGTGCATGAGAAAAAAGCATTTTTTCTTCGGGTGCAAAATGAGCTTGGTTCACTTCTTGCTCGAAAAATAGGTTACCAAAGCCCCTTTACACTCACTATTGTTGAAAGGTAGCGTTCATGAAAGCTCAAGGAGTGCTTGAATGTCTTTCGCGCTCAATTCCTTCACTTCTTGGAGCTGCTCTTTTGTTGCAGCTTTGATCTGTTTAAGACTTCCAAAGTGAGAGAGCAGTGCTTTTCGCTTTTTGGGACCAATTCCCGGTATCTCTTCGAGCGTGCTTTTGATAACCCGTTTTGAACGCTTCTTTTTATGAAATGATATTGCTACTCTGTGCGCTTCATCTCGAATCCGTTGCAAAAGTTGAAGCTCTGCGGAATAAAGAGGAAGCATCACTGGTTCACGCAAGTGTGATACGTATACTTTCTCTTGAGTGATTCCTTTGGTGTGAAGGCTTTCTTCTTTTGCTAAAGAGATTACCTCAATAGAGGCAATTTCAAGCTCTTTGAGGACTTCGAGTGCGATATTTCGCTGCCCCTTTCCTCCATCGAGTACAAGGAGATCAGGGTAGTTTTTTGCTTTCTTGTAGTGTCGTGTTAAGGCTTCTTTCATCGACCCATAGTCATCGCCTTTCTCAACCCCTTTTATGGTATAGAGTCTCGTTTTGCTACTGTCGTATTTTCCATCAACATACGCAATTGCTGAAGCAACCTGATCAGAGCCTGAAATGTTAGAAGTGTCAAAACACTCGATATAGACGGGTGTTGTTTTAAGGTGAAGGGCTTCTTGAAGTCCGCCCAGGACACGCTCTTGTGATTCTTCCTGGAAGTAACTAGCGGCATTTTTTTGAGCCATTTCTATCAGGCGTTTTTTTGTTCCTTTTTCAGGAATAATGATTTTCGTGCCAATAACATCCTCGAGAAGTCTTCTCTGCTTTAGCGTACATGGGAGTATAATCTCTTTTGGGATCGTTTTTTCATTTTGGTAGTGTTGCAGAAGAAAGCTTCCCCACATTGCCTCTTCATCTGATGCGATATTTCTGAAAAAATAAGGTTCAGCACCTGTCATCCGCCCTTCTCTGAATACGAGTTTCATCAGAGAAAATGCGTCACCTGCTCTATAAATACCAAAGACATCGCAGTCTTTTTTTGTTGAATGTACGAGGGCGTTCTGAGAGGTGACTGTCGCTTCAATTTGTTGTATGGTTGTGTGTAGAACGGCTGCTCTTTCAAACTCAAGTGCATCTGATGCTTCTTGCATCTCTTCTTTGAGTGCGTTGATTAGTTCTGTATTTTCACCTTTGAGAAAAGAGATCGCACGATTGACATGAGTGTCGTATTCTTCTTCAGTACACTTTCCAACACACGGAGCGATACAACGTTTAATTCCATAAAGAATACAAGGGCGTTTTCTTGAGCGCAGTTCACTATCGGAGCATTGTCGAAGAGGAAAGATTTTTTGCATTGTTTTTAGTGTTTGTCGTGCGGAGTACGCGCTGGTAAATGGTCCAAAGTGAAGTTCTTTTGGATCTGGTTTTCCCTTAATGCGTAAAACGGTGATCATTGGCCATTTCTTCTGAACGGTAACGGCGATGCTGATGAATGTTTTGTCGTCTTTTAAAAGTACATTATACGGAGGCTTATGCTTTTTTATGAGTGTGTTTTCAAGAAGCAGGGCCTCTTTTTCGTTTGGAACAATAATGGTCTCAATGTCAAAAATTTTTTTGGTTAAATAGGGGACCATCTCTCTTCCGTCCCTTCCAGGAACGAAATATTGCCTCACTCTGTCCTTTAAACTCTTCGCTTTTCCGATGTAGAGGATATTTCCCTTAGCATCTTTCATGACGTAAACGCCTGGTTCTGAGGGAATAAAATTTATTTTTGACTTTATCACAGTTGTTAATTAGATTGTTTTCTTTAGTTTTTTATGGTAAACTATTTCAAATATAATGACGAGAGGACAACAACATGGCCGCCGGCTTCGATAGGGTTATTTCTCAGAGTGATTCAATATGGCAGATAAATATCACTCCGCGACCTCTCATTGAAATGTTTTCAGATCCAAAAGAGGTTCCAGGATTGACTGCAACTGCGGCTCCTGATCGTTCAATACTTGATCCAACGAAAAGAGATGCATATCTGTCAAGGGTAGCACACAGGGTATATCTGACCGCCCAAAGAACTTTCCATCCAGGTGTAGATCCTTTTTTAGCATTGTTGTCCATCCATGATAGAGTTATGCCGGCTTCCGGCGGGAGTGCTGGCGCTCCAGCGGCTCACTCACTTTCTGCACTGAGTATCGAATTATCAGCAACAGGGGCAAAGAGCCGTTTGTTACTTGCAGCTGCTGCTGGAGATGATGCAGATAGAGCTGGTAGTGGGACGCCTGACGTTGATTCGGGGAAAGGCCATGTTGAGGCTGAAGGTAGCGGAGCAATTGACGTAGACTCAGAGAAAGCTCATCTTGAAGCTGAAGGAGGTGGAGAAGCCGGAAAGGGTAGCGGGACGCCTGACGTTGATCTGGGGAAAGCTCACATTGAGACTCTTGAAAGAGTAGATGCTGCTGCATTTCAAGAAGAGCCTTTTAAACGTTGCGATTCACTTAAAGATTTTTATGAAGTAAATGCAGATGGATCTTTTAAAGGGTATAAAAGATTAACGAGCGAGAATGTCAGAGTTATTGCTCCGATCGCTATGCAAGATGATGGGACATTCTCATGTGGACAGTTAGAGCCCGAGGAAATCAATAAATTTATTAATTTTCTATACCATCATGCAACTGGCCCCGTCATGAATTTTATGGAGGGAGATCCATACGCTCTCATAGATTTATGGCGCGTAAAACGTTTTACGATTATGCAGGGGAAGATTCCACATGACCTTCGCATGCACATTGCTTTAGCTATCAAGCAAACAATAGAGAATGATCCTAGTAACCCTGCTTTGCGCCGTCTTCATGATATATACCATGACCGTAAGAGCTTTCCTAGTCGACCAGAAAGAGAGAGAGAATGCGGTAGATTATTCAGAGTAGTAGGATGGGGCGGACCACGTGCGCCTAAAGAAATGGAAGTTGAAGTGTATAATGCGTATAAACTAGTTTTGGGGCACCCTGTTGAGGGAGCGTCTTCACGCGGTTCTGGTAGCTCGATGTCCGCTGCAGCCGACGACTTGAAAGTACGTGCAGCAGCATCGACTCCTCCTCCAGCTGCACAATCGACCCCTCTTGGGAGTCCTATTACTGGACGACCAGATGGTTTTGCATTGTCGTATGCGCCGACAGCTACAAGAGTGGATATTGTAGTCTCAGCTGGAAGAGCAGTCTCCCCAGCAGATGGTGCAGCAGGAAGAACGCCTTCCCCCGGGGATGATAAGGGTGAAAAAGTTGAAGGAGCAAGCGTTGGATCTGGTGGCCTACTTCGACCGTCTGCATTCCTACGAGCAAAGGCAGCAACCGGTAGAGCGGCGGCTCAGTCTGGTGATGAAGGTGAGGGACCCGCAACAGGTGCAGCTCAAGAGGGAGTATCCTTATCTGCAGTAGAAGGCCTACTTGGTCTTCGGTTACAGCCTTACGAGGAAGGCTTAGCAGCAGCAGTTGGAATTGTGGAAGCTGATGATGGTGCGAGTGAACAGAGAGGCCCAAGCCGAGCTCCAAGTCTTGCAGCAGCAGCAGCTGGTCTCGCTTCGGACCCTTCGGATGAAGCTGAGAGGCCGGCCGGAGCACATGAAGATGACGAAGGTTAGTTGCTTTTCTGCGCTGCTTTCAGTGTATAGAGTGTTTCAAGAGCGTCTTTAGGGGTAAGATTGTCTGGATCTATCTCGTTTAAAATCGATATAAGTTTACTTTCGTCTACTTTTTGTGGCGTAGAGAAGAGAACAAGCTGTTCTTGAATGGATGAAGAGGTGTCTTCTTCGAGCGTGAGGAGTTTTTCTTTTGCTATTCTGATAGCTGTTTGAGGAAGTCCAGCGAGTGATGCAACATGGATCCCATAGCTCTTATCCGTCCCGCCAGGAATGATTTTATGTAAAAACACAATGCTGTTTTCTGTTTCTTGAACCGCTACTTGGAAATTCTTTGCGAGCGGAAATCGTTTTTCAAGTTCTGTAAGCTCTGAATAGTGGGTCGCAAAAAGTGTCATCACTGGATGGCTATGTTTTGTGAGTAAATATTCAGCAACAGCCCACGCGATCGCAATTCCATCATATGTGCTTGTTCCCCGTCCAATTTCATCGAGGATAACAAGCGATCGGTCGGTTGCATTGTGCAAGATATTTGCTGTTTCAGCCATTTCCACCATGAAGGTTGACTGACCTCTTGAGAGGTCATCGCTTGCGCCAATTCGGGAAAACACTTTATCAACGATTCCAAAGACAGCATTCTCAGCTGGAACAAACGATCCCATATGTGCCATTATTGTGAGGAGAGCTACTTGTCTAATGTAGGTAGATTTACCGGCCATATTTGGCCCGGTAATAAGAATCATTGCACTTGTTTTATGATCGAGTGAAGTCTCATTTGGAATAAAGCGATTGCGTTCAATAGTGCTTTCAACAATCGGGTGTCGCCCTTTTGTAATCTGGATTCCAGGGCTGTCTTGAAATGTTGGTCGCGTAAAGTTTTTCTGAGAAGCAGTGATAGAAAAAGAGAGTAAACAATCAAGCTGCGCAAGTCCTTTCGCAATTGTCATAATAACGTCAGCAAACGATGCGACCTTGTTTCTTAGCTCGGTAAATAGAGTCAGCTCGATTGCACTAATTTTTTCATCAGCCGTTAAGATTTTTTCCTCAAATTCTTTGAGCTCAGGAGAGATAAACCTCTCCGCATTTACGAGCGTTTGTCTTCGTTCAAAGGAATCTGGCATTCGAGCAGATTGTCCTTTGGAAACTTCGATGAAGTAGCCAAAAGCTTTGCTATACCCAATTTTGAGTGTTTTAATATCGAGCGAGGCTTTGAGTTTTTCCTGGTATTCAGCAAGGAACCGTTGGGCATCCCCTTTGAGCTTTTTGAGTGTATCAAGTTCGTCATGGACACCTTCGTTAATTACGTATCCATCTGAGAGGCGGAGAGGCGGTTCATCGATGAGAACATGAGCAATCTCAAGCGCTGGGGTTTCATGCGAAAGGAGTTTTCCAATGTCAGAGTAGAGTGATGCGGATAATTGTTGTACCCCTGCAGTGAGTGTTGGTAGCGCTTCTAACGAAAATCGGAGTGCGCTGAGGTCCCGTGGGGAACAGAGCCCTGTTGAGATTCGTGTAATGAGCCGTTCAATATCCTTAACGTGTGAAAGTGCATCGAGGAGAGGAGTGCATTTTTGTGGGTTTTGCACAAGCTCTTCAACTGCATCTAACCTGCGCTCAATGTTTAAACGAGAGGTAAGAGGGCGTAAGATAAGCTCTGCAAGCAGTCGTCCACCCATTGGAGTCGTTGTTTCATCGAGAAGGTCAAAGAGTGAATTTTTGTTCCCATGGTGTATTGAGGTGAGGAGCTCTAGGTTTTTTTGGGTGGCTCTATCAATAACGAGTGTGTTGTTATTGTGAAGGGGCGTAATCCGCGTAACATGCTTTAAAGAAAGACACAGTTCATCCTGAACAAAACTCAAGAGGGCTGCTGCGGCATTCATGGCGCAGACCATCCCTTTCAAGCCAAATCCGTCAAGAGAGTGAAGCGTAAAGTGCGTTGTTAATTGATCTACAGAAAGTTTGTGATCAAAATGCCAATTTTCTTTTGTAGTCATCTTTACAGTAAAGGAAAGTGACATATCTTCAAGTGCTACTGCAAGGTCGTGCTTAACTTTCTCTTGGATGAGTAGTTCGCTAGGTCTACTTTTGTGGAGCTCGTCCAAAAGCTGTTTTTCTTGCTCATATTCGGCAACCTCAAACCTTCCTGTTGAAATTTCAAGTCGTGCGAGTGCCCAGGTTGCGTTCAGTTTGGCAATGGCGCAAAAGAAATTACTCTCTTTCTCTTTCAAGTAAGAGTCTGTGAGAAGGGTTGCAGGTGAAACAGTTCGAGTGATTGCTCTTTTTACTATCCCTTTTACATTTTTTGGATTTTCAAGTTGTTCGGCAATCGCGACGAGGTGCCCTTTTCTGACCAGTTTTTCAATATATGATTCTGCAGCATGATAAGGGACTCCAGCCATTGGAGTGCCTTGACGTTTAGTAAGCGTTACACCGAGGTCTCGTGCGATAATTTGAGCGTCTTCGAAGAATGCCTCATAGAAATCACCAAGGCGGAAAAGAAGCACTGCATCACCAGCTTTTTTCTTACATTCATTCCATTGCTGCATCATTGGTGTTGCTACTGAGGTAGAGATAACTCCTCCTTCGAGACTTCTTTTAGGAGTTCCATTGCTTCAGTGGCCTCCTCTATCCCTTTTGCAATCTGTCCGATTACCCCTTCACACCACCGTTGCGTTTCCAAAATACTTTCCTGCATTCCAGTGAGTCTTTCTAAGATTTCTTGAGGGGATTTTCCGGGCGAAACGAAGGGAAAGCCTTCCTTTTCAAGCTTCGCGCTTTCGACCATTTGTCTGAGTTCAAATACGTCAATAAGCATAGGGAGGAACGTTCGTTTAAATTCTTCGCGTAAACCCTTTAACGTGTTTGTCGCGACGATTTTTTTCGAGCTTGATTGAGGTGGTTTTAAATTGATTGAATGCTTGCAGGAAGCTGGGTCAATTTGTGTGTACGTTTTCTTTTTGAAGTGCGTGGGAGAAGAGGGCTGGTCGCTATTCATTTTCCTTCACTGTTTCTCATCCATCATAGTTGTAGATTTTAGAGGAAAAACAGGTTTTTCTCCAGGACAAATTTTCACAATCCGATATACAATGCAGATTATGTATACGAAAGAAAGTTTAGAGAAGCTCAAGGACCACGTTGATATCGTTGAATTGATAGGGGGCTACGTTCAACTGAAGGGTGCTGGAAACATGCACAAGGGGTTGTGTCCTTTTCACCAGGAAAAAAGCCCTTCATTTACCGTCACAAGAGCAAGTAGTCACTACCACTGTTTTGGTTGTGGAGCACATGGTGACGCAATTGCGTTTTTGATGAACTACCTTAACCTCTCGTTTGTCGAAGCTGTTGAGGTTCTCGCAGAACGATACAATGTACGTCTAGAAGAGGCTGAAGGGAAATCCTCTGAGGGTCCTTCTAAAAGTGAATTACGAGAGCAGAATCGCAAGGTTGCGGGCTTTTTTCACACCTACCTGATGTCAACAGAAGAGGGGAGGGCTGCTTTAAAGTACCTTTTTTCAAGAGGAATGGACCTTGAGTTTATTACGACCTTTCAAGTGGGGCTATGTCCCCAGAATGCGCAGCTTTTCTTCAAGGCATGTGAAGCCGTCCAGGTCTCGCCATTTATGCAAGCTCAGCTCGGTCTTCTCCGTAACAATAGCCCGCTCTTTTCTGGAAGAGTTGTCTTTCCTATTACTGATCAACTTGGTCATTCAATCGGATTTTCCGGAAGAAAACTGCACGACTCTCAATATGGACCTAAGTATATCAACACGCCTGAAACTGTTCTTTTCAAGAAATCGAATGTTTTGTACGGGCTTGATAGATGTCGAAAACGGATTGCTAAAGAAAAAAAGGCTATGATCGTTGAGGGACAGATTGATGCGCTGAGACTTATCCAAGAAGGGTTTACTTTTACCGTTGCAGGGCAAGGAACTGCCTTTACCGAAGGACAGGTGAAGCTTCTTCTTGATTTGGGGATTGAAATGGTCTACTTAGCGCTCGATGGTGACACGGCAGGACGTGAGGCAACAATGAAAATAGGGAACATGTTTCAAAAGGAGGGAGTAGAGGTATTCGTTCTTAACTTCCTGCCAGGTGAAGACCCTGATATAGTGCTTCGAGAAGAGGGGCCTGAGGGAATGCAGGAGCGGATTGCTTCAAGTATTGATTACCTTCGTTTCCTTGTAGATTGGTATACACAATCGGTCGATATGCGCTCTCCATCCGGAAAAAACCATCTCGTTCAAAAAATCGCACAGCAGGTCAAGTCATGGGACCATCCACTTATGGTTCATGAAAGTCTCCGTAAGCTAGCTCAGCTAACGCACGTTCCTGAAGAATTGATCGGCATTGAAGGGAAGCAAGCAACTCGTAATTACTATGTAAAGAAGTCAGCAAGCCTTCAGGGGCTTTCTGTAGACCCAGATAGAGTGCTGGAGACAGACCTATTGCGGTGGCTCTTTTTCTCGGGTGAACATCAAATGAAAGTCGCGAAAATCGTCTTCGAAAATATCTCTCCGGGACATTTAAAAGTCTCGGTGTGTCGTCGAGTATTTGGACTGTTTTTGGAACGATATAAAAATGAAGAGGCGGTTGATTTATTATCAATCGGTGCATCAATGGAAAACCCAGAGGATCAGCTCTATCTTTCTGAAATCACGCACAAACGGATCAATACAGAAAGGGCGCTCGAAGGGATCCACGAAACGGTCAAAAAACTGCTCGAACGGCATTGGTTCGAAGAACGTGAGCGGATCAGACTCGTGATACAAAGTGGGAATTCCTCTGATGATGAGGTGCTTGCTCTTGCAAAGCAGTTTGACGAGCTGAAAAGGTCTCCGCCAACGGTCCAGGTGTCTCATGAATAAAATTATCGTGTTTTACGATGATGAGTGTGGGCTCTGTCACCACTCTATTGCATGGCTTTACAAAAAAGACCTCGATAAAAGGTTCTACTTCTCTCCATTAACGGGGGAGACCTCGAAAGAACTGCTCGAGGAAAAATATCGAGAGATGAATACCGTCGTACTTTATGAGTCTGGAAGGGTTTCTATTCGAGCAGAAGCTGTATTCAATGCGCTGAAATACCTCCATGGTTTTTGGAAAGTTGTGAGTTATTTCCCAGCACTCATTTTTAATCCAATCTATCATATTGTTGCGCTTCTTCGTAAAAATATACCAATTCGAACGCTTCACCTCCCGAAAGAGCGATGTCTGCCGTAGTTTTTTTTCTGACTGCACTTGCGTTTTTCAGTATCTTCTTCTCGACGTTGTGGCTTGGCATCTCTCCAATGCCTTCAAATAGAAGGGTGATACAAGAGGTAGTACAGCTTATTCCTAAAGGCTTTTCAGGGACGTTAGTGGACCTGGGTTCAGGCTGGGGGACTGTTTGCAATACGATTGCAAAAAAATTTCCTAAAGCTCGTGTGATCGGAGTAGAAGTATCACTTATTCCGTTCTTTATTTCGAAAATATGCAAAAGAAAGAACGTTGAGATACGCTTTCAAGACTTTCGTTCCAAAATTCCTACGGGTGAGATCTACTTTGCCTATTTGTTTCCGGGAGGGATGAAATCGCTTTCTGATAAGCTGCCAAGCCAAGGAACGCTTATTTCAAACTCATTTGCGCTTCCTAATCTGAAGCCTGTTCAAACAATTATGACGGGGCGTTTCTATAAAACGCCCATTTATGTCTACTCTTGGATTTTTGAAAAATCAAGCAGCTGATCAAACCGAGAAAAGACCTCTTGTAGTAGAGCAATTCTATTCTCGCGAACACTAGAGTCATCGTCAAGTATCTTCACCTGATCAAACAGAGTTGCAAGTGGTTTTTGAAGCGCCGCTAATTGAGTATATGCAAGAGGGTAATTCGCACCCTTCAGTGCAGTAGAATACTCTGGATCGATGGACTGGATCGTTTGATAGAGGCCGTGCTCTGCATCTTCCTTCAAGAGACCTGCAGCAAAAGAGTAGCTTCCCTGTTTCGAAAGCTGTCCTCTTGCTCTTTTGTAGACCTCATAAAGAGAAGAAAACGTATCAGAGCCTCTAAATTCATGAAGTGCTTGTACTCGGAGGTACTGATCATATGGATCAGTGCATTCGGAGAGAGTTGCTTCAATCTCATCCTTCTTCAGGCCATACTCTTCGTAGACAGTTTTAGCTCTTTGGGTAATGAAGGTTAAGATCTCATCCTTCGCTCCACCCGATAGTGTTACAAGACCAATCTCAATAGCTTCTGGAATTGAGAGTGAAAGCTTGTGTTCAATCAAAATCCGAAGCAAGCCGAGTGTTTGCCGGCGAAGTGCGTATGGATCAGAAGAGGATGTTGGTTTGAGGCCAACACTGAAATAAGCGCACAAGTTGTCTAGCTTATCCGCTAAACTGAGGATAATGCCCGTTTCAGTCTTCGGAAGGGTGCCTTTTTCAGATCGGGGCATCCAGTGCTCTTCAATACCGTATGCTACTTCGTGGTTTTCACCTTGGGAGAGGGCATAATGACGTCCAACCATTCCTTGTAAATCAGGGAACTCTCCAACGAGCTCAGTTGCTAAGTCTGCCTTACAAAGCGCCGCTGCTCGAGCGACTTCTTCTGGATTGCTGATGCTAAGGACGGTTTGGAGGTGTTTTGCAAGGTGGCTAATTCGAACGACTTTGTCATACACCGTTCCAAGCTCTTTTTGGAAAATCACGTTCTTTAGCTTATTCGCGAAGAAATCCAACGATTGCTTCATATCTTGATTACAGAGGAAAACTCCGTCGCTCAGGCGTGCTGAAAGGACGTTGCAATTTCCTTTGGCAATTTCTTGTGATGGGATGTTATCGGCAGTGATAATAAAACTATGTGTCAGTGTGCCATCTGCTTTTTCGAGCGGGAAATACTTTTGGTGTTCAACCATTTCTGAAGTGAGGACTTCCGGAGGGGCGGCTAAAAAGGCTGGATCGAATTCAGCGATTTGACACTCTGGCCATTCTGCTAAGTAAAGCACCTGCGCTATCACTTTCTCTTTTTCAAGCACCACAACACCATGCTTCTCTTCGATAGCATCAAGTTGCTCTAGAATTTTCGCTTTTCTGTCGCTGTCTGATGCAAGCACCATGCATGATTTCAATACGTCAAAAAACATCGTAGCTTGAGGGATCACCACTTCTTTTGGAGCTCTCTGAGCGTGTCCTCGAGTCTTATTCCCGGCAATCAGCGTTCCAATAGCAAAAGGAAGGACGGTTTCCCCATGGAGAGAGACAATCCACTGCAGTGGCCGTGCGTATTCAATTTCTAAATCAGCCCATCGCATTCTTTTTGGGAATGGGATAGAGGTTACAACCTTTGGAAGTTCCTCAGCAAAAACTGATGCTGTTGATACGCCTGGCTTTTCAATGTGAGCGAAGAGGTACTCATTTCCCTTGATCTCTCGCACCGACACTCCATGCACAGCTCCTTTTCGAATTTCATCTAAGCTAATGGGTGAAAGATGAATAGATTTAAAGAAACCCTCTCCCTGCTTGGTGCAGTTGTTTCCATCGAACGCAACAGAAAGTGGAGGTCCTTTTCGCTCTTCAGTGACAGGGTTTGTGCCTTCAGCGAGCCCTTGTACATAAGCAACAAGTCGTCGAGGAGCGCCGGTGGTTTCAATGCTTTCGTATGGAATATCGTGCTTTTTAAGCAGTGCTTCAAAAAGACGTTGTAACTCTTTCGCAGCTCTCGGGATATATCCTGCAGGTAACTCCTCAGAGCCAATTTCTAATACATAGTCCTGCCTGTTTGCAGGATCAAACGAAGTAGCATCAGTTCCAGAAAGAACAGCGAGTTTTGATGGTTCGATGTGTCTCATAAGCGGGAAACCTGCTTTTTCTCTCTCTGCAACAAATGCTTCAGCAGCAAGACGAGCGAGTTCTCGAACACGAGCTATATATCCATTTCGTTCTGTCGTTGAAAGCATGCCACGAGCTTCGAGCATATTAAAAGAATGCGAAGCCTTCATCACAAAATCGTATGCTGGGAAGGGGAGTCCTTTTTTAACGAGCTGCTTCACCTCTTTTTCATAGTCTTCAAAGTGTCTAAACCACATCTCTGGCGTAGATTCTTCAAAATTATACCTGCTCCATTCAAACTCATTTTGTTTAACGATTTCGCCGTAGGTATATGTGTCATTCCACTGCATATCGAAAAGCGACTCTTTCTTTTGAAGAATCATCGAAAGTCGTTCTAATCCGTATGTAAGCTCAACAGTAATCGGTTTAAGGGGCATACTTGCGACCGATTGGAAATATGTGAACTGCGTAATCTCCATTCCATCGATCCACACTTCCCATCCTAGTCCCCAGGCACCAAGCGTTGGCGATTCCCAGTCATCGTGGACAAATCGAACGTCGTGCTTTGTGAGGTCAAATCCAATAGCTTCCAGTGACTCGAGATAGAGTTTCTGAATGTTAAGCGGAGATGGCTTAATGATCACCTGCATCTGGTGGAAGAGCTGAAGTCTATTTGGGTTTTCCCCGTACCGTCCGTCCTGTGGCCGTCTTGATGGCTCGATATAAACGGTCGAATATGGCTCTGGACCGAGGCATCGGAAAAAGGTCGCCGGGTTAAAGGTTCCTGCGCCAACCTCGACATCGTGTCCCTGGTGAATGATACACCCTTTGTCGGCCCAAAAGTTTGTAAGTGTTGTGAGTAATTTCTGGAATGTGTGCATGGGTGCAAGGATACCCCCGCTCCCAGTTTCTCGCAATACTATTTTGAGGAAGGTTCCACTAAACAACGGGGAAATTCTCGCTCTATTTTGATTATAAAATTAAAATTTACTCTTTATCTTTTGGGAGAATCATTCTTGAGTTCATTCCTCAAGTATGAGATAGTATTACAAAGGTAAGACGTCAGGTAAACATGAGACACTTTTGTACGCTCAGCGAGCAAGAAATTAGAGACTGGGTCCAGGAAATTGGGGAATCAAAATTCCGCGCAGGGCAGCTAGTTGAATGGGTATATAAAAAATTTTGCTTGTCATTCGATAGAATGACGAATCTGAGTAAATCCTTCCGAGAAAAGCTACAGTCAAGCTTCTACCTACCGTCACTTTCTCTAAAAAATACACAACTCTCTCTTGATAAAGAAACTATCAAATACCTGTGGGAACTCAAAGATGGTTCTCTTGTTGAGTCTGTTCTTATTATGAACGATGAAAAAAGAACGCTGTGTGTTTCTTCACAGGTAGGGTGCAACGCTCGTTGTGCATTCTGTGCATCTGGAAAACAGGGGCTTAAAAGAAACCTTGAAGCGGGTGAAATCATAGAGCAAGTCGTGCAGGTTGAAGCGACGCTTCGAGAAAAAGGTGAAAAGCTTACCAACATAGTCTTTATGGGAATGGGCGAACCGCTTGATAACTTTGAAGGCGTTATTGCTTCGTTAAAAACGATCACTTCCGAAAACATGCTCAATGTTTCAAAACGTAGAATCACCGTTTCAACGGTTGGAGTGGTTGAAGGAATTCAAAAGCTTGCTGAAGAGGGCCTTGGTGTGAACCTTGTACTCTCATTGCATGCGCCGACGCAACACGTTCGTAAGAAAATCATTCCTTATGCTCGTAAGTATGAGCTAGCAGATGTTCTTCGAGTAATGCGAGAATACTCGAAAAAAACAAAACGAGATGTTACGTATGAATATATCCTTATCGAAGGGATAAACGATCAGGATGAGCATGCAGCGCAGCTTGCAGAGCTTATCAAACGGGATCAGTGTACGATTAATCTTATTCCATACAATCCTGTTCCTGGTCTTAAAATACGACGACCATCGAATGAGCGTATTGCTGCATTCAAAGAAATTCTCAGTGGTGCTGGTGTGAGAAATACCCAGCGTTACACCAAGGGAAAAGATATCGCCGCCGCATGTGGTCAGCTGGCGTTGCAACAGAACACTGGATTAAAAATAGGTGTAGAAGCAGTATAGGGGTATGAAGATGACACAAGCAGTAAAGCGAAGCCGCCTTTTTCGAATTGTGCCGCTGCTCTTAACGATCAGTCGCCTTTTTATTGCACCGCTCTTCTATGTTTTTTATGCGAAGTACGCCGCACTTGGGATACCATTTTTTGTTGTTCCTTTTGTGCTTTTCGGGCTCCTTGTCTACTCAGAACTTACCGACTTTCTCGACGGCTTTTTAGCGAGGCGATATAACCTCGTTTCAGAACTTGGAAAACTCCTTGATCCGATGGCGGACAGCATAACCCGAATTTCCATACTCTTTATCCTTACGCAGGGTGTGGTTGGAGTTCCGATTTATTGGGTGCTCCTAATCCTGTATCGTGACCTTATAATAAGCACACTCAGAACGCTCTGTGCCCTCGGTGGGCTTAACCTTGCAGCTCGTATGAGCGGTAAGCTTAAAGCTGCGATCCAAGGTGTTGTGACCTTTGTTATCGTGATACTGATGATTCCTTACTCGTTTGGAGTACTTCCGCTTTCCATTCTAAAAATCGTGAGTAAGGTGCTCGTTGGCTTAGCTTCCGGATACACGATCTTCTCAGGGCTTGAATACCTTTATGCAAATAGAGGGGTTCTTAAGCAGTTTTGGCCCTACTCTCAGAGCGGCTCAGCTGAGACAAAAGACTCGTAAATAGCAATATATTTAGAGACAGAGTTATTCCAAGAAAACTGCTCTTTATTCAAAGACGAAAAGAGTGATTTTCGGACATCGATAGGTATATCCAGTGCTCTTTCAATTCCTTCTTCAACCGCTTCTTTTGTGTGATTCGGGAGGAGGATCCCATTCCCATCTGAAAAAGCGATGTCTGTAATCGTATCCTTTAAACCTCCAGTAGCTGTCACAATCGGAATCGTTCCATACATCAGAGCGATCATTTGAGTGAGTCCACATGGCTCAAAATTCGAAGGGATAAGTATGTAGTCAGCTGCTGCATAGATGAGGTGAGCAAGCGCTTCATCAAATCCAAAAAAGAGAAGTGCTTGGTCATTCTGAGCATACTCCTTCTCTACTGATGAAAACTGTTTCTCAGTTACTTCACATGGAACTCCGGAGAGGGCAAAGCTGCATCCCTTCGCTAACGCATACTGTAGGCCTGCCTCAATAAGGTCTGGGCCCTTTTGTGGAACCAGTCGTGTGATGCAGCACAAAAGAGGTGCATCGATGTACGGCTTGCCAAAATGATCAAAGAGAGCTTTCTTATTCTTTGCCTTCTGTTCGAAAAGATCATCTGCAGTCAGTGAGTAATGAGCGGTGATCCTTGGATCAAATTCAGGGTTCCAATACTCCAGGTCGAGCCCATTTAAGATCCCTTGTAACTTTGGTGAATGGTATGCAATTAATGATTCAAGGCCGCATCCAAACTGAGGGGTTTGAATCTCTTCAGCATACGTGGGTGAAACAGTAGTTATTGCGCCGCTAAATTCGATTCCTGCCTTCATAAGAATTGGATTGTCACTATGCCGCATAGTGAGTGAAGAGGCAAACCTGTCTGCATGAACCCGCTCCAAATCATAGTGTGTGCATTGTCCTTGATATGCGAAGTTATGAATCGTATAGACGATGGGGAACTCTTCAAAAAGAAGTGGAGCGACGAGGGCAGTTGGCCAATCGTGGAGATGGACGACTGACTCTTGGAAAAACTCTTCGATCAGGAGTGCTGCTGCGCAGGAAAAAAGGATGAATCTAGCAATATCATCTTCCTCCCCATATATGGCTTTTCTCTCAAAATACTCCCTAGGAGGGTTTGGCTTCAGCAGGAAAACAGACACCGATTCATAGGTTCCATGGTAAACATTCCAGGAAATAAGTGAATTTCCTTCAGGGGTTGTAAGGATAGCCTCATCCTTGCAGAAGTCTTCGAGCTTTGACTCATCTATAAAGGAATAATAGGGGAGAATAACACTGCAGGTGTGGCCTTCTAGAGAAAGCTCTCTCGAAAGAGAAAAAACGACATCACCAAGTCCTCCAGCTTTAACCAGGGGAGCAAATTCGGGGCTAACATGCACAATATCCATACAAATTTCTATACCCCTTTTTTTGATAGAAAACAAATTTTTTGTTTACGGCAAAAAGAGGGTAACGCACACACAGATATCATATTTTAATTTTTGCTCTCTCTTTGTGTAGAAACTACTTTGAAAAAAAATGTGAAGGTAGTAGTATATGTGCCATGATCTTTCCGAAGGGTTAGGTCAGAGAAATAAAGGTTACTGGGGTGTAGCCAAGTGGTAAGGCAGGTGGTTTTGGTCCACCCATGCGGAGGTTCGATCCCTTCCACCCCAAAAAATAACTATGCGCTAATGCGCTTAGGTTTTCTAAATGAGTGATACCGATTCTTTTCTACTTTTTTCTGGAACTTCTCACAAAGGGCTCGCAGAAAACATTGGAAAAGAGCTTGGGGTTTCTCTAGGAAAACTAAATATTGAAACGTTTCCAGACGGTGAGATAGGCGTTCAAATACTTGAGAATGTCCGCGGTAGGGATGTATATGTTGTTCAAAGCATATCAAGAGACCCTAACCTCTATCTCGTGGAACTGTTGGTACTTATCGATGCCTTTAAGCGAGCTTCAGCTCGTCAGATCGTGCCGGTTTTGACCTATTTTGGATATGGTCGGCAGGATAGAAAAGGGGCAGGGCGAGTGCCAATTACAGCAAGGCTTGTTGCTGACATGCTTGAAAAAGCAGGGGCAACACAGGTGCTGACGATGGATTTGCACACTGAGCAAATCCAAGGCTTTTTCGACATACCAGTAGATAATCTCCATGCGAGAACGCTGTTTGTCAAAAAAGCAAAGAGTGAAGGGCTAGATAATTGCATTATTGTTGCGCCGGATGTTGGAAGTGCTCGAAGAGCACGAAGACTGTCAGAAGACCTTGGTGTCGAACTGGCGATTTGCGACAAAAATAGAATTGATGCAGGTACTATTCAGCCAGGAGCTCTTATCGGTTCCGTAGAGGGGAAAGATGTCATTTTGTTTGATGATATCTGTTCCACAGGGAAAACCCTGATTTCCGCGTCAAAAGTATGTAAAGAAGCTGGTGCTCGCAAGATTATTGCGGCAGTTACCCATCTTCAAACACATGCAGACATCCTCAATGATAGTGACATTGATCTCTTTTGGTACACTGATACCATTCCTCCTGAAAGCAGTAATACTGCGGATCAAAGGGGAGTGATTTCGACGGCAAAGTATTTTGCAGACGCAATCAAGTGTATTAATAAGGGTGATTCACTCAGTAAACTCGCTCTGTAATCCATCGTCTTTTGCGAATTATCTTCCATCACTTTTGTGTTGGGAAAAGTTATACATGAGGAGTACACATGAAACTCAAAGCATCTAAACGAGCTCAACAATCAAAGGGTGAGCTGACAACAATTCGCGTTGAAGGAGATATTCCTGCGGTTGTGTATTCAAAAAAGAGCGGTTCTGAATCGATCCGTGTTAGTGGCGCTGACTTTAATGCAGCTCTGCGAGTCATGGAAGAAGGCCATCTACCAACAACGGTATTTGAGCTTGAAATCGATGGAAAAGCTAAAAAAGCAATCGTAAAGGATATCCAGTATCATCCAACTTCGTATGCTGTAAAGCACCTCGACTTTCTACTTCTTGAGAGTGATCATGAAGTAATGGTCAATGTACCAATTCGGTGCATCGGTGTTGCAGAATGTGTAGGGATTAAACTTGGTGGATTCCTTCGACAAGTGAAAAGACACGTAAAAGTAAAATGCCTTCCTGAAAACATCCCAACTCGCTTTGATATCAACGTCAAAGACCTAGGGTTGAAGCAGGCAATGAGGGCAAAACAACTTCCGGTTGCAGCAAATGTTAAAATGCTGTTCCCAGAAAACGAAGTTGTAGTAACGATAGCGAAGCGATAAGCGAATGAAGATCGTTGTAGGCCTGGGCAACATTGGAAAAGAATACGATCGGACCAGACATAATGTTGGGTTCCACGTACTTGACAAATGGGCGCATAGATACGGTCTACAATACAAGCTTAATAAATCGCTTGAAGGTGAAATAGTCCTCGCACTGATTGGTGGTATAAAAGTCCTTCTTTTAAAACCACAAACATACATGAACGAATCAGGTCGAGCACTACGTAAATGTTTACAATTTTATAAGTGCGATCCATCTGATGTACTAGTTGTAACAGATGATATCGCTCTCCCCGTAGGGACTGTGCGAACTCGTATGGAAGGAAGTCCTGGGGGACATAATGGATTAAAGGATATCGAACGCCACCTTGGCACTGCATCCTACGCGAGAGTTCGTATAGGAGTTGGTGATAGACAGGCTGGAGCGCTTACTGATCATGTTCTTGGAAGGTTTTCAGCCGACGAAGAGCGGACTTTAGCACCAGTTATAGAGCAGAGTATTTTGCTTTGTGAAGAGTGGCTCGATGGAAAGTTAGGAGAAACTACATGGCACGCAAGCTGAGAAAGCATCTTTATGAGGGTATGTATATCCTCAATGCGACGCTGAGTGATGAGGCTGTTAAAAAAGCCCTTAGCCGTATTACTTCGGCTATCGAAGAAAAAGGTGGTGAAGTTCATAAAGTTCACGACCAAGGAAGAAAAAAATTGCAATACTCTATCGATGGGCACAGACAAGGATATTATTTTATCCTGTATTTCTCTGTTCCTTCACTTACGCTAAGTGAAATGTGGAGAGAGTACCATCTGAACGAAGATCTATTGCGGTTTATGACCCTTCGTGCTGAAGAAGTGGTTGAAGAAATAAAATTTGAACCATTACCACAATAGGGGAAAATAATGAGAAAGAGTTCAGACGGCTTCAGGAAACGGAAGACATGTCCGTTTACTGCAAGTGGCAGAAAAGAAATTGACTACAAAGACGTTGAGACCCTTCAACAGTTTGTTACTGAACGTGGTAAGATACTTCCACGACGAATCACTGGTGTTTCACACCGTCATCAGAAACTTTTGTCAACGGCAATCAAGCGGGCTCGCTACATGGCGCTTCTTCCGTTTGTCGCTGAAGATTAATAGATACGAGGAACAAGCACCATGGAAAAAAAGAAAAACTCTACTCCGCAGTACCTTCTTCTTCAAGATGTGTATAAGCTTGGACGTAAAGGTGATCTCGTTCGTACAAAGCCTGGTTACGCAAGAAACTTTTTGCTGCCAAAAGCAAAAGCAGTAGTTGCTGATCTAGGAACGCTTCGTATGCGGGACCGACTTCAAGCTGAGCGAACGAAGCAAGCAGAGATCGACAAAAGAGAATCTGAAGAACTTGCGCGTGTTATCAACGACAAATCACTTACAGTTGAAGTGAAAGTTGATCACGATGGGCACATGTATGGTTCTGTATCAGCTGTTGATATTGTTAAGCTTCTTGCTGATCATAACATCATTATCGAGAAAACATTTGTGCAACTGCAGCAACCAATTAAAAAATTGGGAACGCACAGCATTGCACTTCACCTAAAAGAAGGTGTTCCAGCATCATTTACACTTAATGTTCATGGTGAAGGTATGCCAGAAACTCCTGCTGAGGAAACTGGTGAAGGTGAGTCATTCACACCATCAACTCGATAAGTGTTTTTTATCGCCTGCAAAAATCAATCTGTTCTTTCGAATCCTTCGAAAGAGGGAGGATGGATACCACGAGATTGCTACAAAAATGCAGGCGATCTCTCTTTTTGATAAGCTCCATATAGTTCCAAGCGCCTTTGACATCTTTACATGCAGTGACGCTACGATCCCGACAGACGAGTCAAACCTTGTTCTGAAAGCGCTCGCTCTTTTTCGTCAATTGACTGGTGATCATCGGCCATTTGCAATCCATTTGCAGAAAAATATCCCAGCCCAAGCAGGGCTTGGCGGTGGAAGTGGTAACGCTGCAACAACCCTTTATGCAATCAATCAGATATGTGGTTCTCCACTTTCTCCCGAGCTATTGCAAGAAAAAAGTGCCCTTCTTGGCGCTGATGTGCCTTTTTTCTTTTCTAGCGGAACTGCGTACTGCAGCGGTATCGGTGAAATCGTAGAAAACCTACCATTTCAAGAAGGTGAATGCACCATCATTAAACCTCACTTTGGTGTGAGTACAGCAGGTGTGTATGCAACATGCATTCCCAATGCCTGTTCATCTGAACATCCAAAAACACTCCTTGAAAGTAATGCCCTCGTCAACGACTTAGAGTGGGCTGTATTCAAAAGTAATCCTTCTATGCAGCTCCTGAAAGAGCGCCTGCAGGAAGAGAAAAGAGGCCCACTTGTTATGACAGGTAGTGGAAGCAGCTTTGTCTGCTACGGAAAGAATGCAATAGAGCCAAAAAGTGATCTCGAAATTTTCTGTGTAAAGCATATACAAAGAAAATCGAAAAGCTGGTACGCTAGCCCTTAAATACGCGCCGCTGGGCGTCTCTTAAGGAACCTATGAAGCGAAAAATATATGACGATCAGCTTATCATCATCACTGGAGCAGCTGGTTTTATTGGATCCAATGTAGTCCACTATCTCAATCAGCAAGGGTATTACAACCTCGTTCTTGTCGATGACTTTCATGAATCTCCAAAATGGAAAAACCTTCTAGGGGCCAAGTATGTAGACTTTGTCTCGAAATATGAAATATTCGACTGGTTGGATGAACGAGAAGACGATATCGAAGCATTCATTCACCTAGGGGCTAATTCAGCTACCACTGAGCTTGACGGTGACTACCTGCTTGAAAACAACTACAGATTTTCAGTTCGTCTTGCCGAATATGCCCTCCATCACGACCACCGATTTATCTACGCATCCTCAGCAGCAACATATGGAAGAGGAGAGCAGGGGTTTTCAGACAATCACGATCTTCTCGATGAATTGCGGCCAATGAATCTCTATGGATATACAAAGCATATGTTCGACTTGTGGCTCAAGCGGCAAGGTGCGCTTGATGATGTAGTAGGACTAAAATACTTCAATATCTTCGGCCCAAGAGAATGTCACAAAGGTCGAATGGCTTCCATGGCCTACCACATGACAAAAAAAATCCTTCTTGAAGGGAAAGTTGGTCTCTTCAAATCATCAGAGCCGGAAAAATATGGCGATGGGGACCAAGTTAGAGATTTCCTCTATGTAACAGATGCAGCCAAAATGACGTGCTACTTCCTCGAAAATGCAGAAGAGGGAGGAATATACAACATTGGTATGGGAAAAACACATACCTGGAACCAACTGGCAAAAGGGGTATTTAACGCGCTTGGTAAAGAGCCGAACATAGAATACATACCGATGCCTGAAGACCTCGTGAAGCAGTACCAAAACTATACGCTTGCGGACATGACCAAATTCAAAACAGTTTCAGAAAGTCCCTTTACCCCTGTAGAATTAGAGGCTGCTTGTGATGACTACATTAACAAATACCTGCTTGCGTACTTAGAGGAAAATAATTCATGAGAGTATTCAGTTCCCTCAAAAAAATCGAAAGGGGAAGAGTCCTCGTTTGTGGCGATTTCATGCTCGATTTCTACACATCAGGACATGTAAAGCGTATATCACCCGAAGCACCCGTTCCAGTTTTAAAAGTACAAAAAAAAGACTCTCTTCCTGGCGGAGCTGGAAACGTCGTTTTAAACCTGCTCTCTCTTGGAATGGATGTATTTGTCGCTGGTAGAATAGGGAATGATTCAGCTGGAATGATGCTGAAAAAAGCATTTGAAACAGAAAATGCTGATACCCGTGCACTCCTTGTGCAAGATGGGTACATCACACCACTCAAAAACCGCTTAATTGCAGACTCTCAACACCTTCTTCGTATCGATACCGAAGAAGTAGAGCCTACCACCGATGAATTTGAAGAAATACTCCTTCACACCATTGCAGAGCTTCTTCCAGAAATTGATGTTATTGCAATCTCCGACTATGCAAAAGGGGGGATTACATCATCATTCTGTTCAAACCTCATCGAGCTTGCTCGAGGGTTTTCACTTCCCGTACTTGTCGATCCGAAAGGGGTAGACTTTTCAAAATATGCGGGTGCTACCCTCATCAAGCCGAACAAAAATGAAGCATATGCAGCTGCAGGGCAAGAAGAAAACACACCTATCGATACCGTTGCAGAAATCCTACTAGAAGAAACACGTGTTGATCACATAATGATTACTCGTTCTGAAGAAGGTATTTCTACCTGGTCGAAAAATGGTATGCAAATAACCTGTCCCGCAAAATCAAAAGAAGTAGTCGATGTTACTGGTGCAGGGGATACCGTACTAGCCGCGATTACTGCATGCTTCATCAACGATATACCGATGATGGATGCGCTGCAGATAGCAAACTGTGCGGCATCGATTGCAATAGAGCACCTCGGCTGTTACAGAGTGACCCTTCCCGAAATCTCCAAAAGGCTCCTTCATCATGACTCAGGGAACAAAATTTTCTCCGAAGTGCAAGTTTCTGCACTCATAACTGTACTGCAAAAACAGCCCTATACCATCATCGTCATTGAAGATGTTGATAGACTTACCCTAGAATTTTTCTCAGAAATACAAAGCTACTGTTCGATCCGATCAGACTACACCATCGTGGTCTTCATCAAAGCAGATGTGGTTCGTGGTGATATAGTATCCCTTCTCTCCTCATTTAGAGAAGTAAACTTCATCATCGAACAGCCGGAATGTATGAGTAAAGTCTTAGAATCCGTACGCCCAACAGCGGTGCTCCTGTGGGAGCAGTATGGGCTCAAAGACTGTACACCATCACACAAACTCCTCAACGACCTCATAGAAACCGCTTAACGGTTTTTACTTCGGATATGTGCGTGCTCGACGCTCGGAGTGTTATTACACACCTTCGCGTCTGCGCCGCCCATCTTCTCGTAAAAAAGCGCTAGGTAGTAATTGTGCTCGGCGCTCGGAGTGTTAATCGCCCGTCCATTGCATATGTCCAAGATCGGCTAAACTCATCCGATACACCATCTTTCCAGTTCCACTCATGCGCAATATTTCGAGAATATTGCTCTTCGTGGACATTCCATTAACTGAAAATCTGACATATCGTTGTGAGCCTATCCAATCTATCCATACGCCAAGCACGGGCGGCACACCTTCTACCTATCTCCTCGTAAAAACAACGCTAACAGAGTGGTGCACAGCGATGTGGGTGTGGTTTTTTGGGGGATGGGATGAACGTGCCTCATTTGAAAGAGGAGAGTGGTGGGAGGTATTGGAGTGGATGGAATTAGAGTTTACTATCCATGAGTTCTCGGGCATTTTCTAGCATATAAGAAACTAGATACTTATCTCCCTCGTACGTCATTTCTACTTCCATTTCCCCTTTATTATTGGCTTCGCCACAGGAAATAAGAATATAAGCGATCGTTTTCCTTCGAAAGACCTTATGAACTTTCTCAGGGACTTTCCCGCTCGTTACCTGAAGCTTAACAAAATTTCGTGAAAAAAAACCTGACATTTGCGCGCTGCTATCAAACCTGAATTTATATCATTATCTTTTGATACTGATTGCCTTATGGTTGCATAACCAAACTTTTTTGGCTACTTTTTCTTTAAAAAATTTTCTATACAAAAATGGTGGACCACAATTCCTTTTTTATGTATTTGGTGTGTACTTTGATTCCTTCCTGAGCTAAAATTATTTGTTCAGACATATCAGTTAGGAAGAGGTACGCTCTCATGTTGAAAAGAATCTCGCTTTTTATACTTCTAAATATTTTAGTAATTGGAACGATTGGTTTTCTTCTTACTATTTTCAATGTCCGCCCTTATATAACTCCTTACGGGATTAATTATGAACAGCTTCTTGCGTTTTGTTCAATTTGGGGGATAGGCGGTGCTTTTATTTCCCTTTTACTTTCGAAGTGGATGGCAAAAATGATGATGGGTGTGAAAGTAATTCCATTGTCGGAGCGTGATCTCAAACTCCAAGGTGTACGAGAGATGGTACATCGGATCGCGCAGAAAGCTGGGATGAAAACAATGCCTGAAGTTGGGATTTTTGAATCGACTATGCCAAATGCATTTGCAACAGGGCCAACTGCAAGTCATTCACTTGTTGCGTTGTCGACAGGCCTTTTGACAAGTCTTTCTGAAGAAGAAGTAGAGGCGGTAGTTGGACATGAAATCACGCACATTACGAATGGAGATATGGTTACGATGACGCTTCTACAAGGGGTTGTCAACGCGTTTGTCATGTTTTTTGCAAGAGCACTTGCGCTCGCATTATCAGGGTTTGGACGAAACGATAGCAAGCGGGGATCATGGATGAGCTATTACCTTTTCACGATCCTTTTTGAAACAGTTTTTTTCCTCTTGGGATACCTGGTTATTGCAGGCTTTTCTAGATGGAGGGAATACCGAGCCGATAGAGGTGGTGCTTACCTCAGTTCAAAACAGAACATGATCCATGCGTTGCAAGGACTGGAGCGAGTGAAAACTGGTGAGGGAAAGCAGGTTGCTGATTCTGTAAGAGCATTTATGATTTCATCAGGTAAGCCACGTACTCTTTTTTCCCTTTTCGCAACGCATCCGCCGATTAGTAAGCGGATTGAAGCACTCGAAAAACTCAAGCAAGTAAGGACACAAGAATGCTAGATCAATATGCAAGTTGGTACGAAAAGAAAAAAGAAGGGATCTTAGCTGATTTTTTTGAGTATCTCTCGTTCCCTTCAGTAAGTACTGATTCGAACTATGCGAGCAATGTTAACGATTGTTGCGATTGGCTTTCCCAAAAACTCTATTCTATGGGGTATACAACAGAGACCTGGCAAACAGATGGGCATCCGATTTTATTTGGTACCCTGTTAGAAGCTGGGCCAGCCTTTCCAACCTTGCTGATTTATTTGCATTACGATGTCCAGCCCGTCGATCCGATCGATGAGTGGATTTCACCACCATTTGAACCTGAAGTACGTGATGGCTATGTGTATGCTCGTGGTGCTATCGATAACAAAGGACAGTGTTATTATACGCTCGCAGCTCTGCATGCATTTAAGGAATTGGGAGCAACCAAAAAGGTAAATATCAAGGTTGTAATCGAAGGGGAGGAAGAAATAGGAAGTCCGACGCTTTTCTCATTGATTGAAAACAAACGAGAGGACCTTGCAGCTGATTACTGTGTCATTGTTGATGTAGATATCCCTTCTGTGAAGCAACCAGCGATCACACTAGGAAATAGAGGGATACTCACGCTCAATACGGTGATGAAAACAGCTGAGAGTGACCTTCATTCTGGCTCGTTTGGCGGTATTGCTCAAAATCCCAACCATATCTTTAGCAAGATTGTTTCTAGTTTTTGGAATGAAGATGGATCGGTAGCGATTTCAGGTTTCTATGATGGAATCGAAGAGCTTTCAGACGAAGAGCGAAAGCTGCTTACTCATTCTGATACGCTGCAAACGCAATTGAAAGAACTAGGTATTCGATCAACAATACAAGAAAAGGGATACTCTATTTTCGAAACAGGAAGTATCAGGCCAACCCTTGAGGTAAATGGATTCCATGGGGGATATGGAGGCGAGGGGTGTAAAACTGTTATACCGAAGAAAGCAGAGTTAAAGGTTTCATGTCGACTCGTTCCTGGACAGAATGGAGAAAGGGTATTAAAAAAACTCAAAAACCATATTTCTGAACGAATTCCAAAAGGGATCGAGTTCGAATTTACCGATGATCATTTTGCCCCGGCATTCCGCGCACCGTTCACCTCGACGTTTGCGCAGCTTGTTCGTGACTCGTACACAGATGTATTGGGTGTAGAGTGTGGAACAATTTTATGCGGCGGAACTATTCCAATTACAATTCCTTTAGCTTCTCTCGTGAAAGGAAACCTCGTTCTTATGGGATATTGTCTCTTGGATGATGGGATGCATGCACCGAATGAACGATTTTCTTTGGATAGATTCCGTCTTGGGTACTTGACCATGACTTCGTTATTTGATAAATTGTCGAAGATTTGTTAACCTCTAGAATTCCGAGCCTTTAGTAGTACTCGGTCAGCAGTATCCCCATCGCGTCTGTTGTAATGGATGAGTGGGTTAGGAGCAATCATGGCACTTGCCGATGTCGCAAAAAAACAACCTTCAAGAGCACTTTCAGTCTTTTCATCCTTGCTCAATTTTGAAACAAACTCTCCTGTATCTCTTTTGAGTCTTGCGGCGATAGGGCCTTGTTTCCTTATGATTTCAGTAGCCCTCTCAAGTGGTGTTAGAGGCCTTCCTGGGTTGAGTTGCGCTCTTGCCTTTTTTAGTATGATCCTTTTGTTAAAGTGGCGTGTAAAAGGGCTTTTCGGAGCTGTTACACTTGTAGCAATGACCTACCTTGCTCGAGTTGTGCTTGGTTCTTCGACGCATACACTTTGGGAATTAGGGTTTTTCTTATCCACTGGAACAGGGGTTTTTGTCTCACACCAGTGTTTCGAAGAGTGTATTGAGAAATACGAAAATGAAACCCTCTCTGTGACTGAAGATTTCGAGCGATTGAAAGAAGTGCATGCAACGTATACGCATGAAAAAGCAGTTGAGTGTGAGCGGTTGAAGCACAATGTTGCCGAGAGTTCAACTGTTATCGAGGAGTGCAGAGAAGAAATTAGCTCATTGAAAAATGTCGTTTCAGCGAGTAGTGCACAAGCGTCATCCTTTGCACAGAAAAATAGAGCGCTGCAAGAAAAAGCATTTGAGCTGCATAAGGAAATGGTTGAACTTAAGGCGAAGAAATTTCCTCCTGCGATTAATCCAAAGCTTCTAAAAGAACTCAATACGTTGCGTGTTGATAGCTTCCAGCAGAAAAAACTTATAGAACAGGTGTTGCAAGTGGTTCATCCGTTACAGGTAGATACACTTCCTCAGGCTGAAAAAGTGGAAGCTGTAATTGAGACCCCTGCCCCTGTTGAAAAAATAGAGACAATGGAAGCTGTAGCGGAGAATGTTGAAGTAGTAGCTGAAGTTATTGCAGAGGTACCTGAAACCACTTCTGTGCGGCAGGAAGAACCTGCACCTGAAGTTATCGAAACGGTCGTTGAGGCTCCGGCTGAGCTTGACGAAGTAACCCAAGCGAAAGAGCTACTCTCATCCAAAGAGAAAGAAAAAGCGCAGGTGAAAAAGGTGTATTACGAGCAACTCGATACTTGTAATGCGTTAAAAGCTGCGTACTCAAAGGACTTGTCTAACGAAGCGGCAAAACAGGCATACGACGAAGAAAATGCTGTTCTAAAACAAAAGAAAGCAGAACTGGTCGTTATCGAAAAAGAACTCTTTTCTCTTAAAAAGGAACTGAGAGATCAAGGAAAATTATTCTCGTAAATCAATACTTAGAGCGTGAGGATTTCATGACCATCTTCTGTAATCAGGATGGTGTGTTCCCACTGTGCACTTGGATGGCCATCAATGGTTCTGGCTGTCCAGCCGTCGTCATCCAGCATTGCTCGACGTCTTCCTCCATTGATCATTGGCTCAATTGTGAAAATCATACCAGGTGCCATAGGGATATTTAAGCGGTTTCTGTGGTGAGGAACCTGTGGCGCTTCATGGAACTCGATTCCGACACCATGACCGACAAATTCATTCACAACAGAACACCCTTTTTTCGCAGCGATGTCTTCAATTACATCTGCGATTTCATACATCAGGGCGCCTGGCTTACAGATTTCAATAGACTTCATAAGACATTCGTAGGCTGTGTCTACAACGAGTTTTTTTTCATCGGAGACTGTCCCAACTTCAACCATGGCGCTTGTGTCGCCAAAGTATCCATCGAGAATGCATGAAACGTCGATATTCATAATATCGCCCTCTTGGAGGGGTCTGTTATCGGGAATTCCATGACAGATCACATCATTCAGCGATGTACAGATCGCTTTTGGATACGGAGGATCTCCATATCCAAGTGGAGCTGGAATAACACCCTCTTTTTTATGAAGTTCCATAGCTAAAGTGTTGAGCTCTTCCGTCGTCACACCTGCTTGTGCTTTTTCGCATATTTCCTTAAGAATGCGAGAAGTCACTTGGCATGCAGCTCGAATTTTTTCGATTTGCTCAGGCGTTTTCAGGATAATATCATATTTTTTCTTGTATTGGGCAGCGAGGTCGATATTTCCTTCTTCAGGAAAGTGGCATTTTTTCCACTTTTTTCCGCTTCCGCACCAACACGGGTCATTTCTTGAAATCATGCAAAGAGTTTAGTAGCTAATTTCTTTTAATACAAGGCCATGTGCTGGAGCACTTACCCCGGCAAGCCTTCTATCCTTTTTTTTGAGTATATCACAGACCTCTTCTAGAGTCATCTCTCCTTTTCCTACAGCTACGAGCGTCCCAACAATATTTCTCGCCATCCTATAGAGGAAAGCATCTCCTTTGATCGTAATTGTAAGTAGGCCTTCCTCCATAGAACAATCGATTTCATGGAGCGTGCGGGTAGTGTCTGAATAGTCAGGGCCACCCTCATTGGTAAATCCGCCAAAGTCATGGCTTCCAAGAAGGATTTTAGTGCATTCCTGTAGAGTGGATAAAGTGAGTTTTTGAGGAATGTGCCATGCAAATGCTCTTTGGAAGGGGGAATGGAACTGATTGTTATCAATCTTATATATGTACGTCTTCGTTTGGGCAGCTATACTGGGAAAAAAAGGCTTCTCTTGAATGGAAATATCAATCACCCTAATGTCGGACGGAAGAAGCTGATTGAGGCTGAGTTTAAGCTGTCCTACACCCTTTGAAAAAGAGGGCGCTGCAAAGGTTATGACCTGGGCTTCAGCGTGAACACCTCGATCCGTTCTCGAAGCTGCATCAACCTCAATTTCCCGTTGAAAAAGTTTCTCAATAGTTTTTTTGAAGGTCCCTTCGATAGTTGGAAGGGCGTTTTTGTTACATTGCCAACCATAGTAATTGGTCCCGTCATAGGCAATGGTAAGGATGTATTGCATACTTTTTTAGTTACTCGCTCTTTTAAGTAACTATGATAGGAAAAACTGCTTTATTCCTTCCAGGAACATTTGTAGTGAAATGAGGGTAAGCACAAATCCCATAAGCCGTTCACAGGCTGTTATGCCACGCTTGCCAAGAATTTTTTCTAAAAAAGTTGAAGAGACAAGAATAAGCGTACTCACCAGCCATGCGAGTGCAAGGGCACTGATAACGATAAAGCTGTTATACCCTTTTTGAGAATAGATCATTACTGCTGCTAGGATGGTGGGACCAGCAACAAGGGGGATCGCAAGAGGGACGATAAAGGGTTCTTCCCCGAGGTATTCTACAGTTGTGTCTTTTGCAGTTGGGAAGATCATTCTTAGGGCAATAATGAAGAGGATAATTCCACCAGAAATCTGGATGGTTTCTGGGGTCACTTTCAAAGCTTCTAATAAACGCTCACCTAACCAATAGAAAAGGAGAATAGTCACGAGCGCTATCACCATTTCACGGATGATGATAACTTGTTGGCGTCTTGGTGGGAGTTGTTTTAAAACCGCGACGTAAATAGGTACATTTCCTACAGGGTCCATAAGAAGGGTAAACGAAAAGGCAAGGGTAAGAATTGTGAGGAAAGTTTCCATAGTGTGCCAAACTTCAGGCGAGGTTTTCCCGCCTATTAGAGTTCACTATGCAAAAATCTGCTCTAATTCTTCAATACTAATCTCGGGTTCTTCTGTAGGTGTTCGCGCATAAAGAGCAAGGTCTGCTGCAATCCATGCTGTAGAAGCTACGAGCATAACTGTAGCAAGGGCAGCTGAACCCGTTGTGAGAGCTACAATACCAAGAGCTCCGAGCGCAACGCTAGACACTTCCTTCATCGTATGAAGCATTTTATCAATCATCTCCAGGCTCTTGTTGCACCAAGTAGATGAGATTCGCTGTATCGCTGTGAGGGTGAACACGACAGATGCGTAGACTTGTAGTCCAGGGACAGCTCTTGAAATTGAAATAAGATGAAACCTATGTGCTGCAACAGCTAGGTACGCTATGTCGCCAGAAGAGGTAAAGAAGTTCGTTGCAACGCTCTTCACCGTTTCAGCAGTAACCCATTCGTCTGATGAATTGTTTTTGTTAATCGTATGTGTCAGATCAGTCACTGATTCACACAGCTTGAAAATAGAGGGGATTGTAGCCGCTGCTGAGGCAATGGCTTTAATACCTTGCGCTCCATATGAAACGCGGTCTGCAAGAGCAAGTGCAGACGGTGGTAAAGAACAAACTCGTTTTAGCCATTCAATAGATACGATTACAGACTTAAGGAGAGTGCTATGTTTTTTTTGAACTAAGCCCACGCCTTGATGATGTAGTGTTGCGCCCGTATTTGGATTGGCCGCTAATAACCCAGTCGTCATCTCAATCTCCCCTTTGAGCTCCTGACAGACCTATTATACCTTATTTAGGGCCATTAAAAAAACGGAATAATTATTTTATTCGGGAAGGTTCAAAAATCCAGTATTGCTCGTGTCGAGCGCTAATTCTGGATCATTTGGGATACGCTGTGCTTTTTGCTCAGTTTTCAAATATTCATTAATGATTTTTGCGAGGAGTTTCGTTGTGGATAAAAGTAGAATCGTCACGGCAAGCGTTGGAACGGAGCTGATAGTGGTAAAATAAATTCCATTAATAATGAAATTGCTCCCTTTCTCAATGAGTTTGAGGGTAGCGCTTTTTAGTTGTGCCTCATTTTCAGCACGAGCATATTCAAAGTAGCAGTCAGCGACTTCTTTTACACTTAGCCCCACAAGAAGGACGCCTAAGCTGAGCTTAAAGACGCCTAAGAACTCACCTAGATCTACAAGCTCGAGGTCGAGGAGGTCTGAAACTAAAAAACCAACATTTCTAAAAAGGGGGCCTAAGCAGTCAATAAATATTTTTTTTGCAACGTTGATAACCCGGAAAACAATCGCTTGTCCTTCCGCGTCAAGCTCGTTAAATCCCTCTGAAAGGTTTGCGGGTAGGTTTACGACATCATCGAGAAGTGAGAGCGTGTCAGGGATAATCGTAATTCGGGTAAAAACTTTACTTACAGCGCTTAATTGTGCACTTACATCAGCGAGACGATTGAGTTGTTCGTTCGAGATGAAGGTGACCGTTCGGATCCATTTCAGGGTTTCTTTAGCAACTTTAATAGGAAAATTTTTAGAACTGCTAAGGACCTGCATTCCAGCGAAAAACTGAGGATCAACCTGTCGTGCTTGAGGGTCTATTGCTACCGCTGTCATATTTTCCCTTATTTCTGCACTGAATATACACTAGAATAAAGAATCAATCAATCTGAATTACATAAATAAACTAGATCCTTCCAATAATTGTTTATTACTTTTCTGTTTGATTTTGTTAAATTAATTTTAATAAAATAATCTTTATTTTTTGTGAATGCGGCCTTGGTCCAATTAGCAGAGCCAATAATGAGTATTTCCCCGTCTATGAGGGCCCATTTGTGGTGGAGAAGCTTTCTTTGAGAGGAGCTATAGACCCTTATGCCGCTTGATGAGAGGGTTGATAGTAAGGAGCGACTTCCGCCCTTGTACGTGTTTTTATCGATAGCACATTCAACATGAACCCCTTTTTGAGCCAATTCAGAAAGGGTTTTTCCAAGTGCTGGATGAGTGAAGGTAAAGAGGGCTACCTGTGCGGTTTTCTTCGCTGTATTGAGCATGCTTTGAAGTGTTTTTAAGTGAGATCCTGAGCTATCTGGAAGGAGGTAGAGGTGGCTTTCTGTTCCCGAAACCTCCGTTCCGCGTGTTCCTTTATTGTTCAGAAATGAGGTGGCAAGCAGAGGGTCATAGAGGCCGAGAAGCAGGTTGTCGTGAATCACAAGAGAGGAATAGCTCATGTTTGCGGTCCCGAGATAGATGGAGGAGCTGTCGATCACAAGGATTTTTTCATGCATGAGCCCTTTCCCTTTTTCAAGGGTCAGCTTGATAGAGGGGTGTAGCTTACTTCGTAGGTGAGGGTTGTTTTTTTTATCGGCGAGGAGCTCAATGGAAATTCCCTGAGCAGCCTTTTTGTTTAGCTGCTTTATGATAACTGAGTCTGAAAGGGTATAGGTCGAAAGATAAATACTTTCTTGAGCCGATTTGAGTGCGATGGAGACGATTGTTTTTAGGTTGTAGGTATGAGGAGATGGGTAGAGGATTTGGGGGGCATCCGCACTTGGTAGAGAGGGGCGAAGCGTGGATGAAACAAATAAAAAAACCCCAGCCAGAAGTATGGTGGGGTAGAAAAAATAATAAATCTTTTTATGTTGTGAGGTCACTTGGCAGCACCTCGCTAGCAGCGAATCAAGTTAGATTTTCTCGCCTTGTTCACGCATTTGCTTCACAACAGGTGCAAGACCTAATTTATCGATAGTTCTCATCGCTTTCGTTGTTAGGCGAAGGGTGATAAATCGATTTTCCTCGGCAAACCAAAATCTTTTTTTAACAAGATTAGGTAGAAACCGACGAGATGTAATTCCTGTAATATTTAGACCGATCCCTTTTTTCTTCTTGGCAATACCGCGTATTGAGTATCTACGGCCTTTTACTGGTTTTGCTCCAGTTACTTGACACTTCCGTCCCATTTGAGCTCTCCGAAATTTTTTTTAAGTATACTACCATCTGTGGAGTTATTCTACAAGCAGAATGTCCTTAGATAGTGTAGTCACAAGCATATTACCATCCCATTTTTGAATTCAACCACCCCTGAATTAGCCAATTCAGGGGTGATTTCCACTAATAAGCTGCAAACCTGAAAAAAGCTTTGGCCATAGCCTCGTATCTACATTATCTAAGATGTTGAAGAAAAGGAGAGATGTTGTTAAAAAAAAATTTAACCCAGAAGTAATTGAGGACGCGTTTGTGGATCTTCAGGTAGATGCTGTAGTCATTGGATCTGGCCCAGCCGGCCAAAAGGCAGCAATACAGATCGCGAAATTGAACAAAAAAGTGGTTGTCGTAGAGCGTGATTCTCATCCTGGTGGGACCTCGCTTAATTCCGGGACAATACCATCAAAGTCGCTGAGAGAGGCAATTCTTGACTTAACGGGCTTTTATAAAAGAGCGTTTTATGGAAAGGATGCGCTCAACCGAAATGTGACAATTTCAGATCTAAACTATCGGCTTAACAAGGTACTCGAATATCAAAGGCATATTATCGTTAAGCAGTTCTCGAAAAACAATATTCGACTCTTGTCGGGTTCTGCTACGTTTGTAAACCCATATGAATTACAGGTGACTGACCATAACGGAGAAGTGACACATCGCCTGAAAACAGAAAAGGTGATCATTGCAAGTGGGTCAAAACCGAGAAATCCAAATCATGTTCCGTTTGACGAAACGACTATCTTGGATTCAACGCGCCTTTTAGCCATTGACCAAGTGCCCAAAACAATGTGTGTACTCGGTGGTGGGGTTATTGGTTCTGAATACGCAAGCTACTATGCAGCCTTAGGAACGAAGGTTACGGTGGTTGATAAACGTGATCGAATGCTCCCATTGCTCGACAAAGAGGTCGGTACCCATTTCACGCATGCGCTTTCAGAAATAGGTCTAGAGTTTATCGGAAATAAAGAAGTTGAGACAATTACCAAAGGTGAACACAAGGCCGTCGTTACCTTTTCTGATAAAACAACGCTTGAGGCGGAGATACTTCTCTATGCTCTTGGAAGAGTTGCGAATGTTGACTCACTTGGTATTCAAAATGCAGAGCTCTCGGTAAACGCTCGGGGCTATATTCCGGTGAATCCGATGTTTGAAACTGCTCAGCCGCACATTTATGCAGTTGGTGATGTTATTGGAGGGCCATGCCTCGCTTCAACAAGTATGGAACAGGGTAGACTTGCAGCGCGGTATGCGTTCGGTGCAGAAGCACACCCATTTCCAACTTTTTTTCCGATTGGAATTTATACAATTCCAGAGATTTCTTCTGTCGGACACACAGAGGAAGAGCTTAAGCAAATGGGGTATCATTACGAAGTTGGGCGGGCATATTATTATGAGATTGCGAGAAATCAGATAGCGGGAAATGATCCAGGTATGTTTAAAATACTGTTTCATGCTGATACACTTGAAATTTTGGGAATCCATATTATCGGTCGTTCAGCAACTGAGGTAATACATATCGGGCAAGTTGCGATGAGCTTCAACGCACGGATTGACTATTTTATCGATCAAGTGTTTAACTATCCTACGTACGCGGAAGGATACCGGATTGCAGCGCTGAACGGATATAACAAAGTAAAACATAAGCTCTAAGGAAGACATTACATGGCGATCTACGAAATTTTCGAGGGAGACAAAGGGGAAGCTGCAGATGACGATTCGTTGCTGCAGGGTGAACTGTTTGAAAATCTTGAAGGTTTTGAAGAGTCTCAAGCGCAGTCTATGAAAGACCGCATCATGTCGACCCTTTTTGCTCGCATTTTCTTTTTTCTACTTCTTCTTGCAGATCTTATTTGGGGTGCGTACGTCGTCACCTTCTTTGTGTTTAGTTCGTTGATGATGCTTGTTACGGCGGGAAAAAACCCTTTTTTCAAGCGTGTGCAAGAGCGGTATTTCTTGTCGCTTAAGCGCTTTTTTGTGTGTGGTATTTCTCTTTTTGTTGCGCTTTTTTCACCAGCGCTTGGTGTGATGTTTGCGTGTACCTATTTCCTTATGTACGATAAGAAAGGAATAGACGAAATTGTGCCCGGAATTCTCCAGGCACAGTTTAAAGAGTTCTTTTCGCCAATCAGACAGTAACGATCTTCCTAATGGGCTGTGACAAACTCATCGTTTTGTACCGAGAGTTTTACGGTTGTTTTTTTTGCGATCTGGCCGCTTAGTATTCCTTTTGAAAGTACATTCACAACCTGGTTTTGTATCAGCCGTTTGAGAGGTCGTGCTCCATACACCGGATCGTATCCCCTTCGCGCGAGTAATGAACATGCTTCATCATCCCATGCGAGGTCGAATCCTTTTTCCTGCATTCTCTTTTTAATGATGTCGAGTTGGATGGTGACAATGGATGCTATATCACATTCCTTGAGTGCTTCGAAAGGAAGTATCTCATCCAGCCTGTTTAAAAATTCAGGTCTAAACTGGGTTTTAAGCGCTTCTTCAGGTAGGTTTGAAGTCATGATGAAGAGCGCATTTTTACAGTTTACGGTCCTTCCTTTACTGTCTGTGATACGTCCATCGTCAAACACCTGAAGGAGGATGTTGTATACGTCTGGGTGTGCCTTTTCGACCTCGTCGAGTAATACAACTGAATAAGGTCGTCGTCGCAGGACTTCGGTGAGTTGTCCGCCATCATCATGTCCAACATATCCGGGAGGCGCTCCAATAAGTTTTGCAACGCTGTGTTTCTCCATATATTCAGACATGTCTATCCGAACAAGGGCATCTTCATCATCAAAGAGCTCTTCTGCAAGCGCCTTTGCGAGTTCTGTTTTTCCGACACCAGTCGGTCCTAAGAAAAGAAAGGCTCCTAATGGTCTTTTGGGATCGTTCAAGCCGCTTCGAGAGCGTCTGATTGCATCACTGACTGCTCCAATTGCTTTGCTTTGACCAATCACGCGTTTGCCCAGTTTTTCCTCAAGGAGAAGAAGGCGGTCTGCTTCTTGCTCAAGCATTTTTTGTAGGGGGATGCCTGTCCACTTTGCCACAATTTGTGCAATCAAAGTTTCGTCGACTTCCTCTTGTAAAAGGCGAGAGGGGAGTGCGGCTATTTTCTCTTCAGCCTCTTTGATCTCCTGTTCCATTTTTGGAAGTAGATTATACCTGATTTCTGCAACCTGTTCGTAAGAAGCGCTTCGTTCGGCGTTTTCTTCCTCATGACGAAGTTGCTCAAGCTCATTTTTCTTTTCCTTTACAATGGTGATGAGTTTTTTCTCTTCTTCCCATCGAGATTTTAATTCATTGAGGACCTTTTTTTTCTCCTCAATTTCTTTCTGAAGGTTCGTTGTATCGCCTTTTTCTCTTTTGAGTGCCTCTTGTTTTACAATGAGGGTTGAAACTTCTCTTTCGCATGTGTCGATAGGAAGAGGAAGGCTTCCTATTTGCATCCGAATAAGGCTTGCAGCTTCGTCAATGAGGTCAATCGCTTTATCTGGTAATTGCCTGTCGGTGATATACCTGTGTGAAAGCATTACAGATGCATGGAGAGCATCTTCAGTTATACGAACGCCGTGGAAGTTTTCATATCGCTCTTTTAAGCCTCTCAAAATAGAAATCGCATCTTCGAGGGCGGGTTCCTGTACAAGAATTGGTTGGAAACGTCGTTCGAGTGCCGCATCTTTCTCAATGTACTTCTGGTACTCCTTGAGTGTCGTAGCTCCTATACAATGCAGTTCTCCTCGTGAGAGAGCCGGTTTAAGGAGGTTCGCGGCGTCCATAGCGCCTTCTGTTGCGCCGGCTCCGACGAGGGTGTGCACCTCATCGATAAATAAGAGGATATTTCCATCGCTTGCGCTGATCTCATCGAGGATTCCTTTTAAGCGTTCTTCAAATTCTCCGCGGTATTTTGTTCCTGCAATGAGGCTTCCCATATCAAGAGAAACGAGCTCCTTATCGTGGAGTACATCTGGAACGTCCCGTTGAATAATTCTGTGGGCAAGTCCTTCTGCTATCGCTGTTTTACCAACCCCTGGTTCACCAATGAGAAGCGGGTTGTTTTTTGTTCTTCTTGAAAGGACCTGTATAGCGCGTCGAATTTCTTCATCCCGACCAATGACCGGATCAAGCTTTCCGCTCTTTGCTAAATTCGTTAGGTTCTTGCAATATTTATTGATTGCATCCAGCGATGATTCGCCTGAGGGAGAGGAAACGGTTTTCCCTTTACGCATCTCCAGGATCACCTTCTCTATGCTTTCTGTCGTTTGTTTAGATCGTGTAAGCCATGAGCTAAAAGGTACGGTTTTCCCTGAGAAAAAAGCGAGAAAGAGGTGGTCAGTGCTGATATACGAATCGCCCCACTTTGTTGCATATTCTTGGGCTTTCTGAATAGAAGCATGGAGCGCTCTGCTGATTTCTGCCTTAGGGATTCCAGACTCGAGTGTCGGCGCTTTGTCGAGGCTGTTTTTCAGGTCTTTTAAAAAGAGCGGTTTGTCTATGTGTATTTTCTCTAGCAGTCGAGAGAAATACCCGTGCTGCTCTACAAGTAACGCGCTTGTTACGTGTAATTCGGAAATCTCTGGCTGATTTCGCGCTGTGGCTTCTTTGATGGCTGTTTCAAAGGCTTCAATAACGTTTTGTGTGAACTGTGGATTCATCTGCTATCTCCTAATAATTAAGGAATTACCCCCAGTGTATCAGAAGTTAGCAGTTAAGTCAACAGAGTGCTAAAAAATGAATATAAGATATTTATAATGAATAAATTATGTTTTAGCTATTTTTTGGTGTTACTGCAGCTGAGCCTACTTGACGGACATCGACTTTAGATCCTGTATTCATGTTCGTTATCGTATATGGAAAGTCTTGTCTTCCATTTTTTCGAATTCGAACAGGAAAAGGAAACAGCCATATTTTTGAGCGGGAAAGGTCAATCGGATCGACTTCCCAGAGAGTGTTGTCGCTTAACCGAACGAACTTTCCACCTTCGATATTCTCACTCATGTAGAGTTCTTTTCGGTCATCACTCGCCGTTGTCTGCTGCTGCTGGCCCATATGCTCTGCTAGCCAGTCTGCGAGGTATTCCTTTTGATCGTCAGATAAATTGTATACCCCAGAATATTTCTGAACATAGAGAGGCATGTATTTATCGAGTTTGGCGCTTCCACAAAGTATTTGCATTGAAGCTAAAGATAGAAAAAAAACAAATCGCTTCACGAACGTACTCCTTTTTCACAAAACTACATCTCTCATACTATATTTTGCAACATGAACAAAAACTAGATAAAACGTTTCTTCGGCTTTGGTAGCTTGCGTTGCAATGTATTGCGAAGTACAACAAGCGTTTTAGGGAAGTGGTTATGCTTACTGCATAAGCTCTCACAAAGGGTTAGATACTCCCATGCAGCAAGAAAATTGTACCGTTCCATACTCAAAGACGCCAAAAAGTAGTACACATTTGGATTCTCTTTCTCAAATTGGATGTATCGTTTCAAAAGCTCGTAGGCTTCTTTTCCTCGGCCTAACTGAAGGTAGGTAATTGCAAGGTGAAAAGCGAGCTCTTTGCTTTTTGGAAATTTATGAATGAACTCTCGAAGCATATCACGTTTTTGCTCAATTGATTCCCGTTTATGATCGACCTCTTGGAAGAGTGCCTTAAGCACTTCAACATTTAGATTCCCAGCAAAGTAATCATCAATTATTCCATTGTGATAGATTTCATGAGTACTTGGGTTTTTTCGAGCACGTCGAAGGAGTTTTTCGCCTTCTTCTTTATTCCCCGTCAAAAGATGTGTATACCCATACAGTTCGTCTATCAATGAATCATTGGGAACAAACCGTTTAGCGATTGCATAATTACCTCGAGCTTTTTCATACACTCCCTTTCTCCAAGCAACAGAGGCTTGGTTAAAAAAAGCGAGACCCACCACTTCTTTCATAGTGCGGGTTTTAAGTGAGGTAGTGTTTACGCTTAAGTAGGTGTCTTCCGGGAGTGAAATTCCACGTGCTGTTGTTTCAATAACCGTTACGGTGTCGTGGTCTCTTAACCGTACATAAATGTGTCCTGGAGGTGTGACGATTTCCAAATCGAGTCCCAAGCGCTGTGCGAGTGAGAGATACAAGATTGAAACACCTAAACAGACCCCAAGTCGACTATCCATTACAGAAGGAAGGAGGGTGTATTCATCGATGTCTTTTGCCCACAGTGAATGAGGAGGAAACCGAAATTTCAATTCATGAAAAATGTATTCGTTGAGTGCATGAACTTTGTCAATTGGTGTAGAACTCTTAGAAAGCCTGGCAAGGACTTCTAGTGCCATAAAATCGAGTGAGGCTTCATACCGAGCAATTTTCTGAGCTCTTTCTGGTTCATCTTTATACTCGATCAAAAGAATTGAACGAGCAAGGTCAATGTCTTCGGAAGATAAAGCATCGAGTTCTTTCTCATCTGTTGCATAATGTCCAGGAAGCGATCGATTCGGGAAGTATGAGCATAGAGAATCGATAAGAGCAATATCATCTGGGCTCATGTTTGCTGCGGTTTCTTCTGGGAAAAGGTGTGTCAGTGACAGAAAATTCTCAACAGAAAGGGAGGGAATTGCAAGAGGCGTTTCAATATGTATTTCTTTTGGCGCATGTTTTGTGAGTAGAATAAGCGCTCTTGCTTTTGCTCTTTTTCCTTCACTCGTTTCTGGATACAGGGAGTAAAAGGCAAGTTGCTGCCGAATAGAGAGCGGGTCTAAGCTATGATAGACCGTGGAAAGTGGTCCCGCAAAACAAGCGAGGGGAAGGAGAAGAAAAATAAGTAGCCTCATTTTTGCAAGACTACACCGCCTGGGTGTTTTCTTTCTAGCTATGCTCTTTTTTTGGCGAGTTTTTTTAGAAATGAATGAAGCCCTTTATGAGCTACGATTTCTTCTAAAGATTTTGCTGTCTTGTATGTCCAATTTGAAGGGAGGACATATCCAGGGATATTAATCCGCTCATCCTCCGGATTTGGCCAACGCAAGTCTTCAAAGAGGGAAAGGTATTCTTGTATTAAATTCACGTGAAAAATTGAAGGAGACGAGTGCACCATCTCTACAATTTCCTTCCGCTTTGCTGCAGAAATGTGTGGGTGGTAGGGTGTATGTATGAATTTTGCAAATTCCTCCGCATCTACCGTCTCATCTCTCCACCATATTTCAAGGGTTTCTGTGTCATGTGTCGATAACGTTGAAAGAGAAAGTGGGGTGTATTCCGAAAAAGGAATATAGGAATTACTGACGGTTCGTTCCCATCGGAAAACTCTTGTTCCTGGAATTCCCAAAGATAAGATCCTCTCTTTGACATCATCTGGTACTACACCGAGGTCTTCTGCTATTGGAAGCATCTCACACGAAGATAGCATCATTCTTAAGATTTCTTCGCCTTGCGCAAGCCAAAACCTTCGGTCTTCAGGAATAAATTTCCCATATTTGGCATGCTTCCCACGTTTTGTTGCCCAAATTCGGAAAAAGCCGACGACGTGATCGATTCGATAGATACTATAAAAATGAGAGGCATAGTGGAGTCTACTTTTCCAATACCTAAAATTTTCTTCTCTGTGGGCTTTCCAATTGTAAAGAGGAAATCCCCAATATTGCCACTGATCGTTAAATTTATCGGGAGGTGCACCTGCTGCCAAGGTCATATCAAAGAGCTCTGGATGTGCCCATACATCACTACTATCGGGACTGATAAGGATAGGAATATCTCCTTTAATATGAACCCCTTTCGATTTCCCGTATTCAAGTACTCCTCTGAGCTGAAGATAGCACAAATACTGCAGGATATAGTGAAAGGAGAGCTCCTCCTTATTTTCTATTTCAAGCTTTCTGCGCATCGTCTTCGAAGGAGCTCGAAACTCTTCAGGCCATGCAATCCAATTGAGTCCTTCAAAGCGCTCTTTTAGAACCTTAAAGAGGGCATACTCATTCAACCAGTCAGTAGCTGCAACGTACTGCTTATATTCATCGGTTGATTGAAAATGTTCTTTCGTTGCTGCAACATACTTTTTCAGGAATTCAAGTTTCTTTTCGAGTACTTCCGTATAATGGACGCGCACCGTTTTATTGAACGCTCGAAAACCTGCTATCTCATCTTTCATCTGTTTGGTAAGTAAAGGCAGCTTATCCAAACTTAAATAAATAGGATGTATAGCTGATGCACTTTGAGCGTTATAGGGACTTGGGTCCGGTCCAGAGTCATTGAGTGGAAGTAGTTGCAAAATATCCATACCGAGAGATGCAATCCAATCAATGAGCATATGAAGGTCATAAAACTCGCCACATCCGCAGGAAGAAGCGGAATGGATAGCAATCAGGGGAAGTAAAATACCATGATGGTGTCCTGTCCCGATGTCCTGCCAATGTTTCTCTGCAGGTGTCCCTTTGATCATTTCATTGGGGTCCATCACAAAGTATATCCTTACATTTTAGGTGTGAATTGAGGAGGTTTATCTTTGGGAATTGGGGTCTGAGGATTTGGCCCAGCAGATCCTCGTGCGAGCGCATCGTACCATGCTTCGATTTTAGGAATCAGTGTTTCAAGTAAGTCAGCTAGAAACGTGCCTGTAACCTGCTCGAGTGGGTATTGATAGTGGAAGGTAAGCATATTTCTTTGGAGGACATATCCGAGTACGCCATCTTTACCTCTCATGAGCTCATTTTCTTTCATTGCTTCCTTCATAACTTGTTCCCGGAATTTTCCAGGAGGGACTTCTGCTATTGAGGAAATCATAATGAGCATTTCTTCAGATTGATCAAGCTCAAGTTGTAGAGGAAACTTCTCATTCAAAAATAGGCGGCAAACACCCTGGTCGTCAATATAAAGTTCTTCTGCTACAAGGTCTCCGAAATCGTATAAAATTTGTCGAAACTTCTCCATATCAGACTACTCCTCATCCTCCTCATCCTCTTCTTCCTCCAGCTCATCTTCTAAATCGCTGAGGGCTTCAATAAGAGCGAGCAACATATCTTGACGATGTCGCTCTGACTTAAAGAGGCGAGGGCTAATATTTCTTAAGGCGTCACGGTATTGGCCGAAAATGATAATTTGGGCGGCGAGCTCTTGAGAAATACCCAATTTCATTGCAAGGCGGCGTACCTTATCGGGTGTTGGGTATCGCTCTCTCACGAGCTGCATGAGCTGTTTTGCAAGCACCTCAAAATTAAGTGAGCCGGGTAGGGCTAAGTCTTCTTGATCGAAGAGTGTTTCAACAAGAGACATTCTTTTTTGGAAGAACTTATATAGTCCCAAAAATGCCTGCATAATGCGAGACTCGGTGAACAACCTCGAAAGTTCTCCCCGAGGGATTGAAGGTCCTTTTGCCTTAAGGTCAGCTCCCAATGAATGGAGTACAAAATCAACAACTTGCTTCATCTGCTTATAGGCAAACTTCGTGCTCAACTCATCAAAAAGAGTGTGCGGATCTCTCGGATTTCCGACGATATCTCTATACATGTCACGGAGCGCGGTAGGGCTGCCAAGGCCAACCTTTGAGAACTCTTGCGCTTGGACGTTAATGTTTTTTCCGGCTTTGATTTCTCTTCCAAACAGGTCATTGAAATCGTTTTTTGCCTTCTTCAGTTGTGTTTGGACTGCGGGATTCTCGCTCGTTGACTCGATCATAAAATCGAGCGCTTCATCAGCTAGAGTATGGTCGGGGTATGACTCTCGGACCTTTCGGAGCATGTCTTCTGCTGAATCGTTTGGATTCAGTCGGGCAAGCGTCGCGAGAAGGGTACGAGCATTGAGTTCTGGGTTCCGGACATTGAAATTCTTTGCAAGCTTCTCAGCTTTTTCAGAGTCACCCTCCGAAGAGCGTTCAGCTTGTTTAGCAAGCTCTTGATGGCGGGCTTTCTCTTCTAGTTTTTCAAACTTCTGCTTCATCGCGAGTGGGTTGAAGGCAGCGTAATCCGCCCACTCTTGCAATTCTTCTGTTGCGGCATCCTGTCGGATAATAATATTTTCGAGGCGTTCCTGAGCCTTATCCTTCCGGATATCCTCTCGGATCGCCTTCCGGTTAGGTCCTTGGATCGCATTAACAGAGTCGTCTTGCATGACTTGCCCCCTCTATTTAATCCTACCTCTTTGATGGCTCTTTGTCCACCTCAAAAACGAGCTTCAGAATGGGGGAAATCGCAAGTCGACCTACTGTATTGCTACATATGCGCGTATTGTCTCGTAATCCCTTCCATACTGGGGAGGCTTAGCATGAGTAGCATCGGAGCACATTCTTTACTCTTTCTTATAGTTTATGCTACCCTCTCCTCCTTTCATAAATAGTTTGGAGGTTTCAATGGCATGTATCCAAGAACGCGCAGCTTTAAGAGAAGACTATTCACAGTGCTTGTGGGAGAATGCAAGAAAAGCACCATCACCTGATGGAAGATGTAGGATAAATCCAGAGCTTCAAGCTAGGCTTACTGCATGTGTTAGAAGAGCCATACATGAGAGCAAAGGACAGGTGACAAATCGGCCATTTGGCGAAAGGCCATCAGAACGGTAAATCTTTAGCTGAGTTGGATTCGGCCAAGAGGCTGAATCCTAATTTCTGGCACAATCTCCTGATAAGACACAACTGGCATGTCGGGATACTCACTCTCGATAAGTTTTCTCACAAAGCGTCTCACATCGATTGCTGTTAGCATAACAGGCGGCTGACCTCCAGGAGGAGTCGGTGTGATCGTGTTTCTCATCGAATGTAAAATCAACTGCACTGAATCTGGATCAAGAGCAAGGTAGGATCCGGCCGATGTTTGTTTAATCGCTCCCCGAACCATATCCTCGATTTCAGGGTCTAGTAAGTAGACAGACAGTGTCGTTTGTCCGAGTGAATACTTATAACT
>Ga0209692_10000802_pt1 | contig 55849 bp, 51 predicted proteins | sample tdDd472_FD_187129 | JGI IMG/M metagenome (GOLD analysis project Ga0209692, IMG submission 187129) | Marine sediment microbial communities from the Atlantic coast under amendment with organic carbon and nitrate - tdDd47.2 (SPAdes)... | ecosystem: Environmental > Aquatic > Marine > Coastal >... | reverse complement strand
GCTATTGCAGACCAATTTGTTTAGCAGGCGATCATTAATAGAGCTGTTGAAGCCAAATAACATAGACAGGCCGCCTGACTTGCAGCTGCAGCTATCCCTGGTGCGTGATTAAGTGGGACAGCAGTGGGTCAGAGCCCTTTTAGTGCTTTTAGTGGGAACTAGTCAAGACTCGACAATACAGCCGGACGTGTCACCATTTCTCTGTCACTTGCCGAAAATGCTTTCTGCGCAGGGGCAAAATCACAGGGTTGTGATTTTGAGTGATGATGTGCCTGGATGGCACTCCAGCACGAACCGGAAACAAAGATAACGTCATCAACCAACTTATCTAAACTAAAACAATTTATCGAAGCATTTTCGGGAACCCGCTGCTTTTTGCGGGCAAGTGACCGGGAACGGCATTTTCTTGCTTACTTCTTTTTTGCTGTAGAAAAAGAAGTAAGTCGCCAGAAAGGCGAAAAAGCTCAGATCAGAGCCTCGTAGTGGAAAACCAAGCCAGCACGTTTGATCCTCTATCCGTGTCATACTTATTGCTCGTTTACATGCTCCTGCGTGGGAGCGCATACAATAAGGGTAGCGTCCCCTTTTAGGGGGCTATAAGGGTAGCGTCCCCTTTTAGGGGGCTGATTGCTGGCGGCGCCATTCGTAGAGGAATACGGCGAGTGCGTGGCTGACATTCATTGAGCTGTTGATGCCGTACATGGGAAGATGGATGGCGCCTTTGCAGATGTCGAGCAGGGCCTGGCGCACGCCCTGTGCTTCGTGGCCAATAATAATTCCGTCGCAATCAACAATATTGCTGTCGAACAGGTCGCTGGATTCACTGGTGATTTCCAGTGCGTAGAGTGAACGATAAGCTTGATGCTGTAATAAAAATTCCTGCAGGCAGTACTGGCTGATATTCAGATGCTGTTCGCAGCTACGTGCAAGGCGCGACAGTTTTTTATGTTTTAGATCGAGCTCGCTGTCGAGCAGAATTATATTTTTGCAGCCCAGCGCATCGGCAACCCGTAGAATCGAGCCGAAGTTCTGTGGCGTCTGTATGCCATCACAAATAATATCCGGCGCGGTTTTTTGCTGTGCGAATTTTTCGGCCTGTTTTTGCTGGCGTGAAAACAGGTCATTACCGCGAAGTTGTTTGCCGCAACTCATATCTGGCTGTTATTCATTCGTTATCAAGTTGCCAGCTCTGCAGCTTACGCCACAGGGTGGATTTATTAATTCCCAGCAGGCTGGCGGTTTGTTCGCGGTTGCCGTTGAATTTATTCAGTGTGTTGAGAATATAGCGCTTTTCCAGTTCTTCCAGTGTGGGTGAATCGGCATCGATGCGGTTGTCGTTATCGGCCTGGTAGAGTTGCTGGTCGACACTGAGTACAGGGCTATCGGCCAGGGCAATACTGCGTTCGACCAGGTTGCGCAATTCCCGTATATTGCCCGGCCAGTTATAGCTTTTGAGTTTATCCATGGATGCTGCGTCGAAGCCCGTGATATTACGCTGATAGCGCTGTTTGAATTCGTTAATAAAATGTTCGATTAATAATTCAAGATCCTGTTCCCGTTCACGCAGTGGTGGCATATTGATTTTCACTACATTTAAACGGTGATATAAATCGTGACGGAACTGGCCCGCTTCGATCATCTCCTCGATATTGCGATTGGTGGCGACAACAAAGCGCACATCGATTTCAATCGGATTAATACCGCCAACCCGGGTAATGGTCTGTGCCTGCACTGCGCGCATCAGTTTCATCTGCATACTGTCTGAAATATTGCAGATTTCATCGAGGAAAATGGTGCCGCCGCTGGCGACTTCCAGTAAACCCTGTTTCATATGGCTGGCACCGGTGAAGGCGCCTTTTTCATGGCCGAACAGTTCGCTCTCCAGCAGGGTGTCGGTGAGTGAGCCACAGTCAATTACAATAAACGGCTGCTCGGCAAACTCGGAGTGATTGTGCAGTGCATGGGCAACCAGTTCCTTGCCGGTGCCCGACTCCCCTTCAATAATTACATTGCAGCGAATATCGGAAATCTTGTCGATAATGTCATAGATTTTATTCAGCGCAGGCGAGTGCCCGATCATGCCGAACTGGTCCTGTTTGTCTTTCAGACCGGGGCGTTGCTGCTTTTTCTCCTTGCGCGTGGCGGATTGCTGCAGCACATCATCCACCTGCTGTAGTAGCGTCTCTACATCATAGGGTTTTTTAATAAAATCGGTGGCGCCCAGACGCAGTGCGCGGATTGCATTGTCTTCGGTGGAAAAACCGGTAATCATAATGATGGGCAATTCGATATCCGTCTGGCGGATAGATTCCAGCAATTCCAGCCCCGACATGCCCGGCATGCTCAGGTCGGTGATCACCAGGTCACTACCCTGCTCTCGAATATGCTGTAATGCCTCCAGTGGCTTTTTAAATACGTGCAGGGTGTAATCCTTGTCGCGAACAAAACGGCGGAACAGGTCACCGGCAGTTGGGTCATCATCGATAAAGTGTACGTGTTTATTATGCATGGTCTGTGCTTGTGTCCGGGTCCTGGTTTACGGTTATCGAGTCAGTAATGGTTTTGTGTCTGTCTGCCTGTAATGGTAATTGCATAACTGCATCAACCCCGCCACGTTCATTATTATCGAGGGTTAATCCGCCATTGTGATACTGCATAATGCCGATACTGATAGAGAGCCCAAGACCACTACCCTCCCCCACATTTTTGGTGGTAAAAAACGGGTCGAAAATTTTATCCCTGAATGCATTGTCAATGCCGGTGCCCTGATCGGAGACTGTAATGTACAGATAGTCTTTATCGGTATGGGTGCTGACACGAATCACGTCACCTGACTTGCTGGCCTGGATTGCGTTCATTAACAGGTTAACCAGTACCTGCTGCAACTGGTTGCGGTCGCCATGAATAAATAAATTCAGTGTGTCCTGCAGTTCAATTTCGATATTGTATTTATGTGCCTGTGCAGAAATTAACGGCAAGGTATCCTGCAGCCATACGTGCAAATCGAATTCAACATATTCCGGCGGTACCTGGCGGGCGAAATTAAGAATGCCTTTTACAATGGTGCCGGCACGCTTCGCTTCACTACGCAAACCCTGGATGTCTTCCTGCAGTGCTTTGTTTTCCTGTGGCAGGTCACGTTCAATCAGTGCGGCATAGGAGAGAATATTATTTAACGGGTTATTGATTTCATGGCCAATGCCCGCTGCCATTTCGCCGATGCTCGCCAGCTTGGCATTCTGCAGCATCATTTTCTGTGCGCTGTCCCGTTCCCGTTCGGTTGACTCCAGTGTGTCCACCAGATAATGAAATGACTGGTCCAGTTGCTTCAGCTCATCTGCGCCTTGCGAGGTGTGTTCCGAGAATTTGGATTCACCATCGGCATAGCGCTTCAGAATGCTGGCAAAGTGTGTAATCGGTTGAGCGATATTGCGCGCACCGATATTGGCCAGCATCAGGCTGATGCCCAGTGCCAGGCCGGCAAAAAACAGCAGGCCGAAACGGATGCGCTGGAAAGGTGCGGCAATGGTTTCATTGTCCAGATGCAACACCAGTATCCAGCTGACCAGCTGGTTGCTGTAGGGGTAAAACTCGCGGTAGTAATAGCGTCGATTGTTGCTCTGGTTAAGAAATGTGCCGAAGCGATCGGTTTCAATGGTTTTCCACAATTCTGCCGGTAACTGCTTTTGCATATTGTTTTCCGGCTTGAGCGGCTGGCTGAATCTAATGTCCAGCTCGTCACTGTATAAAATCATGCCATGGCGCTGTGTTTTATCCGGATTCAGTTCGGCAATGCTCAGCTGGATATCGCTGGTACGTGGCAGTGAGCCGAGGATATGATCAATCTGGTCACCCACGGCGCGTGCGGTTAGATAACCGATCACCCGCTCGCTGCCCACGGATACCGGCACGATCGCATTCATCAGTGACAGCTCGTAGCCGCTGACATAATCGCGGCGGCTCAGCGGCAGGCTGCCATATACCAGCTCATGGGGCGGCAGTTGCCACATCCAGCTGAGGAAATCACTGTCCACCAGTTCTTCTTCCGCCAGGGGAAGTTCGGCGATACCTTCAAAGTCGGCGGGAATCTGTTTACCGAAGCGGACCTTAACCAGGGTATGTCCGTCGATATCCAGCACACGTACCGTATCCAGCCCGGGCACCGAATGCTGGAAACCGGCGAGGAAATTATTCAGGCGCTCGGTTTCTTCAAAATAATTGATGTGCAAATCGCCTTCCGCTGCAGTGCGCAGAATGGGTGCAAACTGTTTCATGGCTGGTGAATTGGCCAGAGACAGGATAACCTCTCGTTCGTAACTGAGACGAAACTCCAGTTCCTTGGCAATGTTTTCCATATTCAGGTAAACATCATTGTCGACGCTTTTGCGATACAGGTGCTCGCTATAGGCGGTCACGCCAAACACCAGCGCGGATAGCGGAAGTATGGTGGCGAGAGAAACCCAGAGAAAAATGCTGCTTTTTAATCGCATAAAGTAAGATAATGTCAGCCCTGTATTTATGAGCACAGAGTATAGCAATGGCTTCCCTGCGAATCAGTGTATTATTTTTAGGCATTCTGTCTGCCGGCATCAGTGGCTGCGGTAAAACCGGCCCGTTATATTTGCCAGCAGACCCGACAACAGAGGCGCCACAGGCTGATGTCCCCGCCTCGCCCGCCACCCGCCCCGACAACAATAACTAGTTAAACCATGGATTATTTCGAATATAAAAATAAGCAGCTGTATGCTGAAGATGTCAATTTAACCGAGCTGGCGCGACAGTATGGTACGCCCGCCTACGTCTATTCCCGTGCCACGCTGGAACGCCACTGGCATGCGTTTGATCAGGCCTTCGGAGATCAGCCGCATTTGATCTGCTATGCAGTCAAGGCCAATTCCAATATCGCGATTCTGAATCTGCTGGCCCGACTCGGCTCGGGTTTTGATATAGTTTCAGTGGGCGAACTGGAGCGGGTGCTCAGGGCCGGTGGCGAGGCGAGCCGTGTGGTGTTTTCCGGTGTGGGTAAGAAACCGCAGGAAATTCGCCGTGCGCTGGAGGTGGGCATTCGCTGCTTCAATGTGGAGTCCCAGGCTGAATTGCTGGTGATTAACCAGGTTGCCGCGGAGATGGATACGGTTGCGCCTGTATCGCTGCGGGTCAACCCGGATGTGGATGCGCAGACCCATCCCTATATTTCCACCGGGCTGAAAGAAAACAAATTCGGCATTGCCCACCACCAGGCGGTGGCGGTGTATCAGCAGGCACAGGCGCTGAGCCATATCGAGGTGCGCGGCATCGATTGCCATATCGGCTCACAACTTACCCAGATCACACCCTTTGTGGATGCGTTGAAACGGGTGCTGGCGCTGGTGGATGAGCTTAAAACCCACGGTATTGAATTGCAGCACCTGGATCTGGGTGGCGGCCTGGGGATTCGCTACCAGGATGAGACCCCGCCCAGCCCGGCGCAACAGATCGCTGCGCTGCTGGCAGAGCTGGGGGATCGACAGGTAGAAATCCTGATTGAGCCAGGGCGCGCGATTGTCGGTAATGCCGGGGTGCTGCTCAGCGAGGTGCTGTACCTGAAGCACAACGAGGAGAAAAACTTCGCCATTATCGATGCGGCGATGAACGACCTGATGCGCCCGGCACTCTACGGCGCCTGGCAGGAAATCGTGCCGCTGCAGCAGCGTGAGGGCGAAACCCGCTGCTATGACCTGGTGGGTCCGGTGTGTGAAACCGGTGATTTTCTCGGCAAGGATCGCCTGCTCAACCTGCAGGCGGGTGACTTTATCGCGGTCAAATCGGCAGGGGCCTATGGTTTTACCATGAGCTCCAACTACAACACGCGACCCCGTGCGGTGGAGATTATGGTGGATGGTGACCAGGTGCATGTTATCCGCCAGCGGGAGACCCTGGACCAGTTGCTGCAAGGCGAAAAACTGCTACCAGCGGCGTCGTGACCGCAGGCCCAGAGGTGTCGATTGCCTGATAATCCCGCCTGAATCAATCGCTGCTGTCATGACAGCTATGACAGTAGCGATTGATGTCATGACATTTCATGACGTTTTTCTGCATGCAAACGGCGTGCACTCATCTGCCCTTTCCTATCTTGCTGATTTTAATGATATTTATGCTTTTCGCCGAGTTGGCATAATGCCTGCTCTGTAGTTTGTTAACTGCGCGCTCTACACAAGCGGCGCTTCGAACTAACCACGCCATCAGGCGCAATGGAGGCATTTATGAACTTAGGCTTAAACGGGCTGGTCGCATTAATAATGGCAGTTGCCCTGTCTGCCTGTGCGACGGGTGGCTCGTCACCCGCAGATACGGTAGCCGCCGAGTCTGGCACGGCCGCAGCTTCTGCGGACACAAAAACATCGAGCAAACCGGTCAGTAGTGCTGATCCGGGATGCGACTAAAGCGCGGATAAATAGCTGCTATAAAAATACCAACAAAACGTAAAATAAACGGAGTCCAACCATGAATATCAAACACCTGTTATCCACAGCGGTAATAACCATTGGCCTGCTGGCGCAACCGGTCTACGCGGAAGAGCTGAAGGTCAAGATCACGCCCGAGCTCGGTAGTGTGGATGTGAAACACAATGGCAAAACCGTGACCATCAAGCGTGATCAGAACAATGATAACAAGGTGGATGAAAACTTTGCCAAGACATCGCGTGATTGTCCGCCCTTCTGTATCCAGCCCATGTCCCTGGCGCCGGGGGTTGAAACCATCGGTGAAGTGGAGATGCTGGATTACCTGAAAAAAGTATCTGCCGGTGACAAGTCGGTTCTGGTGATTGATTCGCGCACGCCAGACTGGGTCAAGCGCGGTACGATTCCCGGTTCCATCAATATTCCCTGGAAACAACTCAACCCGGAGCGCGGCGCTGCGCCATTTGATATTATCGATATCCTCACCGATCAGTTCGATGTGAGGGAGCAGGAAGGCCTGTTTGATTACTCCGGCGCGAAAACCCTGGTGATGTTCTGTAACGGCATGTGGTGTGGCCAGTCGCCTGCCAATATCCGCACCCTGCTCGACTTCGGTTACCCTGCGCATAAACTCAAATGGTACCGCGGCGGCATGCAGAACTGGTCTAACCTGGGCTTTACCACGGTGAAGTAATCACAGGTATTTTTCACTATAAGGTGTCGGAGAATCAGATCTGACTCTGACACCTTAATTCTCAAAAAGAAAACGCAAATGAACGCAAAAGCCGCAAATAGACGCTATTAAAGCTTTATATCTTGTAAGCTTTGGCGTTCATTTGCGGTTTTCGCGTTGTTGGCGTTAATCTTTCAGTAAAAGATTTAATCAGGGTGCACGCTGATTCACAGCGTTTGATACGACTGACAAAGACCAAAGACGAATGACCAGCGACTAGAGACTGTTCACCTGTTTCAGGTGGCGGTAAATCGTGCGTTCGCTGACACCCAGTAGCTGTGCTGCCGCCAGCCGGTGTCCATTGCATTGTTCCAGTGCCTGTAAAATCTGCCTAGTGCTAAGGCGTGAGCTTTTTGTCTGTAGTGGATTGGCGGGGCTGGCTTGCGCTTCTGGCATTGCTGTCTTGTTCTGTTGCTCAAACACGACCAGTTCTGCGCTGATCGGCGCTTTACCTGCAAGGATCACCGCACGTTCCAGTATATTTCTCAGTTCGCGGATATTGCCTGGGTAATCGTGGCTGAGCAGTTTTTCTATCACCTCGGGGGACAGGGGTAACTGGGCTTCACCTTCCAGCGTCTGTGCCAGAAACGACTCCGCCAGTAGCGGTATGTCACCCTTGCGTTCACGCAGCGGGGGTAATTTAACCGGGAACGCGCTGAGTCGATAATACAGGTCTTCGCGCAGGGTCCGGTCTTCCAGCATCTGCTGCGGGTCACGATTGGTGGCAGCAATAATGCGCACATCCACTTTTATATATTCCTGGCCACCCAGCCGACGGAAGCTGCCGGTTTCCAGTGCGCGCAGTAGCTTGGTTTGCAGGTGCAGCGGCAGTTCGCCGATTTCATCAATAAACAGCGTGCCCTTATCGGCCAGCTCGAACAGCCCGGTTTTGCGCTTGTCGGCACCGGTGAAGGCGCCTTTTTCATGGCCGAACAGTTCGCTTTCAATCAGGTTTTCCCCCAGCACGCCGCAGTCCACCACGACAAAATCATTGCGTGCGCGGGGTGAGTTCTGGTGGATATAGCGGGCAGCGCAATCCTTGCCCACGCCGGATTCACCCAGCAGCAGCACGGTAGACGAGGAGGGTGCAACACGGTAGAGAATGCTCATCAGGCGAAGCGCGACCTTGGAGCGACCGAGCAGAATCTGTTCGTTATCCGGCTCCCTGGCAATCGGCTGGATGGCTTCGGCCATATAGAGTACGTTGCCCTGTTCACCGAAAATGGGTGAGGCGGCGAGCTGCACATGTTCATCCAGCTCGCCGTGGCGATGGATATGCATGACCGAGGTGGGCTTGCCGGTGCTAATCACTTCTTCCAGTGGGCAGTGTTCGCCATTCTGGCTGCAGGGGTGGTCTATGCCATGGGAAATGCGGTGACAGCGCTGGCCGACAATCTCGTCACGGGATACATGGTAATGGTCACAGTATTTCTGGTTGGCAGCGACGATCTGGAAGTGGCGGTCGATAATCACGAAGGGATCGGGATAGAGGTTCATAATCGCTTCGCAACTGGGCTTGTCGGGTTGGCTGGGCATGCTGGGTTCCCTGATACGTCTAGTACATGTCATGTCATTTCATGACAATATGCGCTGCCCGGCAGCTAAAGTAAAGTCGTGCTGCAATGAAAACCCGCGGAGCATCAACAGGGTGCAATTAAAATCTGCATGATTCAGAGGTACGCTTTGTATATCAGGATGTTATGCTATCGAGCATGAATATTTCCTTTAGCAAAATGCACGGCCTGGGCAATGACTTTGTGGTGATTGACGCCATTAACCAGTCCGTCGAACTGACTTCTGAACAGGTGCGCTTTATTGCGGATCGCCGTTTCGGCGTGGGCTGTGATCAGCTGTTGCTGGTGGAGCGCCCCCGGGGCGACGAGGCCGAATTCCGTTACCGTATTTACAATGCGGACGGCGGCGAGGTTCAGCAGTGTGGTAATGGTGCCCGTTGCTTTGCCCGCTTCGTGGTGGAGCAGGGGCTGACCAGCAGCCGGCAGATTCCGGTGGAGACCGCTGGCGGGCTGATTGTGCTGACCCTGGAAGCGGATGGCCAGGTGACGGTGAATATGGGTGTGCCGCGATTTGCGCCGGCAGACCTGCCGTTTATAGCCGAGCAGCAGGCGGCGAGTTATCCATTGCAAACCAGCCAGTGCGAGGTGTCGATTGCCGCGGTGTCGATGGGTAATCCCCATGCGGTACTGCAGGTGGAGGATGTGGATGCCGCCAATGTGGAGACGCTGGGGCGGGAAATCGAACAGCATGCACGTTTCCCCGAGCGGGTAAATGTGGGCTTTATGCAGATCCTGTCCCGCGATGCGATACGGCTGCGGGTGTATGAACGGGGTGCGGCGGAGACCCTGGCCTGTGGTACAGGAGCCTGCGCAGCAGTGGCGGCGGGGCGGATACAGGGCAAACTGGACGAATGCGTAAAAGTGAGTTTACCCGGAGGCGAGCTTGTTATACGCTGGCACGGAGAAAATGAACCCCTATTTATGACCGGGCCCGCGACGCGGGTTTTTGAAGGAAAGATAACACTGTGACGAACCAGGCGAATACCCAGGCAGCGACCGAGACAACAGAGGCGCTGCCGGGCGAGCAGCAGGTGGTTGATTATCTGCTGCAGCACCCGGATTTTTTTCATTCCCACCTTGAATTACTCAATGAGCTGAAAGTGCCCCATCAATCCGGCAGCGCGGTGTCGCTGGTGGAGCGCCAGGTGTCGGTGCTGCGGGAAAAGAACCGCTACTACGAAGCCAGGCTGAGTGAGGTGGTGGAAGCGGTGCACGACAACCAGCGTTTGCATATGAGTCTGCAGCGCCTGGCGGTAAACCTGCTGGGTGCCGATAGCCTGGATGATGTGCTGGCGATTGTGGACGACGAATTACGCCACAAGCTGGGAACCGACTTTATTGCCTTCCGTCTCAGCACCGAGGCCCATGTGCCAGCCGACACCGGTGACGCACAGCAAACCTACGTGGCGGCGGATGACGAACTGCTGGTACGTTTTGCCGCATTGATCGAGAAAAAACGCATTCAGTGTGGCCGTTTGAATGACGAGCAGATGCAGGCGCTGTTTGCCGATGCGGCAGACGAGGTTAAATCGGCGGCGTTGATTCCGGTCTCCGATGCCGGTATTACTGGCTTTATCGCGCTGGGTAGTCGTGACGCACAGCGTTACCATCCCGGTATGGGAACCGACTTCCTTAGCTGCCTGGCGGACCTGATCAGTGCGGCGCTGCGTGCCCAGCTGCCCAGATAAACCCCGCTGATGGCATCCGTGCACAACCCGCCGGATTCCTCTGCAGGCCCCTTTGCGGCGGACCTGCAGCATTTCTACCGCTTCCTGCAGTCGGAAAAACAGTTTTCTCCCCATACACTCAAGGCCTACCAGCGTGATATCAGTCGCCTGATGGGCTTTATCGATGCGCAGCGGATAACCGCCTGGGGTTCACTGGATGAGCAGCATATTCGCCAGTTTGTCAGCCAGCTGCACCGGCAGGGTATGGGGGGTAAAAGCATCCAGCGCCTGCTGAGCTCGCTGCGCCGTCTGTTTCGCTATTTGCAGGTAAACCAGCTGATCAGCAGCAACCCTGCCGCCCATGTGCGGGCGCCCAGGTCAGAGCGACGCCTGCCGGAGGTGATGCATCCGCAGCAGCTGCAGCAGTTGCTAAATACCCGTACCGAGCAACCACTGGAACTGCGAGACCATGCCATTCTGGAGCTGTTGTATGCGGGTGGGCTTCGACTGTCGGAACTGATCTCGCTGAATATACAGGATATCGACTGGGGCTCACGGCAGCTGCAGGTGCTGGGCAAAGGGCGCAAACAGCGGCACTGTCCGTTCGGTCGCGCGGCCGAGACGGCGCTGAAAAAATGGCTTAAATGCAGGAATAATCTGGTAAAAAGCGGCGAAAATGCGTTATTTATCAGCAAAAGCGGCAGCCGTCTCAGTGCCTCATCGATTCGTGCCAGAATCCACAAGCTATGCCGGGAAAAGGGCATAGAGCAGCGGGTGTATCCCCACCTGATGCGTCACTCGTTTGCCTCGCACATGCTGGAAGCCTCGCAGGATTTACGCGCGGTGCAGGAGTTGCTGGGGCATGCCCACCTCAAAACCACGCAGATCTATACCCATCTGGATTTTCAGCAGCTGGCCAAAACCTACGATGCGGCGCATCCCCGCGCACTCAAGGGGCGTGGCCGAGCTACAAACATCGCCACCGGCAACAAGGCAAAGTCTCCGCCATCGACCAATAAATAATTAGTCGGTTGATTTGTGCTGCGGCGGCCTTGAAAATACCGCGCTTAGCCTTATTTAAACTATCTTATTGAATTTTCAAAGCATATCGTGCGGCAGGCGCACAACAGGAGAGGATTTTGCAAACCACACTACATGGCACCACCATACTGTCCGTCAGGCGCGATAACGCCGTGGTTATCGGTGGTGACGGCCAGGTCAGCCTGGGCAATACCGTGATGAAGGGCAATGCGGTGAAGGTGCGTCGGCTGTATCGCGACAAGGTGCTGGTGGGCTTTGCCGGTGCCACCGCCGATGCCTTTACCCTGTTCGAACGCTTTGAGTCGCAGCTGGAAAAACACAGCGGCCAGCTGGTGCGCTCGGCGGTGGAAATGGCCAAGGACTGGCGCACCGACCGTATGTTGCGCAAGCTGGAGGCGATGATGATTGTGGCCAATGAAGAGGCCTCGCTGATTATTTCCGGCACCGGCGATGTGATCGACACCCAGGATGACCTGCTGGCGATTGGTTCCGGTGGTGCCTATGCCCAGGCCGCCGCGCGTGCACTGTTTGACAATACCGAACTGACGGCACGGGATGTGGTGGAAAAAAGCCTGAATATCGCCGGTGACATCTGCATCTACACCAACCGCAATCTCACCCTCGAAGAAATTAAATACTAAAACCTGCGCCCTTTGTGGCGCGGGCTAGCTAGCCAGGTGGAAACTAACTATGTCTGAAATGACACCCAGAGAAATCGTCCAGGAACTGGACAAGCACATCGTTGGCCAGAACGAGGCCAAGCGGGCGGTGGCGATTGCGTTGCGTAATCGCTGGCGTCGCCAGCAGGTGCGGGATGAGCTGCGCAACGAAATCACGCCGAAAAACATTCTGATGATTGGCCCCACCGGGGTGGGCAAAACTGAAATTGCGCGGCGCCTGGCGAAGCTGGCGAATGCGCCTTTTATCAAGGTTGAAGCCACCAAGTTCACCGAAGTGGGTTATGTTGGTCGCGAAGTTGACAGTATCATCCGCGATCTTGTCGACATGTCGATAAAAATGACCCGTGAGCTGGAAATCGAAAAGGTGCGTCACCGGGCCGAAGCATCGGCAGAAGAGCGCATTCTGGATGCGCTGCTGCCGCCCGCCAGAAACAGCTATGGCGAGCCGGAAGTAGCAGCATCTTCCACCCGGGAAAAATTCCGTGAAAAACTGCGTCGAGGCGACCTGGACGACAAGGAAATTGAAGTGGAGATCAAACTCGACCCGGTGGGTGTGGAGATTATGGCACCGCCGGGTATGGAGGAAATGACCAACCAGCTGCAGGGCATGTTCCAGAACCTGGGCGGGCAGAAAACCCGTCACCGCAAACTGCGCATTGAAGATGCGCGCAAGGTGCTGGTGGACGAAGAAGCTGGCAAGATGGTGAACGAAGACGAGCTGAAACTTACCGCGGTGCAGAATGCCGAGCAGAACGGCATTGTGTTTATCGATGAAATCGACAAGGTGGCCAAGCACGGTGAAGGTTCCGGTGCCGATGTCTCCCGCGAAGGTGTGCAGCGGGATCTGCTACCACTGGTGGAAGGCTGCACCGTGAGCACCAAATACGGCATGGTGAAAACCGATCACATCCTGTTTATTACCTCAGGTGCGTTCCATATGTCCAAACCCTCGGACTTGATCCCCGAGCTGCAGGGCCGCCTGCCGATTCGGGTTGAGCTGCACCCGCTCACCACCGAGGATTTCACCCGCATCCTGACCGAACCGGATGCCTCGCTCACCGAACAGTATTCTGCACTGATGGAAACCGAGGGCTATTCCCTGAGCTTTACCGAGTCCGGTATTCAGCAGATTGCCCAGGTGGCCCATGATGTTAACGAACGCACCGAGAATATCGGCGCACGGCGTCTACACACTATTATGGAGCGCTTGCTGGAAGAGGTGTCATTCGAGGCGGCGGACAAGCCGGGTGAGTCACTGGCAATCGATAATGCCTTTGTTGACCAGCACCTGGGCGAACTGGTGCAGGATGAAGACCTCAGTCGTTACATTCTTTAACGCAAATTTAATGTAGAATAGAGCCCCCCAACTGGCAATAGTGCCCGGCAGGAAGGTGTAGATCACTTCGGAGAAAAGACTTATGGCATCACCCAAGCCAACCAATATTAATTTACACCAGAAATCGCATATTCTGGAAATCGAATTTGACGACGGCAAGCAGTTTAAATACACCACCGAGTTTCTCAGGGTGCATTCACCGTCCGCAGAAGTGGCAGGTCACGGCCCAGGCCAGGAAACCCTGCAGGTGGGCAAGTCGGATGTAAACATCAAGGCAATTGAGCCGGTCGGTCACTACGCGGTAAAGCTGGTGTTTGATGACAACCACGACAGTGGTCTCTACACCTGGCAGTATCTGTACGAGCTGGGCAATAACTATGAAGCCAAATGGCAGGACTACCTGCAGCGCCTTAAGGAAGCAGGCCATAAGCACGCCGAATTAAACTAGGCGTTAACTCAGGCAGTAAACAGAAAAATAACGAGCAGCACGATATGAGTGAAGAACAGACACATTTCGGTTTCCAGCAGGTGCCGGTTGGTGAAAAGGCAAAGCGCGTCGCGGATGTGTTTCACTCGGTTGCAGACAACTACGACATAATGAACGATGTGATGTCGATGGGCATACATCGTTTATGGAAGCGCTTTACCCTGAGCCAGACAGGCCTCAAGGCCGGGCAGAGGGTGCTGGACCTGGCCGGTGGGACCGGTGACCTGGCGATGAAAATGTCGCGCATGGTCGGCCCGTCCGGCGAGGTGGTGCTGTCGGACATCAATGGCTCGATGCTGCGTCGCGGTCGCGAGCGCCTGCTGGATAACGGCATCGCTGGAAATGTCAGCTATGTACAGGCGAACGCCGAATGCCTGCCGTTTGCCGATAACAGTTTCGACTGTATCACCATTGCCTTTGGCCTGCGCAACGTCACCGACAAGGACAAGGCGCTACGCTCCATGTACCGCGTGCTCAAGCCCGGCGGGCGCCTGCTGGTGCTGGAATTTTCCAAACCGGTGGCCCCCGGGCTGGCACCGGTATACGATATTTATTCATTCAAGCTGCTGCCATTGATGGGCAAGCTGATCGCCCGCGATGCGGAAAGCTACCAGTACCTGGCAGAATCCATTCGCATGCATCCGGATCAGCAAACCCTGCAGGCGATGATGGAGCAGGCGGGCTTCAGCAATACCCGCTACCATAATCTCAGTGGCGGCATTGTCGCACTGCACAAGGGTTTCAAGGTTTAGGCCGGATTATTCAGAGGGGCACAGAATGGACGTAGCGCAACTACTGAGTGCCGCGATTGAAAACGCACTGAATCGTTATATCCGCCTCGACCCGGACGGTCCCGCCGCGTTCGCCTCGCTGGAAGGCCGGGTGATCGTCATCGAGTTAAGTGGTATCGATGTCAGCCTGGCCATATTCCCCTCCGCAGATGAATTTATGCTGCTGACCGATTTTGACGGTGAGGCCGATGCGTGCCTGCGCGGTACGCCGCTGGCCTTTGCCAAACTGGCGCTGGCAGAAGACAAGCGGGACCAGCTGTTCAGTGGCGAAATTGAGTTGAGTGGCGACACACGACTGGCGAATAAATTCAGTCTGCTGTTTTCGCAACTGAATATCGACTGGGAAGAGCTACTGGCAAAAGGCCTGGGTGACATTGCTGCACATAAAATCGGTAATGGTCTGCGTGGTTTTCAGCAATGGCTGGCGCGTGCGGGTCACTCGGTCAGCCTGGACAGTGGTGAATACCTGCAGGAAGAGGCGCGGCTCAGTCCGGCCAATGCAGAGCTCAGGTCCTTTATTGAACAGGTGGATCAACTCAGGGAAGGCACAGATCGGCTGGCCGCCAGGCTGAAACTGTTGCACAATCAGTTGTCACAACAAACGTCATCACCGAATTCCACCCAGAACGCTACAGAATAATAACCCAGACCTATGTTTAATCCGGTACAGATTCTCCGACTGCTTTATATCAATTATGTACTGGCCCGGCATGGTCTGGATGACATCATTTTCGCCATTCACCTGTTCCGCCCGTTTCGTTTTGTAATCTACCTGTTGCCCTGGAACTGGTTTGCCAGAAAGCGCGCACCCAGGGGGCAGCGCTTACGTGAAGCATTGCAGGATCTGGGGCCGATTTTTATCAAGTTCGGGCAGATGCTGTCGACCCGCAAGGACCTGCTGCCAGAAGATATCGCCGAAGAACTGGTGGCGCTGCAGGATAAGGTGCCACCCTTTGACAGTGTTAAGGCACAGCAGATTATCGAGCAGGCCTATGGCTGCAAGGTTGAGGATATCTTTGATGAATTCGATCCTGTGCCACTGGCCTCGGCCTCGATTGCCCAGGTGCACAGTGCACGTCTGAAAGATGGTTCGGAGATTGTGGTCAAGGTGCTGCGACCGGATGTGTTACCGGTAATCAAGCGCGACACCTCATTGTTGCGCATTATTGCCTCACTGGCAGAACGTTATTCCCGTGAAGCGCGACGCCTGCGTGCAACCGAGATCGTTGCTGATTACGAAAAAACCATTCTGGATGAGCTGGACCTGATGCGCGAAGCCGCTAATGCCAGCCAGTTGCGGCGTAATTTTGAACACAGTGATCAGTTATATATTCCGGAGATCTACTGGAATTACACCCGCCGCAATGTCATGGTGATGGAACGCATCCACGGCGAGTCCATGGCGCACATTGAAAAAATGAAACAGGCAGGGGTGAATATGCAGCGCCTGTCGGAGCTGGGGGTGGAAATATTTTTTACCCAGGTGTTCAAACATAATTTTTTCCATGCGGATATGCACCCGGGTAACCTGTTTGTAGATACCAGTGACCCGCAGCAACCGAAGTACATCGCGGTGGATTTCGGCATTGTCGGTACCCTGAGTTCCGGTGACCAGCGTTACCTGGCAGAGAACTTTCTGGCGTTTTTCAAACGTGATTATAACCGGGTGGCGCAATTGCATGTGGATTCCGGCTGGGTGCCGGCAGATACCCGGGTGGATGAGTTTGAGTCGGCCATTCGCAGTGTCTGTGAACCCATATTCGAACGGCCGTTAAAGGATATCTCGTTCGGCCAGTTATTGCTGCGGCTGTTCCAGACCGCGCGGCGTTTTGATATGGAAGTACAGCCGCAACTGGTGTTGCTGCAAAAAACACTATTGAATATCGAAGGCCTGGGTCGGCAGATATACCCGGAGCTGGATTTATGGAAAACCGCCAAGCCGTTTCTGGAAAAATGGATGAACGAGCAGGTGGGCAGCCGTGCCTTGATCAGGGGGTTTAAAAAGAATCTGCCATATATCGCGGAAAAAATGCCGGCTTTACCGGAACTGGTATTCGATGCGCTGAAAAAAGTCGCGGAAGGCGAGGCTGAAAAACAGCAGGCGCAGCAGATGGAGGCATTGAAACAACGCATCAAGCTCAATCAGCAGCGAATCAGTTATACGCTGATTGGACTGGCGGGTGTCATCAGTGCGGCGATTATACTGGGTCAGCCAGCGGATCAGCATACGCTTCTGCTGGGCGTGCCCTTACTTAGCTGGATAGGTGTGATTACAGGTGCAGCGTTTGTCTGGTTGGGTCTCAGGAAGTAACGTCGGCTCAAGCAGCGGGAGCTGTTCGGGTCAGACAGCCAGTAGCTTATCTGCTGGCGTTAAGCATTACGCATCAGTTTTTTTTCTCAGCCTGGTTTGTCTATTGCTCAGTGTGATTGTTCAGCCTGCCGCGGCGGTTGATCCACAACACAACTGGAAAACCACCTCTACAAAGCATTTTTATATCCATTATGTTGCCGGCCATGAAGCCCTGGCATTGAAAGCCGCCAACGCGGCTGAACGTGCACACCGGTTGTTACATAACAAACTGCAATGGCAGCCTGCAGGTAAAACCCATGTGGTGCTCAGCGATGAAGTGGATATTGCCAATGGCCGTGCCACGCCGCTGTACTTCAATCACACGGTGATCTATGTGTTCCCGCCGGACGCGGCACAGGGTCTGGAAGACTTTGATAGCTGGCTGGAAACATTGTTGTTGCATGAGTATGTGCATGTACTGCATCTTGACAGGGCAACCGGCGTGCCGGGCTTCTTGCAGCGCATTTTCGGCCGACAGTTTCTGCTATTTCCCAATCTGTACCAGCCGTTATGGTTTATTGAAGGTCTGGCAACCTGGTATGAAACCGATATGCAACGCGGCATTGGTCGTGGTCAGAGTGCGCTCTACCAGATGATGATGCAGGCGGAAGTTGAGTCCGGTTTAAAACCGCTGTCACAGATAAACCTGCCGATCAAGAGCTGGCCCATGGGTGCAACATACTATTTGTACGGCGTGTATTTTTTTCTGTTCCTGGAAGATGTCTATGGGCTTGGCGGTATAGATGAACTGCTTGATCGTTACAGTGACAATGTTATTCCCTTCAGGGTCAATACCGCGGCGAAAAGCACCACGGGAAAGGATGCCTACGAATTATGGAGTGAGTTTTCCCACTGGCTAGCGCAACGATTCAGGCGGCAGCAAAGCAATGCTGCAGAGAGCCAATGGCAGCACGGCGAGCAGTTAAGTCATTCCGGCTATCGAACCGGTTATCCCGCCATGACAGCAAATGGTGATGTGTATTACATTGATAGCCGACCCGATCGACACAGCGCCTTATACCGGGTGAGTGAAAACGGCAGTAAAAAAATCAGTGATGTGCATCCACAGGCACGAGTTAATGCCAGCTTAAGTGAAGGCCCAGGTACGTCAGACGCCGCTGAAAGCAGCCTGCTAATTACGCAAATGGAATTCTGCGATGAATACAATCTTTATAATGAGATTTTTAAACTGGATCCCGCGCAGCGTGAATTAAAGCAGCTCAGTCATTGCGGTCGCTACCAGGCCGCGATCGCATCCGCTGATGGCCAGCGTATACTGGCACTGAAGGTGGACCAGGGAATCGGCCAGTTACAGATACTGAATGCGCAGGGTGAATTACAGCAAATTCTCTATCAGTCCAGATTAAGCGAAGTGATCAGCCAGATAAAATGGTCGGTGGATGAACAGACCGTGCTGGCGGCGGTGTTCCGGGAAAATCGTGGCTGGAATATCGAAGAGTTTTCCATTGCCAGCCGCCAATGGCACGCGATTACCAATGACCGGCACATTGATATGTATCCGTCCTACAGTGATGGCGGTAACAGCATTCTATTTAGTTCAGAGCGCAGTGGACGTTACCAGATTTACCGTTACACCCGAGGCAGTGACAAACTGGAATTACTCAGCCGTGTTAAATATGGTGCATTTTATCCATTGCAACTGCACGCGGATTCACCGCTATATTACATGGGGTATCATGCGGGTGGTTATGATCTGTACCGAATTAACCAGGTGACAGTGCTTGATGAGCTCAGTGCTCAGCCATTGTCGAACCCGCTACCCCAGTCAGCCAGCTCTGAACAATCCTCGTCTGAAGTAACACTGTCTGAAACTGAAATTGCACTGGCGCAGCCACGGGACTACAGTGCGTGGCAGAGTGTCTATCCACGCTGGTGGTTCCCGATGTTAAGTATGACCGAGGACAGCACCGAAGTTGGTCTGATCAGTTCCGGCCAGGATGCGCTTGCCCTGCAACGCTATTCGTTAATTCTGCAGTATGATATCGATAATAACTGGGCCACCGGCAATGTTAATTATGTCTATGCTAATCGTCTGGCGCTGGGTTACAGGCGAAGTTATGACTATTACAGAAACGCCAGCAACCAACTGGCGTTAAGCAGAAAAGATGATGATGCCTATATGCTGCTTAACTGGCATTTGCCTAAGCTGGAAAGTAATACCTGGTTAAAGCTGGGCGTACTGAACAGCCGCAGTGACGATGTATTTGTCGCCAGTAACCAGCAACCCGTTGGTGCGAGATATGACAGGCTGGTGGGAGCTGCAGCACTTTACAGTAACAGCAAGCATTACCTGCGTTCTATCAGTGAAGCAGATGGTCGCAGCCTGCGTCTTATTGCGGAAAGCAGCGATCTGCTGGAGAGTGATTACAGCGGCGAGATCTATACGCTGGACTGGCGCGAATATATTTCACTGGGTTCACAACACGTGCTCGCTGTCAGATTGTTGCAGGGGTGGGGCACCGATCAACCAGAACTTTTCCGCCTGGGGGGTGAAGATAACGATTACAATATTCTGGATTTTATTACACCGCAAAGTGATGCGGTGTTTGGTAAACGGGAATACGCGTTGCGTGGCTATGCGGAGGGCTTGCCTGAATTGTCCGGCCGGCGTATGCAACTGGCGGGGCTGGAATGGCGTTTTCCGGGACAGCTGCTGGAAAGGGGCATCATGTCGCCGCCACTGGGCATAATCCAGTGGTCGGGCAGTGTGTTTGCGGAAACCGCAGCGGCTTATGACGGTGGTTCGCCAGACACCTATTACAGCGGCGCCGGTGTTGAACTGCAGGCTGATATTAATCTGTTCTATGGCATAACCAGTCGAATGCGCCTGGGTTATGCGCGCGGACTGGATGAAACCCTGGGCGATGAGCGTGTGTATTTTATGCTGGGTGCATCTTTCTAATGCGTGCAGCAGCGTTTATTGTTTTTTCATAAACTCCGCGTAACGCAGCTGCTCGGAGGGCTGAAAAACCTTTTCATAGTTCTTCATATTGCTTTCCAGCATGCGGGTAAATTCGCCGCTGAAAAATTCAATACCCTGTGGTTGACGGTTAGTGAAGTCTTCCAGGTTGCGCGAGCTGGACGCGGCGACATAGGCGCTGAAGCGGGATGCGGCATACATGAGTGCGGTATTCACCACGTTTTTATCCTGAATTTCCGCGTGGTCATTGGCAAGGGTTATAAACGAATCTGCCAGTTCGCGGAGCAATTTATCCTGATCTTGATCGGACATAAGATTAACCTGACTGTTTCTGTGAAATAAGGTAACTAAGCTGCAATTATACCAGCTGAAACAGCGCTTTGGCATTTTCTGTGGTGATATCCGCCACGCGGTTGGTATCTGTGTGCTGTAACAGCGCGATCTGTTCCATCACTTCAACAATAAAGGCGGGTTCGTTGCGTTGCCTGTTCGCCATCTGGCCCGGCTGATCCGGCGCATCGGTTTCAATCAGTATTGAGTCCAGTGGGAGTTGAGAGACCAGCTTGCGTAAACGATTTGCCTGTTGAAATGTGAGTGGCCCGCCGAAGCTGAGATAAAATCCAAGATCAATCAACTTTACCGCCTGTTCGTAACTACCGGAATAGCTGTGGATCATGCCGCGTAAACCAGGCCGTTGCCTGATTGCGTCGATTACCGCTTCAGTTGATTTTCGTGCATGAATCACAACCGGTAGATCGGCTTGCAGTGCAATGTCCAGTTGCTGTTCAAAATAGAATTGTTGTTGATCTCGATCCAGCTCCTTGAGGAAAAAGTCCAGCCCGCATTCGCCTACTGCTACAGGTCGATGTTGCTCAATATAATTCGCTAGCGCCTGTATGTCATTGCTGCTGTGTTCGGCGATAAAGTATGGGTGTAGTCCATAGCAGGGATAGAGTGCGGGATAAGTGTCGCAGCAATGACGTACACGTTCCCAGTATGTACGCTGAATGCCGGGCACAATAATTTTCTCCACGCCGTGTTGTTGTGCACGGTGAATAACCTCGTTGCGATCCCCGTCGAAGTCACTGAAATCTATATGGCAATGGCTGTCGATAATAATGGGCATGGAAGTTATAGTGGCCTCGATGTTTGTTTATACAAACAGGGTCAGTACACCGGTGAAGCCATACAGCATGCTGCGGTGAATTTCGCCATTGGCAAAAAATCCCGCCAGTGGAAATTCGCCCAGTGTGGCATGAATCAATTTAACCTCTTCCGAATTGGAACCGAACTGCTGGCGACCCCGTCCCAGGCAGGAGATATAAATGCCACCCCTGATGGGTGAATCAAGCCGTGATTTGAGTTGCTGCAACATACGCTGCATATCCTGCAGTGCGGAGTTGCCGTCGCGGCGGCAGAAAATAATTTCCTGCCCCTGTTCAAGGTAATCCGATATTGCAAAACGTCTTTGTTCCGTGTCCACACCGATTAACTGGCGCACCGTGTAATCATCAGTATCGGATTGCTGATTGACCAGGCCGGCAAAGATGTAGTTGGCAGCCTGTTGCCAGTCACGTGCAATCACTTCGCCGGTGTCATCGGTTAATACATCTAGCGCCGGTTTATTGTCCAGTCGGTAAGCCAGGTTTTTACTCGATTCGGTGATGCGGTGCTTGGGACCAATCGGTGTACAACCCTGGGTGAGGTTACTCAGCAGGCGAATGGCGGGCGAAAACACCACGCCGGAGATGCCTCCGTGCAGGGCGTTATCGGCAAACTGAATATTATGCTGGGTTGTGGAGGAACTGATGCCACCAACTAGAAACGAGTTGGGAATCATCGCGCCCAGTTGGTGAATCAGTGGCTGTACATAGGGGTTTTCCGGATCAGCGTGTAACAGGCCTACATTGAAGTCGTTGCCCTTGAACCAGTCCAGATATTCTTTTGTTATGACTTCAGTGCTATCTTCAATATTCGGCAGCATGCGAAAGTCATCAGGTGAAAAATCTGCCAGCATTACCACCATGGCGAACTCGCTGTAATACTCCTGGTTGGTGGCGAGCAGCGCAATGCCGGTGCTGCCAACCCAGTGCTGTACTCCCGTAGCCTGTTTAAGCGATGACAGAAGTGTATCTGCCTGTGGTGCCAGTGCATCGCTGATATATAAAAAACCGAAACTGGCTTCTGACGGTATTTCACCGAGTTGCGTTATACAACTGGCAAGCAACTGTTCGGCGGGTTGGTCGGCGCTGTGTGCGAGTAAAAACTGTTTCATGGGCAGTGTGCGGAACCTGAAGTTGTGTGTGTCATTTATTACTGCTTAACTGGAGTAGAAATTAGCATATATCCAGGCTGCGGTGTAAGGGGTACCGTCTATGGAAGTTGTTAGTCCTTAGTCGTTGGTCCGTAGGTAGCCTGGTGGATCCGCTTCGCTTGATCCACCCTACAGGAACGTTGTTAGCTTGACCAATGACCCAGGACTAACGACGAATGACTTCATACATGCACATCCTGACATCTTTGCTACCGGCATCCAAGCCTCTCGCAAAATACCGCACATCCTGAACATAATCGCTACCGGCGTCCATGCCTCACGCGAAATACCGTTCATCCTGAACATAAAAAAGCCAGCGGTGAGGCTGGCTTTTTGTGGCGCTGTTATGCGTACTTTACTAGCGCGCTTTTCTCGACTTCTCGATCATCTCGTGAATAATCGGTGTCAGGATAATTTCCATTGCCATGCCCATTTTGCCGCCGGGAACCACAATGGTGTTACGACGTGACATGAATGAGTCGTTGATCATATTCAGCAGGTAAGGGAAATCGGTGCCGAACTTGGCCGGGTCCTTAAAGCGAATCACGATAAAGCTTTCATCGGGTGTTGGAATGTCACGGGCAATGAAAGGGTTGGAGGTATCCACAGTAGATACACGCTGGAAGTTAATGTCGGTTTGCGAGAACTGCGGGGTAATGTAGTTCACATAGTCCGGCATGCGGCGCAGGATGGTGTCTACGATTACTTCAGCGGAATAACCGCGCTCTGCATTGTCGCGGTGAATTTTCTGGATCCACTCCAGGTTGACAATCGGTACTACGCCTATGCCCAGGTCAACATGCTGTGCCACATTGTGGTTTTCGGTTTTAACCAGGCCATGCAGGCCTTCGTAGAACATCAGGTCGGAACCGGTTTCAATGTCTTCCCATGGGGTAAACTCACCGGGTTTTTTATCAATGCCCAGACGTGCATTGTGCTCGGCCGCTTCCGGATCGGAGTGCAGGTAATAACGCTTCTGGCCGGTGCCGTTTTTAGCATAGGAAGCAAACAGCTCTTCCAGCTTGCCGAATTCATTGGCGTTTTCACCAAAGTGGCTGAACGACAGGTTGCCCTTGGCTTCATGCTTGGCCATTTCTTCTTTCATGGCGGCACGGTCGTAGGCATGGAAGCTGTCGCCTTCGATTACCACAGGGTTGATTTTTTCACGGAAGAAAATATGTTCGAAGGCTTTTTTGACCGTTGATGTACCCGCGCCTGATGAGCCGGTTACCGCAACAATAGGGTGTTTCTGGGACATTGAAGTCTCCTTAAATCATTGATATTTAAAAATTTTCACCTGCATCTTATAGTTAGCCTGGCAGGTGTTGGAATTCGGTGGCCCGTTATAGATGGCGTGAATCACCGGAGTGTACCCACGCTTGCTTTGGGCAAGTAGCGCGCTATTTTAGCGATTTTTGTGCTGCGGTGCGAATTTTATTAAACAGGCTGCCTTAGGGGAGACAGCTTATATTGCGTTATCGCTTCAGAATGGGGCGCCCGTGGGGCGCTGCAGAGCGCAGCACCCCTGATCAGGTCGATCCCGGATAGATCAGGGCAATGGGTTAAAATTTATAACCTACACCGACACTGACAACCGTCGGGTTGATTTCAACATCAGTAGAGCCAGCGGCGTTATTGGTGGCGGTGGTTTCGATATTCATATAACGCACATCGGCGGTCAGAAACCATTTTTCATCCAGGTCGTAATCTATACCCACCTGAGCCGCCAGGCCGAAGGAGTCATCCAGATCCAGATCGCCGCCCAGTGAATCAACGGTTTTGCTGGAGAAGAAGGTGGTGTAGTTAAGGCCCAGGCCGACAAAGGGACGCACCTTGCTCTGTGGATTGAAGTAGTACTGCACACTGAAGGTGGGAGGCAGGTGCTTGGTTTCACCGATTTTATCACCATCATTAGTGATCTCGTGCTTGAAGGGCAGTGCAGCGAGGATTTCAAAGCCGATATTATCGGTGTACATATAAACAAAGGTGGCGCCGGGACGGGTGCTGTCACCCACTTTCGGTGTCGCCGTGGGAGCAAGGCTGAAAGGATCAGCATCATCATTAGGCATTACCGTGGTCAGTGTCAGACGACCAAACATATCGCCGGCCTGAATCGCTTGTGCAGAAAAAGAAGCGCTGCCCATGGCAAGACCCAGGGCGGTTAGAACTGCAATTGTGGTTTGTTGTTTTTTCACTCGGATCACCTGATTGGTTGTTTAATGTGGTCGCTAAACAAAATATCAGGATATGCTAATTTTGAATTGATCTGGATCAGTAACCACACGCAGTAAAGGGAGAAGGCGAAATTTATTGATGCAGGTCAAGGCGAGGTCTGTGGCAACTCCTGTGGCAACTAGTGGCTGTCGCCCAGCTGAATCTGCTTGAGTGTCTGTATAAAGGTATCCGCCACCTGGCTGTGCATACTGTCCCTGTTATAGGCAATCCACAGTGTGCGTTTAATGATCAGGTCGTCGATTTTGATGTGATGCAGGCTGTTACGCTCGAGGTAGGTCTGAACCGCAAACTGCGGCAGAAAGCTGACGTGTCGGCCCCGCTGCAGCAGCTCGATAATGGTATCGGATGAACCCACTTCCATTGCTGTCTGCAGCGATTTTATACCGATTTCACTGAGTCGTTGATCCAGTGTATTGCGAATAGAGGACTGGGACTCCCGCAGCACAAACAGTAGCTCGTTGAGCTGTTCAACCGGGATGCTGTCCTCTCCCCACAGTGGGTGACTTGGCCCGCACACCAGCAGCAGCTCATCTTCTATCCAGGCTTCTGATTTTATATTGGTATGCTGTGGCTGCTGCTCCAGCAGTGCGATATCGGCAAGGCCGGTGGCCAGCCGGGTATTGATACGCCGAGAATAACCCAGTCGGCTTTCAATGCGCAGCTCCGGCTGCACTTCGGCGAAGTGCAGCAGGATGTCCGGTAGCATGTGTTCGCCAATGGCAAAGGTGACCTCCAGCTTAAGCCGGTTATGGCCGGTTCTTAGAGAGGCCAGGTCATCCAGCAGGCTGGCCTGGTGCTCAATAATCAGTCGTGCATAGGCGTACACCCGCTTGCCGGCGGTGGTCAGGCGTAAGCGTCTGCCCTGGTGTCGCATCAGCGGTACGCCGTAACAGAAATCTAGCGAGCGCAGGCGCTTGGTCACTGCCGGCTGGCCCACGCACAGCGCCTTTGCCGCTCGGTTGACGCTGCCCAGTTCAACCACGGCTTTGAGGGTAGCGAGTGCCTTGTAATCCGGAAGGTTGATATATTCCATTCAGGAATGTTAAGGCATTTGAATTCATTTGAATAGTGGCTATAAAACATGCATTATCCGGCGTCTTTGCGGGTATCCAGCTATTGCCAGCCTGTCTAAGTAGTTTCCATATGGTAAAGCAGTTGGCAAACACAGCTTAATTATCAAATGCGATAACGCTTGGGGCCGCGACTGAATCACACTGCGATCCCCTGCACGGTCAGTGCTGCTGCCTGATTTACCCTGATAACGAATTGATTTAACTGGAGAAAAACTATGCCTGCTATGGCTGACGAAGAAAAGACTGTAACCACGCAGGGCCGCTTTACAGTAAAGCAGATGGTAGCCGCAGCAGTTTTTTTTGCTGCCGCGCTGGTGCTGTCAACCGTTGTACCCAGCATCGAGATTGCCTGGGTCACTGGAATTCTGATGCTGACTATCTATTTGTTTGCCTTTGAAGTCGTGGGTGTGGACGTGGCAGCAGCCACGGTGATGGTGTTGCTGGGGCTGACTTCGTTACTGGCGCCCTATATGGGTCTGGAAACGGGGCTGGTGGATACCGAGCAACTGTTTATCGGTTTCTCCTCCAATGCGGTAATGTCGATTATTGCGGTGATGATTATTGGTGCGGGTCTGGATAAAACCGGGCTGATGACACGGGTAGCGGGCTTTATCCTGAAAGTCGGTGGTAAATCGGAAACCCGCATTATTCCAATTATTTCCTCCACCGTGGGCATAATTTCTTCGTTTATGCAGAACGTGGGCGCAGCGGCACTGTTTCTGCCGGTGGTGTCGCGTATTTCTGCGCGTTCCGGCCTGCCCATGTCACGCCTGCTGATGCCCATGGGTTTCTGCGCGATTCTGGGTGGTACTGTCACCATGGTGGGGTCGAGCCCGCTGATTTTGCTGAATGACCTGATACTGGCCTCGAACCAGGCACTGCCTGCGGATCAGCAGATGGCTACCTGGGACCTGTTTTCGGTGACACCGATCGGCCTGGCACTGGTGGCGACCGGTATTATCTATTTCGTGCTGGCGGGGCGTTTTGTATTGCCAGCAACCCAGTCGGAAAGCCAGACCGCCGGCTCTGACCCACTCAAATACATCCAGAAGGTGTATGGTGTTGACTATGCCATGTCCGAGCTGGTGGTGAGCGATGATAGCAGCCTGATTGGCCAGACACTGGATGATATTGAGTCGATTAACCGGGTACGCATCATTGCCAGCAAACGCCGGGGCGATGGCCTGCGTTTTGGTCCCGGCTCGGTGGCGCGTGATACTGAAATTAGCGCAGGCATGGTACTGGGCGTGATTGCCGATCCGAAGCTGATTCGGGAAATGGCCGAGAAATATGACCTGAGCATGCGTGAAGAGCTGCGAACTTTTTCCGAGGCGCTGTCAGCCTCAAAATCCGGTGTGGCGGAAGTGGTGGTCACCCCCGGATCTGGCCTGATTGGTCAGAGTGCGCGTGATGTGTGGTTACGTAAAACCTACGGTCTGGCGCTGATCGGTCTGCACCGTAATGGTGAAACTCTGCGTGAGGGTGATGATATCCGCAATATGCCGTTCGAGGCGGGTGATACACTGATTGTGCACACCGCCTGGGATAACCTGCTGCGCCTGGAAAAAGACCGGGACTTCGTGGTGGTGACCACCGAATACCCGCGTGAAGAAGCGCGTCCGCAGAAACTGGTGCCGGCACTGTTCTTCTTTGCTGTGGCGCTGTTCCTGGTGCTGTTTACCGACCTGCGTTTATCCATTGCGCTGCTAACCGGTGCTATGGGGATGATTCTATCCGGCGTTATCAAGATTGAAGAGGCCTATGAGGCGGTGAGCTGGAAAACCGTGTTTCTGTTGGCCTCACTAATTCCCCTGGGGCTGGCGGTGGAAACCTCCGGTACCGCGAAATGGATAGCCGAGCAGACACTATCACTGATGGCGGAAGACACGCCCATCTGGGTGATACAGTCTGCGGTAGCAATACTTGCCACCTTCTTTACACTGGTTATGTCGAATGTGGGCGCCACCGTGTTGCTGGTTCCACTGGCGGTGAATATTGCACTGGGCGTGGGAGCGAATCCTGCAGTGTTTGCGCTGACCGTTGCCATTGCAACATCCAACTCCTTCCTGATTCCAACACACCAGGTTAACGCATTAATTATGGGTCCGGCGGGTTACCGGGTGGCGGACTTTATGCGTGCAGGTGGCATTATGACGGTGCTGTTCCTGATCGTAATGATGCTGATGATGGGACTGGTGTTCTAAAGCAGCGCAGATATACCAGTTACACAGGGTCGCGGCTTAATTATGCCGCGCTTTAGTGTAGCAGGCACATGGGGTGTTAATTCGCGAAAGGCAGGAGCTGACTAGCGACCAGGCGAAAATAAAATTATGAAAATAAAAAATTACAGCAGCGTATTCAGCACCATCATGTTACTGGTGTTTTCTTCCAGCGTGTTTGCCGCCGAGGCAGGTAAAAGCTGGGATATGACTAACACTGGTCTGGGCTTTTTTGCCATTGCGGTTTTTGTTATTGCCTACCTGCTGGTAATGGCAGAAGAATTTACCCACCTGAGAAAGTCCAAGCCGGTTATTATTGCGGCCGGCCTGATCTGGGGCAGCATCGCCTATGTGGCGGCACAACATGGCATGTCGGTTGAGGCAGAACAGGCTGTGCGCCATAACCTGCTGGAATATGCAGAGCTGATGCTGTTCCTGCTGGTGGCTATGACCTATATCAACTCGATGGAAGACCGTGGTGTGTTCGATGCACTGCGTGCCTGGCTGATTCAGAGCGGTTTCGGTTTCCGCTCCTTGTTCTGGATTACCGGTCTACTTGCGTTCTTTATTTCACCAGTTGCGGATAACCTGACCACCGCCCTGTTAATGTGCGCGGTAATTATGGCGGTGGGCTCGGGTAATGGGCGTTTTATCAGCCTGGGTGCGATCAATATCGTGGTGGCCGCCAATGCCGGTGGTGCTTTTTCGCCATTCGGTGACATTACCACGTTGATGGTCTGGCAGAAGGGCATGATTGAGTTCTGGACCTTCTTTGCATTATTTATTCCTGCGCTGGTTAACTGGTTGCTGCCGGCAATTCTTATGAGTTTTGCAGTGCCCAACCTGAAGCCGGAACCCAGTGATGAAAAGGTGTCCATGCAACGGGGTGCCAGGCGCATTATTCTGCTGTTTCTGCTGACCATTGCCACTGCAGTTGCTTTCCATACCTTCCTGCATCTACCACCGGTAATCGGCATGCTAACCGGGTTAGGTTACTTGCAGGTGTTCGGTTATTTCCTCAAGAAAACTGCGCATCGGGACGACTATGGTTATCAGGACCGTGATGCTCAACTGGGCTCGCCCGGCGGCTTCGATGTGTTTAACCCGGTGGCACGCGCCGAGTGGGATACATTATTATTTTTCTATGGCGTTGTGCTGTGCGTGGGTGGTCTGGGCTTTCTCGGCTACCTGGGCATGGCGTCAGAAATTATGTATAACCAGTGGGGCGCAACTTCCGCCAATATTGCAGTCGGTGTAATGTCGGCGATTGTGGATAATATTCCGGTGATGTTTGCGGTGCTGAGCATGAATCCGGATATGCCAACCGGTCAGTGGTTACTGGTGACCTTAACCGCCGGTGTGGGTGGCTCTTTGTTATCCATCGGCTCCGCCGCCGGTGTGGCATTGATGGGACAGGCGCGGGGTTACTATACCTTCTTTGCGCACCTGAAATGGACACCGGTGATTGCAATGGGTTACGCCGCCAGTATCTATGTGCACTTACTGGTGAATGAAGCTCATTTTACCGGTTAAATACATAAGTAAAACAGGGTATTAAAAAGAAAACGCACTAAAGTGCAGGAGCACTTTGAACGAGCGAATGCTCGGCCCGAAGGGTGAAGCACAGGATGTGCGGAATAAATGAACGCAAATGAACGCGTATAAACGCCATTTTTTATGTAGGCTGAATCAAACGCAGTGGATTCGGTATGCTCGTTCCCACGCAGGAGCATGGGAACCAGGCTGTAGGTTGGGGTGACGCAGGAACCCCAACGATCAAAACAGCTCAACGCGCAAATGGGTTTTGTGTTTTCTGAATGGAAAAACGGCTGTCATATAACTATAAGGTTTTAATCGCGTCTATTTGCGTTGTTCGCGTTCATTCGCGTTTTTTTACTCGTTCCCACGCTCCCGCGTGGGAATGCATATAGAACTAATACGAGCAGCGTAAATGAGCATGATTAAAACTTTATATCTCCGGGTTTTGGCGTTTATTTGCGTGCATTAGCGGTGTTCGCGTTTTCTTTTTTCAGGTGTGGCGATATGGTTTGTAGGGTAACCCGGTGGATCCGCTTCGCTTGATGCCACCCTACGAAAGCAGCCTGGTTATATAATTTGCGTTTATTTGCGTTTATTTGCGGACGCGGACTGCATTGCTTTAAACAGCAAATCCCATACACCATGCCCAAGCCGCTGGCCGCGGGTTTCGAATTTTGTAATCGGACGTTCTGCGGGTTTGTCTACGTAAGTATTGTCAGTCGACAGATTTTCAAACAGCTCACAGTTGTTTAATGTGTGCAGCATATGCTCGGCATAATTTTCCCAGTCGGTGGCCAGGTGAAAAATGCCGCCGGGTTTTAATTTCTGCGCCACCAGCTGTACAAATGCTGGCTGCACAATGCGCCGTTTGTGGTGTTTCTTTTTGTGCCAGGGGTCGGGGAAAAAGAGTTGCAGTCGATCCAGACTGTGGTCGGGTATCTGCTGTTCAAGTACTTCGACTGCGTCGTGATTGGAGATGCGAATATTGGCGCAACCCGAGCTGTCCATCAGGTGCAATAAATGACCCACCCCGGGGCGATGTACTTCGATGCCGAAAAAGTTTTTCTCCGGTCGGGCCTGTGCCATCTGCCATAGCGAATCACCGTTACCAAAACCGATTTCCAGCACGGTTTCCGCTTCGCGGCCAAACAGCTCGTTCAAATTAATGGCCTGTTCAGCATAGTCGACGCCATACACCGGCCAGAGTTTTTCAATCGCCTGTTGCTGGCCCTGGGTGAGGCGGCCTTCGCGTTTAACAAAGCTGCGGATGGTGCGGATAATTTTTTCGCTCATAGGGGAATCTTGCGGTGTGTTTGTCTGGCAGCGGGGTTGCTGCCAGACAATTCAGGTGGGTTTAAAAAAAGGTGCCATCAATGGGTGAGGAGGCGGAGGCAAAGCGCTTGCGTGGCATGCGCCCGGCGAGAAAAGCCTCGCGTCCGGCAATCACTGCGTGCTTCATTGCCGACGCCATCAGCACCGGGTTCTGCGCAGCGGAAATGGCAGTGTTCATCAGTATGCCGTCGCAACCCAGCTCCATGGCAATCGCCGCATCGGAGGCGGTGCCGACACCGGCGTCCACCAGAATCGGCACATTGGCGTTTTCCACGATGGTGAGAATATTGTACGGGTTGCGAATCCCCAGGCCGGAACCGATGGGCGCGGCCAGTGGCATGACTGCGGCACAGCCGATCTCTTCCAGGCGTTTGGCAATCAACGGGTCGTCGCTGGTATATACCATCACATCGAATCCGTCTTTCACCAGGATTTCCGCCGCCTGCAGTGTGGCGGTAATGTCCGGGAACAGGGTTTTCTCATCACCCAGCACTTCCAGTTTTACCAGGCTGTGTCCATCCAGCAGTTCCCTCGCCATGCGGCAGGTGCGCACGGCATCCTCGACGGTATAGCAGCCGGCGGTATTGGGTAAAATGGTGTATTTTTCCGGTGGCACCACATCCAGCAGATTGGGTTCGCCGGGGGTCTGCCCGATATTGGTGCGGCGAATCGCTACCGTAATGATTTCTGCGCCACTGGCTTCGGTGCAGGCCCGGGTTTCTTCGAGGTCTTTGTATTTGCCGGAGCCCACCAGTAAACGGGAGTTATAGGTTTTGCCGGCAATGGTTAGTGGCTTGTCAGTCATAGGGTTATCTGTTTGCGCGGTTGATTTCAGAGGCGCGTATCATATCACTGTTTGGGGTGGGTTTTGCAGCCTTGCGCAGCTGGCAGTGTGCTACTGTGGGGATTAGCCGCCGCCAATGGCCTGAACAATTTCCACCCGATCCTGCTCTTTCAGGATATGGTTTGGGTGTTGTGCACGGGGGATAATTTCCATATTCACTTCAGCAGCAAGGCGTTTGCCCGCCAGGCCCTGCTGTTCAATCAGTTGTTGCAAGCTGCTGTTGTCGGCGAGTTCAAGCGCCTGACCATTTAGAATAATCTGCATTTTGAGTGTGTTTCTGCTGAAAAATGCTGATTTTACACTGATTTTCCGGTGTTTTGGTTCACGGCATAAAATATTGTGCTATACCTAGTCATTAAATCTGAACAGCCTGCGAAAATTAGAAAAACATTCGTAATAACCATAGCTTATCTAATATATTTAGAGAAATTCTTAAGTATTACGATAATTAACGGGTGGTTGACGAATTCGGTGGGGTCACTATTTACAACTGGTTTAAAGAGGGATTAAGCGTGCACGGCTTAACAAAAAAATTCACATCTATCGGCATTGCAGCCCTGTTTCTCATTGTTTCGGCGGGTGCCCAGGCAACCGTCAATCCATTCAAGAAAACCAAGGACCTGTCCTTTGGTACCGATGTTGCCTGGTATGAACATGATGGCGCGGTGATCAAGTCCGGCGCCGAACGTGATGGTGCGGATACCAATTACTACCATGTGAATATCAGCCCTCAGCGCCTGTTACTGCGCCTGGGGCGTAATGACCCCAGTGGTGAACTGGCGGATACCCGCAGTCTGCCCAATCTGGATATTGTCGATGTGCTGCTGGATGGCCAGCGTCTGCCGCAATTCGACTGGTGTCTGAATAACCAGCAGACCCCCGGCCGTATGCTTAAACAGAATGCGGTGGTGATTAACGACATCTGCGTCAATGCCGGTGGTGGCGGTGACTTTATTATCCGCCTGGATGAACAGAGCAAGACGCGCCTGAAAATGGCGCGTACCCTGTCATTTATTATCGAGCCCTATGGACGTCCGGTAAGGCTCGATTACAGCATGGCGGGTTTTTCAGCCCTGATGGCGAAGGTCGATCGTCCCGAACCAGTGCAGGCTGCACAGCCTGTCGCCCCGCCCCGGCCGGCGGTAAAAGCCCCTGCCCCCAAACCCGTCGCCAAACCGAAGCCGGTGAAAATGTGTAGTGCAAAGCCACCGTCAGACTTTTCTTCTGCGGTCAACGCAATCAGCTATCCCTGTAATGACAGTGCTAAGAAGCAGGATGCTGAACAGCGCATAGCAAAACAGGTTGCACAGGAAAAACAGAAAATGGCGCAGGAGCTTAAGCGGGCGCGTGAAGAAGAGCTGGCGCGCCAGCAGGCAATAGAAACCGAAAAGCGCGCAGCCGAGTGGCAGGCGCAGCAGGACGCACTGTGGATCAAACGCTGCCAGCGCCACTGGGACAAAGGCACAAGCCCATGCTACTGTGAAAAGTACCTGGATCAGGCGCCGCCAGGGGTCACCAATACCTGCGGTGAGTAAATAGCACGGCACCCATATACTATATAAATATATAAAGACCTGCATCCACGATGCGGGTCTTTTGTTTGTTAAGATAGGTCGCTCCTTGCCACGCAGGTTCTAATTGCGGGGCGAAACAGGCTTAACGTATAAATTAATAGAGACAATGACTGATTGCATAATAGTGGGCGGCGGCCTGATCGGCATGCTGAGTGCGCGTGAACTGGCGCGCCGTGGAATGAAGGTGGTGTTACTGGAAAAAGGCGATATGGGGCAGGAGTCCTCATGGGCTGGTGGCGGCATACTGTCGCCATTACACCCCTGGCGTTATTCCGATAATGTGAATGAACTGGCCCAGGTCGGCCAGCAGCAGTATGCCGCGCTGGCGGATGAGCTGATACAGGAAGGGGGCGTCGACCCTGAATACGTGCGTAGCGGCATGCTGGTGCTGGGTAGCGAGGAAGTGGTTGCCGCCCGCGAATGGGCGCAGCGCTGGTCGATGAAGCTCGAGGAAGTGGATTCGTCGCAGGCGTTACAGTCCTTGTCGCCAGGGGTGTCAGCGCAGTTCGAACATGGTCTGTGGCTGCCGGAGGTGGCACAGATGCGCAATCCGCGACTGGTGCGGTCGTTGCGCGCCAGCCTGGATGCGCTGGGCATTGAATATCATGCGCACACGCCGGTTGAAAAACTGCTGATTGAGCAGGGTCGCGTCCAGGGTGTGGTGGCGAAGGGTCGAGCATGGCATGCGGGGCAGGTGCTGATTGCCGGTGGAGCCTGGAGTGCGGAGTTGTTACGGGGTTGTGGTGAGGCGCCGCAGATCAGCCCGGTAAAAGGACAGATGATCCTGTTCAAGGGCGAGCCGGGGCTGTTGCCGCACATACTGCTGGCAGAAAACCGTTACCTGATTCCACGCCGCGACGGGCGCATTGTCTGTGGCAGCACCATTGAGCACAGTGGGTTTGATAAACACATCAGTGATGAAGTGAAGGCCGAGCTACTGGCCAGTGCCCAGGAGATATTTCCTGCATTACGCGAGTTGCCGGTTGAGCATCACTGGGCTGGTTTGCGACCCGGCAGCCCCGAGGGTGAGCCCACTATCGGTGAACATAATGGCGTAAAGGGTCTGTATATCAATGCCGGGCATTACCGTAACGGGGTCATTCTGGGGCTGGGCAGTGCACAGCGCATTGCCAGGCTAATGACTGAATAACTGATGTAGACGAAGCGCGCATCGTTGTTTTATGACCGCCTGTGACGGGCTTTAGCCGTTTATCAGGCATTAACCAGACTCCATCTTGATCTCCATGACTTTGACATTTGAATGGTCTTAAATAACGACATGAAAAATCTAAATCAAACCGGTTTTACAATACTCGAGCTGATGGTAGTGGTGGGCATGCTGGGCATCATTACTGCGGTTGGCATACCGTCGTTCAGGGCAATGATGGTTACCAGTGAGGTGGTGGAAACCACCAATGATCTGGTGCTGGTGATGAAGCGAGCACGCAGCGAGGCCATGAAACGAGGCCGCGATGTACGGGTATGTAGCAGCACCGACGGTGAAACCTGTAGTGGCACAGCCGATAACTGGAGCAGTGGCTGGATATTATTTGACGATGCCAATAATAACGCACAGGTGGATGAGGACCAGGGTGAACTGATCTGGGTTAAGCAACTGGATTCTGGATCGCAGTTGACGGTTACAGCAACCGTGGCGGCGTTTGATATCTTCGTCGACTACGGTTTCACCGGTGTGCTGGCGGGCGGCCTTGCTGGTGGCTTTAATGTGTGCAGCGGTTACGGCGGCACAGACGGCTATCCGCGCAGGGAAATCCGCATCAGTGTGTCCGGTGATGTCGTGTTCCAGAAAAACACAGCGGTGGCTTGCTAATGATGAAACTGAAAAAAAACCGGGGCTTTACCCTGCTGGAAGTGATGATCGCACTGTTTGTATTATCGGTGGGCATGCTGGGTTCAACCGCGATGATGTTACGTGGACAGACCGAAGCAACCAAAACCAATTACAGTTCAACCGCCACACAGCTGGCATCAACCATGGCGGAAATGATGCGATCCAATATTACCGGTGTTGAGGCCGGTGCCTACAATGCACTGGATTCCAGTGTGGAAAATCCCGGTTGCATTACCACTGGTTGCTCTGCGGCCGATATCGCAGCCTACGATGGCTTTATCTGGGGCTGGATGCTGAATGAGTACCTGCCGAATGGCAGCGGCGAAGTCAGCGGTGATGGTGCCGACTCGGTGTTCACCATCAGTATTGAATGGACCGAAACCCAGCGAACCGGAAAGGATACCGGGGTTGAAGTCACGCAAAATTACACTTTGAAGTTTCAGCCATGAAAAGCGCATCTGTGAAAATTTCAACCAGAAAATATTCAGCAAAGAGACCTATTAATATGCAAAACAGTTCTCGCAGTTTGAAACAGCAAGGTTATACCTTGCTGGAAGTGCTGGTGGCGATGACCATTGGCCTGGTGGTGCTGGGCTCGGCAATTACTATGCAGATTTCACACCGTCAAGCCTACGCACTCACAGAAAGTAAACTGAGTATGCAGACCAATGCCAAATTTGCCCACGAGTTTATTGCGGCCAGTTTGCGTGAAATGGGTGCGGTTGGTTGTCGCAGTGCAGGAGGATATACGCTTGAAGGTGACCAGGAGAGTAATTACGAAATTGCCTTCAATAATCCCGATATTGCCTTCGCTAATTTTAAAATAGATGAAGAGTTGCTGGGTTACGAAAACGCAGAAGGCAGTAGTATCTGGTCACCCACTGTATCGAGTGATTTCTTGTTTGGCGCGGATATGCTGGATGGCTCCGATGCAATTACCATTCGCGGTGCAATCGGTCCCACCTACCGTGTTGATTATAATGATATCGCAACAAACAGGGAGTCGGTTCAGCTTAATATGAGCAATGTTTCCAATGTGCAACTCGAGCCCAATAACTATGCGGTGCTGTCACAATGTGATAGGGCGGAAGTGTTCAAGGTTACCGGCACAGAGGAACAGGTTAGTGCGGGTACAATTTATCACGGTGACGGTATGTTAGGCGATGATAATGCGTTGGCGGGATTTAGTGGCGATATCGATTTCACTGATAGATCAATGGCTGAGTTGCGCCGGGTCGCTGTGACCACCTACTACATTGCCGAAAATGAAAATGGCGTACCTACCCTGTTTCGCGACGTAGATAACGTGTCCGACCCAATGGTTGAGGGGGTTGAGCGTATGCAGATTGAATACGGCATTAACACCGATACCAACACGGTGAATGTGCCCGATGAATACCATGATGCACAATGGGTAGATAATCAGGATGCCTGGGGTGATGTGGTATCGGTTCGGTTAAGTTTTATTATGCGCTCCAGAAATGAACTGTATGAGCAGGATATGCAAAAAACCTACAGTCTGCCCGGTGCAGTTGCTAACTATGACTATGCGGTGAATGATAAATATGCGCGCATGGTATATACCGCCACGGTTAATTTAAGAAACCGCAGCCTGGGTGCCAGGATATAGGAAAAGTAGAGATATGAAACGGAACACTTACAGTCGAATAGGCCTTCAGCGTGGTGCGGTACTGGTAACCTCGCTGGTATTTATGGCAATACTCATGGTGATTGCTGTAGCTACCATGCGCAGCACCACCACCGATATCAATATTCTGAGCAATATGCAGAGCCGCAACAATGCTTTCCAGTGTGCCGAGGCGGCGCTGCGTGCCGGTGAGATCTGGCTGGACGAAAAAATTACCTCGGTACCGGATGCCGTCACTACACTGCCGGACCAGACACTAAATTCACAGGTGTGGGATTATAAGGCAGCTGCGATTCAGAACATTTCGACCAAGGATCGTGACTGGTGGGAGTCGAATGGCTGGGCCTATGGTAATGCACTGGTTGATGTAGTGCACCAGGTGGGCTGCGCGGAAGAACCGCGATATATTATTGAGGCACTGGGTGTCGTTGATGATGGCAGTGGTAATGTTGAAATCGAATCACTGACCAAATCCGGTGTGGACTTTTTCAGAATCACCGCCTTTAGCGTAGGCGTGGAAACCAATACCAACGTGTTATTGCAAACAACCTTTGCAAAGCGTCTCAGGTAGGCAGGAGTAATATCAATGTTAAGCCGAATTATTAATACAGGTTTGTTGTCTGCGCTGATTTTTCTGAGTGGTTCACCTCAGGCCTCCGCGGCAAATTTAAGCATCAGTAATACTCCGCTGTTTCTGGGTACATCGGTGCAGCCCAATGTGTTCTTTCTGCTGGATGATTCCGGTTCCATGGACTGGGAAATACTCACCAATCGTCACTGGACCTATTCGGCCTATGATCCATATTACAATAACGGTAGTTACGGGAGCTCTGAAGTTGGCTGGGAGGTTGATGACGGTATATTTTATGCCTGGGGTGATGATGGTGGTTGGTGGAGTGATGATGTGCATGGCTGGCATTATATGTACAGTCAGGCCAATGCCTATACTAATGTCTGTCGTAACAGCAACGGTAGCGCCATGGAGCGCTGTACCACCAAGTCCCCTGCCGAGTATGACTGGCGTTTCAGAACTCCCAGTCTGAATGTCACCTTTTATAATCCCGATGTAAATTATCGTCCGTGGAGTGGCCCCTGTGGCAGCTCGGATGAACTATGTACCGATGGCGATTACCAAGCGGCCATGAATAACCCCAAAATCTGTGACACCTGTGCCAATGGCACCCGGGACCTGGCAACCGATGGTGATACAATGAATGGCCCGTTTAAATACGATGTGTGGATAGATGATTCTGGCTATGAAGATCGCACAGTGATGATAGCTGGTGAGCCAGTAATCATTAGCCGCCCCGGCCGTGGTGATAATTTTAATGAGACCGGTGTTGCCGCCGGTGACGCACCGGAGCCTAATGGCGTAGTGGATTTATGGGATACCCATATCCGTTTCAGTGTCGAGGCGTCTGAAATTGAAGTGTCTAGAATCAGCTATGCCCCACGGACCACTGCAGAAGGTAGCCCCGGTTTAAACAGAACCAGCACCCCGCTGGGCACTCTCAGCGGGGGCGCCTGTTACAATATTCTCGGTTCCGATGACAGTGTCAGGGCCATTCATAATCAGGGTGCCACGCCGGATATTACTGCAACCGGCGGCGCGGATTGTCGCACCATTGCCGAAGTACAGACCAATATCGCCAACTGGTACCAGTATTCACGGCGTCGTATGTACACCGCGAAAAATGCCATTGGTCAGGTAATGGATGCACAGCCTAAATTCCGCTATGGCATTACTAAATTCAGGGATCGGAGCAGCCTGTTTGTTGAAGTGCCGGATGTGGCTGTTACCAATGTGTCCGAACATAACTTCGATCTTAAGGATGATTTGTATGCTGACGAGCAGGATAACATAGGCACCTACCTGGTGGGTGGTATGGATGCCGTGGGTCGCTATTTTCAGAATTCACTGAATGGTAAAGGTAATCCAATCAAGCACTCCTGCCAGAAGAATTTCCAGATCGTATTTACCGATGGTTACTGGAATGACTCGATCAGTGGTTATGGCGATGTGGATGGTGATGGAAACAGTAATACCGGCGCCGATCTTGCCTACTACTTTTATAAAAATGATCTGAATACCAACATCCCGGATAATGTCATCCCTGATGCGGGTACGGAGGATGACATGGATGCCGATGGTGATGGCCGTACCTGGCAGCACCTGGTGAGTTTCACCGTGGCTTTCGGCGTGCAGGGTAATGCTAATATGGTAGATACCGACGGTGATGGCTGGCCCAATAAGGATGCTACGGGTACCCTCTGGCCCGGTGATGGTGAGCCGGTAAAATCCGGTAACTGGGGCGACCCGACTTCATGTAGCGACTGTCCAGACAAGGTGGATGACCTGTGGCATATGGCCTATAACACCAACGGTACCTATGCCGCTGCATCTTCACCAGAAGAAGTGGTGGATAAGCTGATTGCCGCGATTAACAATATTGCCGGCCGGGTGGGTTCAGCGGCGGCGGTAGCCCTGAACTCGGGTACGCTGAATGCTAATACCCGGGTTTACCAGGCGAAATTCAACAGTATTGACTGGTCCGGTGACCTGGAGTCTGTGCCGATAAAATCGGCCATAGAGTATGACGCCGATGGCGATGTAATTCCGCAGCCCGCGAGCTGTGCGGGCAAGGCACTGGGTGAAGTCTGTGGACTGGAGTGGAGCGCTAGTCAAAAGCTTGAGTCCCGTACCTATAGCAGCCGCACTATCTATACGCGCAATACCGATACAGATGATATCGTGGCGTTTGAAGAGTTAAGCAGCCTGGGTGCAACACAGCAAAACCGTTTGCGCACCAACCCTGACACCATTGTTCTGGAAACTGCGGATCGTGGGCAGGACCGACTCGACTGGGTGCGGGGACGCAGTACCTTTGCCTATGATACCGGGTTCCGTAGCAGAACCATGGGCACCAATGGGGTGAAAAAACTGGGTGATGTGATTGCCTCGTCACCTGAATTCGTTGGCGCGCCGGAGTTTCTCTATTCCGACAGTTTTGAATCATCTGCCTACAGCGCCTATAAAGCCACAAATAAGGACCGCACCAAAATGGTGTATGTGGGTGCCAACGATGGCATGTTACATGCCTTCAGGGCAGCGGATGGTTATGAGGAGTTTGCCTATATTCCCGGCAAGCTGGTTAATCGTCTGAATAATCTGACCTCGCCCAATTACAAAAAAGAGCATGAGTATTTTGTTGATGGCTCGCCGGTTGCTTTCGATGCCTTTGATGGTAGCTGGAAAACCCTGCTGACTACACCCACCGGTGCAGGTGGCCAGACGGTGTTTACCCTGGATGTAACCGACCCGGACAACTTTGATAATTCCGATGTTCTGTGGGAGTTTGATGACTCGGTTGATGCAGACCTGGGTTACACCATGGGTGATGTCAGTTATGCAAAAATGAATAACGGTGAATGGGCGGTGATTATTGGCAATGGTTATAACAATACCGCAGCTGATGACAATGTGAGCACAACCGGTAACGGGGTGATATACGTACTGAATGCCTTTACCGGTGAAATTATCAGAAAGTTTGATACTGAACAGGGCATGACAGAAGACCCATTGAACCCGGGCAGTGATCGGCCCAATGGTGTATCCACTGTCTCGCCAATTGATGTAAACGGTGACCTGAAGGCTGACTTCCTCTATGCCGGCGATCTGTTCGGTAATGTGTGGAAAATCGATGTGCGCTCCAGCACAGCCAGCTCATGGGATTTTGCCGAGCGCGAATCCGAACAGCCCAAGCCGCTGTATAAAGCGGTGGATGGGACAGGCGTTGCACAACCCATTACCGCCGGCGTGTCCATCAAGCGTCATCCAACTAATGGTTCACAGATGCTGGTCATGTTTGGCACCGGTAAATACTTTGAAGTGGGTGATGGTGTGACCAGTGTGGATAGCCAGATCCAGTCCTTCTACAGTATATGGGATGACAATACAGGCACCCAGTATCAGCGTTCGCAGTTGCTGGAGCATGAGATTCTCAGCGAGATTGATGTGGACAATGATGGTGTAACAGACTGGCGCATTACTACCTCGGAAGGCGATGACCTGGATTACAAGCTCGACTGGGCAACCCATAAAGGCTGGTTTATTGATCTGCGTTACAGTGGTGGTACGGAATACGGTGAGCAGGTGGTGAGAAAACCGCTGATACGTAATAACCGGGTGATTTTTGTTACCACCGTACCGGATGGTGACCCCTGTGGTTACGGCGGCTCAAGCTGGATTATGGAGGTGGATGCCAATACCGGTAATCGTCTGCCCAGCTCGCCCTTCGATGTGAACGGTGATGGTGTGATTGATGCCAGTGACCTGCTCAACTATGACAGTAAAGACACCGCTGCTTCCGGTACCCGCTCCAGGGAAGGTATTGTGGCGACACCGGGTATTCTGAATTCGCCGGATGGTATTGAGCGTAAATACTTTAGTGGTACCAGTGGTAATATCGATGTAGTGCGCGAGTCGATTGATGATACATATACCAGACGCCAGTCATGGCGACAGCTGAGATAAGGGTGTTCCTAATGAAGATAAAGCAGATAGTCGGTGTGTGTCTTGTATTGATAATGGCAACAGCATTAATGCGGCCCAGTTTGTATGCAGCCAGTTTTGATGTAGAGATGGCAGGTATGACATTCGTTATAAAGCGCATCGACAGTAAAAAACGTATCCTGTATATGAATGGAGTGACCATAACCTATGACAGTGATACTGAGATCTATGATCCGGACGGTAACAGCGTGACGATTGATCAATTACAGCCAGGGCTGGCCATTCGTTTTGATTACAATAAAAGTCAGCGTTATATTACCGGCCCCACGGCAACAAAAATCTGGCTAAAATCCAGATACCCTATGCCGGTTGGTGAATAAAAGATAAAACGGAACTTAATAAGTTAACGCCATCAGCATAATAATGGCAGAAAAGGTAGAACCGCTTATGAATAGAAATACAGGCTTTACACTGATTGAGTTAATGGTAGTAATTGTAATTATTGCTGTGCTGGGCGCAATCGCCATACCTGCTTTTTTGGCCTACCAGATTCGTACTGACCGAGCCGATCAGTGTAAGAAACCATTGTATGAAATTGCCCTGGAGCTGGAAAAATATCACCAGATGCAGGGTGCTTATACCACAGTCTTTAGCAATGATCCGGCAACGGGTATTGTATACGATGAATTTTCAGCTGCGGATGATGCCAAATATCAGTATACAATTGCAGCAGGCACTACAGGCAACATCCAGAACAGTTTCCTGATCACCTGCGTTAAAACCTCAGCCAACGAGGATACCACCTGCGGTAATCTGACCCTGGATAATTTCGGCCGTGAAGGCATGGTGAATGCGGCGGCGGGTAGTGCTGCAACAGCAGAAGTCTGCTGGCGTTAATCTGCTGGCATAAAAAAATTGCATCATTCCTGTGCAAAACAGGAAATTTGTGGCTATATTTCAATAGTCACATTGTAAAACTGGCTCGCATGTTACGCCTGCCGAGCCAGTGTTTTATCCCCCCGATAATGTGAATAAGTATTAATTTACCTCCCCCGGACGCTGGCTGTGAGCTGCAGCGGTAGTCGTCTGTGGGTTAAATTAATTCAGAAAATCAGCTTTGTAGAGGAGTTTGCTGAAAAGATGAAAAAAATTGTGGGTCCTGCCGTCTATCTACTTAATCGCTTGCGTTATCCAGTCAAATTCACGCTGATTTTTCTGATTGTATTGATTCCACTTGTAGTGCTGAGCAGTATGCTGATTTCCTCGCTGGATGAGGAAATAGAGTTTATTGAAAATGAGCGACGTGGCCTGGCGTATATCAAGGTGGCGCGGCTACCGATACAGTTTATACAGCAGCACCGTGGCCTGACCAGTGCGTACCATGGTGGTGCGGAGCATTTGCGCGAGGACATTATCAGTAAGCGCAAGCAGGCGGACGAGGCGATGGCCCAGCTGGTACAGATTGATCAGCAACTGGGCGCTGGGCTGCGGACGGGGGAGTGGGTTGCAGGCATTCAGGGTCAGTGGCAACAGATCGGGGCGAATGCGCTAAGTATGAGCGCCAGCGAAAGTCTGGAGAGTCATTCGGCGCTGGTGAACGCAATAATGGAGTTGATCAGTCATGTGGCGGACAGCTCGGAAATCACCCTGGACCCTAAACTCGACAGTTATTATCTGGGGGATGCGCTGGTATCGAAACTGCTCGGGCTCACCGAGTCTATGGGCAAGTCCCGCGCGGTGGGCAGTGGCGTAGCCGCCGCCGGTGAATTTACACCTGACAGCTTTATTCAATTATCGATTCTGTTGAATGAAATCGAAAATAACCAGAAGAGCCTGGCCAATGGGCTGGGTGCGGCTTTTAATACCAATCCACAGGTCGGGCAGCTACTGCAGCAGGCGACAGAAGACAATCTTATCGCCGTAGAGGGTATTCGGGAGATGCTGAATACCCGCCTGCTGAAAGCTGAACAGATTAATGTTGATGGAAAAACCGTATTCGATACCGCAACCCAGGCAATCAATGCCTCCTATGCACTGTTTGACAGTATTGTGCCGGTGCTTGACGGTATGTTTGTCGAGCGTATTGAACTGGATATTCAAAAGGAATACATCGCGGTCGCGCTGGTGTTGCTGGTGTTGTTGCTGGTGTTGTATGTGTTTGCCGGTCTGTATTTCTCGGTGGTGGATAATATACATAAAATAGATGAAGGTTCCACCCAGCTTGCAGCGGGTGATCTGACAGCGCGCATTAATCTCAACAGCAAAGATGAAATGAATAGCATTGCGCAAAGTTTCAATACTATGGCGGAACGCATTGAAAGCCTGATTCAGCAGATAATGAGTGCATCCACCCAACTGGCGACTGCCGCAGAGGAAGTCAGTGCCGTAGCCGGTGATAGCAGCCGTAACGTCGAGCAACAGCGCAATGAAACCGACCAGGTGGCCACGGCGATGAATGAAATGACCGCTACCGTCAGCGAGGTGGCGCGTAATGCAGAATCCGCCGCAGGTGCGGCCAACAGTGCCGACAATGAAACCCAGGGTGGCAAGCAGGTGGTGGACAAAACCACAGCCACCATACTTGCGCTGGCACAGGAAGTGGAAAACGCCGCCAGTGTGATCAGCCAGCTGGCAGAAGACAGTGACAATATCGGCACGGTGCTGGATGTAATCAAGAACATCGCGGAACAGACCAACCTGCTGGCATTGAATGCGGCAATTGAAGCGGCGCGTGCCGGTGAACAGGGACGTGGTTTTGCGGTGGTGGCGGATGAGGTGCGCACACTGGCATCTCGAACCCAGCAGTCCACCAGTGAAATTGAGGCGATGATCGACAAGTTGCAGGCGGGTGCCAAACAGGCGGTAGCAGTGATGGAAACCGGTCGGGAAACCGCGCAGAGCGGTGCCAATGGTGCGCGCGAGGCGGCCCAGTCGCTGGATGCGATTGCACGTGCTGTGGCCACCATACGTGATATGAATAACCAGATTGCCAGTGCCGCCGAAGAACAGAATGCGGTGGCGGAAGAAATGAACCGCAATATTGTGAATATCAGCCAGGGCGCGGAACAGACCGCCGCCGGTGCTGAACAGACCACAACCGCCGCTACCGAACTGTCACGGCTGGCGGGTGATTTGCAGAATCTGGTGTCCAGTTTCCGCGTATCCAATATGTAGGGGGTACTGAATCAGCGCGGGTGTAATGCTTGCGCAGGCATCGAACCACGGTGTCTGCGCAAGGCGTGACACATCTGTATTGGCTAAAAAATCAGGCCTCGCGGCGCAGTGCTTTGGGTAACTGGAACACAACGCTTTCTTTAGGACCGCTGTCGCTGTCCAGTTCCGCGTCAAACCACTGCTGAATGGTATCAACCACTTCACGCACCAGCAGTTCCGGTGCCGAGGCACCGGCGCTTATGCCAATCGTTTGCTTGCCCTCAAACCAGTGTTTATCCAGCTCACTTGCATTGTCCACCAGGTAACCCGGTATATTGTTTTTGGTAGCCAGTTCTTTCAGGCGATTTGAATTGGAGCTGTTGGGTGAGCCGACCACAATAATCAGGTCGCAGGACATAGACAGGGTTTTAATCGCATCCTGTCGATTCTGTGTGGCATAACAGATATCATCCTTGCGCGGCCCCTGGATTTGCGGAAACTTCTGTTTCAGTGCATTGATAATATGCTGGGTGTCGTCCACCGACAAAGTGGTCTGGGTGACATAGGCGAGATTGGCGTCATCGGCTATGGGCAGTTGATCGATGTCTTCAAGCTTTTCCACCAGTAGCATCTGTGCATCACTGTGATTGAACTGACCCATGGTGCCATCCACTTCCGGGTGTCCGGCGTGGCCAATCAGAATCACATTGGTGTTATTGCGCGCATAACGCGCCACTTCCATGTGCACCTTGGTGACCAGCGGGCAGGTTGCATCGAATACATTCAACTGACGATCTTTCGCTTGCTGTTGAATCGCCTGGGAGACACCGTGTGCACTGAAAATCAGTGTAGCATCATCCGGCACCTCATCCAGTTCCTCGACAAAAATCGCACCCTTGTCTTTTAAATCATTAACCACAAAGGTGTTGTGCACCACTTCATGGCGCACATAAATTGGTGCGCCAAACAGTTCCAGTGCGCGTTCAACGATTTCAATTGCGCGGTCAACGCCGGCGCAAAATCCACGGGGGTTGGCTAGTAGGATTTTCATAATTAAACTATATCGACGATTTCTGCGCTGAACTGAATCACCCGGCCTGCGAGTGGGTGGCTGAAATCAACCTCGACCTCATCCTTGTTAATCGCCACAATCGTGCCCATGATTTCAGTGTCGTCGGGGCCGTCAAAGGCAATCACCTGGCCTTCTTCCGGTGGCATATCATCGGGGAAATCACTGATGGGCATGCTATGAATATTGTTTTCATCGGGCATGCCGAAGGCCAGTTCCGGACTGAGTATGGTTGACACTGTGTCGCCAATGGTTTTATCCATCAGGGCATCTTCCATGCCGTGGGTCAGGCTGCCGTCGCCCATCTGGAATTCGATGGCTTCTTCACCGTAGTTGGATTCAACCTCGGTGCCATCTTCCAGTTGCAGTTTAAAAAAAAGCAGTAGCGTGCTGTCGGGGTTAACTGTTTTCATGGGGGTTCTTCAGTGTGTCGTAAATAAGTAATACCGCACCAATACTGATAGCGGAGTCGGCGATATTGAATGCGGGCCAGTGGTACTGCTGATAATACACATCGATAAAGTCAATCACATGGCCGTAAATGGCACGGTCAATCAGGTTGCCCAGTGCACCACCCAGTATCAGCGCCAGTGCAATCATATGCAACAGCTGATGTGGTTTGAGCTTTCGTAGCCAGTTAAAAATAAAGGCGCTGACCAGCAGGGTCAACAGCAGAAAAAACCAGCGTTGCCAGCCGCCGGCACTGGCGAGAAAACTGAAGGCCGCGCCCTTGTTATACAGCAGGGTGAAATTGAACATCGGCATCACTTCCACCGGCTGTGCATAGCTTAACAGCTGATCCGCAAGTATCTTGGTCAGCTGGTCCAGTACGATGACCAGCAGGCTGATCCATAACCAGCGGCGCATCGGCAGTGTGGCCTGTTGGGTGGATGAATCAGGCATAGTGTCGAACTTCGCCTTCGCCATCCACATTGTCAACACAGCGGCCACAGAGTTCAGGGTGGTCGGCGTGCTGTCCCACATCTTCACGCAGATGCCAGCAGCGGGTGCATTTCGGGTGCGCGGATTTATCCACGGTAATGAACATTTTTTCACCGCTTTCCAGGCTCAGTGCTTCGCTACCCTCAGGCGCCTCACTTAATGGATAAACAGTTGCATAGGAGGTAATCAGCACAAAACGCAGTTCATCCTGCAGTGCCGACAGTGCCTGGTAAATTGCATCGGAACAGTAGAGTTTAACCTCGGCATCCAGTGATGAACCGATCTTGCCATCCACACGAATCTGTTCCAGCTGTTTGCTCACCAGGGTGCGGGTATCATGGATCAACGCCCAGAAGTCGAAGTTCATTGGGTCAGATGCCTGCAGGTCGAACAGTTTTTCATACCAGGTCTGCAGCAATACCGAGTCGCTGTGTGTGCCTGGAATCTGTTGCCAGACTTCTTCCGCGGTGAATGACAGAATCGGTGCCAGCCAGCGGGTCATGGCTTCGACAATATGGTAGATCGCGCTCTGTGCCGAGCGACGTGCAATGCTGTCTTTATGGGTGGTGTACTGGCGATCCTTTATCACATCCAGGTAAAAACTGCCCATGTCGACCGCGCAGAAATTGTGCAGCTTCTGGTAAATGCTGTGGAAATTATAAACCCGGTAGGCGGCAATAATTTCGTTCTGCAGCTGCAAGGTTCTGGCCACTGCCCAGCGATCCAGTGCCAGCATGTCCTTCTCCGCCAGCATATCGGTGTCGGGGTTAAAGCCATTCAGGTTGGCGAGCAGAAAACGCGAGGTATTGCGAATGCGTCGATAGGAATCGGCGGTGCGTTTAAGAATTTCATCGGACACGGTCATCTCGGCACTGTAGTCCGCCGAGGCAACCCACAGACGTAAAATATCCGCGCCCAGTGTGCTGAAAATTTTCTGCGGCTGCACCACATTGCCCAGTGACTTGGACATTTTTTTGCCATCGGCGTCCACCGTAAAGCCGTGGGTCAGTACCGATTTATAGGGCGCGGCATCACGCATCGCAACCGAGGTTAACAGTGACGACTGGAACCAGCCGCGGTGCTGGTCGGAACCTTCCAGGTACAGGTCGGCGGGCACCGACAGCTCCTCGCGCTGTTGCAGTACAGATGCATGGGTGACACCGGAATCAAACCACACATCCAGGGTGTCGGTGACCTTGTCGTAATGGGCGGCATCGTCTCCCAGCAGGCTTGACGGTTCCAGCGAAAACCAGGCATCAACACCTTCTTTTTCAATCAGCTGTGCCGCCTGTTCGATTAGCTGATGTGTATTGGGGTGCAGCTCGCCGCTTTCTTTATGTACGAACAGGGTGATGGGCACGCCCCAGGTGCGCTGGCGCGAAATACACCAGTCGGGACGGTTCTGCACCATGCTCTGGATACGTGCCTTGCCCCAGTCGGGCATCCATTGTGTCTGATCAATCGCCTGCATGGCCTGATCACGTAAACCGTTTTGTGACATGCTGATAAACCACTGTGGCGTGGCGCGGAAAATAATCGGCGTTTTATGCCGCCAGCAATGGGGGTAGCTGTGTTTCAGTTTGCGGTGTTTTAACAGCGCGCCCTTTTCCTCCAGCACTTTCAGAATATCCTCATTGGCCTTGTTCACATGCAGGCCGGCAAACAGTTCGGTGTCCGGTAAAAACACGCCGTTGCTGCCCACCGGGTTATACACCTCAAGGCCGTATTTTGTGCCCACGATATAGTCGTCCTGGCCGTGACCCGGTGCAGTGTGTACCGCGCCGGTACCGGCTTCGGTGGTAACGTGGTCGCCGAGAATTACTGGCACCTGGCGCTGGTAGAACGGATGCTGTAACAACTGGTTTTCCAGTGCCGCGCCCTTGCAATGACCAATGATGCTGTACTCCTCGGCTTCATAACGTCGCAGTGCGTCTTCATGCAGTGCTTCGGCTAACAGCAGATTGAGTTTGCCAATGGCGGTATTTGCACGCACCAGTACATATTCCAGTTCCGGGTGCAGTGACACTGCCATATTGGCAGGCAGGGTCCAGGGTGTGGTGGTCCAGATAACCGTGGCCAGCTGCAGATCGTTCGGCTGTGCATTGCAGGCGGTAAAAAATGCATTCGGCTCAACGGCTTTAAACGCAACATCTATCGCCGATGAGGTTTTGTCCTCGTATTCCACTTCGGCTTCCGCCAGTGCCGAGCCACAGTCCAGGCACCAGTGCACCGGTTTGCTGCCTTTATGCAGATGGCCCTTGTCAATGATCTTGCCCAGGCTGCGTACAATGTTCGCTTCCATATCGTAGCTCATGGTGAGATAGGGCTTGTCCCAGTCACCCAGTACACCGAGGCGAATAAAATCATCACGCTGGCCATTTACCTGGCTCTGTGCATATTCACGGCACTTGTCGCGGAAGGTTTTCGCATCGACTTTCTGTCCGGGCTTGCCGACTTTTTTCTCTACATTGAGTTCAATCGGCAGGCCGTGACAATCCCAGCCGGGCACATAGGGTGCATCATAACCGTCCAGGGTACGGCTTTTGATAATGATGTCTTTCAGCACCTTGTTAACCGCGTGACCGATGTGAATATTGCCGTTGGCGTAAGGCGGACCATCATGCAGAATAAATTTGGGCCGACCCTTGCTGGCTTCGCGAATTTTCTGGTACAGGTTTTTTTCCTGCCAGGCTTTCAGCATATCCGGTTCCCGTTGCGCCAGGTTGCCGCGCATGGGGAAATCGGTGGCGGGAAGATTGAGCGTGTCTTTATAATCGGTCACTGTTGTCAACTCTGGGTTAATGTCTGGGGTTTAATGGGCAAAAAACTGTTTTGCCTGTTCACTGTCCTGGATGATCTGGTCTTTTAACTGTTCAAAAGACGCAAAACGTTTTTCTTCGCGTATCTTTTTTCTGAATTCCACGCACACCTGCTGGCCGTAAATCTCGCCGGTAAAATCAAACAGATGCACTTCCAGTTGCAGGTGTTCACCATCCACCGTGGGGCGCTTGCCGATATTGGCCACGCCATTGGCCGACAGATTGTTTTCCCCAGTCATGTGCACTGCATACACACCATGCACCGCGGTGGCATGACGTTTCAGTTTAATATTGGCGGTGGGAAAACCAATGGTGCGACCGCGCTTGTCGCCATGGGCGATGCGCCCGCAAATCTGGTAGGGCCGGTTCATCAGCTGTGCGGCCAGATCCAGCTGGTCGGCGAGCAGCGCTTCACGCACCCGGGTGCTGCTCACCCGCTGGTTGTCGAAGCAGAAGCTTTCCGAGTTATACACCTCGAAGCCGTATTGTTTACCGGCCTGTTGCAGTTTGGCAAAATCACCGCAGCGTTTATTGCCGAAACGGAAATCGTCCCCCACCAGCAGGTATTTAATTTTAAGTTTCTGCAGCAGAATCTGCTGGATAAATTCATCGGCGCTTAAACCGGCCAGTGCCTGGTTGAATTTGCAGCAGAGAAAATAATCAATCTGCGCGCTTTCCATGGCGCACCATTTTTCCCGTAATCGATACAGCCGTGCAGGTGCCTGCTCGGGGTGGAAGTATTCGTGGGGCAGCGGTTCAAAACTCATAATACAGCTGCGCAGGCCACGTTCATCGGCGGCCTGTTTCAGGCGTTGCAGCAACTGTTGATGCCCCAGGTGCACGCCATCGAAGTTGCCAATGGTCAATGCGCAGCCCTGATGCTGTGGTTGCAGATTATGTAAACCGCGAATGAGTTGCATTGAACAAAATGGCCCGTGTCAAAAAGCCTTGAATTATAACTGATAACGCCCCGGGTGTGGGGCTTTGCGTGTAGTTTTAGTCGGTTGTGCGCAGCGCACTCAGCTGCCCGGGACGGAAGCCGCTGAGCAGAAGGCTGGCGGCATAGATTAGCATCGCAAACAGCACAAAACCCAGCAGTGCCGGAATGCGTTCCAGCAGGGTCCAGCTGTGCCAGTGGCTGATCGCCGGGCTGGCATACAGTAGAAACAGCGCCATCAGGCTATTTGCCAGTAATATCTGCAGCCAGAGTTTGCCCCAGCCGGTAAGCTGCTGATACACCCCCTGTTTGCGCAGGCCGCGGTAGAGCATAAAGGCATTCATATAGGCCGAAGCGGTGGTGGCCAGCGCCAGCCCCACATGGGGGCCGGAAAATTCCATCATCACCAGCGGCACCACAAACAGCAGGTTGAGGAACATATTGGCGATCATTGCCTGAATACCGATGCGCACCGGGGTTCGGGTATCCTGCCGTGCATAATAGCCGGGCGCCAGTACCTTGATATAAATAAACGCCGGCAGACCCAGTGCATAGGCCATCAGGCTGAGAGAGGCCATATGTGTATCGTGCTGCGAGAACTCGCCATAACCGAACAGGCTGCTGAGCAGTGGCCCGGCCAGCAGCAGCAGGCCAAGGGCGGCGGGAATCGCAATCAATGAGGTCAGGCGCAGCGACCAGTCCAGGGTGCGATTAAAGGATTCCGCGGATTTCTGTGCATGGTGTTTCGACAGGTTGGGCAGAATTACCGTGGCCAGGGCAATGCCGAACACCCCCAGTGGAAACTCCACCAGCCGATCCGAGTAGTACAGCCAGGAGACGCTGCCTGCCACCAGAAAGGAGGCGATAATGGTGTCAAACAGCAGGTTAATCTGCGCCACCGACGAACCCACAATCGCGGGCAGCATCAGCTTGAGTATTTTTGTCACACCGGCCTGGGCGCGCCTGAAGTGGGGTATGGGCATCAGCCCCAGTTTGAGCAGGAATGGAAACTGGAACAGCAGCTGCAACAGCCCTGCCGCGGCAACACCCCAGGCCAGTGCCATCACCGGCTGCTCGAAATAATCAGTGCCCCAGACCGCTGCACTGATCAGGCAAAGATTGAGCAGCACCGGGGTAAAGGCGGGCACGGCGAATTTATTAAAGCTGTTGAGCACGCCCCCCGAGAGCGCGGTGAGCGCAATAAAAAAGATATAAGGGAAGGTGATGGTGAGCATGCTCGCGGTGAGCTGGAAGCGGTGCGGGTCATCGCTAAAGCCCGGTGCAAACAGGTACACCAGCAACGGGGCGGCGAGGGAGCCAATACCGCTGAGAATCAGCAGGAAGCCCCCCAGCGCACCGGCTACGTGGTTCAGCAGGTCTTTCAGTTCGTCACGGCTGCGGGTTTCGCGGTATTCGGAGAATACCGGCACAAAGGCCTGCGAAAAGGCGCCTTCGGCAAACAGCCGGCGCATAAAGTTGGGGATTTTAAAGGCAACAAAGAAGGCATCGGTGCCGCCGCTGGCGCCGAACAGATTGGCAAAAATAATATCCCGCAGCAGGCCAAGCACGCGGGAAATCATGGTCATGGCGCCGACTAGTGCGGTGGACTTAAACAGCATCGCTATGGCGGGCTCTGGCTGGGTAGATGGTCACTAGAGCTCTTCCATCTGATGCACAACTTGCTCATACACATAGGCATTGATCAGCAGCGTCTGTTCATCATTCAGTTCGCAGAACTGTACACCGTATTTATACAGCTGGCTTGCGCTGTCACTTTCACCGGGCAGGGTAATATTGCGGATAATTGCCCTGATGCGCAGGTAACGGGTAATGCCGGCAATCGTCAGTTCCAGCGAAATACTCAGCTCATCCTCAAGCTCCCCCAGTGGAGCTTTCAGCTGCAGCAGAGCGCCGGTGGCGCTGGTATTAAGCATTGAAGCGGAGAGTGAACGATCCGGGTCTGCTGAGGGCTTTACCAGTACCAGCAATTCGGTGTCTACACGCCGTGAACCACGTACTGTAATGCGCTCAACGTCCTTTGGGTGGCGCAGGTGCACATGGGGAAAGGGTGAGTTGTAGTATTTCAGTACCGTCGATTCAAAGCCGTAGACATCGTTGCCCTGCATCATGCGCACTATAAACGGCTGGTGCTCCTTGAGATAGGTCAGTTTGCCATTGACCCGGGGGGCGCTGATAATCAGGCTGTTGCCGGGGGAGTGGCCGATGACCCGTGCGGTGAGTCGATCGCGTCCGTCATCCGGTATAAACTGCAGTTGAATGGGGTCCCCCAGATGAACTCTGAAGGCGGGTTTTTGTTCCATAGTCATTATTGTCGTGTTGTCCGCGCCTGAAATTATAGCGAATCATAAACGATTTGAAGCATTTAGTCTGAACTGGCTCGCGCCTGCTGCATGTCCGGCCGGGCCTGTATAAAAAACAGGCACGTCAGGCTTGACAAGACAGGCTTAAACTGGAAGAATCTGCGCCCCTGTATATATATGTTTGTTTAGAAATTTTTAGGACGATAACATTGGCTAATTCACCACAAGCAAAAAAACGCGCCCGTCAGGCAGTGAAGCGTCGTACCCGTAATGTTGGTATGGCTTCCATGTACCGCACATTCGTAAAGAAAGTGGTATATGCCATTGATTCTGGTGATAAGGCGGCGGCACAAGAAGCATACAAGCAGGCGGTGCCTGTGATTGACCGTATGTGCAACAAAGGTCTGGTGCATGCAAATAAAGCATCTCGCCATAAGAGCCGTTTGAACTCACGCATTCGCGCAATGGCATAAAGCTTCGGCTTTAAGCATGGCGTAAAAAACCGGCCCGGATAAGCTGTATCCGGGCCGGTTTTTTTGTGCCTGTGATAAACAGCTGAGAAGCTTAAAAAGCGTGGCCGCAGGGCTGGGCGAGCCCCGGCTTAAAGTAAAACCAGGTTGTCGCGGTGAACCAGTTCCGGCTCGTCCACATAGCCGAGAATCTGTTCAATCTCCGATGAAGCTTTGCCGCAGATTTTCGCCGCTTCAATCGCATTGTAATTGGCAAGGCCGCGGGCAATTTCGATGCCCTGATGGTTCAGGCAGGCCACCATCTCACCGCGGATAAAGTTGCCGCTGACCGAGGTTACCCCCACCGGTAACAGGCTTCTGCCCGATTTCATCAGCACCCGGCTGGCGCCTTCGTCGAGGTGCAACTGGCCGCTTACCTTGAGGTGGCTGGCAAGCCACTGTTTGCGCGCAGCCACCGGTTCCTTGTCAGGTAGCAGCAGGGTGCCACGCTGTTCGGCACGGGCCACTGCGAGCAGTGCATCCTGGCTGCGGCCACTGGTAATCAGGGTGGCGGTGCCGGAGCGGGCGGCGCGCTGTGCAGCGCCCAGCTTGGTGCTCATGCCGCCACGGCCCAGTGCGCCACCGGTGCTGCCGGCCATGCGGTGTAGCCTGGCATCATTGGCCTGGCCGGTGCTGATAAATTCCGCATCAGGGTTTTTGCGTGGGTCTTCGCTGAACAGGCCCTGCTGGTCGGTGAGAATAATCAGTGTCTCTGCCTCAACCAGGTTGGCCACCAGTGCTGCCAGGGTGTCATTGTCACCAAAGCGGATTTCGTCGGTGGCGACAGTGTCATTCTCGTTGATAATCGGAATTACCCCCAGTTCCAGCAGTGAGCGCAGGGTGCTGCGGGCATTCAGGTAGCGGCGCCGGTCAGACAGGTCATCGTGGGTGAGCAGGATCTGTGCGCTGAGGATGCCGTGGGTTTTGAAGCAGGATTCATAGGTCTGTACCAGTCCCATCTGGCCTACCGCGGCGGCAGCCTGCAGCTCGTGCAGCGCGCTCGGGCGTTTATCCCAGTTAAGGCGCACCATGCCCTCGGCGACCGCGCCCGAGGACACCAGGATGATCTGCTTGCCCTGCTGTCTCAGCTGGGCAATCTGTGCGGTCCAGTTTTTAATGGCATCAGCGTCGAGTCCCCGGCCATCGTCGGTGACCAGCGAGCTGCCGATCTTGACCACCCAGCGGGTGGTATCAGCTAACTGTTGGCGTGTTTTCAATTTCCCGTTGCTCTTCCAGGTAATTCATAATGTCGAAAACCAGGGCCTGTGTGCCCTGTTTCTGTACGGCGGAGACGCGATAGCTCGGCCCCTGCCAGTTCATGCGCTGGATAATATCATCACACACTGCATTGGCTTCGTCTTCCGGCAGCAGGTCGATTTTATTCAACACCAGCCAGCGTGGTTCATCCAGCATGGCCGGGTTGTATTTTTCCAGTTCATGCAGGATTTTATTGGCACTGTCCACCGGATCCGACTGATCGTAGGGGGCAATCTCCACCACATGCAGCAGGATGCGGGTGCGGCTCAGGTGCTTGAGGAACTGGATGCCCAGTCCGGCACCTTCCGCCGCGCCCTCAATCAGGCCGGGAATGTCCGCAATCACAAAGCTGCGATTGGCATCTATGTCGACTACCCCAAGGTTGGGGTGCAGCGTGGTGAACGGGTAGTCCGCCACCTTGGGCCGGGCGTGGGATACGGCGCGAATCAGTGTCGACTTGCCCGCATTGGGCATGCCCAGCAGGCCGACATCCGCCAGTACTTTTAGCTCCAGTCGCAGCTCGCGTCGCTCGCCGGGGGTGCCCTCGGTGCACTGGCGCGGGGTGCGGTTGACCGAGCTTTTAAAACGGGTGTTACCCAGGCCGTGCCAGCCGCCCTGTGCTACCAGCAGTTTCTGTCCGTGTTCGGTAATGTCACCGATCAGTTCACCGGTGTTCTCATCGTACACCAGGGTGCCATTGGGCACAGGCACCAGCAGGTCATCGCCCTTCTTGCCGGTCATATTGCGGCCGGAGCCCTTCTTGCCCTGCTGTGCGGTATAGGTGCGGATGGTGCGGAAGTCGGACAGGGTGTTCAGGTCATGGCTGCCCACCAGGTAAACGCTGCCGCCGTCGCCACCGTCGCCACCGTCCGGGCCGCCACGGGGAATAAATTTCTCGCGCCTGAAGCTGACCACGCCATTACCGCCGTCGCCGGCTATGACCTTGATTTTGGTTTCATCTACAAAACGCATAAGTACTATTCAACTCGTCGGGAAGTTCGGTGGCAGAAAAAGGCCTGCAGGCTAATTTAGCAAGTCTGCAGCCTGCTGTCTTCCCCTGGAAATAACAGCGGGGAAACAACAACGGGAGACTACAGCAGAGGGCAACAGCGCCGGAGTATAACGAAAAAAGCCCCGTCTCAGGTGATTCCCGGGACGAGGCTTTTTATCTAGCTAAAGCCGGACGCTTTATGCAGCCACAACACTCACGGTTTTGCGGTTATTGGGACCCTTGGTCTCAAATACCACGGTACCTTCTGCTTTTGCAAACAGGGTGTGATCGCGGCCGATGCCTACGTTTGTGCCTGGGTGAAACTTGGTGCCACGCTGGCGAACCAGAATGTTACCAGCCAGTACAGACTGACCACCAAACATTTTAACGCCAAGGCGTTTACTTTCTGACTCGCGACCGTTACGCGTACTACCGGCGGCTTTTTTATGTGCCATTTTAGTATCCTCTAGTTTACAGGTTAACCGTTAAGCGTTGATGGCTTAGCCATTAATGCCGGTTACTTTAATCTCAGTGTAATACTGACGATGACCTGTGCGTTTCTGATGATGTTTACGACGGCGGAATTTCATGATCTCAACTTTTTTATGGCGACCATGAGATAGAATAGTGGCCGTTACCTTGCCACCGTCGATCATTGGGCTGCCAAT
>Ga0209692_10000797_pt1 | contig 55999 bp, 43 predicted proteins | sample tdDd472_FD_187129 | JGI IMG/M metagenome (GOLD analysis project Ga0209692, IMG submission 187129) | Marine sediment microbial communities from the Atlantic coast under amendment with organic carbon and nitrate - tdDd47.2 (SPAdes)... | ecosystem: Environmental > Aquatic > Marine > Coastal >... | reverse complement strand
CTCCGTCTCGTACTCCACGTGCGCCGTCGCGATCGTGATGCCGCGCTCCTTCTCTTCGGGCGCGTTGTCGATCTCGTCGAAGGCCTTCACTTCGCCGCCACGCTCTTCGGCCATGATCTTCGTGATCGCGGCCGTCAGCGTCGTCTTGCCATGGTCGACGTGACCGATGGTGCCGATGTTGACGTGCGGCTTGGTACGCTCGAACTTCTCCTTCGCCATCGCTCGCCTCTCCGAGAAAGGACCCGCGGTGGGGTCGCCTGGTAAGGGGCCGGTCTCTGCCGGGACCGCGCTCTTTATCATCTTGTTCGCCAAAGGCAAGTGCGATCGTGCCTCTGACACTCAGAGCTCGCGACGGGACTTGAACCCGTGACCTCTTCCTTACCAAGGAAGTGCTCTACCGCTGAGCTACGCGAGCCGGAGACGCCGGCGCGAGTCAGAGCGGGAGACGGGATTCGAACCCGCGACATTCAGCTTGGAAGGCTGACGCTCTACCAACTGAGCTACTCCCGCAGAACACACTCGCGCCGGCGCAGTGGAGGGAGAAGGATTCGAACCTTCGAAGGCGTACGCCGACGGGTTTACAGCCCGTTCCCTTTGGCCACTCGGGCATCCCTCCTGAACCATTCGCGTTCACCGTTCTCACGGTGACTATGTAGAGGCTGGCGACGGGACTTGAACCCACAACCTGCTGATTACAAATCAGCTGCTCTACCAGTTGAGCTACACCAGCGTGCCGCTGCGCCGAACGCGCCTTCGCGGACGCGGGAGGCTGCCGACTCGACCGGCACGTGTCAAGTTGATTCGGGCCCTTCGGCAGCCACCATCTTCGCCCATTCCCACACGAAGATCCCTGCGGCGACCGACACGTTGAGGCTCTCGACGCCGTCGATCGGCAGGGTGAGCTTCGCGTCGCAGACGTCGAGCAGTCCCGGGCGCACGCCGCGGCGCTCCGATCCGAGGATCAGCACCGCCCGATCCGCCATCGGCATGCGATCGAGCGGCTCGCCGCCTTCGACCACCGTCGCGTACGACCACCAGCCGTGATCGCGGGCGGCTTCGACGAAGCGCGCGAGGTTGGTCACGCGCGCCACGGGCAGCGTCTCGGCGGCCCCGGCGGCGACACGGATCGCCGCAGGCGTGACGGACGCGGATCGGTGCTTCGGGATCACCACGGCGCGCGCGCCGAACGCCCGGGCCGAGCGCAGCACGGCGCCGAGGTTGTGGGGGTCCTGCACCTCGTCGAGCACGACGATCAGCCCCGGGCCCTCGGCCTCGAGGAGCGGCTCGGCGTCCGCGTACTCGAATTCGGTGACGCGGGCCGCGACGCCCTGGTGGTTCACGTCGCCAACCGCACCACGCAGCTGGGCGTCGGTGACCATGCGGAACCGGACGTTGGCGGCCTGCGCCCGATCACGGACGCGAACGCGCGCCGGACCGGGGCGGCGGCTCTGGACGATCCAGAGCTCCTGCACCCGATCCGGGGACTCGTCCAGCAGGGCTTCGACGGGGTGAATGCCCCAGGTCCAGCTCATCGGATCATCCGGAGTGTGCGGAGGCCGCGTCGGCGCAGACCCGCGCGAACGCTGCGGCGGGATCGTCGGCGGCGTGGATCGGGCGCCCGACGACGAGGTGGGTCGCCCCGGCCTCGAGGGCCCGTCGAGGGGTCATGACGCGCTTCTGATCGCCAACGGCGTCGCCCGCCAGCCGGATCCCCGGCGTGACGAGCAGGGCGCCGGGGACGGCCGCGCGCAGCGCGGCGGCCTCGTGGCCCGAGCAAACGAGCCCGTGCGCCCCGGCATCGACCGCGGCGGCGGCCCAACGGCGCGCCACGTCGCGCGCGGTGCCCGCGACGCCGAGCGCGGCGAGATCGTCGGCGTCGAGGCTCGTCAGCACGGTGACCGCGAGCACGCGGGTCGTGGCGCCGAGCGAGCCGAACGCCTCGACCGCCGCGCGGATCATCGCGGCACCGCCGGACGCGTGGACCGTGGTGAGCGCGGGCGAGAACCGGGCGAGCGATCGCGCGGCGCCTTCGACGGTCTTCGGGATGTCGTGCAGCTTCAGGTCGAGAAAGAGCTGGGCCCCGGCCTGCTCGATGCGTTCGAGCACCGGCTCACCGCCGGCGTAGAACTGGCGCATGCCGACCTTGAACCAGCGCGCGTGCCCGTCGAGGGCATCGATGAGCGCAAGGTTCTCGTCGGTCGTCGGGCGATCGAGCGCGACGATCACGCGGTCGGCGCCGGGGATCGGATCAGCCATTGGTGCTCGCCTCCATGGCGGCGCGGACCTCGGACACGACGCGTTCGACGATGTCGTCGACCGACACCATCTCGGCCTTGTCCCACGACCGGTGCTTGAACTCGACCTCGCCGGACTTCAGCCCGCGGCTGCCGATGACGACGCGCCACGGCACGCCGACGAGGTCTGCGTCCTTGAACTTCACGCCGGCCCGCATGTCGCGATCGTCGAGCAGCACGTCGAGCCCGGCGTCGCGCAGGGCGGCGTAGATCGACTCGCCGGCGGCGACGACCTCGTCGTTGTTCAGCTGCAGCGGCATGACCTGCACATGGAACGGCGCGATCGCCGTCGGCCAGATGATGCCGTTGTCGTCGTGGTTCTGCTCGATGGCCGCGGACATGATCCGCGTGATGCCGATGCCGTAGCAGCCCATGACCATCGGCTGTTCGGCGCCCTCGGCGTCGAGGAAGGTCGCACCCATGGGGACGGAGTACTTCGTGCCGAGCAGGAACACGTGCCCGACCTCGATGCCGCGGAAGAACTCGAACCCGCCGCCGCAGCGCCCGCAGGGGTCGCCCGCACCGGCGAGGCGAAGGTCCGTCCACTCGATCTCGCCGACGTCGCGGGTGAGATCGACGTTCTTGTAGTGGGCGTCCTTTTCGTTGGCGCCGGTGACAGCGTCACCGATGCCGGCGACGCTCCAGTCGGCGATGACACGCACGCCTTCGAGCCCGACCGGCCCGGCGAAGCCCACCGGCGCACCGGTGACCTCGGCGACGGTCGTGTCGTTCGCCATGTGCAACGTGGTCGCGCCGGTCGCGGCCTTCACCTTGATCTCGTTCACCTCGAGGTCGCCGCGGATCAGCACGACCACGGGCGCCTCGTCGGCGAGGAAGACGAGCGTCTTGATCATCGACGTCGCCGGCACCCCGAGGAACGCCGTGACCTCGCCGATCGTGCGGTGCCCGGGGGTGGCGATCTTCTCGAGCGCCGCGCCGGATCCGGCGGCCACTTCACGGGTCGCGACCTGCAGCTCGGCCTTCTCGACGTTGGCCGTGTAGCCGCAGTCGGGGCAGCTGACGATCGCGTCCTCGCCGGTGTCGGCGAGCACCTGGAACTCGTGGCTCATCGAGCCGCCGATGTTGCCGGTGTCCGCTTCGACGGGCCGGAAGTCGAGTCCGCAGCGGGCGAAGATCCGGTTGTACGCCTCGTACATGGCCTCGTACGACGCCTTCGCCGTCTCGACGTCGGTGTCGAAGCTGTACGCGTCCTTCATGACGAACTCGCGGCCGCGCATCAGGCCGGCGCGCGGGCGGATCTCGTCTCGGAACTTCGTCTGGATCTGGTAGAGGTTCAGCGGCAGCTGGCGGTACGACCGGATCTCGTTGCGCACGAGGTCGGTGATGACCTCCTCGTGGGTCGGCCCCATGCAGAACTCGCCGCCCTTGCGGTCCGTGAACCGAAGCAGCTCGGGGCCATAGAACGACCAGCGGCCGGATTCCTGCCAGATCTCGGCCGGCTGGACGGCGGGCAGGAGGACTTCCTGCGCACCGGCGCGGTTCATCTCTTCGCGCACGATCGTCTCGATGCGCTGCATCGTGCGCAGGCCGAGCGGCAGGTAGTCGTAGATGCCCGCCGCGAGCTTGCGGATGAACCCGGCGCGGAGCAGGAGCCGGTGGCTCGTGACCTCGGCCTCGCGGGGATCCTCTTTGAGGGTCGGCGCGAAGAGCTGGGAGAACTTCATGGTTGATCCGTGGCGTACCGGTGGACCCGATGCGGGGCCGCAGCGTTCGTACCTGCGGCGCATCGAGCGCCCTGCTATACAGTCCCCATGGGCGCCGATGTCAACGCGCGCCGGGAGTCGAGATGGTCGAACGCCTGCTCAACGGACACATCGAAGCCGATCCGGTCGCGCTCGCGGCGGCGGTCGGTCTGTTCACCGTAGCCGTGCTGGCGCGGCTGGTGCGCGACGCGTGGACCGCGCGACGCGACGGCTGATCGTCAGTCCGTCGCGCCGGGGCCCGACGCACGAACCTGGGGCCTCGCGGTGACCCGTCGTCGCCCGTCCGGCCCGACCACATCGAGCTCGACCGCGCCCCCGGCGCCAGCGCGGATCGCGGCACGCACGAGCGCGTGACGCCCCGCAGCCGAGCGCCCGTCGACGGTCAGGATCCGGTCACCGGCTCGCAGGCCGTCCCAGCCGTCGGGATCGACGACCAGCAACCCACCGCGATCGCGATCCCACGCGGCGACGAGGTCAGAATCGATCGCCGGATCGTACCGGCGGTACGCGTTGAACCGCGCCACGTCGGCGTCGAGCCCATCCAGCGTGTCGATCGTGTCCTGCGGCGACGGCCCGACGCCGCCCCCGTACTCGAGGGCATGCCACGCCCCCCACCGCGTATCGGGCAGCGGGATGTCGACCGCCTGCAGCCCGCGCGCAGCGAGCACCTCGGTCGACGCGGCCCGCGCGGCACGCTGGATCGCGTCCCGCAGCATCGGCCGCAGGTCGAACTCGTCGACCCCGGGCCGGGTCGGATCCTCGCGGTAGGTCACGGTCACGGTGTGCAGCACCTCGCGGCTCACGGCGTCGGTCAGCTCGAGCCGCACGGTCACGTCGACGTCGGCGAAGACGCGGATGCCTCCCCCCATCGACGCCGGGGTGACCACGGCACGCGTGGCGCCGTCGTGCTCGACGACGAGGCGCGCGACGAGCACGTCATCGGGATCGAGGGTGTGCTGCCCCATCAGCGCCATCGTCGCCGACCGCCCGTGCGGCCAGGGCTGCCCGGCGGGCACGTCGAGCTCCCAGGGCGCCACCACCGGGACGCGCATCTCGGTGAACCCGGCGACGAGGTCCGCCGCTCGGGTGAAGGTCTCCACCGGGTCCGCGCCGTACGTCAGCTCGGGCTCGGCGATCACGATCGTCGGGGACGCGTCAGCGAACCGCCCGGGCAGCTCGCCGTCCTGATCGACGCGCATGGCTCCGCACGCCACCAGCGCCAGACACCCCATCCCCACCAACAGCATTCTGCCGTACCGCACCGGACCTCCCGGGTGAGTCGTTGCGCGGGTCCTCCGAACCTGCGCACGGCGCCGAGCCGTGCCAGGTGCGGTGCCCGGTCCGGCGTCGAGCGACGTCCTGTCGCGGTGCCGACGGGTCGCCGTGAGACAGGCGCACGAAACGAACGACGCCGGACCCGCGAACGGATCCGGCGTCGGTGCGCAGGGGGTGCGGCGATTACATCATGCCGCCCATGCCACCCATGCCGCCCATGCCACCCATGCCGCCCATGCCACCCATGCCGGCGGCGGGGTCGGCCTTCTTCGGCTCGGGGATCTCGGCGACGGTCGCCTCGGTCGTGAGCAGCAGGCCCGCGGCCGACGCGGCGTTGGTCAGCGCGACGCGCTCGACCTTGGCCGGGTCGATGACGCCGGCCTCGAACATGTCACCGTACGTGTCGTTCGAGGCGTCGTAGCCGAAGCCGCCCTCGCCCTCGGTGACCTTCTGGATGACGATCGAGCCGTCGACGCCAGCGTTCGCGGCGATGTGACGGATCGGCGCCTCGCAGGCCTTCTTGACGATCTGGATGCCGAAGCGCTCTTCGTCGGCGACCTCGAGGCCGTCGAGCACGCGAGCCGCACGCAGCAGCGCGACGCCACCGCCGGGGACGATGCCCTCTTCGACGGCCGCGCGGGTCGCGTGCAGAGCGTCCTCGACGCGGGCCTTCTTCTCCTTCATCTCGACCTCGGTCGCCGCGCCGACCTTGATGACGGCGACGCCACCGACGAGCTTCGCGAGGCGCTCCTGGAGCTTCTCGCGGTCGTAGTCGCTGGTCGTGTGCTCGATCTGGGCGCGGATTTCACCGACGCGACCGTGGATGGCGGCTTCGTCGCCGGCGCCATCGATGATCGTGGTGTCGTCCTTCGTGATCTTGATCGTCTTCGCGCGGCCGAGGTCGGTCAGCGTCGCGTTCTCGAGCTTCATGCCGAGCTCTTCGGTGATCACCGTCGCGCCGGTCAGCACGGCGATGTCCTTGAGCATGGCCTTGCGGCGCTCACCGAACCCGGGCGCCTTGACGGCGGCGATGTTCAGGATGCCACGCAGCTTGTTGACGACGAGCGTCGCGAGGGCCTCGCCCTCGATGTCCTCGGCGATGATGACGAGGGGCGCGTTGGCCTTCGACAGCGCCTCGAGCAGGGGCAGCAGGTCGTTGAGCTTCGAGATCTTCTTGTCGTGCAGCAGCACGTAGGCGTTCTCGAACTCGGTGACCATCGCGTCCTGGTCGGTCACGAAGTACGGCGAGAGGTAGCCGCGGTCGAACTGCATGCCCTCGACGACGTCCAGCTCGGTCTCGAGGCCCTTCGCCTCTTCGACCGTGATGACGCCTTCCTTGCCGACGCGGTCCATCGCGTCGGCGATGTACTTGCCGATCTCGGCGTCGCTGTTCGCCGAGATGGTGCCCACCTGGGCGACCTCGGTGCTGGTCTCGATCGGGCGCGAGATCGCCGCGAGCTCACCGACGATGGCGGCGACGGCGCGGTCGATGCCACGCTTGAGCGACATCGGGTTGTGGCCGGCGGCGACGTACTTGAGGCCCTCGGCGAAGATCGCGCGGGACAGCACCGTCGCGGTCGTCGTGCCGTCACCGGCGACGTCGGACGTGCGGCTCGCGGCCTCGCGCACCATCTGGGCGCCCATGTTCTCGAACCGGTCGGCCAGCTCGACTTCCTTCGCGACGGTCACGCCGTCCTTCGTGACGGTCGGAGCGCCGAAGCTCTTTTCGATGACGACGTTGCGGCCCTTCGGACCGAGGGTCGTGATCACCGCGTCCGCAAGGAGGTTGACGCCCTTGAGGATGCGCTTGCGCGCGGACTCGTCGAAGAGAATCTGCTTCGCCATGGTCGGACCTGTGTCTGGAGTGCATGTGGGGCTCGTACGAGCGAGCCCGAATTCGAACGGCGGGTGATGTATTCACCCCCGATGGCCAGTCAAACGACCAGGGTCGAAGTTCGACGATCCTCGGCGCCGTGTGGCCCTGCGATGGGCAAAAACGGCGCTCGCCGCGCGGCGAGGTGCCACGCGGCGAGCGACGCGGGGGCGCGGGTCAGCGGCGACCGCGACGGCGCTCCTTCTTCTTGCGGTGGATCCGACCGGTGAGGACGTCGTCGACCGGCACGTCGAACGAGATCTTCTGCTTCGCGATCTCGCGCAGCGCGGTGACGATCTCCTTGTTCTTCGACTCGACGAGGGGCTCGGCGTCCTTCTTGAGCTGGATCGCGCGCTTGCTCGCCAGGTGGACGAGCGCGAAGCGGTTCGGCGCCTTCTCGAGGCAATCTTCGACAGTGACGCGGGCCATGGGAACCTCGGGCCGTTGCGACCGCGGGCGCGGTCAGGGATCGGGCGCCGAACCGTGCCTTCGCGGGGCGTCCGTGTCAAGCCCCCGTCACGACTCGTGATCCCCCCGGTGGCCGATTCTTCCGCTCAGATCGAGACAAGATCCGGCTCGCTGGCGACCAGTCGGCCCATCATCGCTCCCATCACGCCGTTGCCGTACGCGAAGCCCGCGTTCATCAGAAAGAGCCCGAGCAGCAGCGAGAGGAATCTGTCGCCGATGACGAACTGCGCGGCGATCATCACGACGACGCCGCTGATGATGCCGATGGCGATCACGGCGAGATACCTCAGCGGCGCCCGGGCGATGCCAGCGAGAATCCGCGGGAACTGAAAGAGCCCGACGAAGGTGCCGTCGACACACGCCACCGTCGCCGCCATCGGCCAGAGCAGCATCGGCGCGAGGGCGAGCACGAAGCCGATCGGGCCGCTGCCGGAGCCGCCGAGCCCGCCCGTCCAGACGCCGTACGGGACGAGCGCGCAGCCGAACCACAGCATGATGAGGAACCCGGGGAACGCGAGCTCGGACTTCCAGTCGACGATCGACGGGAAGGGCATCGGCTCGTCACCGTCGTCGGCCGCCGACGCCATGAACGCCTGGAAGCAGAACGCGTTCAGGGTCAGCAGCGAGGCCGAGCCCACGAGGATGAGGATCAGGCCGAAGAGGATGAGGAAGCTCGCGAAGATCGAGAGCGCGCCGAGGAAGATCGCGGCCGCCGAGGTGATACCGAGCCACTTCAATCCCTCGGGGGACAGGGGCATCAGCAACGCGACGGGCACCGACGACCCGAAATCGCGGCCGGTGAACCGGGTGTCCGGGATCGGCGACGTGGCGCCCGGCTTTCGGTCGGCCGGGGCCTTGCGACCGGACGCGGCGTCGAGCCAGTCCATCGGCTCCGACGGTACGGCGTGCACGCCACTGATCGGCGTGCCGACCTCTGCGGGTTCGAAGCCGCCGCTGCGCGACGACGCGCGGCCGTCGACCAGCTCGAGGGGCGCGTCCGCCGTCGGGGGCGCGGTCGTGCGCGGCACCCGATCGGGGATCGCCGAGGTGGCATCCGTGCCCCGCCGCGGCGGACCGGCCTCGGGCGGGCCCCCCACCGCGGGCAGCTTCGCGCTGCGTCCGGCAGCGCGGTTGCCCGTCGCCGGGAGCTCGAGCTCGAGGCCGCTGGGTGACGAGAACTCCGGGTTGCCGCCGATCGACGACTGGAGGGGATCGTTCGCGGACAGGCCGGCGACCGGATCCCGTGACGTCGAGGGTGCGGCACGATCCGGCGCCGGTCGCGCCGCGAGCTCGAAGGGCGCGTCGGGGTCGAACGAAGGACCGTCCGAGAAGGCATCCGACGGACCGTCGATCGCCTCGTCCCAGGCCAGCCCGCTGTTCTCGTTCGCGCTCGTCGCGCCGACGGCGAGCACGGCGTCGCCCGGGGTCAGCTGCGCCGGCCGCCCCTCGGGTTCGGGCTCGTTCACCGGGGGCGGGGCCGGCGTCGCCGGGGCCTCGGTCAATGCTGTACGATCCGGGCCGGGCCCGATGGCTGCGAGCTTCTCGGTGGGGATCTCGGCCTCGGACACCGGGGGGCGCGCTGGGCGAGGCGGGACCTCGCTCTGCGACGGATCACCGCCCGGGCGCGACGCCCCCGGTCCGATCAGGCCCCCCTGAGCGCCGAACGGACCCGACGCGTCGGGATCCGGCGAGGCCGCTTCCTCGGCGACGGCGGGTTCGGCGGGCTCGGCGGGTTCAGCGGGTTCGGCGGCGGCCGCCTGCTGCACCGCCGCGGGCCGCACCATCCCGGGCCGAAACGTCGCGTCCGGTCGCATCGGGCGCGCGTCGTCGACGTCACCGGACGTGCGTACCTCGACGCTGGCTCCGATGCCTCGCAGGACCTGCTCGTAGCGCGATGCCAGCGCGGCATCCGCCTCGTGCTTCACCACCCGGGGCAGCCCCGTGACGAAGCGCTCGGCCTGAGGCGGGGTCAGCCCGAACGCCGCCGCGAGCGCGACGACCGGGGGATCGCCGGACGGTGTCCCGTTGGGGAACCCGTGCAGAATGACGTCGTACCGCGTCGAGCCCATGCCGGCGCCCTGGCGTAGAGGGGGATTCGGGCCATTCTGGAGTGCTGGCGCGCTCCCGAAAAGCGCCCTCTCGTACAGGCTGCGCCAATGCGGCCAATCGATTGCCCCGGACCGGCAACGTCGGGGCACCCGAGCGTGCGACCCGCTCCCGCTCGCGCCGGTGGCCCATCGAGGATTTGCACCCCCGGTCCCGCTGACGCATTCTGCGGCGGTCCACCGTGGCTCACCGCTCTCGTCGCACACCAACGTCCATGTCTCGCCTCGGCCCGCGCCTGATCCTCGCCGCGACCCTCGTCGCGCTCTGCGTCATCGGGTCGATGGCGTCTGCGCAGGGGCGCCCCACCCTGCTGTGGCTCCCATCGACGGCGCCGGACGCGGACGTCGAGCTGAGCACGGTCGAGACCGTGTTCGGCGAGGTGCTCGAGATGGCGACCGACGCGCGCCACCTCGTCGGACGCCCGGGGCTGCAGAGCGCCGTCGAAGACGGACTGTTCACCCTGCCGACGTGCCTGCAGGGCACCGAAGCCTGCGATTCGCCGCGGCAGGCGATCGCACAGACCCTCGGCGCCGCCCTGGTGATCGAGGTGCTCACGTTCGGCGACGGCGAGCGGATGACGGTGACCGTGCGCGACGCGAACCTCGACGTCGTGCGCACCGTCGAGATCAACGAGGACGACCTGCGCGGCTCGGTGTACGCCGCGGTCGGTGAGCTGACGGACTCGACCGGCATCCTGCGGGTGTCGAGCGCGCCGAGCGGGGCCGAGGTCCTGCTCGACGACGCCCCGGTGGGCACCACACCCTTCGCGGCGACCCTGCCGATCGGATCCTACGAGCTGCGCCTCATCGCCGATGGCTACTTCGACCACGTCACCTCGCTCGAGCTGCGGGCCAACGACGCCCGCGACGTCGATGTCGAGATGGCCCGCCGGTACGCCGAGGTCATGGTGCGCAGCGGCACGCCGGACGCGTACGTCATCGTCGACGACGAGCTGGACCCGCGTCCGGTGAACACGCCGATGCAGCTCGACCCGGGGACGCACACCGTCGAGGTCCGCGCCCCGGGGTACGACAGCGAGGCGATCACCCTCGAGCTCGTCGCCGGCGACGAACGCGACATGCGCGTGCTGCTCATGCTGTCGCGGGCCGAAGTCACGCGCCGGCGCCGCGAAGCGATCCTCGACGCCCCGATCTGGATGCAGCTCGGCCTCGGGCTCTTCGGCTCGTCGACCGGGCTTTCGGACGCTTCGGGGCAGGCGTTCGACGCGGATCGCGAGGTGCGCTGCGTCGCCGCGGCGACTGGCGGATGCGACGACGACGCGGGGCTCACGCTCTGGGGCTTCGACGGCGAGATCGGGTACGCGTGGGACGTCATCGACCTCGGCGTGCTCGGCCTCGGCTGGCGGCGCGCGGGCGTCGCCGACGATGGCGCTGCATGGCTGCTGCGCGACTCGGCGGAGCTCATCGCGGTCGACCGGGGCCACGAGTGGATCGTGCGCTTCGTGCAGCCCGGCGCCCGCTGGCTCTTCGACGACATCTTCGAGCCGTACGGACGTACCGGCTTCGCCATCGCCCTCGAGCGGTACCGCGCCGAAGAGCTCGGCGCGCGCACCGGCCGGGTCGACCTCACGCGCACGAGCCTGCTCTACGAGCTGCACCTCGGACTGCGCGTGCACTTCAACGAGCTGCTCTACGGGTTTGCCCAGTTCGACGTGGCGGCCAACGTGTCGCACTCCGATGCGGCGCGGGTCGGCGCGACGATCGGCATGGGCATGACCCTGGACGACATCTTCGGGCTCGACGAGCGCCTGGACGACCGCTTCGGTCGCCGCGACCGCCGACCGCCGCCCGCACCTGCCCCGGAGCTCTGACATGACCCGCTCGACGCGACCGAGCCTCGCTCGCCTCACCGTCGTCGGCGCCCTGTTCGGGCTTGCCGTCGTGGCTTCGCGCCCGGTCGTGGCGCAGGTCGGCCCGCTGGTCGAAGATCCGTGGGCCGAGGCCCAGGCGATCTACGGCGAGGGGCGGTACGAGGACGCCCTGCCCTACGTGATCGAGACGATCCAGCGCGACCCGCGTGAGCCGACCTGGTACCGCGGCCTCGCCCGCATCCTGTACGGGCTCGAGCGCTGGGACGAGGCGGTGTTCTACTACGACATCTACCTCGTCGACCTCGTGAACGATCTGCCCGACGACCTCGCGCGGGGCGACCGGCCGGACGCGGTGCGCGAAGAGCGCGACTACTGCAACAGCCAGCGCGAGAACCCGTCCGAGCCCGTCCGCGCGCCGGAGCGGCAGGAGCGCGCACGCGCGATCTTTCTCGACGCCCTGGAGAGCGGCACGATCGTGACCGTCGACGGCGGCGGCGCGTGGGGCATGTTCGAGGGCATCCTGCGCAGCGGCTACGCCCGGCCGGATCTGGTCGAGCTGCGCGACGAGCTGTCCACCGCCCTGCTCGATGAGGCCGAGCTCTTCGTGTCCAGCCGCGCCGCGCGGATGCCGGCCCTGTCGTACGAGCGCTGGCAGGCGCAGCGCCGGCGATTCGAGGCCTGGCGCACGCTGACGCAGTGGACGGCCGACCCCGGCGCCGAGCCGCCCCCGGGGCTCACCGAAGAGGAGCTCGCCGCGTTCGACCCGGCCGCCCTGCGCGGCAACGTGCGCGCCGTCGAGATCACCGTCGCGCAGATCGCGCTCTGCGACGGCCAGCTGCAGTTTCTCGACCTGAACTACGAGCGCGCCGCCGAGCGGTTCGCTGAGGCGCTCGCCGCGGACCCGGATCTGGTGCCGGCTCACATGGGGCGCGTGAACGCCCTCATCGCCGCCGGGCTCGCCGATACCGCCGACGCGACCGCGGCGCTGGACGCCCTGCGGGCCGCCGTCGACCGGGTCGCCCCGGCGTCGATGGACGTGGTCCAGCTCTACGATGCCGCGCTGGCGGCCGAGGCGGGCCAGACCCGCGAAGCGGTCGACGCCCTCGCGGCGCTGCTCGACCTGCCGCCGTTGCCGCCCGCAGACGACGAAGGCGGCTTCTGATACCAGCCGACGAAGCCTCGATCGCGATGCGGCGACGGGCGGCTTCGACGATCCTCGAGACGACGTGAGGCCGGCCGCGGATCCGGGGGGTCAGCGCGACTGCTGGACGACGTACTCGGTCAGGGCCGCGACGCCGAAGCCGGTGCCGCCCTTGTTGATGTACTCCCAGGGGCTGTCCGCCATCGCAGGGCCGGCGAGGTCCACGTGGATCCACGTGCTGTCGCCGACGAACTTCTGCAGAAAGAGCGCGGCGCTGATCGAGCCACCCCAGCGGCTGCCGATGTTCTTCGTATCGGCGACGGCGCTCTCGAGCTGCTTCTCGATGCGCTCGGTGAGGGGCATGCGCCACATCGACTCGTCGCAGTCCTGCGCCGCCGTGAGGAAGCGCTCGCCGAAGCCGTCGTCGTTCGCGTAGACGGCGGCGGTCTCCTGGCCGAGCGCGACGACACAGGCGCCGGTGAGGGTGGCGAGGTCGATGATCTCGTCGGGCTCGTGCTCGAGCGCGTACGAGAGCGCATCGGCGAGGATCAGGCGCCCCTCGGCGTCCGTGTTGAGCACCTCGACGGTCGTGCCGCCGTAGCCCTTCACGATCTCCATCACCTTGTACGCGTTGCCCGACACGAGGTTCTCGACGGCGGGCACGATGAAGTGGACGCAGACCCCCTCGGGCTTGAGGCGACCGATCGCCTCGGCGGCGCCGATGACCGCGGCCGCGCCGCCCATGTCGAGGTGCATGTTCACCTGGTGCGGCGACACCTTGATCGAGTAGCCACCGGCGTCATAGGTGACGCCCTTGCCGACGAGCGCGACGGTCTTCTCGACCTCGCCCTCGGGGCGCCAGATCATGTGGACGAGCCGCGGCTGCACAGCGCTGCCACGGCCGACGGCCATGATGAGGTTGAAGCCTTCGGCCTCGAGCTGGTCCGCCTCGCGCACCGTGATCTCGAACCCGTGCCGCTCCGCGAGCGCGACGCACTCGTCGGCGAGAAACGCCGGCGTGCACGCGCCGGGGTGCTCGTTGGCGAGGTCGCGCCCGAGCATGATGCCCTCGGCGACATCGAGACCCGTGGCGATCGCGCCGGCGAACTCGGCGTCACAGACCACGCGCGCACGCACGAGCTTCGGGGTCTTCTCGTCCTTCGGCGGGGTCTTGTGGCGGTCGAACGCGTACCCCGTGAGCGCGAGGCCCTCGGCGGCGTAGCGAGCGCGGTCCGCGCTGGCGATCCCGGTCAGCGCGACGCTGCCCACGCGCGCCGTGCGCGCCAGCTCGACGGCCTTCGACGCCACCCGACGGTAGTCCGTCGCCTTCGGCGACGCGCCAGCACCGACGAGCGCGACCCACGGGGTGTCGCCCTCGCCGCTGACCACGACCGACGAGCCCAGCTTGCCGTCGAAGCCGACACGGCGCGCCTCGGCGACGAGACGATCCGCAGCGGCCGTCGGCAGCCCGAGATCGCCCGCGAGGCGGTCGAACGGGCAGGTGACGGCGACCGCGGCGAGGCCGGCAGAGGTCGAAGCGAGGTCAGAGGCGTGCTGAACGTCGAGGCGCATCGGGATTCCGCGTCGGGGGGCAGAAGGGCCCTCATTCATCCGCCAGGTCCTCGTCGTTGACAAGCGTGACGTCCTGGCCGGGCGCGTCGGGCGCCTGCAGCCATCCGGCGGCCAGCCCGGCCTCGACCAGTGCGGTGGTCTGCGCGAATCCCCGGTCCGCGTCGACCGGCCATACCTCGTCCGGGGGCGCGACGGGTTCGGCGCCAGCGCGGATCCTCTCGTCGAAGACCACGCGCAGCTCGGCGCCGTCTGCGTCGACCCACTCGAGCGTGCCCCCGCGGTGCAGGGCATCCACGGCGATCGTGCCCGTGACCTCGGCGTCGATCGGCTCGAGGGCGCGGCGCGGTTGGCAGAGGCCGTCGCCGTGCGCCGCCCGCAGCCCGTCGCCGTCGCGGGCGATCCGGCTCAGCACGTCGTCGACGAGCACCCGGGCTTCGTCGGCGAGGCGCTCGTCGAACGACGGCACGCGCCCGGCCTCGGCGAACCGCCCGTCCAGCGCAGACCACCGCTCATCGCCGATGCGACGCAGCTCGGACGTGCGGTCGGAGCGCCGACCATCCGGCAAGGGCACGACGAGCCGCGTCGACGACGCGACGTGGCCCGCCTCGTCACGGCGCCACGTGCGCCACTGGTCGTAGCGTCGGGTCTGACCCACCTCACCCTTCAAGGCGATCGTCACCCGGGTCTCGACGGTCACCGGCCCGTCGGGCAGGTCCACCCGGCAGGTCGAGCGCGGCCGTGCCGCGAGGTCCGCGGCGAGGGTCGCGGCGATCGATCCGGTATGCAGCGCCGCGCGTGTCGCGCGTCCGCGGGCATGATCCGCCTCGGCATCGGGCACCACGTCGGTCGCTCGATCGCACCCGGGCACGATCGCGAACGCCGCCACGACGGCCCATGCACCGATGGCGATCCGCGCCCTCACCCGCGGCGTCGCGCCAGGGCGTCGGCGACCTCTTCGACGTCGATGCCTGCGGTGCGCCAGAGCACGAGCAGATGGTAGAGCAGGTCGGCGGACTCTTCGGCGAGCTCGGCGGTGCCCTGCCCGGCGACCGCATTCTTGGCGGCGATCACGACCTCGGTGGCCTCCTCGCCGACCTTCTTGCCCGCGCGATCCACGCCGCCGTCGAGCAGCCGGGTCGTGTACGACCCCTCGGGGCGGTCGCGATCCCGCTGGCGCACGACGTCGAGCAGCTCGGCGAGCACGGGCCCGGGGGCGACGTCCTCACTCGGCGCGACGAAGCAGGTCGCCGCGCCGGTGTGGCAGGCGCCCTCGCCCTTCGCGTCGACGAGGGCGAGCAGCGTGTCACCGTCGCAGTCGAGGTGCAGCGCGCGCACCGTCTGCGTGGCCCCGCTCGTGGCTCCCTTGTGCCACAGCTCCTGCCGGGACCGCGACCAGAACCAGGTCTCGCCGGTCTCGATGGTGCGACGCAGCGACTCGGCGTTCATCCACGCCATCATCAGCACGGTGCCGGTCGCGAACCGCTGGACGATGCACGGCACGAGACCGCGATCGTCGTACCGGACGTCGTCCAACCAGTCGGGGGTCGGCAGGGTCATGCGAGGGCTCCGGGCTTCATGATCGGGCGCACGGGGACGCCAGCGGCGGCGAGGACGTCTTTCGCCTCGCCGATCGTGTGGTCCCCGAAGTGAAAGATCGACGCGGCGAGCACGGCATGGGCGCCGCCCTCGACGAGACCGTCGGTGAGGTGTTCGAGGGTGCCGACGCCACCCGACGCGATGACCGGCACGTCGACCCGCGACGTGGCGGCACGCAGCAGCGCGAGGTCGTAGCCGTCGCGGGTGCCGTCGCGATCCATGCTGGTGAGCAGGATCTCGCCCGCGCCGAGTTCGACGACACGGTCGAGCCACGCCATGGCGTCGAGCCCGGTCGGCTTCGAGCCCCCGGCGACCCAGACGGACCACGAGCCGTCCGGCTCCCGGCGCGCGTCGATCGCGCAGACCACGCACTGCTCGCCAAACCGCGTCGCGCACTCTGCGATCACCTCGGGGCGATGCACGGCGGCGGAGTTGATCGCGACCTTGTCGGCGCCCGCGAGCAGCAGGCGTCGCATGTCGGCCGCGCTGCGCACGCCGCCGCCCACGGTGAACGGGATGAACACCCGCTCGGCGATGCGCTCGACGAGCTCGGTCAGGGTGTCGCGCGCCTCGCGGGTCGCGGTGATGTCGAGAAAGACGAGCTCGTCGGCGCCGGCGTCCTGGTAGGCGACCGCGGCGTCCACCGGGTCGCCAGCGTCGCGCAGCCCGACGAAGTTCACGCCCTTCACGACCCGCCCGTCCTTCACGTCGAGGCAGGGGATGACCCGTCGCGTCAGCATTGGCCGGCCTCGATCGCGGCACGGACGGTCACCCGCCCTTCATAGATCGCTTTGCCGACGATCACGCCGCCGAGGGCGTCGCCGGCGGCTTGCGCGACGGCGGCGATGTGGCTCGCGTCGCCGACACCACCGGACACGATGACGCTCAGCCCGGTCGCCTCGGCGAGGGCGAGGGACGAGGCGACGTCGGGCCCGGCGAGCGTGCCGTCCTGAGCGATGTTCGTGTACACGACCTCGCGCACGCCCCGAGCCGCCATGTCGCGGCCGACGTCGACGGCGGATCGGGCGCTGCCTTCGACCCAGCCGCGCAGCTTCACGTCGCCATCCAGCGCGTCGATGCCGACGACGATGCGCTCGCCGAACCGGTCGACGAGGCGGCTGACGAGGTCCGGGTTCTCGACCGCGGCGCTGCCGACGATCACCCGGTGCACGCCGAGCGAGAGCAGCGCGTGCACCGCGTCGTCGTCCCGCACGCCACCGCCGACCTGAACGGGTACGTCGACCGTGCCGCAGATCGCGGCGATCGCCGCCCGGTTGTCGCCGTCACCGAACGCGGCGTCGAGGTCGACGACGTGCAGGATCTCGGCGCCCGCCTCGACGAAGGAGGCCGCCATCGCAGCGGGATCGTCGCTGTACTCGGTGCGGGCGTCGTCGCGCCCCTGCGTGAGCCGCACGACCTGCCCGTGGCGCAGGTCGATCGCAGGCAGGACGACGAATCCAGCGGGGCGGGTGTGGGTCGTCATGGGGACCACTCCAGAGCGTTGCGCAGGATCGCGAGCCCGACCGGGCCGGACTTCTCGGGGTGAAACTGGGTGCCGGCGACGTTGTCGCGGGCCACGGCGCAGGCGAAGCGCTCGCCGTACTCGGCGGTGCCGATCACCACGTCGTCGTCGACGTCGACCGGGTGGTAGCTGTGCACGAAGTACACGTGCGGGCGCTCGGGCAACCCGTCCCACAGGGCGTGAGGGCGCGCGTCGAGGGCGTTCCAGCCGACGTGCGGGACGTGCAGGTCGGTCTCGAACCGCGCCACGGTGCCGGCGAAGAGCCCGATCCCGGCGTGGTCGCCGTGCTCGAGCCCGCGCTCGAAGAGCACCTGGAAGCCGATACAGATCCCGAACAGGGGGCGCCCGGACTGCGCGTGCTCGCGCAGCGCCTCGACGAGCCCGGCGCCGCGCAGGTGGTCCATCGCCGCGCCGTACGCGCCGACCCCGGGCAACACGACCCGGTCGTGGTCGCGCACCTCGTCGGCGCCGCGCACGACGGTGACGTCTGCGCCGACCGTCCGCAGCGCATTCGTAATCGAGCGCAGGTTGCCCATGTCGTAGTCGACGACGGCGACGCGGGTCATCGGACGCCTCGGGTGCGATCAGCCATCGAAGCTGCCCTTCGTGGACGGGACGGTGCCGGCGAGCTTCGGGTCGAGGCGGGTGGCCTCGTCGAGCGCCCGACCGATGCCCTTGAACATCGCTTCGCAGACGTGGTGGTTGTTCTCGCCGGCGAGCTGGTCGACGTGCACGGTGAGGTGCGCCGCGCGAGCCAGCCCCCAGAGAAACTCGCTGGTCAGTGCGTAGTCGAACCCGGTCGGCCCGAGGTTCGGTCGAAACGCGAGACCCGAGCGAGCGTAGGCCCGGCCCGACAGATCGACGACGACACGCACCAGCGCCTCGTCCATCGGCAACAGCGACGCGCCATACCGACGGATGCCGGCCTTGTCGCCGACCGCCTCGTGCAGCGTGCGCCCGAGCACGATCGCCACGTCCTCGACCGTGTGGTGCTGGCTGACGTGCAGGTCGCCCTCGGCGGCGATGTCGAGATCGAACCGGGCGTTCAGGGCGAACGCCGTCAGCATGTGGTCGTAGAACGGGATCCCGGTCGACACGTCGGCCCGTCCGGTGCCGTCGAGGTTGAGCTGGATCTCGATCTGCGTCTCGGCCGTGCGGCGCACCTGGCGTGCGATGCGAGTCATGGAGCCTCCGCGGTGGGCGCCGCCCCGAGCAGGGCGGTGAGCCGAGCGACGACCGCGTCGTTCTCGGCGGGGGTGCCGACGCTGATGCGCAGGCAGTTCGCGAGCATCGGGTAGTGCCCCACGTTTCGCACGAGGATGCCGTCGGCGTACAGGGCATCGAAGACCTCGGCGGCGCGGGGCGTGCGCACCAGCACGAAGTTCGCGGCGCCCGGGTACACGTCGTCGAACGCGAGCCCGGTGAGGCGCTCGACGAGCCGCGCGCGCTCGGCCCGCAGCGTGTCGGCGATGCCGTCGAACCGGTGCGGTGCCTCGAGGCAGACCCGCGCGACCTCGAGGCCGAAGACCCCGACGTTGTACGGCAGCTTCACCTTGCCGATCTCGCGGGCGAGGTCCGGCGCGCAGAGCAGGTACCCGAGCCGCACCGCCGCCAGCCCCACCGCCTTGGAGAACGTGCGCAGCACGGCGACGTTCGGGTGGGCGGCGACCAGCGGCGCGAGGTCGTGGGGGCCGAACTGGGCGTACGCCTCGTCGACGATCACCAGACGCTGGGTGCGCCCGGCGAGGTCGGCGATCTGCGCGGCGTCCATGACACTGCCGGTCGGGTTGTTCGGCGAGCAGACGAGCAGGTGCGTGTCCCCGCGGTCGGCGAGGGCCCGCCACGCGTCGACGTCATACGTGAGATCGTCGGCGAGCGGCACGTGCACGACCTCGCCCCCGTTCGCGGCGACCATCATCGCGTACAGCGTGAAGGTCGGCGACGGCAGCGCGACCCGCGTGCCCGCCTCGACGGTGGCGGCGAACAGGGCCTGGATGAGCTCATTGCTGCCGTTGCCGAGCAGCACGCTGTCGCCGCTCAGGCCGTGCAGGGCGCCGAGCCCGTCGAGCACGTCGCGGGGATAGAAGTCGGGGTACCGGTTCCACGCGCGCGCGGCGACGCGGTCGAGCACCTCGCGCTTGAACGCCTCGTCGACGTCGACCGGCGACTCGTTCTGGTTCAGCTTGATGGGCGCGACGGTCGCCTTGAGCGTGTACGCCCCGAGGTCGCGCACCGGCTGGATGATGTTGTCGGTCGTCACGACGACGCCCCCGGCAGTCGAGCGCGCAGGGCCGCAGCGTGCCCGGCGAGCTGCTCGTAGTCGGCGATCTCGGCGCCCGGACCCGCGAGACGGGCGGTCATCGCCGCGTCGCCGCGCACCACGGTCGTCGTCCGCAGGAAGGTGTGGACACCGAGGGGGCCCGAGAACCGCGCCGAGCCGCCGGTCGGCAGGACGTGGTTCGGGCCGGCGATGTAGTCCCCGAGCGCGGTCGGCGCGTGGTTTCCGACGAAGATCGCGCCGGCGACGAGGCGATCGAGCGGCGGCTCGCCGTCGAGGATCACCTGCAGGTGCTCGGGGGCCATCGCGCGGCAGATGTCGACGAGAGCGTCGACGCCGGCAGCGACGAGGGCGAGGCCGTGGTCGCGCCAGGCCGCGTCGACGATCTCGCGCCGGGGCGAGGCTGCACGGGCGGCGTCGAACGCAGCGAGGACGGCCTCGAGGTGGTCGCGCGACGTACTGGCGACCACGCAGCGGGCGACCGGGTCGTGCTCGGCCTGGGCGAGCAGATCGAGGGCGACCCACTCGGGGTTCGCCGACGGATCGCAGAGGATGAGCACCTCGCTGGGGCCGGCGACCGAGTCGATGCCGACCCGTCCGAAGACCTCGCGCTTCGCCGCAGCGACATACGCGTTGCCCGGCCCGACGATGACGTCGACGGCGGGCACGGACGCGGTGCCGAACGCCGCGGCGGCGACCGCCTGGGCACCGGCGACGCGGTACACCTCGTCGATGCCGAGCGCCTGCAGCGCCCGCGCGACGGCGGGATTCGACTCGACCGTGCCGGGCACGGTGAACGCCGCGAGGCGCGCGACGCCGGCGACCTGCGCGGGCACCGCGTTCATGATCACCGACGTCGGATACGCCGCGCGACCGCCGGGCACGTAGAGCGCCGCCGCATCGACCGGGCGCCACTGCAGGCCGAGCTGCCCGCCGCCGACGCCGTCGATGGCGTAGCTCGTCGGACGCTGCGGTTCGTGAAACCGGCGCACGTTGTCGATCGCCAGGTCGATCGCCGCGACGAGCGACGCGGGCGCCTTCGCGGCCGAGGCGTCGATCTCGCTCTGCGAGACGCGCACGGTGTCGGGGGTCAGCTCGACCCCGTCGAAGCGAGCGGTCAGCTCGACGAGCGCTGCGTCCCCGCGATCGCGCACGGCGTCGAGGATCGACCGCGCGGACGCGACGACGTCGGCCGGCAGCCCGTCGTCGGACGGGGTGAGGCGCTCGCGGACGGCCGGGGCGTCCGCGTCGGTGGACCAGTCGTAGATGACGTTCATGGGGCCTCCGTCCCGGGGCCGGCGAGCGCCGCGACCATCCGGTCGACGGCCGCTGCCTGCGCGCGCCCGAGCGAGCGATTGGCGATGAGTTTGACCTGCGTCTGCCCGATGACCTCGACGACCTCGAGGTCGTTCTCGACGAGGGTGCGGCCGGTCTCGACGAGATCGACGATCGCATCGGCGAGACCGAGCACGGCGCCGAGCTCGACGCTGCCGTTCAGCTTGACGAGGTCGACCGCCTGACCGCGCCCGGCGAACCAGCGCGCGGCGGTACGGGTGTACTTCGTCGCGATGCGCAGCGTCGGGCGGGCCCGCAGATCGGCCGCGGTCGTGCCGGCGCGGGCGGCGATGGCGATGCGGCACGAGCCGAAGTCGAACGTGTGCGGGCGCCAGACATTCGCGTCGCTCTCGTCGAGGACGTCCGTGCCGCAGACGCCGACCTCGGCGACGCCGTGCTCGACGTACGTGGGCACGTCCGCGTTCTTGAGCAGCAGCAGCTCGAGCGGGCGACCGAGCACGGCATCGGCGCCGTCGACGCGGACGACGAGTCGTCGCCCCGGGTCCACCGCGCCGGAGTCGACCACCCCGGATGCCGCAAGCGTGCGCAGCGTCTGCTTCATGAGCCGGCCCTTGGGCACGGCGAGTCGCAGGGCGTCGGTCATCGGTCGCCTCCATCCGCTGCGGCGTGGGCGACGACGACCCGCTGGCCGTTGCGGCGCGCGGCGCGGGCGCGGGCCACCGCTTCGGTCGGGTCCACGCCGGACGCGTCGAACTGCGCCGCGGGCGCTGCGTCGTCGTCGGGGGTCAGCGCCGCCGCGAGGGCGACGACGCGCTCGATGTAGACGCCGATGCCCGTCGCTGGCAGCGCCCGACCGAGCCGCCCGAAGAGCGAGTCGTAGCGGCCCCCGGCGCCGAGCGCCTCGCCCATGCGCGGGTGCACGAGCCGGAAACGGAATCCGGTGTAGTACCCGCGGTCGTCGAACGTCGTCGGGTCGAGCACCACGGGCACGTCGGGCACGAGGCGCCCGAGCTCGGCGAAGCGCGCGCGCAGCGCGGCACACGCCGCGGCGACGTCCGGCAGGTCGAGCGCCTCGAGGCGATCGAAGAGGGTCGCGTCCGGGGCGACGCGGCACAGGGCCACCGCCGCTGCACGCAGCTCGGGGCCGGCGTCGGCGGACAGCTCGGCGACGACCGCGGCGTCGCGGCGTTCGAGCGCGGTCTGCAGTCGAGCGGCCGCGTCGGCGCTCGGGGCGATCGCGTCGATGACGCCGCGGGCGATCCGCACGTCACCGAGGTGCAGCTCGTGGCCGTGGATGCCGAGCGCGTCGACGAGGTCGAGCGCGACGGTGATCACCTCGAGGTCGGCGGACGCGCCGGGCGCGCCGATGAGCTCCATGCCGACCGCGTAGGTCTCGAGCCGCTGGCTGGCGAAGGCCCGCTCGACCCGAGCCACCCGGTTCGCGTACGCGACGCGCACCGGAAGCGCCCGAGACTCGAGGGACCGGACCACCTGCCACGCGATGACCGGCGTGATGTCGCCACGCAGGACCTGCAGGCGACCGGTGTGGTCAGCGAAACGAAAGAGACGTGAGGCGACGCGCTCACCGATGGCCTCGCCGAGCTCGCCCCAGGGGGCCAGCAGCGGCACGTCGGCCTCGTCGTAGCCCCACCCTCGAAGGACATCGAGGGCTCGGGTCACGAGTTCACGGCGGCGCCGGACACGCGCGGATGTCGACGGTACGTCGAGGGTCATGGGACCCCGGTCGGGTGCAGGTCGGTCGGCCCGCCGATGCGAGCGTCACGAGAAGGTGTGCGAAGCAGAAACCGTAGCGGCGTCAGGGGTGCGGGACCCGGACGCGAGCGTCAATGATGATGCGCGAGATGCACCACGACGAGATGCGAGGGACGCACCATCGGGAGGGGCACCACGGGATCGACGCTTTCGGGCTTGCTGCTCATGTCGCGACCTCACTGTACCGCGCAAGCGACGAGCGCCGCGCACCGAAAGAGGTAACAGGGGGTGAAGACCCCTGTCAACGCGCTGTGTCATTGACGTGCGCGCCTCGTCACCGGACTCGGGCCGCACCGAAGCGATCCACGGGTCGCGAAATCCGGGCACGACCGCTGCGGGCCTCCCGGTAGGGGCGCGACGGTGCAGAGCGCGGCCGATCAGGGCGCGGGGGCCCCCGGCGCTCCGCCTGCTGCGGGCACCACGGCGCGCGCTTCGCGAAGGCGCCGCTCGCGGTCGTCCGCCGTCTGCGCCTCGAGCTCGTCGAGCCAGTCGACGACATCGGGGTGCGCGTCGATCCACGCCGCGCGCTCGCGCGCGAGGCGCGCCGCGTGGGCGTCGAGGTCGACGGCGGTGAGGTCGACACCGAACGTCGCACACGCCGCGTCGCACCGGCTCGGGTCGAGCACCCGGTCGAGCACGCGCCCACCGAGCGCGGCGGTGAAGTGACTCGACTCGTAGAAGTACGTCATCGGCGGCTCACCCTCACCAGCGATCGGCTCGGCGAGATCCCCCGTCCACCCCATGAAGTCCCACACCTGCACAGGGGGCCCGTCTGCACCGAGCCCCGTCACGAGGTCGACGAGCTCGCGGCGCAACCGCACCAGGTCCGCGCCGAGCCCCATGCGCTCGAGCACCTCGAACTGCACGGCGTGCACCGGCGGGATCGCGAGGACCACCGTCGCCCCGCCCGCCCGCGCGGACGTCACGATCCGCTCGAGGGCCGCGACCCGATCCTCGCTGAACGTGAAGCCGTTGTACGTGCCCGGGTTCACGAAAAAGTTGCGCACGAGCAGGCCCTCGAAGAGCGCCTCGTTGCTCTGCGGGGACTCGCGGTAGTCCCGGTGCCCGTCCGCGCGGACGGTCTTGCGCGGCAGGGTGCCGGACGCCGACCGGCGCACGACGTCGACCGCGAGCGCGAGGACCCGCGAGCCGAAGACCCACGACAGGCGTGTGTCGACGCGCACCGCGCCGGTCGGCAGGCGCGAATCGGCGAAGTCGGCGCTGCCCGTGCGCGCCGCGCCGAACTCGAGCAGCGACACCTCGACGAGCACGAGGTCGAGGTCGTTGTGGGCGGCCGCGACCTGCCACTGGTGCTCGAGCTCCCACAGGTTCGTCCCGTCGAGGGACGCGTCGTAGACGCGCCGGTCGCCCCACGCGGGGTGCGCCGGATCGAAGCCGGCCATCGACCGCGACGTACCGAGGATCAGGCCGTCGAATCCACCGCGCGCGAGGGCCTCGCCCTTCGCGCCGCGAAAGTGCAGCGACCGCCAGGGGTCGAACCGATCGAGCCCGGTGCCGTGCACGCCGAGGGGATCGACAACGAGCTGCAACCCGGCGAGCCCGACGAGCGCCGCGACGACCAGCGCCGCCAGCGCGGCGGCGTACCGACGCCACGCCGCAGGGGGATCCTGCTGCGCCGCGCGCGGGGTCGGGGTCTCGACGGGGGCGGTCATCGGCACGGTCAGAACTGGAAGTAGATGAAGGTGGTGCCCCGCGCGATCTGCGCGAGAGCGACCACCAAGAGGACGGCGATCACGACGGCCCACGCGAGGTTCGGACGCCACGTGATCGGCAGCGGCGCCGGCTCGGTTGCTGGCCAGCGGTCCGCGTCGCGGAATTCGAGGGCCGGCTCGTAGCGGGCGAAGATCTGCTGGGTGTTCGGCGCGAACCACGCGAGCAGCAGCGCGCCGGCGATCCACGGCGCCGCCGCAGCGGCCGACACCCCGGTGACCGCGTCACCGCCGAGCCCGATCAGGCCCTGCAGCACGCGACCGGCGCCGTCGAAGGTGACCGCGCGAAACGGCACCCAGGCGATCATCGCAGCCACGAAGGTCGCGGCCATCGCGACGAAGCGCCGCGACGCGCCCTGCCAGCGGGTGAGGACACCGGTGCGCTTCGTGAACCCGAACCAGGCGTGGTTCACCATCAGGTACGCGCCGTGCAGAAAGCCCCAGAGCACGAAGTTCCAGCCCGCGCCGTGCCACAATCCGCCGAGCAGCATCGTGGCCATCAGGTTCACGTACCGCCGGATCCGCCCCTTTCGGTTGCCGCCCAGCGGGATGTACAGGTAGTCGCGCAGAAAGCGGCTGAGCGTCATGTGCCACCGCCGCCAGAACTCGACCACGCTCGTCGACCGATACGGCGAGTGGAAGTTCAGCGGCAGCAGGATGCCGAACATGCGACCGATGCCGATCGCCATGTCCGAGTATCCGCTGAAGTCGAAGTAGAGCTGCGCGGTGTAGGCCAGGGTCCCGATCCACGCCTCGGCGGTCGACACCGCCGTCCCCGCGTCGGCGACGGTGAACACCGGGTCGGCGTACGCGGCGAGGGTATCGGCGAGGATGACCTTCTTGGCGAGCCCGACGACGAAGATCGACGTGCCGATCGCGAGGTCCGCCGTCCGGTCCCGGTCGGCGGCGCGGTCCTTGAACTGCGGCAGCATCTCGCCGTGGTGGACGATCGGGCCGGCGATCAGCTGGGGGAAGAACGTGACGAAGAGCGTGTAGTCGATGAACCGATACTCTTTCGCCAAGCCCCGGAACGCGTCGACGAGGTACGCGATCTGCTGGAAGGTGAAGAACGAGATCGCGATCGGCAGCACGATCTTCTGCAACACGAGGTCCGCGCCGGTGAGCGCGTTCACGGTGTCGACGAAGAAGTTCGCGTACTTGAACCACGCGAGCAGCGCGAGGTTGGTCACGACGCCGACGGTCAGCCCGAGCTTTCTCGTGGCCCGTGCACGCTCGGACCCGACGTAGAGCCCGACGGCGTAGTTGAAGCCGAGCGAGAACCCGAGAAGCACGAGGTACTTCGGTGCCCACCAGCCGAAGTAGACGAGCGACGCGGCGACGAGCCACGCGAGGCTCTCACGTTCACCGACCCGCGTCCGCACGACCTCGAAGCCGATCCAGGTGATCGGCAGAAAGAGGAGCAGGAAGACATAGGAGCTGAACAGCATGCAGGGCTCGCCCGGCGCCGATGCGGCGTCCGTGAGGGACGGGCGCACCCCACCCGTGCGCGCACGGGTTCGAGTCTATCGTCGAGGGCCCGCGGCGCAACCGCCGCGGTGCGCCGTCAGCGGCAGAGCTGATCGGGCAGGCAGACCGAGGCATCACCGAGGTCGCAACAGACCTGCCCGCCGTTGCAGGCGTCGTCGGTCTCGCAGCCCCGGACGCAGAGGTTCTGGCCGAAGCCGCCCTGCAGGCACCAGTTGCCGTCGCCGCAGTTCTCGCGGGTCTCGCAGTCGCTCGAGCAGTACCCGCCGGGCACCTGCGAGAAGCAGTACGGGGCGTCGCCCTCGACGCATTCGCCGTCGCCACCGCAGGTCGAGCCGACCTCGCCGGGCTCCGGCGGGGTCGTGCCGTCGCTGCCGCCACCGCCACCACCGCCGCCGCCGAGCGAATCGCACGTCGGGTCGAGGCCTTCGGGCAGGCAGAGCCCGCCGGACCGCCCCTGGGCACAGCACTCATAGCCCGCGCGACAGTCCGCGCCGGAGTCGCAGGGGGCCATGCACAGCCCGCCGGAGATCGTGTCGAAGCAGCCGGCGCCGCCGCCGCAGTCATCCACACCACTCGTGCAGTTCGCCGAGCAGTAGCCGTCGTCGAAGCCCTGGGCCTCGGTGAGGCAGCGGGGCGCGAGGCCCTCGAGCGCGGCGCACTCGTCGGTCAACGTGCACGGCGACCCGTAGGGCGCGCCGATCGAGGGCGGCGTGTCTTCGACCACGTCGATGGTGCCGCCGTCCGTCGTCGGGCCCGCGTCGTCGCCGACGCCCACGTCGACGGTCGGGCCGTCGATGCGGACCTCGCACACGCCATAGGTCTCGCCGTCGTTGCCCGGCACCTGCTCGCAGAACCAGCCGTTGCGGCAGTCCGTGTCGTCGTCGCAGCGCGGCACGCACCAGGCGTCGTCGCCGTAGGTGCGGCACAGGGTCTCACCGGGGCAGGCGTCGCTGCCGTCGCAGGCGAGGGTGCACGCGCCACCGGGGACGTCTTCGCGACAGAAGAACCCGCTGCCACAGTCGGCATCGGTGTCGCACGCCGCGCCGATCGCGGCCGGGTCGAGACCACCCGACGAGGCGGACTCGTTGGTGCCGCACGCAGCGAGGGCGACGAGCGACGAGGCGAAAGCGAGAGCGGCGAAGCGACGCATCGGGACTCTATCGGGGCACGAGAGCGGGCGCGTGGATACGCGGCTCGACACCCTCGATGATCCGCCGGAGTGGGTCAACCCCGCGCCCGTTCGCCGTTGACCCCCGCCGCGGGGCTGTGCCAGGCTCCCGGCGCCGGATCCGGCCTGCTCGGAGAATCCCATGTCGTCACGCCTGCTCACGCTCGTTCTCGCTCTGCTCACCACGCTCGCCGCCTGCCAGCCCGGGTCCGCCCCGGCCGAAGGTGCCACCGAGCCCGGTGACGAGCCCAGTGACGAGCCGTCGACCGAGACCGCGTCCGACGACGAGGCCGCAGCCGACGACGAGGGCGGCGAAGAAGCCGCCGGTGACGACGACGGCGCCGTGGCGCAGGCCGACGATGCGCCCGCCGCGGACCGGTACCCGCAGCTGCTCTTCGGCCTGCTCACCCCCGAGGAGCGCACCCGCTTCGTCGGCCTCGCCGAGGGCGAGCTCTGCCCCTGCGAAGAGGGTTCGGTCGTCAGCCTCGACGCCTGCCTGCAGGACCCCGAGCAGACCTGCGAGATCGCGCTGCAGTCTGCCGCCATCATGATGCAGGGCATCAAGGAGGGCGCCGACGACGTCGAGCTGCTCAACGCGATCCAGCTCTACCAGGAGAACATGCGCCGCGTGCACGAGTTCGACCTCGAGGGCGTGCCGTACAAGGGCGCCGAGGATCCGGACATCGTCATCGTCGAGTACGCGGACTTCGAGTGCCCGGCCTGCCGCATGGTTTCGGGCGTGCTCGATGGCCTGATGGGCGAGTACGGCGACCGCGTGCGGGTGTACTACCGGCACTTCCCCCTGCCGACGCACCACAACGCGGCGGTGGCCGCGCGCGCCGCCACGGCGGCCCACAATCAGGACCGGTTCTGGGACATGCACGACCGCATCTTCGCCGGCCAGGCGGAGCTGCAGCAGGCGCAGGACGCCAACGCGCTGCTCGCCACGTGGGCGCAGGAACTCGGCCTGAACATGACCCGGTGGGCCGCCGACCTCGAGTCCGACGCGGTCGCCGCGCGGGTCGAAGCCGACCGCACGTCGGGGATCGAGGCATCGATCTCCGCGACGCCGACCCTGTACATGGACGGCCGGATGCTGATGGGCGGCTACGACGCCGTGACCCTCGCGGCGACCATTCAGGCGCGACTCGACGAGATCGACGCCGCCGAGTGAGCGCGCCTTCGGCTCGGCGCACGCCGCGGCCGATTGGATCCGACCCGCACCACCGAACCCGCCTCGAGAGAGGCCAGCGGGCGGACGGGTCGCTACGGCAGCGCGCCCTGCTCGATCCACGCCTCGATCGTGCGCACCGCGTGCCGCGACAGCCGGGGCTGTTCGGACCACGGCGGCGGCATGACCGTCCCGAAGCGTGCGACCGGGGCATCGACCAGCTTGTTGAGCAGCACGGATCGCTCAGGCTCCCCCGCGAGCACGAGCCACCGATCCGGCACACTCGACGAGTGCTGATCCACGAGGGCGTCCGCCGTCAGCGCGACGAGCCCCTCGCCGTCGTGGCAGCTCGCGCAGTCTGTCAGCAGCGGGGCGACGTCCGTCGAGAACGAGAGCGCGGCGACGTCCGCTGGCCCGCCGCCTTCGGCCGGCACGGCCGAGAACCCCGTGGGGTCCGGGACGAGCGCCGAGCGCCCGTCTAGCCCCCGCAGCGCGCCGGCGTTCAGCGAAACCGTCCAGGTCAGCCCCGCGCGCCAGGGCTCGATCGGCACGAAGCGCATCTCCAGGTCGGTGAGCGACGTCTCGACCTGCCCGTACATGCGGATCGATCCGCTCGTCACCGTGAAGAACGCGTCGGGGTTCGATCGGAGCGGATCCCACGGGCCATCGAGCCGGACGACGAGCGGAGATCGCCCGTCGATGATCGCGTCCGCATCCGGGTGAACGATCTCGACCTCGAGCCGGTCGAGATCGCCGTCCGCGAGCCCCTCGGGCGCAGAAACACACGCGCCCATCGCGAGGGACAGCGCACAGACACTGGATGCAATTTGTCGCACGTCCCCTCGCGAGTATGCCTTGACGGCCCCTGGTGCAGGTGGCAATACGGCGTTGGTTTCACGCATCCCTGACGCGCGGATAGAGCCGCTCGATTCGAAGCGGGGAGTGCGAAGCCGTTGCAACTGTTTCTACAGGCCCACGGGAATCGCCCGACCCCTTCACCTTGATGGTGAACCGGAGGACCGCCAGATGTCCATGAATCCGCAGACCCGCGTCCAGCAGCTCCTCCTCGGAGCGTTTCTTGTCGGCCTCTTCGGCCTGTTCGCTACGGCGTGCGGTCCGAAGTACCCGAACTGCAAGAACGACGGTCACTGCCAGCGCCCCAACGTCGAAGACATGGGGACCCCGTTCTGCATCGACAATACGTGTCGCGAGTGTCGGGACGATTCGCACTGCGGCCGCGGTCAGGCGTGCAACGGTGGCACCTGCCGTCCGATCCCGGGCTACTGCGACGACGAGATGCCCTGCCCCTCGCCGCAGGTCTGCCGTGACAACCGCTGCGGTCCGGAGTGCCTGAGCGACGACGAGTGCGAAGGCGAGTTCGCCTTCTGCGAAGGTGGCACCTGCCGTGAAGGCGACTGCAACACCGACGACGACTGCGACGAGGGCTTCCGCTGCGAGGCGCACATGTGCCGCCCGATTCCGGACAACTCGCCGTGCGCGAACCAGGAGTTCCAGACGGTGTACTTCGACTTCGACGAGTCGGCCCTCACCACCGCCGCCCGCAACACGATGGACTGGAACCTCGCCTGCATGGAGCGCTTCGAGGGTGAGATCACCATCGAGGGCCACTGCGACGAGCGTGGCACCACCGAGTACAACCTCGCCCTCGGCGAGCGTCGTGCCCGCGCCGCCCGCGACTTCATGACCGGCGCCGGCGTCGAGCGTGGCCGCCTCAACACCATCTCGTACGGCGAGAGCCGCCCGGCGGACCCGCGTCGCAACGAGTCGGCGTACCGCCAGAACCGTCGCGCCGAGTTCGTCTGGCGCTGATGCGCGGTCGATGACCGAACGACGGGCGCGGTGCTTCGGCATCGCGCCCGTCGGCGTTTTTGCGCGCTGGGGCGGGGCGGCCGGGTGGCGCTGGCGCAGGGACGCGGCGTGCGCGGCTGCGCGGTGGCGCCGCACGGCACACGCGGGCGGTGCCACGGGTGCGCGAAGAAGCCGGGCGGCGTGGGGCAACGTGGACCGCGGCTGGGCCGCGGGGGCGAGGCAGGCCTCGTCCCTGCAGGTGGCCGCGCGACGGGGCGGGGTGATTTCAACCCTTGCAGCGGGGGATCGATCGCGGCAGGCTGCCGCCGCTTCGACCCTCGGTCCCGTCTGACCCATGACGCCTCTTCGCACGCTCCGTCTGGCCACGCTTGGCGTTGTCGCCCTCGCTTCGACCGGCTGCTACCTGAACTCCGCCGGCAAGGAGCTCGAGCGGCAGGTCGCCATGATCGAGGCGCGGCAGAACGAGTTCACCGCGACCTTCGAGAGCGATCGCGAACGGCTCACCGAGCTCGTGCTGCGCGCCGAGACGAACATCGAGGAGCTCGAAGGCGCGCTGGTCGAGGCGCAGGCCTTCCTGCAGCGCAACAACGCAGACCTCGGCGCCCGGGTCGACCAGCAGGCCGCCGAGGTCGGCGACATCCGCGGTCGCATCGAGGAGTCGCAGCACCAGCTTCTGCTGCTGCGCGAAGAGCTCGACCTGCTGCGCGAAGAGCTCGACCTGCGCTTCGAGTCGCTTGCCGACTAGGCGGACAGCGCACGCCAGCGAACAGCGACAACGCGGCCAGCCTGCGCCATCGAAGATCGGCAGCGCGACCAGCCCGCGCGACCGAACACCGGCAACGCGGATCGCGCGCCATCGAGCATCCGCAAAAACGACCGAGGCCGCGCCCCGAAAGGGCGCGGCCTCGCGCGCATTCACGCGGTGCGGCGATCAGCCGAACCAGAACGTGAAGCCGAAGTTGCCGAGGACGTCGCCCCGGAACAGGCCGATGTTCATGCCGGTGTTGTCCACCTGGCCGTTCGGGTCATCGATCCCGTTGAGGGTCTCGGTCTCCTTGTCCGACACCGGGTCGATGGTCACGCCGACGCGGCCGAACACCGAGAAGAAGTCGTACAGGAAGATCTCACCACGCAGACCGAGCTCGAACGCGATGTCGCTGTACGACTCGCTGACGCTGGTGTTGTTCTGCGAGACCGAGCCGCTGTTCGACGTGAAGCCGAAGCCGAGGAACGCCGAGAGCGTCGCCTTGCGGCTGGTGGCGATGCGGAACTCGCCGAGGAGCGAGAGGTCGATCGTCGACGAGCTGGTGGTCGACTCGGGGCCGTTCTGCGGCGCCGACTTCGTGCTGTTCATGTTGCCGCCGAACATCAGCTCGAGGCCGACGCTCTCGGCGACCATGTAGCGGAGGCTGAGGCCGGTGCCGCCGTCGACGTTGCCGTCGACACCGACGCCGAACGCGCCCGCCTTCGAGGCCCAGTCCTCGGCCTGAGCCGAAGCGGTCGACGCAAAGCCGAACACGCAGAGAGCGCTGATCGCAACGAGTAGCTTCTTCATGTCCATTCCCCTGGATGGCGTGCCGGCGGGTCCGCCGGCGCAGTGGTACCTTTGGAAGGCGCGGGCGTTGTAACCACACGGGATCGACCGGTGCAACTGTTTCCGCGGGGAATTTTCGTGGACCCACCGGTCGGATCGCGACGCGTCGCGTTACAGCCAGGTGACCGAACGCGTTGCAGATTCCCGACCGACCGTTCGGTTGGCAGATCGACGGACCCCCACCCGACCCGGCGGTCCAGTGGACGCGCTGTGGCCCGATCCGTGCCGCTCGCCGACGGTCAGCGACGCCCGGGTACCGCGACGGCCACCTGCTCCACGCGAACCCCCGGCGTCAGCTCCCCGGTGCCGAGCACAACGACCCGGTCGAAGCGGAGGGCGAGCAGCTGGCGCAGGTAGCGACGGACGTCCGACGCGACCAGCACACGCAGCGGCTGCCCTCGCGGGACGAGCCCGTCGAACGCGCCGAGGATCTGATCCGTCACCGCCGGCGCGAGGGCCAGCCCGGGCCGCCCGCCGTCGCGAGTGATCGCGTCACGTACGGTCTGCTCGATGGACGGGTCGACGAGCACCACCCGCAGCACGCCGTCGGGGGCGTGCCGCGCCATCAGGGTGTGGGCGACGCCACGGCGCGCGATCTCGGTCAGCGCGATCACGTCGTCGTCCTCGGTCGCGTCCTCGGCGAGGGCCTCGAGGATGCCTCGCAGGTCACGGATGGGCACCTTCTCGGCAGCGAGGCGACGCAGGATGCCCGTGAGGCGAGCGAGGGGCACCGGGCGCGGCACGACGGCGTCGACGAGCGCACCGTGCGAGGCCTCGACCGCATCGAGGGCGGCCTGCACCTCGGCGATCCCGACGAACCGCTCTGCCGATGCGTTGGCGGCCGCAGCGATCTCGAGCACGATCTGACGCAGCAGCGGCAGGACGTCGAATCCCGCCGCCTCGGCCGCAGCCGCCACTTCGGCGGGCAACCGCCGACCGGGGGCACCGGACACGGGATGCAGCACCGGGTCGCCGCCCAGGGCCGCGAGCTGGTCCGCGGGTCCGAACGCGAGCACCGCGTTCGGGTCGAGCCGCTGGTCCCGGGCGCGGGTCTCGTACACGTCGATGCGGACGTGGTCGGCCGGCCCCCGCCCCCATCGGACCCGCACGGCCGGGAGCCGCACCCCGGTGCGCAGGAACCACGCCTCGCGCAGGGTCCGGATCTCTTCGCGCAGGGCGTCCTCCTGCCCGCGCTCGCGCAGCGCCTCGGCGAGGGCTGCGCCGAGGGTCACGGTGAGCGGCGACGCGAGCGGGACGAGCGGCGTGTCGGACCCTGCGGTCGGCGCCGGCTCGTCGTCCTCGTCGTCCACCCGTCGTCGGCGGTCTCGGCGTACCAGCGCCACGTTCGTCCCGATGAGCGCGGCGCCGATGAGGCCGAAGGGCCCCACGGGCAACCCGGGGACGACCGCGAGGCCGACCAGCAGCGCACCCGAGAGACCGAACACCCGCGGATGCCCGGACAGCTGGTCAACCACTTCGGCACCCAGATCCCGGGACGCCGCGCCGTCCGGGCCCGCGACCCGGGTGACGACGAGGCCGGCCGCGACCGCCACGAGCAGCGCCGGGATCTGCGACACGAGGCCGTCGCCGATCGTCAGCAGGGTATACGTGCGCGCGGCCTCGGCCGGGTCCATCCCCCGCTGCACGATGCCGATGACGAGGCCACCGACGACGTTGACGACGGTGACGATCATCCCGGCGATCGCGTCGCCCTTCACGAACTTCATCGCCCCGTCGAGAGCACCGAAGAGCTTGGACTCCCGCTGCAGGTCGCCGCGGCGGGCGCGCGCTTCGGCGAGGGTGAGCGCACCGGCGCGCAGGTCCGCGTCGATCGCCATCTGCCGCCCGGGCATCGCGTCGAGGCTGAACCGCGCGGCCACCTCCGCCACCCGTTCGCTGCCCTTCGCGATCACGACGAACTGGATGACCGTGAGGATGAGAAAGACGACGGCGCCGACGACGTAGTTGCCCTGCACGACGAAGCCGCCGAACGCGTCGATGACCCGGCCCGCATCGGCCTGGCCGAGGATGAGCCGGGTCGACGAGACATTGAGCGCGAGCCGAAAGAGCGTCGCGATGAGCAGCAGCGACGGGAAGGTGCTCAATCGCAGCGGATGCGCGACGTAGAGCCCGGTCAGCAGCAGCACGACACTGAACGCGAGGTTGGCCGACAACAACACATCGAGCAGCGGCGTCGGCAGCGGCAACACGAGGAGCGCCACCACGCCGATGACCAGCGTGGCAAACACGATCTCCCCGGGTGCCGCAGCACGAGGCGGGGCGAGTGAACGACGTCGTGACACGGATCCCTCCCTCACCGCGAGGAGCCCGCGACGGCTCCCACGTCCACCCTACCATCGGGGTGGTGCACGGCCAACGCGCCCGTCGCGCGCGTGCCCCCGAATTGTCGCTTGCATCCGCCGAATCCGCGCACCAGGGTGCGCGAACGCGCGGGCTGCCCGCGTCCCACCCCGTTCGGCCGTTGTAGGGCCGAGGCGTAACCCCCGAGGTGAATGATGTCCGACGCCGTCGAGAAGGCTCCCCTTTCTGCTGGCGAACGGCTGTGGCGGATCCGCCACTCCACTGCGCACGTCATGGCGCAGGCCGTGGTCGAGCTGTTCCCCGACGCGAAGCTCGCGATCGGGCCGCCGATCGATACCGGCTTCTACTACGACTTCGATCTGCCCCGCGCCCTGACCCCCGATGACCTCGAGGATCTCGAGGCGCGGATGAAGAAGATCATCAAGGGCAACCACACCTTCGAGACCTGGACCTCGCCGGTCGACGAGGCGATCGCGTACTTCGAAGAGCGCGATCAGCCCTACAAGGTCGAGCTGATCCGGGACCTCGCCGACCGCGGCGAGACCGAGGTGCGGTTCTACAAGCAGGACAGCTTCGTCGATCTCTGCGCCGGCCCGCACGTCCCGCGGACCGGCAACTGCAAGGCGTTCAAGCTGCTCAGCGTCGCCGGCGCCTACTGGCGTGGTGACAGCGATCGGCCCATGCTGCAGCGGATCTACGGCACTGCGTGGAAGAACAAGACCGACCTCGCGGCGTACCTGAAGCTGCTCGACGAGGCGAAGAAGCGCGACCACCGCAAGCTCGGGCGTGAGCTCGACCTGTTCAGCTTCAACGCGGTCTCGCCCGGCGCGGCGTTCTGGCACCCGAAGGGGTGGACCGCCTACCGCGAGCTGCAGGGCCTGTGGCGCGAACTGCACGACGAGTACGGCTACGTCGAGATCTGCAACCCGCTGGTCTACAACAAGTCGCTCTACGAGACCTCGGGCCACTGGGACCACTACAACGAGCACATGTTCAAGCTCGACTCGGAAGGCGAGACCTTCTGCGTCAAGCCGATGAACTGCCCGGACACCATGCTCTTCTACAAGTCGCGCAAGCACTCGTACCGCGAGCTGCCCCTGCGCGTGTCAGAAGGGCAGATCCTGCACCGCAACGAGCTGTCCGGCGCGCTGAACGGTCTCTTCCGCGTGCGACAGTTCGCGCAGGACGACGCACACATCTTCGTGACCGAGGACCAGATCGAGTCCGAGATCGGCAAGGTCATCGAGATGGTCGACCGGCTCTACGGTCTCTTCGACCTCGAGTACCGGGTGAAGCTCTCGACCCGGCCGGACAAGTTCATGGGCGACCCGTCGCTCTGGGACATGGCCGAGGCCGGGCTCAAGAACGCCATCGAGGCGAACGACCTCGACTACGTGGTCAACGAGGGCGACGGCGCGTTCTACGGGCCGAAGATCGATTTCGACGTCGTCGACGCGCTCGGCCGGACCTGGCAGTGCGCGACCATCCAGCTGGACTTCCAGCTGCCGCGGCGGTTCGAGCTGACCTACACCGACAGCGACAACAGCGCGAAGACCCCGATCGTCATCCACCGGGCGTTGTTTGGTTCGTTCGAGCGCTTCTTCGGCATCCTGCTGGAGCACGTCGCCGGTGCGTTCCCGACCTGGATGGCGCCGGTGCAGGCGATCTTCCTGCCGATCAACGATGAGCTGGCGGCGTACGCCCACGACGCGGCGGCGAAGCTGCGGGCGGCGGGCATCCGCGCCGAAGTCGACGATCGCAGCGAGAAGCTGGGGCGAAAGATCCGCGAGGCCGAGCTGCAGAAGGTCCCGTGGATGCTCGTCGTCGGCAAGCGCGAGGTCGAGAACGGCACCTTCTCGCTGCGCACCTGGCGCGACGGCGACCGGGGCAGCGTCGACCTCGACACCCTGCTCACCGAGATGAAGGACCGCATCGACCAGCGCGAGTTCGACGTGACCCTCGACAAGATCGAGTGGTCCGAGGACGCATTGGATGCGGACGACTTCGGGAGCGGTGTCGAAGGTTACTGAAGGTCGCACCCGCGAAAGGAATCGGCACACAAATGCGGCGGCGCGCCTTGCGCGCACCCGACGGTCCTGGCATGAATCTCAGAGGGGACTCATTCTTGCGTCCCGCCCCCCGGTACGAGGCCACGGCCCACGAACCGGATGTTCCGGAGTCATCGATGAACGTGTCCTCGCTCGCCGCACGCGCGGCTGTTGCTGTTTTCACCGTCGCGGCGCTGTCCGCGACGGCCCACGCGCAGTGGCTCGCCCCTGCCAACGACGGGTCGCGGGCGCTGATGATCCCGGGCGCCGGTGACCTGGAGCTGCCCACGGTCGGCTGGTCGCTGCCCACCGGGCAGTTCGCCACCGGCGGCAGCTTCGTCTTCACCGACATCGGTGGTGACGAGCTCGGCGTGGTCGTCGCCAACCAGGGCTCCCTGGTCGCGCGCGACCTCGAGGACCGCGTCGTGTGGTCCACGGCGAACCTGGGGATCAACACGATCGTCGGCAGCTGGGACTTCGACGGCGACGACGACGCCGAGTTGCTCGTCATGGCCGCCAGCCAGCCCGGCGCGCTCTTCCTCGTGGACGAGGGCTCGGGCGCCATCCTGTGGCAGAAGAACGACTTCGCGTTCACCGTGACGCCGTCGTACCTGACGCTGATCGTCGAGGACATGACCGGCGACGGCGTCGTCGACATCATCTTCGCCGCCCAGGGTTCGCCCGACCTCGAGCTCTTCTCGTTCGCGGACGGGTTCGGCAGCACCGAGTCCGAGTGGACCACGCCGATCGTCGGCTACCGCACGATCCTGTGGCCCATCGTCGGCGACTTCCTCGACGGCGAAGGCGACGAGATTCTGCTCATGCAGAGCCGCAACTACCGCGTGTACGACGGGCAGGACGGCACCGAGGAGATGGTCGGCCCGGTCGTGATGTCGCAGACCGCGTTCGGTCACCTGCAGACCGTCGCCGACCTCGACGACGACGGTCTCGAAGAGGTGGCCAGCGTGTCGTGGAGCGGCCCGAACGGCCGCCACATCGGCGTGCTCTCGGTCGATGACGGCAGCTGGGTGTGGCAGTACGAGTACACCGGCGACGTGCGCATCGAGCCGGTCGCCGAGGCTATCGCCGACGTCGATGGTGACGGCGAGCTCGAGCTGGTCGCCAACCTCTGGGACAGCACGTCGGACGAGTTCGAAGGCTTCCCGCGGGGGCCGGCCGGCAACTACGACGGCATCGACAACGCTGACACCTGGACGGTGGGTGTGTTCGACCTCGCCACGGGTGACCTCGAAGTCGCCATCGCCGATCGCTTCGTCCGCGCGGTGACCGACCTCACCGGTGACGGCGTCGCCGACATCGTGGCCCACGACGCGACGGGCGCGCCGAACAACAAGAACTTCTTCGCCGACATCATCGTCACGACGGTGGCCGAGGACGGGTCCACCGTCGACGTGCTCACCCTCGAGGACGCCGACGTCCTGCGCGTCCAGGCGCCCCGCGTCGGGGACCAGAACACGATGAACGGCGGCGGCGCGCTCGTGCACTTCGGCGACGACATCATCGTGGCCCTCGCGATCGCTGACGACGGCTCGCCGTCGTCGTACGCGCGCATCGGCGCCGAGGACGGCACCGCGGCGGTGCTTGCCGAAGTCGACGTGACCCCCGAGCGCCCGTTCAGCCTGTGGCTGCCGCCGTCCGGCGACCGCATCGCCACGTTCAGCCCGCGCGATGGCGCCCAGCTGCACGACGGCACGTTCGCCGCTACGACCGGCACCGTGACCACGTCGGGTCGCCTCGTGAACCCGCTCGTCAGCGAGACGCAGCTCGCGTTCCTCGTGGACGACCAGCTGCGCGTCTACGACACGGTCGAGGACCCGGCGTCGGCCCCCGAGCTGGCCTGGTCCTTCTCGCGCCTCGGCCTCGCCGACCTCTTCGGCGCCGTCGTCGGCGAAGACGCCGTGTGGCTGGCTCGCGCCCGCACGGCCGACGGCAACACGACCGCGCTCTCGCTGTCCGAGACGGGCACGCTGAACTGGGAGTACGCGTCCGGCGTCGCGAACAGCAACTCGAGCCGGTTCGTCGTCGAGCCGGCCGAGGGGCTCATCTACTTGACCCTCTTCGACCCGTCCCTCGCTGGCGCCGAGCGGTTCTACACCGACCTGCTCGACGCGGTGACCGGCGACATGGTGGCATCCGCCCCGAACAGCCTCGGCCGTACCTTCACCGACCCGGGTGTCATCGTGACCGGTCGTGACGACGGCGCGCGCCTCGCGACGGCGACGATCAACCGCCTGCACATCCTCGGCGACGACGGCACCCTCGAGCTCGAGATCCTCAACCGCGGCCTGAACAACAACCTCGTCGCGTGGGACGTCGACGGCGACGGCGTGCAGGACCTCATCGCGTTCCGCGCCCGCGACCTCGCGACCGACCCGTACGCCGTCTGCGCGTACTCCGGCGACGACGGCGCGACGCTCTGGTGCAACGTGCCCCGTGAGGCGGTCGAGACCCTGAACTCGGCCGTGGCGCCCATCCCGCGGGACGGCGGCGGCTCGGACCTCGCGCACGTCATCCGGTACGGCGAAGTCCGCCGCGTGTCCGGTGTGGACGGCACGTCGATCTGGTCGCGCTGCCTGTCCGGCGGCGACCTCTTCGTGCACCCGACCGATCCGACCGAGCCCTTCGCGGCGCCCTGCCCGGCTGCCTCGCTCTCGGCTCCCGTCACCGCCGACATCGACGGCGACGACGACCTGGAGATCGTGATCGGCTCCGGCGACGGCTACCTGTACGTCCTCGGTATCGACGGCTCGCTGGAGCGCGCGACCAACCTGCGCGCCGCCGTGGGCCGCCCGATCATCACCGACGCGAACGGCGACGGCACCCTCGACCTCTTCGCGCCCCTCGGCACCGGCTCGCTCGTGTCGGTCCTGCAGGCCGAGTCGACCCCCGTGGCCGAGGTGCTCGACGTCTCGTTCGACGCCGACACCGGCACGTTCGGCGTCGCCGACATCGACGAGACCTTCACCTTCTTCGAGGCGTCCGTCCGCTGGACGGCCATCGCCGGCGGTCGCGAGTACCGCGTGCAGCTCATCGACGAGAACGGCGCGTCCATCGCGTCGACCGTCGTGACCGACGCTGCGGCGACTACGCACCGGTTCGAGGACCTGCGTCTGCAGATCGGCTCGACCTACCAGTTCGGCGTCATCGCCGTGACCGAGGCGGGCGCCGTCTCGGTCGAGGTGATCTCGGACGGCTTCACCGTGACCGACCCCGGCGCGCCGATCGTCAGCGGCGTCGCGCTCGACCCCGAGCTCTTCGCCGCCGGCGACCCCGTCCTCGCCACGCTGATGGGCAACGCCGCGTCGCGTGCGGGCATCGACAGCTACACGGTCAGCTTCATGGGCGAAGAGGTCTTCGCCGCCGAAGGCTTCGGCCGTGAGAACCTGCTCATGGACGCTGCCCTGCCCGAGCTCACCGGCGCCGGCGGCGCCGCACTCGACATCGGCGAGTACGAGGTGACCGTGACGGTCATCGACGGGCTCGACCGCGAGGCCACCGCCACCGCGACGTTCGCCGTGGTCGACGAGCCGGTCATCCAGTCGGCGACGCTGACCCCGGACCGCTTCGCCGCAGGCCGCACGATCACCACGCTCGTCGAGGCGACCGCTGCGTCGCCGGCGGGCGTCACGGACTACATGATCACCTTCGACGGCGTCGAGCTCGCCACGGGCACGCTCGCTGGCGGCTCGCCGGAGTCGATCGAGGTCGAGCTCACCAACCTGCGCGACGCGGAGGGCGGGACGCTCGACATCGGCGACTACGAGATCGAGGTGGCCTTCGTCGACGGGCTCGACCGCATGGTCACCACGACCCTGCCCTTCTCGGTCCTCGACGAGCCGATGGTCGCCGACGCGGCGTTCGACCCCTCGACCTTCACCGAGGGCACCGAGGTCACCGGCACGCTCACCGCCACCGGCACCGGCTCGGTGAACCTCGTGAGCTGGTCGGTCGTGTTCGAGGGCAACGAGGTCGCGTCCGGCGACATCGACGAGCCGTCGACCGAGTTCGACCTCTCGGTCGACCTGACGCAGCTCGAGCGGGACGGCGGCGCGCCCTTCGTCGTGCGCACCTACGACATCGAGGTGTTCATGACCGACGAGCTCGGTCGTCAGGCGACGGCGATCGCCAGCTTCCGCGTCGTGGCGGGCCCGTCCGGTCCGTCCGTCGAGGACCTCGAGATCGACCCCGACTCCTTCGTGTTCGGCGACGGCGTCCAGGCGACCGTGTCCGGCCGCATCATCGCCGAAGCCGGCCTCGACGCGTGGGTGCTGGCCCTCGAGGGCGAGACCGTGCTGTCGGCGAGCGGCTTCGACGGCGAAGAATCCGTCGCGCTCGAAGAGGCGATCGAAGACGCCGACCTCGGCGGCGAGCTCGCCCCCGGTGAGTACACCCTCGAGCTGACCGCCACCGACGTGCTCGGCCAGGTCGGCACGGGCACCGCGTCCTTCGTCGTCCTCGACGCCACCGCAGACGTCGCCGAGCCCGGCATGGACGCGGGCACCGACGCCGGCATCGACGCCGGCGCGGACGCTGGCGATGCCGGTGGCGACGGTGGCAGTGTCGGCGGCGGTGGCGGTGGCGGCTGCAACTGCTCGACGACCAACGAGCCGACGACCGGCTTCGGCGGTCTGCTCCTGCTCGGCCTGATGATCGGCCTGCGCCGCCGACGCTGATCGATCCCTCGCTCGGCCTCGACGGCCCGTCGCTTCGTGCGGCGGGCCGTCGTGCGTTCGTGGGCACGATCCCGGCTCGGACAGACCGACCCGCGAGTCTGCCGCACCGCGTGATGGCTTCTCTTTGCTCGACCCGATCGAACCGGCTATCAGAGACATCCGTCCAGCACAGCGGGCCCTCGTTGCGGGCCCACGGAGGAACGACCATGAAGCGAATCCTCGTCGCGATCGCGACGTTCGCCCTTCTCGGTACCGCGGTGGCCCCTTCGGCCTTCGCGCAGGACCGGGCCGACTACGGCACCGAAGGCGAGACCACCGAAGAGTCGGGGTACCGCAACGTCGACATCTACGAGGCCGGCCGGTTTCGGATGCGCGACAAGCGGGACTACGAGAACATCATCATCCTCGGCCCGATCTTCATCCCGCCGGGGATGAGCGTCCGGTACGACCGCGGCATCTCGGACCGGTTCTCGGTCGTCGCCGGATTCGGCCTCGGCATCCTGAATCTCGACGACGGCGACGACGGCGAGTCGGCATCGCTGCGGTCGTTCCGGTTCCTGGCCGGCGCGAACTGGCAGCCGATCGGCAACGGCATGCACGGGTTCTTCGTCGGGCCACGCATCCGGTACAACACGTACAACGTGTCGGTGGACTGCTCGGACGGCGAGGAGTGTTCGGACGGCAGCGTCGGCACGCTCGGCATCGGCGCCGTGCTCGGCTGGCGCTGGATCTGGGATCCGGGCTTCTCGCTCGGCCTCGGGCTCGGCGGCCAGTACTTCTCGGTCGTGAGCGAGTCCTCGGCGACCTACTCGGACGGCAGCGAGACCGGCAGCGGCAGCGTGTCGTACGACGGGTTCCTGCCCGCGTTCGAGTTCACCCTCGGCTGGGCCTTCTGAGCCACGCCCTCGCGTGAACGACCGGGCGTCGCGAGTGCACTCGCGACGCCCGTCGTGCTCAGAACCGCGGCGGCGGGACGATCTCGATGCTCTTGGGGCGAGTCGGGCACGCCGCGCGACACAGCCCGCAGCCGATGCACGACCGCGGATCGACGAACGGGCGACCGTCTTCGTCGACGAGGATCGCGTCATCCGGGTACGGGCACGCCCGGTGGCACTTGTCGCACGCCGTGCCGGTCCACGCGCGACAGGTGTCGCGGTCGAGCTCCGCGAAGCCCATCACCGCGTTCGCGATGTCGATGACCTGCAGCGCCCCGGTGGGGCAGGCCGGCATGCACGGCGCGTCCGAGCACGCGACACAGGGACGCGCCCGGTTCGCGTCGATGAACGGGGTCCCTGCAGCAAGCCCGGCCCGGGTGTCCAACTCGAGGATCGCACCCACCGGGCACGCCTTCACGCACGCGCTGCACCGGGTGCACGCGAGCAGGAACTCGATCTCGGGGATCGCCCCCGGCGGCCGAGACACCCGCGGCGTGAACCGATCGGCCATCTGCTCCGCAGCGAAGCGCGCCGCGACGGCGCCCGCCTGCTTCGCGCGGTGCACGCCGAACTGCAGCAGCTGGCGCTTCGACATCACGTCTGTGGGATCGTCCGCAGGCATCGTCGGGTGGGGGCCCGGGCATGGGGCCATGACCATACGCACGGACGCGCCGGACACGAAGCCCCACCGGGCATGACCCACCGATCCGCCCGCGGTACGATCCGCGTGAACCCGCCCGGTGCTGCCTCTGTCTGCCCCGTTCGTCATCCGTCGCGTCCTGTCGAGCCTCGGCGTCCTCTTCGGCGTCGTCGTGCTCGTCTTCGTCGCCGTGCGCATCGCGCCGGGGGACCCGGTGACGTCGATCCTCGGTGAGCACGCCCTGGACGTGGACCGCGAGGCGCTGATCCGCTGCATGCGCCTCGACCGCGGCACCGGTGCCCAGTTCGTCGGCTGGCTCGGCGACGTCGGCAACGGCACGTTCGGGCGGTTCTGCGACGATCCGGACCGCACGGTGCGTACCGAGATCACCCGGGTGTTGTGGCCGACCGTGCAGCTCGCCCTGACGAGCCTGCTCTTCGCCATCGGGATGGCCCTGCCCCTCGGGGTCGTCGCCGCCCGGCGCCCCCGCACGTGGGTCGACACGTCGGCCCTCGTCGTCGCGTTGCTCGGTATCTCGATCCCGAACTTCTGGCTGGGCCCGATGCTCCTCGTCGCGTTCAGCCTCGGGCTCGCGTGGTTGCCTGCCCCCGGCGAGGGTGCGCTCAGCGTCGCGTCCCTCGTGCTGCCGACGGTGACCCTGGGCACCGCGCTGGCGGCGAAGCTGACCCGCATGACCCGCGCCACGGTGCTCGACACCCTGCCCGAGGCCTTCGTCGTCGCCGCCCGCGCCCGCGGTCTGTCCGAGCGCGCCGTGGTCTGGCGCCACGCCCTGCGCGCCGGGCTGACGCCGATCGTGTCCGTCCTCGGCATGCAGCTCGGCGCCCTGCTCGCCGGCGCGATCGTGGTCGAGAAGGTCTTCGCCCGGCCGGGCCTCGGTACCCTGCTGCTCGACGCGATCCAGGCCCGCAACTACGCCCTCGTGCAGGGGTGCGTGCTGGTCATCGCGATGGGCTACGTGATCGCGAGCCTGCTCGCGGACCTCGCCTACGCCGCGGTCGACCCGCGGGTGCGGGACGCCGACCGGGGGGCGCCATGAACCCGCTCGCCCACCATCAGGTGCGGGTCGGTGCTGCGCTCGTGCTCGCCCTCGTCGCCCTCGCCGTGCTCGCCCCGATCGTCGCTCCCCTCGCCGACCTGACGACCGACGTCACCCGGCAGCTGCAGGGCCCCGACGCAAGCCACTGGTTCGGCACCGACGAGAACGGCCGCGACCTCATGACCCTCGTCGCCCACGGCGCGCGGGTCGCGGTCATCGTCGGGTTCGGCACGACGCTCGTGTCTGCGGTCGTGGGGACCTTCGTCGGCGCCGTGTCCGGCTACGTCGGCGGGCGGGTGGACGAGGTGCTCATGCGCCTCGTCGACGTCGTGTTCGCCTTCCCCGGCATCCTGCTCGCGTTGCTCGTGCTCTTCGTCACCGCCGACCCGAACCTCGGCAGCGTCGTGCTGGCGTTGTCGCTCTCGGGCTGGGCGGGGTACGCGCGCCTCGTGCGGGGCGAGATGCAGCTCGAGCGGCGCATGCCGCGCATCGAAGCCTGCCGCGCCCTCGGCATCCCGCCGATGCGCATCCTGGTGCGCCACATCCTGCCCGCCACGGCCGGCCCGGTGCTCGTGCAGGCCACGTTCGGCGTGGCCGGCGCCATCCTCGCCGAGGCGTCGCTCTCGTTTCTCGGACTCGGACCGCAGGACGTCCCCAGCTGGGGGGCCCTGCTGGATCAGGGCGCGATGTACTTCCTGCTGACGCCCCACCTCGCCATCTTCCCCGGTCTGGCCATCGCGGGTACCGTCCTCGCCGTGAACCTGGTCGGCGACGGACTCCGCGACGCGCTCGACCCCCGCACCCGGACGACGAGATGACCGAATCCTCCCTCCGCGCCGACGTCGGTCAGCTTCTCGTGGCCGGCTTCGATGGCCCGACGCTCCCGGCCTCCGTCGCCGATGCGCTGTCCGGGGGGCGCCTCGGCGGCGTCATCCTCTTCGCCCGCAACCTCGAGGACGCCGAACAGACGGCGGCCCTCAACGAGGCGGTCTACGCAGCGACGAGCGACCAGCCCCTGCCCTTCGTCTCGATCGACCAGGAAGGCGGCCGCGTCCAGCGGTTGAAGGAGCCTCCGTTCGCGCGCTGGCCCCCCATGGCCGCCGTCGGCGCACGCCGCGACACCGACCTCACCGCGAAGGTCGGCGAGGCGATGGGCGACGAGCTCGCGGCGGTCGGGTTCAACCTCGACTTCGCGCCGATCGCCGACGTGTTCACCAACCCGGCGAACACCGTCATCGGCGACCGCGCCTTCGGCACCGACGTCGACACCGTCGCCCGGCACGCCGGGGCGTACATGGCCGGCCTGACGATCAGCGGCGTCGTGCCCTGCGCGAAGCACTTCCCCGGCCACGGTGACACCGCGCTCGACAGCCACTTCGACCTGCCGGTCGTCGAGCATGGGCTCGAGCGCCTGCAGGAGGTCGAGATCGAGCCGTTCCGCCGACTCATCGCCGCGGACGTGCCGATGATCATGACCGCGCATGTCCTCGTGCCCGCAGTCGACGCCCAGTGGCCCGCGACCCTGTCGAACCCGTGGATCACCGGCGTGCTGCGTCGGCAGCTCAAGTACGGCGGCGTCATCGTCAGCGACGATATGGAGATGAAGGCCGTCGCGGACCGGTGGGAGATCGAGGAGGGCGTCGAGCGCGGGCTGATGGCCGGCGTCGACCTCTTTCTCGTCTGCCACAGCGAGGACCGCTGGACCCGCGCGTTCGAGCACCTCGTGGCTCTGGGCACGAAGAGCTCGGCCGTGCGCGAGCAGATCGCCATGGCCGCCGGACGCGTCGGCTGGCTGAAGGACCGCTGGCTGCGCCCGTGGACCCGCCCGTCCGACGCGACCGCCGCGGTGTACGACGCGGACCGGCACGCCCTCGCTGCGTCGCTGCTCGCCTCGTGACCGCCTCGATGCCCGAGAGCGCCGGCCCCGCGCGCCCCCCCGATCGGGTCGCCGAGCGACGCGGCAACGTCTACGCGTTCCTGACGCTCGTCGCAGGGGTGTGTTCGTGGGTGCCGCTCGTCGTGCTCGTGACGGCGCCGCTCGCCCTCGTGTTCGGCGTTCTCGCGCTCTGGAACGCGCGACGCCGCGGCACCCGGCAGGGTACCGCGGCGGCGGCGTGGGGCCTGGTGCTCGCCGGCATCGCCGTCGTGCTCCAGGGCCTCGTGCTCGCCAGCGCCGGCGTCGTCGGGATCGTCGGCGGCTGGCTGGGTGTCGGGGGCTAGTCGAGCAGCTCGCCGGTAAGGAAGTACCCGCTGCCCGCGTCCGCGACCGAATCGCCGTCGATGACGAGGAAGATCACGTCGCCCTCGTCGAGGGTGATCGTCACGGTCGACCACGTCGTGGCCTCCGAATCGTCGTTGCACACGGCGGACAGGTCGATGTCTTCGAACGAAGTCCGACAGCCGGCCAGAACCGCGTAGAGCCACGTATCCGCGAGCCCGCCGGTCGAGACGCCCTCCGGCGGCACGGTCGTGAACCGATAGTCGCCCGTGTACGGAGCGACGAAGCGGGCGACAGATTCGGGGCCCGTCGTGTCCTCGCCGTCCAGACACGGAGGCTGCAGCGCGGAAGTCGGCGCGACCGGTAGCGAGTAGACGCCGGACGCGTCGGCGAACCCGAACTGGCCGGGCGCCAGCTCAGCCGAACCGAGGTCGAAGGGGAACTCGTCGATGCACGTCGCGTCGCAGACGGCGAGGTCGTCCGGATCGCAGACGAGCACCGGGCACGCGAGGCAGTCGCCGCCGCAATCGACGTCGTCTTCGGTGCCGTTGAGGATTCCGTCGTCGCAGGTGGCAGCCACACACGCGCCGTCCTCGCAGCTTCGGGACGTGCAGTCGAGACCGGCACGGCACGTCAGCCCGACCCCGCACCCGTCGCAGGTGTCGCCACCGCAGTCGATGTCCGACTCGTCTCCGTTCTGGGTGGCGTCGTCACAGGTCACCGCCTGGCACCGCTCACGCTCGCACACGAGCGAAGCGCAGTCCGCCCCCGTTCGGCAGATCGCGCCGTCGGCGCAGACCTCGCAATCCGCGCCGCCGCAGTCGACGTCGCTCTCGTCGCCATTCGTCAGCGCATCGTCGCACGTCGCCTCGGCGCAGGTGCCCGCGTTGCAGTAGTCGGTCGCACAGTCCGCGTCACGGCGGCACCCCTCGCCCTCGAGGCACGGGGCGCACGGTCCGCCACAGTCCACGTCGGTCTCCCGACCGGCCTGCTCGCCATCGAAACAGGCCGGTGCCCGGCACACGCCGTCGGCGCACCGACCACTGCGGCAGTCCGAGTCCTCGAAGCACAGGCGCTCGTTCGCGCACGGGCCACAGGTCCCGCCGCCGCAGTCCGCGTCGCTCTCGTCGTTGTTGCGGATCCCGTCGGCGCAGGACCCGTCCTCGCACACGTCGTCGATGCACGTCTCGCTGACGCAGTCGGCGCCCTCGATGCAGGCGTCCCCGAGCGCACACGGGTCGCACCCGCCGCCACAGTCCACGTCGGTCTCCGAGCCGTTCAGCGCACCGTCGTCACAGGCCGCAGCGGCGCAGGTCCCGTCGTCACCGCACACGCCGCTCGCGCAGTCGCGATTCATCTCGCACGTGAGACCACTGCGGCATCCGGAGCAGTCCGGGCCGCCGCAGTCCCGATCGGTTTCGGCTCCGTTCACGATACCGTCCGAACAGGACGCAGCCTCGCAGATCTCGTCGGCGCAGACGCCAGAGAGGCAGTCTTCGTCGGCGACACATCCAAGTCCGGCTTCGCAGCCCGGGCAGCTCGCGCCGCCGCAATCGACGTCGGTCTCGTCGCGATTGAGCGTGTCGTCCGTGCAGTGATCCGGCGCCTCGACGCACGCGCCATCGGCGCAGACCTCGTTCGCCCCGCAGTCCGTCTCGAGCTCCGCGTAGGTGCACTCGCCCTCGTCGCAGGTCCCCTCGGCTTCGAAGCCGACGACGGTGTCCCCATCACACGAACCGGCGGGCGGATCGTCGCAGACGACGTCGTCGCACGGGTCGGGGGCATCGAGGCAGGCGCCGTCCGCGCAGCCGAACTCGCACGTCCGCTGGGTCGGGGCGTAGTTGCAGGCGCCGTCGACGCACGAGCCGAACGGCAGGAAGGTCAGCGCGTCATCGCCGACGCAGGTATTCGGCGGGGGCGTGACACACTCGGACGCACTGCAGCTGTCACCACCGTCGTCCCCGCCACACGCCGCGAGTCCGACGGTGAGCGCGAGGGCGATGGGCAGCGCGACAAGGCGCCGAAGAATCGATACGGACATCGGAGTCTCCTTCGAAAGACGCAGAAGCGACCACGCCCCACGAGCATGCTCGATGGGGCGTGGGATTGCGAGTGTCGCCGGCGGCGAGCTCGATCAGGGCGCTTCGTAGTACACGCGCTCCCAGCTGTTGTTGCCGTTCAGGAACGTGTTGCCGCAGCGGTAGCCCGAGTTCATGTTTCCGCCACTGGTGTGGACGCACATCCGCAGCTGCGGAGCGCTGCCACTCGCGGTGTCACACGAGTTGCGGCTGACGCCGTCCCCGATCTGGAAGAAGCCCATGCTCCAACTGGGGCTGTAGTACCATGCCGCGCCGTTGATCGACCGACCGGCGCTGCGGTTGGTTCCATCATCGGTGCCGAAGATGGCAGCCCGGGGGCCGTGCGCCGCGAGCGTGAGCGCGGAAGCGCCGACCGGACGACAACCCATGAGCAGATTCGCCTCGTCGCAGGCCGCGAGAAGGCCGGACGCGAGGTTGAGGCCGCTCTGGCCGAACGTGCTGCGGTAGCACTCGGTCCAACCGGTCAGGTCGGCGACGGGCAGGTTCTGGCGGATGCCCGAGAAGGTCAGCACGTCGCACTCGTCGCAGTACGTACCACCGCAGTCGACGCCGGTCTCGTCGCCGTTGCGCACGCCGTCGTCGCAGGCGCACGGGTCGCAGAGCGGCCCGCCGCAGTCCACACCGAGCTCGTCGCCGTTCTCGACGCCGTCGTCGCAGGTCGCGGGCGCGCACACCGGGCACAGCGCACCGCCGCAGTCCACACCGTCCTCGTCGCCGTTCTCGAGACCATCGAAGCACGTGGTCGATCCGCCGCTGCCGTTCGAGTCCATCAGGACGCGCTCGTAGCCGGTCGAGCCATTCAGGCTCGTCTGGTTGCCGCAGCGCCAGCCGCCGTTCAGGCTGCTGCCGCCGGTGTGCCAGCAGATGCGGTCGTTGTTGCCGGTGCTGTTGGTGTCACACGAGTTCCGCGACACGCCCTGCCCGTCGGGGAAGAAGCCCCACGAGTACGAGTTGCTGTAGTACCAGCGCACCCCATTGAGCAGCCGGCCCGTGTTGTTGCGGCCGTCGTCGGTACCGGTCATCGCCGCGCGGTCGGCGTAGGCCGCGACGCGCAGCGTCGTGCTGCCGGTCGGGCGGCACGCCATCATCAGGTTGTCGCCGTCGCAGCCCGAGAAGACCGTCGAGAGCGGCACCGTGCGGTTGTACGTGTCGACGTAGCACTCCTCCCAGCCGACGAGCGTCGACTGGTCGACGTTCTGGCGGATGCCGGACCACTCGGTGAGGCAGGTCTCGGGGCACGAGCCGCCGCAGTCGACGCCCTGTTCGTCGCCATTCGTCACGCCGTCGTCGCACGACGCCGCCACGCAGACATCATCGGGGCAGAGGCCGCTGAGGCAGTCGCGCGACTCGACGCAGGCGTCGCCATCGTCGAATTCGCGGCAGTCGTTGTCGACCACGCCGTCGCAGTCGTCGTCGATGTCGTTGCCGCAGATCTCGGTCGCGTTGTAGACGATGCGACCCTCGAAGAGGAAGGGCGCATTCGAGCCGTTGTTGAACGTCCACAGCGCTTCCGCCGTGTCGTTCACACCGCCGGCCACCGCGAGGTCGCCGAACGGGAACATGCCGCCGTCCGCCGCGGTCGGGCGATTCACGCCCGTCGCGTCGTCGGGGTTCGCGGCGTTGCCGTACGGGTACTGCGTCGGCGCATGCTCGGCGTCGCCGGTGTACGTGATCTCGGCGGTCACATCGAGCAGCTCGGCATCATAGAAGTTGCCGATGCCGACGGTCGCGCAGAACACGCCGTTGATGCCGTACAGGTCGTCGTACGCGGGTCGATCGGCGGCAAGACCGGTGTCGGTGCACTCCGCCGGAACCGCTTCACCCGGGAGCGCCGAACCGATGGAGCCATCCACGGTGTACAGCTCGACGGTGTCGTCCGGGTTCGAGCCCGTCACGCCATCCTGCTCGACGACCGCGTCGCACCAGTTCGCCTGGCCGACCGTGCGAAGGTGACGACCCTCCGCGGTCTCGAACACGCGCTGGATCTCCATCGTGCCGTTCACCGGATCGGCGTACCCGACGAAGCGCGCCAGCTCGACCCGGCCGCGCTCGAGGCTCGGCATTTCGTGCAGATCGGCCGCCGTAACGACGGCATCCGCGATCGCGGTCGGCGACACGACAGACTCGTCGGTCGTCGACGTGTCGTCGATCTCCATCTCACCACACGCACCGAGCGCGAGCGCGCCCGTCGCTACTACCGCAAAGATCCTACGCATCCTGTCCTCCAACATCAGCTCGACTGCCCCGCGGAGCAGCCCGCGAAAGTGCCTGGCGATAGAGGATGCAACTTCGGATCCAGAACTTGCCGATCCCCTAACGGCGGTGTCCGGGGACAGAATTCCGGCAAAGAAAGGTGCCATTTCTGTGCCACCGGTGACGTGACGCGGCGGTGAAGCCGTCGCGCCATGCACAGTGCGGCACTCCGCAGCCCCGCCTCGACGGGTGGTTCGCCGACGACGAATTCGGCCAGGACGCCCGGACCCGCGGTCAGTCGAGGAGCTCGATCCAGAGACCGTAGTCGGCGCCGATCTCGCCCATGGAGGCCCCGTCGACGATGAAGAACACGGCGTCGCCCCGCTCGAGGTCGACCTCGATCGTCGACAGCGACGTCATCGCGCCCGCGTCATCGTTGCACGCGTCGGTCAGATCGATGTCGTCGAACATCACCCGGCATCCGGCCAGCACGACGTACAGGTACGTATCGGCCAGCTCGTCGGGCTCCACGTCCCACCCGTCCGTCGTGGCGCGATACGTCCCGGTGCTCGGCGCGACGAAGAGGAACCCGGACTCCGTACCCGACGTGTCGTCGCCGTCCATGCACGGCGGCTGCAGCAACGATCGGGTCGACAGCGGCAGGCTCAGCGCTCCTGTCTCGCCGATGGGCGACCACACCCCCGGGGCCGCCTCGGTCGGCGGGATGAAGAGCGGCGCGGCGTCGCACGCCGCTTCGCACGCGAACGGGTCGTCCGGGTCGCACGTGAGGATCGGGCACGGCAGGCAGGTGCCGCCGCAGTCCACGTCCGTCTCGGTGCCGTTGCGCACGCCGTCCTCACACGAGATCTCGGCGCACGTCGCGTCGACGCAGTTGAGCGAGACGCAGTCGAGCGCTGCGCGGCACGCGCCGCCGGCCTCGCAGGGCGCGCAGACGTCGCCGCCGCAGTCCACGTCCGTCTCGTCCTGGTTCTGGACCACGTCGTCACACTCGGGCGCCTGGCAGCGCTCGCGATCGCAGACGAGCGAGTCACAGTCGCCGCCGCTTCGGCAGATCGCGCCGTTCGCGCATGCGTCGCACTCGGCGCCGCCACAGTCGACGTCGGACTCGTCGCCATTGGTGAGGTCGTCGTCACAGGACGGGACGGCGCAGGTCCCGGCATCGCAGAAGTCGGTGACACAGTCCGCGTCGCTGCGGCACATCTCTCCGTCGAGGCACGGCGCACATGGACCGCCGCAGTCGACGTCTGTCTCGCGCCCGCCCTGCTCGCCGTCGAAGCATCCGGGCGCACGGCAGACTCCATCGTCGCAGCGGCCGGACCGACAGTCCTCGTCGATCACGCAGAGCCGCTCGTTCGCGCAGGGCGCACAGTCCGCCCCACCGCAGTCCACATCGGTTTCGGCCCCATTGACGACCTCGTCGGCGCAGCTGGCGTTCGTGCACACGTCGTCGAGACAGGTCCCCGTCTCGCAGTCGGCGCCCTCGACACAAGCCTCGCCCGTCGCGCACGGATCGCACCCTCCGCCGCAGTCGATGTCGGTCTCGGGCCCGTTCAGGATGCCATCGTCGCAGGCCTCGGCGGCACAGGTGCCGTCGTCGCCACAGACCCCGGACGCGCAGTCGCGGTTCATCGCGCACGACAGCCCCTGCCGGCACCCGGAGCACTCGGGCCCGCCGCAGTCCCGATCGGTCTCGGCCCCGTTCGCGATGCCGTCGCTGCAGGACGGCGCGGCGCACACCTCGTCCGCGCAGACGCCGGACAGGCAGTCTTCGTCGGCGACACAGGCGAGATCCGCAGCGCACCCCGGGCAGCGCGAGCCGCCGCAGTCCACATCCGTCTCGTCGCGGTTCAGCGTGCCGTCGGTGCAGTGGTCCGGTGCCTCGACGCACGCTCCGTCGGCGCACACCTCGCCGGTGCCACACTCGGTCTCGGCTTCCGCGTACGTGCAGGTGCCGTCGGCACAGGTACCCTCGGACTCGAAGCCGACGACGGTGTTGCCGTCGCACGTGGCCGCCGGGGGATCGTCGCACACGACTCCGTCACACGGATCGGGCTCGTCGAGGCATGCACCGTCCGCGCAGCCGAACTCGCACGTCTGCGTCGACGGCGAGTAGTCGCACGCCCCGTCGAGGCACGACCCGAACGGCAGGAACCGGATGGCCGTGTCCCCGTCACAGAAGTTCGGCGGCGGCGTCAGGCAGTCGGACGAGACGCACGAATCCGAGGGCTCATCGTCGCCGCACGCAGCAGCGAAGGTACCGACGGCCACGAGCAGGCCGGCGAGAAACAGGCGCTGAACAGACATCGAGGCTCCATGCGATGGGGTCGGCCGAACGCTACCACGGGCGGCAGCGTGCGGTCACCGCGCTGGCGCGCGCGGGAGGGCAAAACCAGCGCGAGCGCACGCCAGCGGGGTCGCCGAGTGCGCTCGCGCGTCGAACGCTCCGCGTGGCGCAATCAGTCGGTGATGCCGCAGTATCGGAGGCTGCAGTACCGGGTGTTCGGGAACTCGTAGCGGTAGTGGTCGCCGCAGTTCACGACCCGGGCCGTGTCGTTCCACAGGCAGGTGTTGCCCGACCAGTGGTAGCAGATCTGCCGCGACACGATCCCGTCTGCGACGGTCGGGTGCGAGCCGTTCAGCCAACCCGGGGCGTGCGTACCGCAGCTCCACGTCGGCGGCGGGGACGTCGGCATCCGGTCGCCCGCAGCGCCCGAGAACCGGTACCAGCCCGGGCCACCCCACTCCGGCGAGCCGCGGCCGGCCTGGTCGCAGTACACCGTGCCGTTGCGGTTGGTGACGTTCCGGCGCGAGTCCGTGAAGGTCGTGACCGGCGCGCTGCACTGGGGGTCGTACGGGCAGGGGTCGCAGTACGTTCCGCCGCAGTCGACGCCGACCTCGTCCCCGTTCTGGACACCGTCGTCGCACGCGCACGGGTCACACACGTCGCCACCGCAGTCGATGCCGAGCTCGTCGCCGTTCTCGACGCCGTCATCACACGTCGGCGGGTCGCACACCGGGCAGAGGGCGCCGCCGCAGTCGACGTCGTCCTCGTCGCCGTTCCGCACGCCGTCGAAGCAGTTGCCGATGCCACCGCCGCCGCCACCGGACTCGAAGATGATCCGCTCGTACCCGCCGACCGACTGGGTCGATCCGCAGCGCCAGCCCGGCGTCAGGTTGCCGCTGCTGCTGTGGAAGCACAGGCGATCATTGTTGCCGGTGTTCACGACGTCACAGCTGTTGCGGTTGACGCTCTCGCCGTCGGGGAAGAAGCCCCACGACCACGTCGTGCTGTAGTACCAGCGGGTGCCGTTGATCAGACGCCCCGCGGACGAGACGCGGCCATCATCGGTGCCCACCATCGTGTCGCGATCCGCGTGGGCCGCGACACGCAGCGTGCCCGAGCCCGACGGACGACACGCGACCAGCAGCTGGTCCCCGTCGCACGAGGTGAGGACCCCGGCCGCCGACACGGTCGAATACATGTTGCTGACGTGGCACTGCGACCAGCCTTCGAGGGTCGCGATGTCCACGTTGTTGCGGATGCCGGACCACTCGGTGAGGCAACCCGTGGGGCACGAGCCGCCGCAGTCCACGCCGGTCTCGTCGCCGTTCGTCACGCCGTCGTCGCAGGTGGCCTCGAGACACACCTCGTCGGGACACACGCCGCTCTCGCAGTCGCGCGCGAGGGCGCACTCGTCACCGGTGTCGAAGAGGCGGCAGTCGTTGTCGACCACGCCGTCGCAGTCATCGTCGATGTCGTTGCCGCACACCTCGGTCGCGTCATACGTGATGCGGCCCTCGAAGAAGAACGGCGCGTTCGAGCCGTTGTTGAACGTCCAGAGGGATTCGCGCGTGTCGTTCGCGCCGCCCGCCGAGGCGAGCGACCCGAAGGTGAACATGCCGCCGTCGGCCGCCGTCGGGCGGTTCGTGCCCGACACGTCGTCGGGGTTCGCCGCGTTGCCGTACGGGTACTGCGTCGGCGCGTGCTCCGCGTCGCCGGTGTAGGTGATCTCGGCGATCACGTTCGGCAGCTCCGCGTCGTAGAAGTTGCCGATGCCGACCGTCGCGCAGAACACACCATTGATGCCGTACAGGTCATCGTACGCCGGCCGTTCGGCGTTGATCGCCGCGTCGAGGCACTCCGCGGGCGCGGCGTCACCGGGCAGCGCAGATCCGATCGAGCCATCGACCGTGTACAGTTCGACCGTATCGTCCGGGTTCGAGCCCGTCGTCCCGTCCTGCACGACCATGGCGTCGCACCAGTTCGCCTGACCGACCGTGCGCAGGCGCTGGCCTTCTGCGGTCTCGAAGACGCGCTGGATCTCCATCGTGCCATTCACGGGATCCGCGTAGCCGACGAAGCGGGCCAGCTCGACCTGGCCGTTCTGCAGCGCGGGCATTTCGTGAAGGTCCGACGCGCTGAGCACCGCGTCGCCGATCTCGGACGGCGCTACGACCGCCCCGTCGAGGGTGCCGGAGTCGTCCGATTCGAATTCGGCACACGCGCCCATCGCGAGGGCGCCCGTCGCGAGTACAGTCAGGATCCTGCGCATCATCTCCTCCGTGCGAAACCGCGGTGCGGTAACCTTCTCGAGTGAAGTGGACCCTCGCTCTCATGCAATTCGAGCGCCAGCGGCGATCCCACCCCGTTCACCGGCAGATTCGGCGAATCGACGGCGAGAATCTGCCGGTTCGCTGCCGCATTTCGTCACCGGGTGTCGTGGAGCGTCACCGAATCGCCCTCGTCGGCTCGGCCCACGACATCCGACGGATTTGTGCGTGACAGAACCGTCACCAGCCCCCAGGTTGCTTTCGCTGCGAAGGACTTCCGAACACACCGCACTCCCAGTGAGTCCCCATGCTTCGACGCACGTCTCTGCTCTTCTCGTTCGCGCTCACCGGCGCCGTGGCCCTCGCCGCCTGTGGCGACGACACCGACGACACGGTCGCCACCACCGATACCGGTGCGGCGGACACCGGCGAGACCGACACCGGTGAGACCGACGCCGGCGAGACGGACACCGGCGCCGATGAGGACGTCGTCACGATCGGCGACGTCTCGAACCCCGACGCGGGCGGCGAGGCCCGCTGCCCCGCCGGCACCGTCATCGACGCGTGGCCGCTGAACGACAGCGTGTCCGCCGGCGCCGTGACGATCGACACGGACGCGGACGGCGTGGTCACGGCGACGATCGACGCCTCCGCCGGCGGCATGGACGGCGCCCGCGAGAACCCCTTCGTCTACATCGACCTCGACGCCGGCGAAGTCGTCGCGATCACCGACAACGAGTCGCTGACCGACGCCACGTGGGACATCGCGTTCAAGCGCGTCGTCATCCGCACCAACGGCGGCGACTCCGGCCCCGGCGGCGTGACCATGGCCAAGAGCTCCGGCGTGCCGTTCGCCGACGTCGATGGCGACACCGACTTCAGCGCGTTCGAGTCCGATGTCTCGTTCGATCAGGACTGCGTCCCGTACGTCGACCCGATCGGCAACATCCTGACCGCGATCAACTACCTCAACGTCGACAACCCGACCGGCTCGGCGTCCTGGTACAGCTACGAGGGCGGCGTGTCGCCGGTCGCCGACGACATCTACGTCGTCCGCACCGCCGACGCGTTCTACAAGATCGAGATCCTCGGCTGGTCGAGCGGCGAGTACACCCTGCAGTGGGCCGAGCTGTGATCCGACGGGTCCTCGGATGCGCCGCGGCTGCGGCGCTGCTGGGTGGATGCGCCGCCGATGTCGGCGAGTCCGTGTCGCCCGACGATCTGCAGACACGCACCCAGGCGGCGCGCCCGACCGAGGGCGAAGGCCACCTCGGGATCGTGTTCGGCGACGACGAGGCGCGGTCGATCGCGTCTCCCGAGGGCTACGTCCGGGTCTGGTACGCCATCGACGGGCGCCACGAGGTGGTGCCGACGGACGCCGATGACGACGGCATCCCCGACTTCGCGCAGATGGTCGCCGAGATCGCGGACGACGTGCTCGCCGACCTCGAGGCGCGTGGGTGGCCCCTCGCCCTCACCGACGTGGGCCGG